>Ga0163144_10000155_pt1 | contig 156097 bp, 104 predicted proteins | sample OliLak19BULKMAT1_FD_123175 | JGI IMG/M metagenome (GOLD analysis project Ga0163144, IMG submission 123175) | Freshwater microbial mat bacterial communities from Lake Vanda, McMurdo Dry Valleys, Antarctica - Oligotrophic Lake LV.19.BULKMAT1 | ecosystem: Environmental > Aquatic > Freshwater >...
CAACCCCATGGTGATCTCCTGGCCGAAGCGCATCAAGGATCAGGGCGCCTTGCGGACGCAGTTTCACCATGCCGTCGACCTCGCCCCCACCATTTACGAAGCGGTTGGCGTGCAGGCGCCGAGCATGGTCAACGGCATTCCGCAGAAACCGGTCGAAGGGGTCAGCCTGGCTTACACGTTCGACGACGCGGCAGCGCCGGGCCGGCACACAACCCAATACTTTGAGATGCTCGGCAGCCGGGCCCTGTACCACGACGGCTGGGTCGCCGCGGCATTTCATGGGCGTTTGCCCTGGTCGATGGTCGCCCCCAGCATGGACGTCGACAACGAACCTTGGGAACTCTACAACCTGGCCGACGACTTTAGCCAGGCCACGGACCTTTCGAAGTCAGAGCCCAAGCGGCTGCAGGCCTTGCAGGCGATGTTCTGGATCGAAGCCGCCAAGTATCAGGTGCTGCCGATCGACGACCGCACGGTAGGCCGGCTGCTTAATGGTCCCCAGCCGGAGGTCGCGCCGGGACGAACCGTCGCCACATATTATCCCGGCATCGTCCTGCCCGAGGCTTGCGCGCCCAATACCAAGAACCGCTCCCATACGCTCAGCGCGGCGGTGAACTTGCAAAAGCCTGGCGCCGACGGTGTGCTGGTCGCCGAAGGGGGCAGGTTCGGCGGATATAGCTTGTACGTGAAGAAGGGCAAACTGGTCTGGCACTATAACTTTCTGAATTCCGCCCGTCACACGATCACCTCCGACGTCGACGTGCCGCAGGGCAAGTCGACGCTGCGATTTGAGTTCGCCGCCACCAGCAAGGGGCGCGGCAGCGGCGGCGTTGGCAAGCTGTTTATCAACGACCGCCAGGTCGGCGAGGGCAAGGTGCCGCGCACCGTGATGAACGTGCTGTCGATCGATGAAACCTTCAACGTCGGCATGGACATCGGCACGCCGGTGTCCGAGGATTATCAAAGCCCGTTCAAGTTTACAGACGCGCTCGAGAAGGTCACGATAGAACTGAAATAGCGACTCAGCCAGACGTGCGTGACCGCGGCCGCGCGGCTGCAAATATCTATTGCCTCCCTCAAACTTCCATCTAAAAGGTGTACTCGCATGACGGTATCGGAAAATGCATTAACGCGGCGCGGGTTTTATGCGGTTGGCGCCGGTCTGGCAACGATCGGGTTTAGTCGCCTGGCCAATGCCGCCGACGGCGACGACGGCGCGATGATCACGCAACTCGCCAAATTCAAACTCAACATGGAAAAAGAGGCCGAGGGCCTGCAAGCGCTGAAGGACCTGTGCGCGGCCGTTGAAGAGAACGAGCCAGGCGTGCTGGTTTACCTCTGCCATCGCTCGACCAAGAATCCCGACGAGCTGGTGTTCTTCGAAGTCTACAAGGACGACGAAGCGCTCAAGGCGCACGGCAAGACCCCGCACATGGTCAAGCTGCGGATGGCATTCGCGATGCTATTTCGCCCCCCGCTGGAAGTGACCCGCCTGGACCGCGTCGGCGGTTTTGCGCGGTAGGCCGCCGCGGATGATAAGCAGTGTGCGCTTGGCGGGAACCTGCGAGTTTGGTGTTGGCATTCCGCCGCGATTACTCGTGAAAAGCATGGGTCCGCGCCCGGCCTTGTCCGGCACGTCATTCGTGCTAAACTTGGCTGTGCGGCGGCGTAGCTCAGTTGGTTAGAGCAGCGGAATCATAATCCGCGTGTCCGGGGTTCGAATCCCTGCGCCGCTATTTTGGCAGCTGGCCCGTCTACCTCTTGCCTGGCAAGGGGTTTGCGGGCTTTTTGCTGCGCTGTTAGCCTGAGGGGAGCGAATAGATAACTTCGCCGCCCTCACCGGCGCGGCTTCCTTACTTCTGGCAGAGGGCGTGCGAACATGTCGTATCTCACCGATCGTCGTCGATTCTTGCAGGCCACCGGCGCCACCGGCGTCGGCGTGTTTGTCTCCACCCTGGCACTGGCCGAAGAGACCAAATCGCCCAACGAGAAGATCCGCTTCGCCTGCATCGGCGTCGGCGGCAAGGGACGCAGCGATTCGGCCGATGCCAAACGGGCCGGCGACGTCGTGGCGATCTGTGACGTGGACGAGGGGACCCTGGAGAAGGCCGGCTCGACCAGCTTTCCCAGCGCGGCCCGGTTCACCGACTTTCGCAAGATGCTAGACGAGATGGCGGGCTCCATCGACGCGGTCACCGTGAGCATTCCCGACCATCAGCACGCCGCCGCCACGGCCATCGCCCTGCGGCTGGGCAAAGCCTGCTACACGCAAAAGCCGCTGACCCGCACCATTTGGGAAGCGCGCCGGCTGGGCGAGATTGCCCGCGAGGCCAAGGTGCCCACGCAGATGGGCAACCAGGGCACGTCGGGGGCGCCGCTGCGCAAGACGGCCGCGGCCATTCGCGGCGGCGCGGTCGGCACGGTCAAAGAGGTGCACGTCTGGACCAATCGTCCGACCTGGGCTCAGGGCGGAGCGCGCGGCGCCGAAGCGCCGGTGCCCCCCAACGTGAACTGGGAACTTTGGCTCGGCCCCGCGCCGTATCGACCCTATGCGCCCGGTTATCACCCGCACGCCTGGCGCGGCTGGTGGGACTTTGGCTCGGGCGCCCTGGGCGACATGGCCTGCCACACGGTGAACATGCCCTACATGGCCCTGGATCTGCGCGATCCGACGGCGGTCGTCGCCGAGACTTCGGGTCACAATCGCGACAGCTATCCCAAGTGGTCGGTGATCAAGTACGACTTTCCGGCCAACGGATCGCGACCGGCGCTGACCATGACCTGGTACGACGGCGGCAAGCTTCCCTCGACCGAGTTGTTTGGCGACGAACCGATTCCCAAGGCAGGAGTGCTCTTGGTCGGCGACAAGGATAAAGCGCTCGCTCCCGGCGACTATTGCGAAAAGGGCTACAAGCTCTTGAGCGGCGCGGCGAACCCGAAGGCGTCGTTTGAGCAGTCACCCGGGCATTTCACCGAGCTGGCCCGCGCGATCCAGGGGGGCCCGGCGCCGGTATCTAACTTTCCGGACTACTCTGGACCGCTCACCGAGACGATTCTGCTGGGCAACCTGGCGGTGTGGGCCGCACCCGAAGCCGGCACTAGCGGCAAGCGGATCGAGTGGGACGCCAAGAACCTCAAACCGACCAATGCCCCGGAAGTCGAAAGCATCGTGCACCCGACCTACCGCGAAGGTTACGTGCTGTAGCCGTTGCCCCGGCCTCCGCGGCCGCAGGCGCTCGGAAGCCACAGTTTTGAATTGCTGGCCCGCGGTGGTATTCTGACGGCAGAGTTATCTTAAGAGCGGGGCGGGCGAGAGTTCAGGGTCAAACACCACAGGCGGGGTGATGCCATGGACGTCGTGACGATCGAAACCGAAGGGATTGAGCTCAGCCGCGAAGCGCTGGCCGCGCTGGCCGACGCCGACGTGATTATCGGCGTGGAGTTGGACACCGAGCGCGAGTTCACGGTGTTTGGCACGCCGTCGCTGGAAAGCACGGTCAGCCTCAAGCGACCGGCCGCGATGCGCGTGGTCCGGGTGCCTCTGTCACGTTCCAGCGACGCGCTCAGCCGGCTCTACGCGCTGGTCCGTCGCGTTAAAGGCGCCTGACGGGCAGGGAATTGCTGCAAACCAAGAACGGTCCTGGCGCGCCAGGTTGATTCCGGCGCGCCGCTCGTTATCGTATGGCAACGAGCCACAGCCGTTCCTTCCTTGGCGGAGCAGCCAGCATGACGAAGCCCACCACGCCACGACCAGGTTTGTTTCCGTCCACGCGTCGCACGTTCCTGCGGCGGGCCGCCGGCAGCCTGGCGATCGGCTTTACGATCGTGCCGCGTCACGTGCTGGGGGGCGCCGGCTTCACGCCGCCGAGCGAGCGAGTGAACCTGGCCGGCATCGGCGCCGGCGGGATGGGTGGCGGCGACATCGGCCAGCACGCCAAGAACGGCGCAAATATCATCGCGCTGGTCGACGTTGACGACCAACGGGCCGCCGGATCGTTTCGCGCGTTTCCGCAGGCCCGCCGCTACAAAGACTTTCGCCTGATGCTGGACAAAGAGGCCGCCCACATCGACGCGGTCAGCGTGGGCACGCCCGACCACATTCACGCCGTGGCCTCGATGGCGGCGATCCGCGCCGGCAAGCACGTCTATTGCCAGAAGCCGCTGACCCACACGCTGCATGAGTGCCGCGCGTTGACCAAGGCCGCCCACGCCGCCGGAGTGGCCACGCAGATGGGCAACCAAGGGCACGCCAGCGAGGGCTCGCGCTTGACCAACGAATGGATTCAAGCCGGCGTGATCGGCGAAGTGCGCGAGGTCCACGTCTGGAGCGATCGCGCGGGGCTGCTTTGGAAGCAAGGCATCGGCCGACCCGCGGAAACGCCGCCGGTGCCTTCCACACTGGACTGGGACCTCTGGCTGGGCCCGGTGCAACAGCGGCCGTATCATCCGGCCTATTGCCCGGCCAATTGGCGAGGCTGGTGTGACTTTGGCACCGGCGCCATGGGCGACATGGGCTGCCACATCCTCGACCACCCGGTCTGGGCGCTAAACCTGGGCGCGCCGAGCACGGTCGAAGCCACGACGACCCTCGACGGCTCGCAACTGGCGGGCAACGTGCCCAATCAAGAGACCTATCCGATCGCGGCCACGATCTATTACGAGTTCCCCGCGCGCGGCAACCTGCCGCCGGTGCGGATGACCTGGTACGAAGGTGGGCTGATGCCGCCGACTCCTCCCGAGTTGCCCGCCGGCACGCGTCTGCCTGGCAATGGCGTGCTCTATGTCGGCAGCAAGGGCAAGATGTACCACAGTTCGCACGGCGGGATGCCAGAGTTGCTGCCAGGCAATCTGATGGAGGCCGCCCGGGCCGTGCCCAAGACCATGCCCCGTTCGATCGGTCACTACGAAGAATGGCTGGCCGCTTGTAAAGGCGGACCCAAGGCGATGTCGAACTTCGACTATGCTGGCCCGTTGACCGAGATCGCACTGGTGGGCGTATTGGCCCTGCGCGCGCCGGGACGCCGGCTGGAGTGGGACAGCGAAGGACTGAAGGTCCGCGGCGCCCCCGAACTCGACGCCTTGATTCGCAGAGAGTATCGACCAGGCTGGACGCTGTGACCGCGAGACTTTCGTTTCCCCCTTCCGTGTAGCCGGGGTCTGTGACCCCGGACTCGCCACCATCGGTCTCAACCTCAGGAACCTTTCGTGCCCGGACCACTTGCCGGACTTCGCGTGCTCGACTTCGGCCGTTTCATCGCGGCGCCCTATTGTGCGATGCTGTTGGCCGACTTCGGGGCCGACGTGATTCGCATCGAGCGCCGCGAAGGAGGCGAGGACCGCGGCCTGGGGCCCGTGACCGAGGCCGGCGACGGTGCGCTGTATCTCAATCTCAATCGCAACAAGCGCGGCATCACGCTCGACCCCGGCCATGCGGGCGCAGGCGAGATCATGCGCCGTCTGGTCGCCGGCGCCGACGTGGTGATCGTCAACCTGCCGGTCGACGTGCTGGCCAAGCTGCGGCTGGACTACGAATCGCTGCGGGCGATCAAGCCCGACGTCGTTCAGGTCATCGCCACGGCCTTTGGGCCTGACGGTCCCTATCGCGATCGGGTCGGCTTCGACGGCGTGTTGCAAGCGATGAGCGGAGCCATGCATTTGAGTGGTCTGCCAGATCAACCGATCCGCTCCGTAGTGGCCTGGGCCGACTATGGCACGGCCTTGCACGCGGCCTTCGGCGTGATGGCTGCCCTCAGACATCGCGACCAGACAGGGCAAGGGCAACTCATCGACGTCTCGCTGTTGTCGACCAGCGCCATGTTCATGACCCCGCTCTTGATGGAGCGAGCGACCACAGACATTGTCCGCCGGCCGCAGGGCAACGCCGCATTCTGGTCGTCGCCGAGCGATGCATTTCGCGTCAAGGACGGCTGGATCATGCTGCCCACGGTGGGCGGCCCGATGTTTCGTCGCTGGACCCGACTGGTAGGACGCGACGATCTACTGTCCGACCCGCGCTTTGCCGATGACATCTCGCGCGGCAACAACTACCAGGCGATCAACGAGATCATGGCGGCCTGGTGTGCGAGCCGAACTCGGGCCGATGCGCTGGCTGAGCTCGAACGCGCGCGAATTCCCAGCGGCCCGGTGCTAGATCTCGATGAGTTCCTTGGCGATCCTCAGGTCCGCGCCAGACAACTCTTCGCGCCGACCAAGGTCACCAGTGCTCCCGGCGAAGTCCCGCTCACACGACCCGCGGTCCGACTAAGTGAAACGCCGGGCGATATCCACCACCGCGCGCCCGAGCTCGGCGAGCATACCGACGAGGTGCTAACCGAGTTGGGCTTCACGCCGGACGAGATCGCGGCGTTTCGCCGCGACGCAGTGGTGTGAGCGACAGCGCGTCGGGCGTGACTCTTCGGGCCAAGTCCTGCTCTTCGGTGTGTATTTCAATTGACAGTCTGTTGTGTCCCGAAATACGATGGAGGCGATGCCCCCAAATTGGGTGCCTCTAGTGATCGCCGTCGTTCGGATCCGCCCGGAGTTGTCGCGATGTCGCACTGTTAACCCATCCAAATTCCCTATGCCGCGACACCCCCGAAAAATCAGGCGATCACCTCTTCATGGGCAAGGGCGAGGTCGTATATCGCTCGCTGGTTTGTCAGGCGTCGAGCGGCTGGAAGAGCGATGCGTATTGAGCGCTGCTGCTTTGCAAGCAGACACGTCGCTCGCAGCGGTTGCGCAGCTCGCTGACAGCCAGGCTGTTGCGGACGGCGCTGCCGTCGGTGGTGACGAATTCCGAGTCAACACGACCACCGCGGGCAGTCAATCCAATCAGCGGATCGCCAAGGACGCTGCGGGCAACTTTGTTGTCTTTTGGGAGGAAAGCACCAATAGCCATCCGATCTATGCGAAGCGATACGACGCCGGTGGCAACTTATTGAAAGACCAGTTCCTGGTTGGCAACGGCAAACTCAATGACGTTGTTATGTCTGCTTTGGGTGATTTCATCATTACCACGAACTCCGGTGTCACGTCGGCTGGCGGCGACATCTGGGTCACGGGCTTTACGGCCACCGGACAGGAGCAATTCGATACGATCGTCAACCTGGACTTTCCGGCAAATTACGACGGCTCGCAGGTGGTCATGCTGGACACCGGGTTCATGGTCGTCTTCTATCGGGATTCAGTTTACGCGCAGAAGTTTCACGTCGACGGAACCTGGGACGGCGGACGGTTCACGTTGCGGGGTGATAGCCCGCCGAGCTCATTTGAATTCAGTCAACTTGCCGATGGCGGCTTTGTAATGCACGGCACCGGCCAAATTGTTTTTGACGCTTATTGGTTCGATCGCTCAGGCAATCCCACGGGCGGAAATGCCCGCATCCTTAAGGAAACCGGAGCAACCTACGTTGCCGCCGTCGATCCCAATGGCGACCTGTTTGTCGTCAAGGTGAAGTCCTCGCAATCGACTTTGCAGCGATACAACAACTGGGGAATTGCCCAGGGCGGACCGGTCACGCTCGGATTGTCGCAAGTGAGCAGCGTGCTGGCGGACTCGCCGGGCAGCCTGCTGATGTTGTGGTCTCCCACCGGGCAGGAACCGCCAGACACGCCAAACCCCCGCACCGCCGTCATGGCCAAGCGATTTACGGCGGCCGGGACGCCATTGGAACCCGCCTTTCGCATCAATGTGTATGCGCCAAACTATCAAACGAACCCGCGTGCGGTTTCACTTGGAGACGGGGTGTTTGTGGCGACGTGGGTCAGCACCGCCCAGGATGGCGACCAGGACGGTGTCTATGCCCGCCGGTTTGTCGACGAATCCTATCTGAATGTTTCCTATGTGGATCTGCCGGACGGAGGGGCGATTGCACAGAACGCTACGTTGCTGAGCCAGGTGCCGGCGGTCGACGTTACACTGTCGCGCGCCGCCAGTACCACCGGCGGCGCTGCGGGCGCAAACAGCATCACCAATCCGGCCAACTGGCGACTTTTCGACGGCGTCACCGACATCAGCGATCAAATCGTCGCGATCACGTACGCCGACAACGTGGCCCGGGTCGAACTGCACAAGCCGCTGCGTGCCTCGTCGTTCCAACTTCAACTACTCGACAGTGTGACCGACACCCTCGGCCGGGCGTTGGATGGCAACGGCGACGGGGTGCCCGGTGGAGCATTCACCCTGTCATTTGCCGTGACTGACCAACTCGTGGGCGTCGGCAGTGAATTCGTCGCCGGTGAGTACTACACAAGAAGCAGCTTGATACCCGTAGCTGTGGGACCCTCGGGAGATTTTGCCGTCGCCTGGACAGATGGCCTGTACTCGCAACGCGTCCGCCAGTTTCCAGCCGACGGGACGCCTATCGGTCTGGCAGCCACGACGAGCGGCCATATGCCGGTTGACGTGGAAGTGGACCTGGCGGGAAATGTTACCGTTACCAATGTCTACGGGGTGGCGAGCAACATCTACGTGCAGCGGTACGACGCAAATGGCCAATTGGTTGCCGGCGAATCCCCTGTCCCGTCCACAGCCGCCACGAGATTCGGGGGCCTAATGGCCATGGACGCTGCCGGCAACTTCATCGTCACATGGGCAGAAACATCTCCTGCTGCCGTCTACGCGCAACGTTACGATCGAGACTTCCACAAGATTGGCGTGCCAATTGTCGTGGCGACCGGTCTCTCGTCGCCCTTCGCGAGTCCGCCAGAGATCGCCATGAATGATACCGGAGAGTTCGTGGTGGTCTGGTCTGCTGGAACTGCGGGCGCCACGGACGTATACGCGCAAATGCTTCACGCCGACGGAACACCGCGGGGAAGCATTGTTTTGGTCAACTCCACGACCCCGGGTGATCAAGCTTCGCCCCGCGTGGCGATGGATTCCGCCGGAAACTTTGCCGTCGCATGGTCTGGTTTGACCCAAGACGCGGGAAAACTCGGAGTCTACGGGCAATGGTTCGATGCGCTGGGTAACCGTGTCGGCGGCGAGCAGCACATCAACACATCCCCCGCCAGCCTAGCTGTCCCAAGTATTGCCATGGACGCAGTTGGAAACGCGCTCGTCACCTGGGGCTCGCGCGACATCGACAAGATCATCGTCCAGCAATACCTGCCGGGCGGCGCCAAAGTGGGCGGCGAGCTCTATATCAATACAATCGCAACCAGTTGGTCGTACCCGACCGTCGCGATGAACCGCGCGGGCGAGGCCGTGGTCACATGGAGCGAGGACCCCAGTACCGGTTGGGCCCGTGCGCGACGCCTCGCCATTGCCGATGGCGCCTTCCTCGATCTCAACGGCAGCGGCGCCGGGCAGGACTATCTCACCCAGCACACTACCGGCGGCGGACCGGTGGCGATCGTCAATGCCGATGAGCTGTACGTCGCCGACGCGGCTGTGACCAATCTGGATTCGGCCACGATTTCGATCGTTGGCTACCTGCCCGGTGACTTGCTGACCATCGACACCACGGGCACCAACATCGCGGCCAGTTTTGCAGACGGCGTGCTGTCGCTTAGCGGCGAAGACACGGTGGCCCACTACCAGCAGGTGTTGCGCACGGTGCAGTTCGACACTTCGGCAGGGCGGGCGGCCAGTTCTACAGTCGACGTTACGTTCGTCGTCAACGACGGCTTTTACGACAGCAACCTGGCGACCAGCCGCGTCGAGATCTACGTGCCTGGCTCCGCGACCGTTGCTGGCCGCCGGCTGTTCTACAACGAGTCGATGTTCGACTTGAACGATCCAGCCATCGGGAACCCTGACGACAAGGCGGTGCCCAACAAGACGGCCTACCTGCCCGGCACCGGCGTGGCCACCTTTGCCAGCGTTTCGAGCTACTCCAAAGGCATCAACGGGATAATGATCGACCTGGCCGGCGTGCATGGCGAGATCACACTTGCTGACCTGGAGTTTCGCACCGGCACGAGCGCGGACCCTGCTGACTGGACCGCAGCTCCGGCGCCCTCGGGAATTGCGATGCGGCCGGCCTGGGGCCCGGGCGGCACGGATCGCCTGGAAGTAATCTGGCCGAATGGTTCGATCAAGAATCAGTGGCTGGAAGTGCGTGTGAAGGCCAACGCCCACACGGGCCTGGCCAATGACGACCTGTTCTATTGGGCGAACCGCGTCGGCGACGTCGGCGTGGGCACGCCCGCCGGCATGTTCATGACCACTGCCGCTGACGCCACCGCGGCCTTGAACCACCAAGGCACCTCGCCGTTCGTCGATACGGTGTACGATTTCAATCACGACGGCGTGGTGACCGCGGCCGACAAGACCATCGTCGCCACCAATATGGGCAGCCTGGTGAGGCTGAACTTGGGCGGGGTCGCGGCCACGCTTGCCCCAGACGCTGGCATCGCCTCAGCGTTGGCGGTGACGTCCGCGCTGGCGGTGACGTCGGCGAATCCGTCGGACGTTCGGGCGACGCAAACTGTCCAGGAGCGACATCGAGCAAACACTGTTGGAGAGGCGGCGATGCCCGTCGTCGGGCCCGTCGAAGTGATGGCGGCAAGCACGCGATCGGCAAGGTTATCCCGTGCAGCAGACGTCGCGTTGTCCCTAACCGACGGTTGGGACGAACCTGTGGATCGGCTCGTTGACCTGCCGGTCTAAGTTTGCTCCGCACTGCTTGCAGCCCCCTCTTTCGTGCGGTTCGCGATTTCTCTCTCTACCTCCTGTCACAGTCGTGTACAATGACGCGCGGGGCAGGCGTGGAGGAGGCGGTGCATCGTGGGACACACACTCACCCCGCAGTGCGCGCTGGGGTTGGCGCGCCGCGGCCTTGCCCGACCAAATAGAGAGCATTCCCATAGTCGGCATCAGGAGCGGCGGCGGCTCGTGATCGAGGCGCTCGAAACCCGTTCGCTGATGACCTTGTCCGGCGACACGCTGTTTCCGGCCGACAATCCTTGGAATCAACGGGTCGCCGCCGCGCCGATCGCGGGAAATTCTTCGACACTGGTCGCCAGCATCGGCGCTTCGCGGTCGCTGCACCCCGACTTCGGCACGATCTATGAGGGGGCCTACATTGGCATCCCGTTCATGGTCGTCTCGGCCGGCCAGCCGCTGGTCGACGTCGTGATCGACGCCTATGCCGACGAGAGCGATATCGTGCCAGTGCCGATTCCCGCGGGTGCCTTGATCGAGGGAGACCCGTTGCCGTCGGAAGACAACGACGGTGATCGGCACCTGATTGTCTATGACAAAGACTCGAACATCGCCTACGAGCTGTACAACGTCCACCGTCCCAGCGAGACCGACGACGGCCGTTGGCACGCCGACTCCGAAGCGATCTGGCACATGGACCAGAACTGGTTTCGAAATCCGAACGATACCTCGGCCGACGCCGCCGGACTGCCAATCTTGCCCGGGCTGGTGCGACCCGACGAGGTGCTGGACCAGGGGGCCATCAATCACGCGCTTCGGTTCACCGTGCCCAACTCGCGCAATAGTTACGTGTTTCCGGCCTCGCACCAGGCCGGCAGCAACAACGACTCGCTGCCGCGGATGGGCGAGCGGTTTCGCTTGAAGCAGAGCTTTGACATCTCGGGCTTCTCGCCCGCCAACCGCGTGATCCTGCAAGCTCTCAAGGACTACGGCATGATCGTGGCCGACAACGGCAGCGGCTGGTACTTGAGCGGCCAGCCGTCGAGTCGCTGGAACGACGACGACCTGCACAACCTGGAAAGTATCGTCGGCAACAACTTCGAGGCCGTTGATTTGCGGCCCAACGTCAGCTCGCTCGATCAGACCACGGGCAACACAGCCGGCGGAACGTCGGTGACGATCCATGGATTGAATTTCTCGGGCGCCGCCGGACGGCTGACAGTGAACTTCGGCACGACGCCGGCCGCCAGCGTCACGATCGTCTCTGACAGCGTGGCGGTCGCCACGGCGCCGGCCCATGCCGCCGGCACGGTCGATGTCCGCGTGCTCACGCCTTATGGCACGTCGGCGATCGTCACCGGCGACCGGTTTACTTACACCGCCGGTGCGGCGTCGACCGTGGCCTCGCGGTACCTGTTTTACAACGGATCGACCTGGGACGGCGGCAGTGCGGCCGCAAACGCAGCCGACGACGGCGCGATCGCGACGGACAAAGCGACGTATCGACCCGGCGCGGGCATCGCGGGTTTTGCCAACGTATCGAGCTATTCCAAGGGCATCAACGGGCTGATGGTCGACCTCTCGGCCGGCGGCGCCCACGCGTCGATCACGGCCGCGGATTTTGTTTTCAAAGTCGGCAACAGCAATGTGCCCAGCGGGTGGGCCGCGGCGCCAGCCCCCAGCGCGGTCGTCGTGCGGCCGGGAGCCGGCGCCGGAGGGTCGGATCGAGTCGAGATCACCTGGGCCGACAATGCCATCAGAAACACCTGGCTGGAAGTGCAGGTCCGCGCCACCGCCGCCACGGGCCTGGCCGCCGCCGACGTGTTCTTTTGGGGCAACCGCGTGGGCGACGTCGGGGCCAACTCGCCGAACGGCACGTTTCTCACGAGCGCCGCCGATGCCACCAGCGTACTGGCTGGCATGGCCGGCGGCGTGAGCATCACCGACTCTCGCGATTTCAACCGCGACGGAAATGTCACGGCTGCCGACAAGACCATCGTGCTCGGCAACCAGGGCGCGATCACCCGGATCAACATCGGCGCCGGTGGTCCATTTTCGCCGGTCGCCGACGAGGAACTGGCGGCCGTCGCTTCGGCCCTGCCACTGGTCCAACCACGCGAGGTGACACCCCTTGGCCGAACCGAACGGTCGGGTGTTAGTGGCGACGAGTCCCAGCGTGATAGTCGATTGCCCAGCGCCGCAACAGCCGACAATCCGCGTGACCGAGCGCTCATTGCGGTCTGGAGCGAGTGGAGCAAGAACGACCTGACCGAGGACGATCTTGAGGTCGACGCGGATCCCTGGTTCGTAGGTTGAAGGCTCACCGCCTTGGCAATTCCCGGCCGAAGGTCGTGCCCGGCGCGAACCTTTGTGTTACAACAGCGGCATCCGCAGCCGGGAGAGCTTTCACAATGTGCGACACGCTGGCGATTGTCCGGGCAAACCGGGTGTTGTTCGCCAAGAATTCGGATCGCGATGCCAACGAGGCCCAGCTTCTCGATTGGCAGCCCCGCCGTACCCATCCGGCCGGCGCACGGCAGAAGTGCACCTGGATCGAAATTCCCCAGGTCCGCGCGACCCATGCCGTGCTGCTTAGCCGACCCTACTGGATGTGGGGCGCCGAGATGGGCACCAACGAGCACGGTGTCACGATCGGCAACGAGGCCGTGTTTACCCGCGAGCGGTACGCCAAGGCGGGTCTGACCGGCATGGACCTGCTGCGGTTAGCGCTCGAGCGCGCGGCCACGGCCGACGAAGCAGTGCGCACGATCGTCGACCTGCTGGGCAAACATGGGCAAGGGGGCCTATGCAGCCTGGAGCGGAAGGGGTTCACGTATCACAACAGCTTCATCGTCGCCGATCCGCATGGTGCCTTTGTGCTGGAAACGGCCGGCGTGCACCACGCGGTAGAACCGATCACCGGCGCTCGCAGCATCTCCAATGGGTTGACCATACCCGGCTTTGCCGAGCGGCATAGCGACTTTATCAAGACCCGGGTCTGCGGCTGCCGCCGGCGCCAGCCGCGCACCCAGCGGCTGGCCCAGCGCGCAAACGGCCCCAGCGACCTGATGCAGATCCTGCGTGATCACGGCGAGGGAAACGACCAACCGCATTACTCCTGGGTCAACGGCGGGCTGGGAGCGCCCTGCGTGCACTCGGGCGGATTGATCGCCTCGTCGCAAACGACCGGATCCTGGGTTGCCGAATTGGCGCCCGGGGCCACGCGTCACTGGGCCACCGCAACCGCGGCGCCGTGCACCGGCCTGTTCAAGCCGGTGGCGATCGATCGTCCGCTGGACCTGGGAGCGGCGCCCGCGAACCGCGCTGACGATGACTCGCTGTGGTGGCGGCACGAGCGGCTGCACCGCGCCGTGATGCGCGACCCAGCGATGCTCCTTGCGCGCTACGTCGCCGAGCGCGATGCGGTCGAGTCCGCCTGGCTGGCAGACCCGCCCGACTCGCCAGTGGCATTTGCCGAGGGGGACCGGTTGCTGGCCCGTTGGACCGACGACGTGTTGAGTCAATCGGTCGCCGACGTCCGCCCAAGGTACGTCCAGCGCCACTGGACCAAACGCAACGCACAGGCCGGGCTGCACTTTCGGCGACCTCGGGTCACGGCCGGAGCGCACTGACCACAGGCCAGATTGACCGCAGGCCAGATTGACCGCAGGCCAGATTGACCACAGGCCAGATTGACCGCGGGGCTATGTTGTTTACCGCGGCGCTATGCGGCCTTCGGCTTCAGCACCAGCGTGTGCACGGTCTTGCCGGGCAAAAACGGCGTGGGTTTGCCGTCTTCCCAGGCCTCGTGGGCGTCGCCGTAATGCGGTGAGAGCGGGTGGCCCGACTGACCGCACGGCATGTGGAAGTAACCGTCGGCCTCGCGCCCCGGCGAGACCGCCATCCGCTGCGACGCGCCTTTGTCCGGCGCCTGGATGCGCGGCATGTGGTCGGAATCGCCATCGAGCTCTCGGGCAGGCATGTCGAGCCAGGCAGCCAACCGCGGCACGGCCAGGCTGAGTGGATGTTGAATCTTGGTTGTGTTGTACGAACCCCAGGTAAAGCGGGCTAGCGGCGCTTGCTTTTCGGTCGCTTGGGCGATTACCTGGTCGGCGGCGGCCAACAGCAGTTCATTCCACGATTCGTAGCGAGGGTCGAGCAGGTGCGCCGGCTTTTCGCTGACCAAGGCCCAGACCGGGCCCTCGGTCCGGTCGAGTTCCGCGATGGAGAACTTATCGTCGTACTTCTTGCACGCGCTGACCAGCACGTCAGAGACTTGTGTCAGGAGCTTGCGGCGAAACTCGCGCACCGCGCGGTAACCGACCGAGCCGATGCCCGCTCGGCCTCCCCAATCGTCGACGTACTTGCGCAGCTCGGCCCGCTGGGGGTGACCTTCGATCGCCTCGGGCGTGAGTGTCTCTAAAAGCAGGTTGCGCCACGGTTCGAGGAACACGGCCCGATCGTCCAATTGGATCCGCAGCATGTCGGCCGGGGTCGCCTTGTCGGTGGCCAACAGGTCGTCTCGAATTTGTCCGGCGCGGGCGCCAAGGTCGTAGCCGCCGTCGCCCAGTTTGGCGAGCATTTCGCCGTCGACCACCCTTGCGTTGGCAGTCCAGATGCGGCCGGTTTCGGGGCTGATGATCCGCGGGTACTCTGCTGGTTCCAGGTAACCGTCCCAGCGACGCGTGCCGTCGGCCCAGGAGGTTGGCAGCCAGCCGTCGTAGCCCACGCGGCGCGGCATGCGTCCCAGAATGGTCCAGCCGATGCGACCCTGGTTGTCGGCGACCACGAAGTTTTGCGCCGGCGAGCCGCTGAGATTCGCCAGCCGCATCGCCTCTTCCATCGTCTCGGCCGACTCGATCCGCATCAGACCCATGTTCACGCCGGCTGTATCGTAAGCGACCCAGCGGATGGCCCGAGGGCGCCCTTTGTTGTCGCGATCCGAAATCGGGCCCCAGATTGTCGACACGACCTCAAACTTTTCATCGGGAGCGCCTTTGACCTTGATCGGCTCCTGATGAACCTCAAACTTGCGCGGGCCGTCGGGCGTCAGGTACGAATCCTTGTCGTTCGGGTCGACGTCAACCAACACCAGGTCTGCCCAATCCCCTTCGCTATTGGTAAATCCCCAGGCGACGTGGCCGTTGCTGCCGACAATCAGCGCTGGCGTGCCAGGCAAGGTCACGCCCGTGATCTGGTTTTCGGCGGATTTCTTTTCTGAGTCGTTCGCCGGCGCCGCAGCTTCGCTCTTTGACGCGGTCGCTCCTTCCGTGGGCCAGCGGAAACTGGCGCGATACCAGATGTGCGGCACGCGAATGCCGAGGTGCATGTCGTCGGCCACCAGTGCGCCGCCGTCGGCCGTGTGCGTGCCCGCGACCGCCCAGTTGTTGCTGCCCGGATGGAAGCCATCGAAGTCGTCAAACGCCTCGCCTGGCGGCGAGAGCAGATGGAGCGCTACCTTTTCGCCATCGCGGGCATTGAACGCCTCGGGCCCCGGCACCGCCGGCACGCTGAACGCCTGGCCCACGACCGGCGCATCCCAGCGTGTGCCCTTGGGGGCCAGGAACTCCAGCATCTTGTCGCCCAGCACGTCGGCGATCAGCGCCCGCTTGGCCTCGTGGCGAACCGTGTGGTCTTGCAGGTCCAGGAACATCGAGAACATCACAAGCGCGCTGTCCTCGGGCTTCCAAGGCGCGGGGTCAACGCCCAATAGCAGGTACTCAAACGGTTTCACCTTCAAAGCGGCCAGGCCCGCGTTGGCCCCGGCGGCATAGGCTTCCAGGATCGAGCGATCCAGGTCGCTGCCCTCGGTCAACACCCGCTGGGCCACGTTGCGAAAGCGATGCAGGCGAACTTTTTTGTCGGCATTTACTACGGCCGGGCCGACTAGCTCGGCGAGCTCGCCCGCCGAATTGCGTCTGAGCAGGTCCATCTGAAAGAAACGGTCCTGCGCGTGCAAAAATCCGGTGGCGAAGGCCAGATCCAGCCGATTGCCTGCCTGAATCGTGGGAATGCCCAGCGCGTCGCGCTCGACGGTCACCTCGGAGGTGAGGCCTGGCAAGGTGACTGTGCCGTCGAGTTGCGGCAGGCTGCCCGCCAGTTGACTGCGCACCCACAGACCGCAAGCCACGACGAGCAAGATGCACACCACGGCCACGCCCGCCACGATTTTCCAGATCCGACTACGCATGGATTTGTCTCCGCCCGATGGATATGGCCGCCTGGGGATCGCCGAGGTTGCAGAACTGCAACGAAGGTCATTGTCGACCGACATCCGCCGCGCCGCAAGGGTGCGCCCGCGCGGTTCCGCGCGCCCGACCGAAGGTTTTAGCGTCCCTGCTGGTCGGCTCGGGCTGCCTCGTCGCGGTCGACAAAGTCATCCTGGTTAGCGTCGAGCTTCGTAAATTGCTCGGCGCTTCCCAAGAACTCGCGGCGGCTGATCAGGCCATCGGCGTTGGAGTCCATAGCGACCGCCCAGGTAGGACCGGGCGGGGCAGGGCGGGGAGTGGCCATCATGCCGGGCTGCGGACGGCGCGCCGCGGCCGTGGAAGGTCGCCGAGCCAGCGTGACATCAAACCGCTGCGGCAGATCACCAACCTCAGCCGTGCCGTCGCCGTCACGATCCATCTCATTCAGGCGGGCGGTCGAGCCGGTGAGCTCGCGAGTCGTGAGCCGCCCGTCGCCGTCCAGGTCCAGCCAGCCGAAAAGCGGATCGGCAGAGGCGCCTATTCGGGCCTGCGCCTGTACTTCGCGATAAGTCAATCCGCGATCCTTCGAGTCGCCGACCTGCTGATAAACATTGTCGAAAGGCGGCGCCGTGGAGAAGGTCAGCACGCAGGCAGGCGCGGTGACAGCCAGTCGACCGGCTTCGGCGCGGACCTTGGCGCCGGCTGCTTGCAGGTCGTCACCCAGGCGGTCGACCGTGACTGTCGAACCTATGGCGCCTGCCGAAGTATGCAAATCGACGCGCAGAACCAGGTCGGGCCGGGCCGCGGCGATGGCTTTCATCTCCGCGCGGCTGAGTCGGCCGTTGCCATCGGCATCGAGCGCGGCAAACAAGCCGGGCGAGAGCGTAAAACTGTCGGAGGTGATTCCGCTGGAGGTATCGTATTGCTGGCCCAGAGCATAGACGACCGCGTCGATAGCCCACGGCGCCAGCTCGAAGGCCAACGGAGCGGCAGGCCCGGACGACGAAGGTCGGGCCATTGGGTCGGAGAGCCGCGGGTGAAAGTCGGCGGCTGCGACGGTCTGGTTGTCGTCGGCGTCACGACTGAGAAGTTGCTTCGGCGCGTCGGCGATCTCGGCGCGCGACAGCCGGCCGTCAGCATCCTGGTCTAACAGACCAAAGACGGTGGAGCGCGGCTCGTCGTTGCTGTACTCCTCCGCCCGCGCAACGGAGAACGGATTGCCTGACGCTGCATCCTGCGAGAGAAACACAGCCAGCTCATCGGCCTGCGCTAGGCCATCGCGGTTGACGTCGAAGGGTCTGATTGTGCGGTCGACATCGGCCGTTTCGGCAACCGTCGCATTTCCGAATTCACCGGAACGAAACCGATCATGGGCGACGATCTGCGACCACTGCGAGTCGCCGGACGACGCTTCCGAGCCATCCTTGGCGAGGACCTGCTGGGCCCGGCGGATGGCCTGTTGGGCGGCAGTCCGTTGAGGAACGCCATCGATCGTGACATGCAAGTGGACCACCAGCGGTCCCTGCGGCGTGAGTAGCAGCAGTCGCTCGGCCGGCGGCTCGGGCGCGGCAGGGGTTTCGACCACGGCGGCCTTCTCGGTTTCTGCCGCCACAGGCTCGGCGGCCGCGGCCGGCGGTGTTTGTTCGGCAGAGGCGGCAGCCTTCGTAGCGTCGGCGGTCTTTGCAGCCTGTTCGTCGACAGGTTTCTGCGTCGCATTCGTTGCCAACGCCGGCGGCGTAGACTTCGCGCAGCCAACAAGGCTTGCCACGGCCAGTGCCGAGCAAGCGAGCAGGGTCGCGGCCATGCGATGATGGATGGGGTCAGACCAGGACATCGCGAATCGGTTGCCCTTCGGCGATCGGGATCGGCCGACCCAGGTCGCTGGTGTTGGATTTGGTGGCATCGATGCCCACGGCCGCGCAGAGCGTGGCGATCAGATCGGCGGCACTGGCCTCGCCCGCGGCCACTTCCATGCCGTCGGCGCTGGTGTTGCCAAAGGCCTGACCGCCGCGCACACCGCCGCCAGCCAACACGGCGCTCCAGGCATTGGGAAAATGGTCGCGGCCGCCCTGCTGGTTGATCCGAGGAGTGCGGCCAAATTCGCCCATCCAGAGGATGGTCGTCGAATCGAGCAAACCGCGCTCGGCCAGCTCCGTCAAAAGCGTGCTGAAGCCCGCGTCCAGCTCGGACGAAAGGTTCTTGACTGCTCGGAAGTTGTCCTGGTGGGTGTCCCAACCGACCGCGTTGCCGTCGCCCGAGCCGAGTGTGACCTCGACAAAAGGCACGCCGCGCTCGACCAGCCGTCGGGCCAGCAGGCACCCCTGGCCAAACCGGCCGCGACCATAGGCCTCGCGCACCGCCTGCGGCTCCTGCGCCAGGTCGAAGGCACTGGCGGCCTGGCTGCGCATCAAGCGCACGGCGCGGCGATAGACGAGTTCATGCGCCCGGGCCGACTCGCCGACCTTGCCCTGCAAGTAACCCTGCTCGAGCGAGTCCCACAGAGCCAAGCGACTGGCGGACCGCACCGCATCAACGCCCGGCGTGAGCTGCAAGTCATCAAGCTTGAGCTGGGCGAACCCATCTGGGCCGGTCGCGGCGGTCTGCTCGCTGGCGCCGACGGTGGCCGGCGCGTATCGCGGACCGAGAAAGCCTGAGCTGTAGGCGGCTGGGTTAAAGATGCGAAACGGCGAGATGCTGACAAAGCTTGGCAACTCGGCATCTTCATCGCCCAGTTCCTTGGAGACCAGCGCGCCCAGGGTGGGGTAGTCGACAGGTCCACCGGGTTGATAGCCCGTGCGCATCAGGTAGGTGCCGCGGCCGTGGTCGCCCTCCTTGGTGCTCAGCGAGCGGATGACCGCCAGGTGATTTCCGTGTGCTGCCAGCTTGGGCAGATGCTCGCTGATCTGCAAACCCGGCGCGGCGGTGGCAATCGGTTTGAATTCGCCGCCGTTGGCGTGCTCGGGCTTCAGGTCAAACGTGTCGAGCTGGCTCGGCCCGCCGCTCATCCAGAGCAGGATGCAGTGTCGCTTGCGCTGGGGATCGGCTGCCTGGGCCGCTGCCCAGGGGGCAAACCAGCCACTGGCGCTGGCGCCGACCAGCGACAGGCCCGAGGCCTGCAACCAGGTCCGCCGAGAAATCGCGCGTGCGAGTGGGTCTCGATATCGGGCCATCGGTTCACCTAACAGCGTTCGAGTGCGGTTCATGGATTAAGAACAAACTCGGCGCTGTTCACGAGCGCCCAAACCAGGTCGCCCACTGCCGCCGCGCGCGCTTGATCTTGCTTACCGTAAATATGGCCGGCGAACTTCGTGCGCTCGCTGTCCGTCGGATAGCGCGAGAACGCGGAGAGGAACAAGGTGTCTACCCGCCCGGCGTCGTCCAGATACGGCGCCTCGATCGCCATCAGCAACTCGCTTTGACCGGGTACGACAACCCGCGCCAGCTCCGCGCCGTTCATCAAGGTCAAAGCCTGCGGCACCCCCAGCTCAAAGTCGGTCACCGTGCGGGTTTGCGTCTGCAGCTTCACCAGGAACGCCTGTCGTGCCTGATCGGCTAGGGGATCGAGCCCTTCATTCACGGGCCGCAGCGCCAACCGGGCCAATGAGTCGTACAACTGCTCGGCCGAGAGCGTCTTGACGGCCATCACCGCAAATAACTCCGCCGGCGGCAGAGTGTCGCTCGTGGGTCGGCTGGAAAGCTGATAGGCCTGAGTGCGAGCGAGCAAGCCAAACAGTCGCTCCAGGTCGTAGCCCGTGCCGACGAACCATTCGCTCAGTTCGGTCAACAGCTCCGGATGGCTGGCCGGGTTGTGCTCGCCTGCGTCGTCCAGCGGTTCGACCAGGCCACGCCCAAACAACTGCGACCAGACCAGGTTCACCGCCGCACGGCCGAGATAGGGGTTGTCGCGCGAGACCATCCAGATGGCCAATTGCTGCCGGCGCGTGCCGCCGGTGGTCGAAACCGCCTCGGCACTGCCCGGGTAGCGAATCGGCACCACGGTCTCGGAATCGGGTAGCTTGACTTCGCCGCGGTCAACGTCGACCAGACGCATGTCGGCGGTGTTGCGCGCCCGCTGCTCGAGCTGGGCAAAGAACGCGGCATAGCCCCAGAAGTCTTGCTGGGTCCAGCGATCGAACGGATGGTCGTGACACTGGGCACAATCGAGCCGGATGCCCAGAAAGATGCGCGAGGTCGTGGTGCCGAGCTCCTCAGGCTTGACGCCCACGGCAGTGTAGAACAGCGCGGGTCCGCTCTCGTCGCCGCCGGTGGCCACCAGCAGGTCGGCCACAATCCGATCGTATCGCCTGCGGTCGACGAACTGCCGTCGCAGCCAGTTTTGCAGCCCAATCATGCCGGGCACTTGAGTGGGATCAAACTTTCGCGCCAGCAGCAGGTCGCGCCAGACGTTGGCCAGGTGCGTGGCATGGGCCGGCGAGTCGATGAGCTCGTCGATAACCCGTTCGCGCTTGTCGGGCTTGGTGTCGGCCAGAAACTCGCGCGTCGCGGACGCGGACGGGATCACGCCGGTCAGGTCCAGGTACAGCCGTCGCAGAAATTCGCCATCGGTCGCGGGCGCCGCTGGCGAGACCGAGGCCCGCTGCCAACGCTCCGCCAGCAGCTGATCGACGCGCGCGGTCATGGCAGCGTCGACCTCAGGCGAGGATTCTTCAGCCCGGGCCGGATGGTTAATGAGGACGCATGCAAAGGCCCAGCCAAATGCCAAGCAAAAGCAAAGAATGCCTCGCCAGTCCCGCCGCTTCCACACCCGCTGGTTCCGTGGCATGGCTGTCCCGATATGCTTGGGCCAGGAAGATAGGATGCCCTAGCGCGTAGTATAGCTGAGGGGAGCGAAGATGGCGAACTCGGTTAGGCCACCGGTCAGATCAGGTCAGAGTCAATCTGCCTTGGCCGTGCCCGCCGCGGCGATCTGCTTGAGCCTTTGATTCATCACGGAATCGGAGTTGCCTGGCTCGGTCTGACCCCAGTCACCGCTGGCACTGGCGACAACCAGTTGCAAGCTGGGAATTATCGCGGTGTTGTTTCCCCGCAGCCCCAGGCTCATGTAGGTGTCGGCCGGGGCGTCGGGCCAGGTGATGGCTTCGGAGTCGGGAGAGAACGAGGCGTTGAACCACCAATTGAATCCATAAATCCCCGGTCCGGCCTTGGAGAAGTGGTCGCTCTCGCCGCCGTAGGTGCCGATCATCAGGTAGTCATCGGTGGCGGCCTTGATCGTATTGGGCAGCCCGCGCGGAACCTGCGGCTGCCGGCAAGCGAGGAATAGATCGCGGCGGATTAATTGTTGCTCGCCCCAGCGACCTTCGTTGCACCACAGCCAGGCCAGCCGGGCAAAGTCGCGGACCGAGGCCGAAATGCGGCGGTTCTTCTGGCGAAACTTCAGACCGTCTTCCAGTTGTAGCGCGCCAAACCGCTGGGGTGCGTGGGCCGCCGTGTCGGGCGATTCCTTGAAGACCCGATCGAAAAGCGTCTTTTGATAAAGGTTGATCGCGTAGTCGTTGTAACTCCAGGCGACGCCGGGGGACTCGGGCCGAGCATAGCCGCTGGTCATCGCGCCCAGGTGGCGGAAGGTCATCGGCCGGTCTTTTTCCTTGAGTTCCCAGCCGAACTCCACCAGCGGCGTGTCGACGCTGCCAACCTTGCCCTCTTGAATGGCGAACATCAAGAGCGTACTCAACACCGGCTTGGCCGACGAAAACCAATCGGAGATCTCGGACTGCGATCCCCAAGTCTTGACCACGTAACCATCCTTGATGATCGCTCCCCTTCCGCCGAGCGCTGTCGCGACTGCATCGAGCTTGGCAGGGTCGAGCCCCAGCTCGGCCGGCGACTTCTCTTGCCAATGCTCGCCGGGAAACACGACCTCGCCGGCGACACTCGATCGTGCCGCTAGCAGCGTCAGTAGCAAGCCCGCGATCAAGCACCCACTAAGGCCTCGGCTCGACAACGTCGTTGTCCTATCCATGGGTCGCAGCCTCATCTCGCTGGCACCTTTGCCGGCTTCGCCGCTTTGGCGTCGTCGTCCGACCAGCCGGGGGTCGAGACGCTGGCCTGGTAGTTCGAATAGTTGTACAGCGGGTTGCGACGGGGACGATACAGGCGTCCGCTGCGCGGATTGTCGTTCTGCGTGTAGACCCAGAGCTCGTGCGGATCCCAGACCACGATCTCATCGCGACAGTCACCGGTCAGGTCCAGCACAGCATTGCACATGTCCGGGTGACCATCATCTGGAAAACGGACCACGCGGCGCCCCAGTCCGTCGAACATGCCGCCATCCTGGGGATTGGGCGTGAGCATGATGAACTCTTCGCTGCGGCCGGTCCAATTGGTGGGAAAGCACATGCTGCCGTGCTGGCAGGGCTCAAAGTCGTAATACGCCTCGCCCCGCGAATCATAGAGGTTGATGATCCCCTGGTTGCCCCAGAAGCTCATCGACAACGCTTCGAGCCCCGGCAGGTCGTCGCGCAGATTGGCCACGGTCGGGTTCTGGGCATGCCCAATGCGATGCCGGCGGACGATGTTTCCTTTCAAGTCGGCAAAGTACGCCCCCTCGTCGCTGGCGCAAACATATATCCAGGGGGGCGCCTTCTCGTCGGGCGACATCCGCACTATGGCCACGCCGTCGGCATGGTCCTGGAGCTCATTCTCCAACGTCCAGAGCTTGCGACCCTGGTGGTCGAACAGTGAATAGCCGATCGCCAGCTCATCGCGACCGTCGCCGTCAATGTCGGCGGCCGTGGGATAGTGGCCGGTGTTGGCCCGGGCATTCCACAGCGGCTTGAGCTGGGAGTCGAAGGCCCAGAAGTGCCAATAGCGATCCTTCAGCACCAGGTCGGTCGCGCGGCCGACCCCGCGGAAGTCGGCAAACAGCAGCGCGTCACCCAGCACGCGGGGAAACTTGCGATAAACGGGCTCGGCAGTGGCCGGCATCTCGGGCGTGGCGACCTTTTGCTTGGTCTTGCCGGTGGCGGCATCGGCGACGATCAACTCCTGATGCATCGTATAAACCACCTCGTTGCGACCGTCGCCATCGAGGTCATGGATCTGAAAGGCGACGTCATTGGTGAGATGCTGCTTCCAGGCGTCGGGCTCCCCGATCTGCCAGAGCATCTCGCCATCAAATGTGATCGCGGTCAGGCAGCTCAGCTCGCTGTTGCGATCCTTGGGACCGTGATGCACGACCTGCCCGATCAGAATGTCCAGGTCGCCGTCGCCATCGAGGTCGCCAAAACGCAGATTGCGCCCGGCGCCAAAGGTCTCGGTCTTGATCCGCTTCCAGAGGACGGGAGTCGGGTTGGCCGCTTGCAACTGCGCTTCGGCGCGCTCGCGCTCGGCGACGAGCGCCGCGGTGCGTGCGGCCTGCGCGGCGGTGGCGGTCACGCGGACGTGACGATAGAGCGTCGGCACATCGGCGACCAGTGCCACGCGGCCGGCCGGGTAGGTGTCGTCGTCGGCCGTCAGCGAGAGCTTGTCGCCCAGCGTGGCGAGAATGCGGCGCCCTTCGACTTTCACCGTGGCGTGCAGGAACTCGCCGGGCGAGAACGAAAACTCTTGCTCGGCCAGGATTTTCTCCAGCGGTTGGCGAAAGGCCGTTTCGTGCTGCACCATCCGCAGCGAGGCCTTATTGCCCTCGACGCCAAAGAAGTAGTAGCAGCGGTCGTTGCGATAGCGGGCGATCACGCCGCTGCGACCATGCATTGCCGAGGGAGCGAAATCTACCTCCAGCGTGTAGTCGGTCCACAGCGGGTCGCCGGCCACGACCATCGGGTGTGCATGGCGGTCCTTACGGTTGTCGTGCGTCTGTGACAGTACGCGGCTGCCCTGGTCGCTGAAGATGCGCCAGGCCCGCTGAAATGGAATCGTCGAGCGAAAGGTCGACACACTCCAGGGTCCGTGAGGAGCCGTCTCGTGCAGGTAGTGATACTCGGCATGGGCGTCGACCACTCCCAGCCACACGCCCGAGCGATAGCTGGCAAAGTCGTCGTCCAACAACACGGCCGGTTCGCCGGCGACCGCGCCGCAGCCGGAGATCGCGAGGAGAACGACAAGCGATCGGGGGACAAGGTGCAGCACGCAAATACCTGAGACTACGGAGGTTTGGTCGACTGGGGGCGATTCTAGTTGGGCCGTCCGCCAGGGACAAGGAGCCCCCAGCGAAACCCCCGGCCGTTTGTGGGGTTTGATCTCGCGTGGTTCGTTTTGACTTTCCAGCGCGCTAGGGCGCCGTCGATTTTTCGGAGAACAAGAACATGAATAACGGAACCTCGTGGATGCTGGCACTGGCGGTCATGTTGGGCTGCGCGTCGAGCGCGTTGGCTGCGCCCAAGAAGACGCCGGACGAACGTTTTACCAAGGCCGACGCCAACAAAGACGGCAAACTGTCGCTCGACGAATTCGTAGGCAAGCGCACCGCCGAGAAGAAAAGCAAGGCCGAGAAGACCTTCAGCAAGAAGGACAAGGATGGCGACAAGTCGCTGACGCTGGAAGAGTTCAAGGCCGGCAACAAGAAGCAAAGCTGACCGTAAAACCAAACGGTGCGAGTTGCGCATCGTTGGCTATCACTATCGGGGCAAGGTACAATCGGCGACCGGGCGCTTAGGCGCTCGGCCGCCGGTTTTGTTAGGGGTTTTTTGCGTCGAGGTTGCACGATGGTTCGCTCGATCCTGTTTATCACCTTGGCCTTTTCAGCGATCGGCCTGGCGCGCAGCATGGCGGCCGATCAATCCAAGGCGGCGCCGCGGCCTAATGTCCTGTTTATCGCCGTTGACGACCTGAATCACTGGGTCGGGCACCTCGGTCGGAACAAGCAGACCAAGACGCCCAACCTGGATCGGCTGGCCACGCTTGGCACGACGTTCACCAGAGCCTACTGCGCCGCGCCGGTTTGCAACCCTTCGCGCACGGCGCTGATGAGCGGTCGCCGGCCGAGCGCCTCGGGGGTCTATGCCAACGGCAACGATTGGCGACCAGTCATCAGTCCCGAATCAACGCTGACCGGCACGTTTCGTCGGGCCGGCTATCACGTCTGCGGCGCCGGCAAGATTTACCACGGCGCGTACGAGCGCGACACCGAGTGGGACGATTACCTGCACTCCGAAGGCAACCCTCGTCCGGCCGAGCCCTTTAGCGCGGGTCCGCTGTCGCCCTTTGGTCCGGTTGACGCGCCGGAAACGGAATGGTCGGACCACAAGAGCGTCGACTACGGCATCGCCGAGTTGAGCAAGCAGCACGACAAGCCGTTCTTCGTGGCGGTCGGCCTGCACAAGCCGCACATGCCCTGGACCGTGCCGCGGAAGTACTTCGAAATGCATCCGCTGGACCAGGTCGAGCTGCCGCCGTATCGCGAAGATGACCTGGACGACCTGCCGCCGGCCGCGGTCGAGATGGCCAAGCCTCGCGAGCACGAGTCGGTGCGCAAGGGCGAAGGTTGGCAGCGGTCTGTGCAGGCTTACCTGGCCGCAGTGTCCTATGCTGACGCCGAGATCGGCCGGTTAATCGACGCCTATGAAAAGTCGCCCCAGCGCGACAATACGGTCCTGGTGCTGTGGGGCGACCACGGCTGGCACCTGGGTGAGAAGCATCACTGGCGCAAATTCGCGCTGTGGGAAGAGTCCACGCTGGCGCCCTTTATTTGGGTCGTGCCGGGCGTCACCAAGGCCGGTACGCGCTGCGACCGAACCGTCGATTTCATGAGCATCTATCCGACCCTCTGCGATCTGTGCGGCGTGCAAACGCCCGAGCACGTGCAGGGCACGAGCATTCGCCAGCTTTTGACGGACTCACAAAGCGCCTGGGACCGCCCGGCCGTGACCACGCATGGTCGCAATAACCACGCGGTGCGCAGCGAAGGTTGGCGATACATTCGCTACGAGGACGGCGGCGAGGAACTGTACGACGAAACCGCCGACCCTTATGAGTGGACCAACCTCGCCGGCGACACCCGCTATCAGTCCGAGAAACAAAAACTGGCTGCCTATCTGCCGCAGGACAACGTGCCCGAGGCGAGCGGAGGTCAGAAGAACAAACCAGGCAAGGCCAAGAAACGGGCGAAGGCAGGCAAATGATCGGGCGAATCAATCTTGCGCGCTGGATCCTGCTAACCGCTATCGCGATTTGGCCGAGCTTGACCTGCGGCGCGGACACCGGACCGTTCATGGCAACGGGTTTCAAGGTCGGCGAGGTGACCGATGCCAGCGCCATCGTCTGGGCCCGACTGACATTGCGTGCTCAACGCAATCCGTCAGACGGCCCGGTTGTGACCATCGAGTATGGTGAGCCGGTCGAGCAGGGCGGGCGTCGCGATCGCCCAGTAAAGGCGGTGCTTTTTCCCAACGGCGCGACCGTCGGCGATTTGAAACAAGGCGCCCCGGGCACCGACGGCGAGGTGCGGGTCTCGCTGCGGACAGCCGGCGACGCGGACTGGCAAACTGGCGATTGGCAAAGCGTTGACCCGTTGGGCGACTTCACCCGGCAGGTCCCATTCACGGGTCTGCACCCCGCCACGCGTTACGAGGTCAAGGTTGAGTCACGTTCGGTCGCAGGGGAGCCAGGCGCGACGCTGTTGGGCGAGTTTCGCACGGCGCCCAAATCCGACGATCCGCGAAAGATCACGTTTACCGTTGCGACCTGCTTCGGCAACGACGATCAGGATTCGCCTGAAGGATTTAAGATCTACCGCTCGATGGCGCGGTTGAAGCCCGACTTCTTCGTGAACACGGGCGACATTGTTTATTACGACGAGCTGGCCAAGACGGCCGACCTGGCGCGCTACCACTGGCAGCGGACGTATAGCTGGTCGGCGACGGTGGACTTTCACCGCCTTGTGCCGAGTTACTTTTTGAAAGACGATCACGACACCTGGCGCAATGACTGCTGGCCAGAGATGCAGTCGCCCTACATGCACGAGTTCACGTTTCGTCAGGGTCAGGCCATCTTTCGCCAACAGGTGCCGATGGGCGCCTCGACCTATCGCACGGTGCGCTGGGGCAAGGACGTGCAACTGTGGTTTGTCGAAGGGCGCGACTTTCGCACGCCGAACGACGGGCCCGACGGTCCGGAGAAGACCATCTGGGGCGCCGAGCAGAAACAGTGGTTCAAGACGACCTTTGCCGCCAGCGATGCCACATTTCGCATCCTGGTCAGTCCCACGCCGCTGGCCGGGCCGGACCGCGCCGCCAAGCGAGACAATCACGCCAACTCTGGCTTTCAGCACGAAGGTCGCGAGCTGCGCAGCTTCTTGCAGGGTCAACCCAATAGCCTGGTCATATGCGGAGACCGGCACTGGCAATATATGTCGGTCGATCCGAAAACCAAGCTCCGCGAGTACTCTAGCGGTCCGGCCAGCGACGAGCACGCCGGCGGCTGGGAAGCCGAGGACTATCGCGAAGGCTTTCATCGCTTTCTGCGAGTGAAGGGGGGATTTCTCTCGGTGACCGCCGAGCGCCAGGGGGACGTCCCCACATTGACGGTCCGCTTTCACGACGTTGACGGCGGCGTTAAATTCGAGGATCGACTGTCTGCGGTCAATCGCTAACGTGCGGCCGTGCCGGCGAATCCGCGTGGATTGCAAGACACGGCCGAGGCAGACACAATGGACGGACCTCGGCCGCGCGCCGACTGATCCTGCCCTCCCGCCCGCGCCCTCCTGACAGGTTCTCTTTCCATGCCTGGCCGCGACCGTCAACTCGCGTCGATCGTCCGCCGAGCGACCCCGCAATCGATCGGGCTGTTGATTCTCGGTCTGTTGGCGGTTGGCCGGTTGGCGCTGGCCGCGGACGATGCGCCCGAGCCGATCGGACTGCAATCGCGGGTTGCCTGGACGACCTCGCGGCTGTTTGGGTCTCCCGAGCCGCCATTGCCCTACACCGTCGAGCGAACATTCACGGCGCTGCCACTTAGTTCGCCGATCTACCTGGCCGATGAGCCTGGCAGCGACCGCCTCTGGATCATTGCCCGAGCCGAAGGTGCCGAGAAGAATTTCCAGATCGTCCGCATCGCAAACGACCCCGCGGTAACCGTCGGTGAAGTGCTCTATGAAGTGGCCGACCGGTTGGTCTATTCGGTCGCGTTCGACCCTGACTTCGCTACCAACCGCCAGGCCTATGTTTTCTCGAACGGACCGACCAGTCAGACCGTGCGCGAGGATCGAATCACCCGGTTCACGCTGACCGCCGACGCGCCGTCACGGTTCGACCCGGAGAGTGAATTGGTCGTGCTCGCCTGGAAATCCGCGGGTCACGATGGCGGCGACCTGGCGTTTGGCCCTGACCGCATGCTCTACATCACGACCGGCGACGGCACGGGCGACTCAGACACCGACAACACGGGACAGACGCTCGACGACCTGTTGGGCAGCGTGCTGCGCATTGACGTCTCGCGCCGCGATGGCGACCGGCACTATGCAATTCCGGCGGACAACCCGTTTGCGACCACACCCGGCGCACTGGGCGAGATCTGGGCCTATGGCCTCCGCAATCCCTGGCGGATGTCGTTCGACGCTCGCACGGGTCACCTCTGGGTCGGCAACAACGGTCAAGACCTCTGGGAAACCGCGCACCTCGTGCGCCGGGGCGACAACCTAGGCTGGAGCGTCTTCGAAGGCAACCATCCCTTTTACCTGGAGCGAAAGCGTGGGCCGACGCCGATCGTTCCTGCGACCATCGAGCACTCGCATGCCGACTTTCGCTCGTTGACCGGCGGCGTCGTCTACTACGGTGACAAGCTGCCCGACCTCGCAGGGGCGTACATCTACGGCGATTACTCCAGCGGCCGCATCTGGGGAATGAAGCACGATGGCCAACAGGGCGTGTGGCATCGCGAGTTGGCCGACACGGCGCTGCAGATCGCGGCATTCCGGGTTGACCAGCGCGGAGAACTTTTGATTGTTGACCACACGGGCGGCATTTATCGGCTGGTCGTCGCCAAACACGAACAGCAGACTCAGCCTTTTCCGCCGCGATTGAGTGAGACCGGGTTGTTTGCCAACACGGCCGAGCAAAAGCCCGCGCCCGGAGTGATCCCCTATTCGGTCAACGTCGCCGGCTGGGCCGACGGCGCGGTGAGTGAGCGCTGGCTGGCTGTGCCCGGCGATCAGAAGGTCACGTACGACGCAGGCAAGAGTTGGAACCTTCCGGATGGCGCCGCATTGGTGCAGACCTTGTCGCGACCTGACTCGAAAGTCGCCGCGGCGCAGCGCATCGAGACCCGAGTGCTGCTGCGACAGCAAGGCGAATGGGCGGGTTACACCTATCGCTGGAATATCGAGCAGACCGACGCGGAGCTAGTTGCCAGGATTGGCGCAGACGTGGAGTTTGCGGCGGACGGCGTCGCATCGCAAGCCGTTCATTCCTGGCGCATTCCCAGCCGGTCGGAGTGCATGACCTGCCACAGCCGCGCGGCCAGCTTCGTGCTCGGGCTGAGCGAGGCGCAGTTGAACCGCTATCACGACTACGACGGCGTGGTCGCCAACCAGTTGGCCACGCTGTCGCACATCGGGCTGTTCACGGCCGAGCTGCCGAAGCCGCCGGGGGATTGCGCAAAGTTGAGCGACCCGGCCGACGCTTCGGCCGACGTCGAAGCCCGCGTGCGGTCATATTTGCAGGTCAACTGCGCCGTGTGCCACGTGTCGGCCGGCGGCGGCAACGCGCAAATGGAGTTGGGACTGGCCACGCCGCGCGACGACATGAAGCTGGTGGGCGCTCGGCCACAGCACGACACGTTTGGCATCCGCGACGCGATGTTGATCGCGCCGGGCGACGCCGATCGCTCGGTGCTGCTGCACCGCTTGTCGCGCCGCGGCCGTGGACAGATGCCGCCTTTGGTCACTCGCCAGGTCGACGAAGTGGCCGTGGCACTGCTGCGTCAATGGGTCGGCAGCCTGAAACCGGCGAAGCATTTCGTCCGCAATTGGACCGTCGCCGAGTTAGAAGCCGAGTTGCCAAAGCTAGTCACTGGCCGTTCGTATGAGAAAGGGCAACTCGCGTTTCGCGAGACGGGCTGTGCCCAGTGCCATAAGTTCGCGGGGCAGGGGGGAACCGTTGGACCGGACCTCAGCACCATCGCTCGCCGGCTGGTGGGCCGCGAGCTGTTGGAGTCGATCGTGGTACCCTCGAAGATCATCGCCGATGAATACGCGAGCTACGCGCTGGAGACCGCCGACGGCAAGGTCATCACCGGACGGATCGAGCGCGAGGCCAATGGGTTGGTGGTCGTGCGACCGGCATCGGCGGTTGAGTTGCCTATCGAGCTGCGCGCGGATGATATTGTCGAACGCACGCGGTTGAGCGTTTCGAACATGCCCGAGGGGGTGCTCAACGTCTTACAACAGGACGAAGTGCTGGATCTGTTGGCCTACCTGCTGGGCACGAGCCAGCCGATGGAAGAGGCGGCCCGGTAGAAGGTTACGCTCGGAAGCGTTATCTGGCGAATGGTGGATTTTCTCGCGGCGCGCGGTTAGACTATCGACCACCCCGACGAACTGCCCCAACGAACCGCGACGAACTACACAGCCTCGCTGTTTCTGCTCTGCCTCGCTGCTACGCGTTGTCCCTCCGATTAATCCCGCCGGTCAATAGCCATGCCTCGGGTCTTGCTGGCCGTGATCGTGTTGCTGCTGGCGTCGGTTTCCGCGGCAGGCGCCGTGCGTGCCGCCGAGCCCGCGACCGGCACGTTGACCTTTGAGACCGACATCCGGCCGATCTTCAAGGCTCATTGCTGGCAGTGTCACGGCGAAGAGCCGGAATTGTCCGGTTCGCTCGACACGCGGCTGGTTCGCCTGTTGACCAAGGGGGGCGACTCGGGATCGGCCATCCAACCGGGTGCGCATGCTGAGAGCCTGCTGTACACGCGGATCTCCAGCGGTGAGATGCCGCCCGGCATGAAGAAGCTCTCGCCGAGCGAGGTCGAGCTCGTCGGTCGCTGGATCGACCAAGGCGCGAAGACCATTCGCACCGAGCCCGAGGCGCTACCGGCCGGCGACGCCTTTACTCCCGAGGAACGGTCACACTGGTCGTTTCAACCGATCAAGCGGCCGCCGCTGCCGCTGGTGAAGGCCGCCGATCGTGTTGCCACGCCGATCGATGCCTTCCTGTTGGCGGAGCTGGAGCGGGCGGGTCTGAGTTTCTCTCCGGAGGCCGACCGCGCGACGCTGATCCGACGATTGAGCTTTGACCTGGCGGGCTTGCCGCCGACGCCGGAAGACGTCGAGCGATTTGTCGCGGATCCGTCGCCGGATGCCTACGAGCGGTTGGTCGACCGGCTGATGGCGCTGCCGGCCTACGGCGAGCGTTGGGGTCGGCACTGGCTGGACGTCGCAGGCTACGCCGACAGCGACGGCTACAGCGAGCAGGACCTGGCGCGGAAGTGGGCCTACAAGTATCGCGACTACGTCATTCGCTCGCTCAATGACGACAAGCCGTGGGATGAGTTCCTGGTCGAGCAGTTGGCCGGCGACGAACTGCTGAACCCGCCTTATGCCAATCTAAATCCGCGCCAGGCCGATTGCCTGATCGCCACGGGCATGCTGCGGATGGGTCCTGATGGCACGGGCGCCGGGGGCGTCGATGCCGACGTCGCGCGCAACGACGTCGTGGCCGACACGGTTAAGATCGTCTCGACCGCCGTGTTGGGGTTGAGCGTCGGATGCGCGCAATGCCATGCGCATCGCTACGACCCGATCTCGCACACCGACTATTATCGCATCCGGGCCCTGTTCGAGCCGGCCTACGACTGGAAGCACTGGCGATCGCCGAACGACCGGTTGGTGTCGCTATGGAGCGACGACATCCGGCAGCGCGTGACCGCGGTCGACGCCGAGCTGAAAAAGATCTCGGATGAGCGAAACGCCGATCTCGACACGCTGGTAAAAGAGACGTTTGAGCGCGAACTAGCGAAGCTACCCACTGAGCAGCAAGCCGCGGCCCAAGCTGCGCGAGAGACCCCGGCCGACAAGCGCGACCCGGCCCAGTTGCAATTGATCAAGGAGTATCCGTTCCTGAACGTTGACCGCGGCAGCGTCTACCTGTATATGCCCGACCGGCTGACCGCGTTCACCAAGAAATGGGATGAACTGACCGCTGCCAAACAGCGCGAGCGTCCGGCGGATGACAACGTGCAATGCCTGACGGAAGTGCCGGGGCAGATCCCAGCGACCAAGTTATTCTTCCGCGGCGACCTGGCCCAGCCGCGCGATGAGGTGCAGCCCGGCGAGCTGAGCGTGCTGGCTGCGGCCGGCGCACAAATACCGAGTGACGACCCGGCGCTGCCGACCAGCGGCCGTCGCCTGGCGTATGCGCGGCATTTAACCAGCGGCCAACATCCGTTGGTTGCCAGGGTGCTGGTGAACCGGTTCTGGCTCCATCATTTCGGTCGCGGTCTGGTGGCCACGCCGGGCGACTTCGGTCTGCTCGGCGCGCGCCCTTCACATCCTGAGCTGCTGGATTGGCTGGCCGACGACTTCATGGCCGGCGGCTGGCGACTAAAGCGACTGCATCGCACGATCCTGCTCTCCACTGCTTATCGCCAATCGTCAATGCGGCGCGACGACCTGGAAGCGGTCGACCCCGACAATCGGCTGCTGGGGCGGATGAACGTGCGGCGGCTGGAGGCCGAGACCATTCGCGACGCGCTGTTAGCCACCAGCGGTCGGCTGACGTCCGCGCTGTTTGGCCCGGCCGTGCCGGTGATGCCCGACGAGGTCGGACAGATCGTGGTGGGGGTCGACACTCGCGACTCCGCCGGGCGCCCCACGGACAAGGTCGTGCCGCTGGGCGGTGACGAATTTCGCCGCAGCGTTTACGTGCAGGTGCGCCGCACGCAGCCCCTGGGCATGTTGGAGCCGTTCGACGCTCCGATGATGTCGCCCAACTGTGAGGTCCGCGCGTCGAGCACCGTGGCGCCGCAATCGCTGTTAATGATGAACAGCGAGTTTATCGTCCGCGAGGCGGCGGCGCTGGCCGAACGGGTCGCGCGCGAGGCAGGCGAAGACCCTGGAGCACAGTTTCGCCGGGCCTGGCAGCTGGCGTTCTCCCGAGCACCCAGCGAGGCTGAGTCGGCCGCCGGCGCACAGTTCCTCGTCGAGCAGGCCGCGATTGCCGACTCCAAGACCGCCGATCCCCCGCCGGCCGACGATACGACCAAGCCACCTCCACCCGCCCGAACGGCGCTTGTGCACCTTTGCCATGCGCTGGTGATTTCCAACGGCTTCCTTTACGTCGACTAGGTTACTCGCATGTCGCACTTCACCCGACGTCACTTTCTGGAGCAGCAGACCTTTGGCCTGGGCGGTCTGGCGCTGGCCTGGCTCTTACAGTCAGAAGGCGCGCAGGCGGCCCCGGCCAAGCCGGCGCTGGAGCGGCCCACATTCGACCTGAAACCCCGCGCTCCGGCGGCTCGGCCGCGGGCCACGGCGATGATCTCGATGTTCATGCAGGGTGGGCCGAGTCACATCGACCTCTTCGACCCCAAGCCGGAACTCACCAAGCGACACATGCAGTCGTACACCGGCGACATCCAGTACGACAATGCCGCCGAGGCCAGCGCCAAGCTGTTTGGCAGCCCCTGGAAGTTCGCCAAGCACGGTCAGTGCGGCATGGACTTGAGCGAGTTATTGCCGGGACTCGCCAAGGTCGCAGACGACATCTGCTGGATTCGCTCGATGCACACCGGCGTGAACAACCACGGACAATCAATCAATGCGCTCAATACCGGCGCGATCGGCGCGGGCCGCCCGGCGCTAGGGTCGTGGCTCAGCTACGCACTGGGGTCGGAAAGTCAGGATCTGCCGGCGTTCGTCGTGCTCACCGATCCCACGGGACTGCCCGTGTTGGGTGTAGAGAACTGGCAGAACGGCTGGCTCCCCTCGCTATATCAGGGCACCGTCGTGCGCCCGCAGGAGCCCCGGATATTGAACCTCGACCCGCCCGGGACGTTGCGCGGTCCGGCGCAGCAGCGCTTCTTGAGCTACCTCTCACAGGTGAACCGCGAGCACCTGGACCGGCATCCCCGCGAGCAGGATCTGTCGGCGCGGATTCAGAGTTACGAGCTCGCGGCGCGGATGCAGACCGCGGCCAAGACGGCCCTCGACCTTACGCAAGAGACCGAGGCCACGCACAAGCTCTATGGTTTGGACAATCCCGAGACGCGCGACTATGGCTCGCGGTGCCTGATCGCCCGGCGGCTGGTCGAGCGGGGCGTGCGGTTCGTGCAGATCTTTACCGGCAATCAGACCTGGGATCATCACGGCAACATCGAGAAAGCGTTGCCCAAGGTCTGCCAGCGCACCGAGGGGCCTGCAGCGGCATTGGTGCAGGACCTCAAGCAGCGCGGCCTCCTGGACACGACCCTGGTGCACTGGGGCGGCGAGATGGGGCGGCTGCCCGTGATCCAAAACGAAAAGAGCATCGGCCGCGATCACAACACGCACGGGTTCACCATGTGGCTGGCCGGCGGCGGCGTCAAGCGAGGTTGCGTCTATGGCGAGACCGACGAGCTGGGGCACAAGGCGGTGCGCGACGTCGTGACGCATCACGACTATCACGCCACGCTCTTGCACCTGCTGGGGCTCGACGCTCGGCAGGTTTCCATCACCCGCCCGACCGGGCCCGGCAGCCTGATGGACGGGCAAACGGGGCGCGTGGTCTGGGATATTTTGGACCACGGTCCCGACGCCTGACGATCTGACCTGCCGTGATCGGAAGCGGGATGTTAAATTCGGACGGGGCCGCTCTTCAGGCACCGCCCGTTGAAATCCCCTCCCGAGGTCCGGATGTCGCGCACTTCCATTAATTTCGTGATCGATTCGTTTCTGCTGGTGATCACGGTGCTGCTGCTGTTCACCACGGCCGTGCTGCGGTTTGTGTTTCCCGCGCCGACCTCGGCCGCCGGCTGGCTGCTGTGGGGTCAGGACTATAACGCCTGGTCCAATTTCCAGTTCATCGTAACGGTCGTGATTGGGCTGTCGCTGTTGTTGCACATTATGATGCACTGGTCGTGGGTCTGCGGCGTGATCATCACAAAGTTGCTCAAGCGATCCGCCCGCGAGGCCAAGCTGGACGACGGGGCGCAGACCTTGTGGGGCGTGGGCATGCTGATTGTGGTGGTCAATATCCTGGGCCTGCTGGTCGGCGCGGCCTACCTCACGGTGCAACCGCCTCCTGCGCCGTAGCATTCTCCGCACACAAGGGGCAGGCGGGCGGGGCCTCGCGCGGGCCCAGTTCCCAGGCGTTCACGCCGCGAGCAATCGAAACGATGCCGGTGAGCACCACGCACCAGGCGGCAACCTTGAGCATTCGCACCCGCAGTGCGGGAGTAACCAGTGCCGCGGCGCCGCCGGTGAGCACCATCAAAGGAACCGTGCCCAGCCCGAAGGCCGCCATCGTCGCCATTCCGGCCGCGGGACTGCCGCCGCTGGTCGCCAGCGCCAGAAACGCGTAGACCAGTCCACACGGCAAGAAACCCGTGAGCATGCCGGCCAGGAACACGTGACCCCAGCCTGGCGCGCGGAGAAACGTGCCGAGCATGCCCGTGGCCAGGCACCCCGGAGTGACCGCGCCACCGAGGTGTGCAGCGTGGCGGTTCCATGGCAGCCATTGCGACGAGGCAGCAATGACTTTACGTGGCACCAGACCTGCCGAGACCAGACCGACGGCGACCAGCAGGGCGCCCGCGACGAGCGCCAGCGCCGCTTGCATATTGATCAGACCGCTCAAGCGATCGGCCAACCGCAGCCCGGCGTATCCGAGTGCGCCACCCAGGACGGAGTAGGTAAAGATTCGGCCGACGCTATAAACGATCTGCCTCGCCAGATTCTGGCGAAGGCTGCGCGCCGGAGCTCCGATCATGACGGCAAAACCGCCGCACATGCCCAGGCAGTGCGCCGAGCCAAGCAGGCCGCCAAGGAAGACCAACGGAAGTTCGCTCATGACAATTGGGCCTCAACGGCATGGGGAAGCGCTTCGTCAAGGTCGGCGCGCGCTTCGATCTCGCCAACAGGCGAAGCCGAGGAAGTCATTGATGACTCCGAGTCGTCTTGGCCCGGCGTTGCTAATTGGCCGGAAAGTCTTAGCGAGTTGGTAATGACCAGCGAACTGCTCACCACCATGGCGGCGGCTGCCCAGGCCGGGTTGAGCCAGCCGGCGGCGGCCAGAGCGATGCCCAGCGTGTTGTAGGCGAACGCCCAGAACAGGTTCTGCCGCACAATTCGCACAGTTTGGCGGGATAGCGCGATGGTCCAAGGCACCAGCGCCAGGTCGTTCGTGGCCAGACAGATCGCCGCGCTTTCACGCGAGACGTCCGCGCCGCAACCGAGCGCGATGCCGAGGTCGCTGGCCGCGAGCGCCGGCGCATCGTTGATCCCGTCGCCGACCATGGCCACCGGGCCGTGCAGGTCGCGGGCCGCGCGCAGGGCCGTCACTTTGTCTTGCGGCAGCAATTCGCCAACCACGCTCACGCCGAGGTCGCGCTCGATCGCGGCCGCCCGGGCTCGATGGTCGCCGGTCAACACGGCCACATCACAGCCCAATGCGGCGCAATCGCCCAGCGCCTCGCCCGCACCAGGTCGCAGGGACTCGGCAAACACAAACACGCCGCGCACCTGACCATTCCAGCCGAGGGCCGAGACGGAATCACCCCGCTCCATCGCCGCAGCCACTACCTTTCCCATCGCGGATGGCATTTTCAGACCAACCTCGCCGAGCCAGCGCACGCTGCCCAAGCGAGTCGGCGCTTCGTCGTTGGCGAACTGGGCCAGCACGCCGCGTCCCGGCGCCGTGCAAACCACGGGGTCGGGCCATCTGCGCGAATTCGTCAGCAGGCCGCCGTCACCTGCATAGTCGACGATCGACTGGGAGAAGATGTGCGTCGAACCATTTGCCAATCGACGGGCACGGCTGAGCACTTCGCTGCGCTCGTTCGGATTGGCAACGGCGCAAACGGCGATTGTCGGAGCGCCCGTGGTGAGCGTACCGGTCTTGTCAAAACGCACGGCGCGGATGGTCGCCAAACGCTCGAGGGCCTCGCCATTGCGCACCAGCACGCCGGCGCGTGACGCCGCACCCAGCGCGGCCCAGACCGCCATCGGGGTGGCCAGGCCCAGCGCGCAGGGGCAGGCGATCAACAGCACGGCCAGACCGGCCAAGACCCCTTCGTCGATTCCCGTCCGTTGCCAGTGATAGGCAAACGCAGTCAGGGCAATCAGCACGACCGCCGGCAGAAACGCGCGGGCCACGCGGTCAGCCAGCCGCTGGTATCGTCCGCGACTGTTGCGCGCGGCGCGGACCAGTTCGACGACTTTGGCCAGCGAGCTCGCGGCGGGCGGCACGCGGACCTCGATCAGCAAGTCGCCATCGAGATTCAAGGTGCCCCCCAGCAGTTCGTCGCCCGGAGATTTCGCCGTGGGCCGGCTTTCGCCCGTGAGCACCTGCTGGTCGATCAAGGCTCGCCCGCGCACCAGCATGCCGTCGGTCGCCACCCGCTCGCCCGGCAACACGCGGAGCAGGTGACCGACGCACAGCTGCCCCGTGGGCAGCAGGGTTTCTGTCCCGGTGGCGTCGACGATGCGCACTTGCGCGGGCAACAGTTTCTCGAGCGCTTCCAGCGCGGCCGTGGTGCGGAGCTTGCCCGTGGCTTCGAGCCAGCGCCCCAAGGTGACCATGACCAGCACTGCGCAGCCAACCTCAAAGTAAACGTGCCCTGCGCCACGAACCACTGAGATGGCTGAGTACACATATGAGGCAATCACGCCCGCGAGAATCAGCAGGTCGGCCGCGGCGACGTCCTTTCGGCCGGCCGCCAGGGCACTCTCGAAAAGTGGACCGCCCAGCAGGAACAGCACTGGTAAGCTGAGGACCAGGCAGAGGTAGCGAAACAGATCGGCCAGCGAGGCCGCCAGTTCGCCGGAGCCCGAGCCGCGGGCGTCGTAGAGGTCCTGGGTCCAGAGCGCCATGGTGAACATCATGACGTTGAGCGACAGGAAGATCGCCAGCCCCAGTCGGGCCAAGGCCCACTGCGCCGCCCCCTGTTGCCCGCTCTGCCCGGTCACTTCGGCGGCCAGCCGGCAGCCCAGGCAACAATAGGCCGGCGCCGACGTGTCAACGGTGACGGTGCCTAGCGGCAGGTGGCAATAGGTGCACGTCGCCGCCGCCTCTTTGGCCGGGCTGTTATTCATGGCGGCGACGTCAGTTCGATCCGCAGTGCGGGAAACAGGTATTGCAGCGTGTAGTAAACCGCGAATACCCAAAACAACAGCCACACCAGCCGCACATACCAGGGGATGCGGTTGCTGGTGTAGTGATGGAAGCGGTGCTCGACGTCGGCGGCCGATTCGTCGGCGACAGGCTTTTCAGTCGTGGTCATAGAATCCTCGAATCCGATTTCGATCCGACGCGGTCGTGCGCCGCCGCGAGCGGGCTCGAGCGCCGGCCGGGTAAAGCAGGCCGATCTTCTCGCGCCAGGGGGCCTCCACGTCCAACAGCTGCTCATTCTCCAGCATCTCGTACTTCGGCCGCTCCACGTCACGGAACATGCCGCCCAGCGTGGCCCACCCAAATAGCAGCAGGAACCCAAAGCTGGCCAGCAGGTAGTTCAAGATCGGGCTGATGGCAAACGCTCCGTCCACGTCGCCGCGGAACAGGGCCACGAACTCCAGAAACTTCGTGCCAAAGCCGTAACAACTCGGCACCAGCACGGCCAGCGCCATGACCCACATCACGGTGCGCATCCGCCGCGTCATTCGATAGTCGGTCTGCATCAACTCACCTCGTTTCGCTTGCGCTACTGGACCGCTTGTGGCTCGGTGGCCTTGGGCAGCGGCTCGTAGTCTTCGTAGTAAGGGTAGCTGTCGAGCCACGACCCCAGCCATTGCACGTAGGTAATCAGCGCCAAGCCGCGGGCGTTTGGCTTGTCGGGCGAACCGTCAAACAGCCAGGGATACTGGGGCATCGGCGAGTCGGTGGAGACCAGGTTGGGTTTGAAGAAATGAACCGCGTGCCAATCGTTGGCTCGCCGCCCGCCCTCGCGGCACAGGTCGGGACCGACACGGCGGGTGCCAAACATCACGGGCCGCTGCAGCTCGTTCTGGTACTCCTCGGTCCGCGAAACGGGTCCCCAGCGATCTTCCTCGCGCGACACCGGCCGGACAAACTGGCTGTGGCAGTGCCAGCACGCCTCATTGACGTAAACCCGCAGACCCTGACGCAGCGCCTCAGCAGCCGATTCCCGGTTGGGCTCGCCGATGTATTTGGCAAACTGCTCGGGATAGCGGTAGCTCAGGTCCTCAAACTGATACATCAGGTTGCTGTTGTGCTCCACCAACTGCTCGGTGGTCAGCTCCGGCAGGTCGCGATACATCAGGGCGGGCACCAGCGCGTTCGAGAGAAACGCGAAGATGAAGAAACCCAGCCCGGCGACGAGTAACACGCCCGATTTACTTTCGAACATCGCTCAAGAGTCCTTCAAGTGTCAAAGAAACCAATTTTCAGGAAGTCTGCGGCACCGGCGCCAGTTGCGCGCCCGTGGGCGCTTCGCCGTGGCGCGCGATCTGCCAGGTGCGGTACAGGTTGTAAAAGAAGCACATCTGCCCGGCGAAGACGGCCAGCCCGGCGAACACCCGCAGGATCCAGAAGGGCTGCGAGCCCTCGACCGAGACTTCCCAGGGTTGCAGCGAGGCCCAGTAATAACCTTGAAACACGCCGGCCAGTGTCAGGTCCAACGCCATCACAAACAGCCCCACGGTGGACAGCCAATAGTGCCACTCGCACAACTCGCGGCTATACCACTCGGTGCGCCACAACCGCGGGAACAGATAGGTCATGATGCCCAACAGCCACATGCTGAACACGCCGAACATGACCAGGTGGGCATGGCCCACTACCCAGTCGCTGAAATGGATCAGCGCCTGAAAAGTGAGCGTGGTCTGCAGCGCACACTGGGCGCAGGTGATCGCATAAAACACCATGCCGGTATAAAACCAGCGGATCGGCAGGTTTGTCACGACCTCGCGGCCGGAACCCCAGATGGTGCCGAAGAAATTGATGATCACCGTGGTCACGACCATCTCGACCGCGATCGTCGAAATGATGGCCCCGTGCTGCAAGAACATCGGAATCGGCGTGTACAGGAAGTGATGGATACCATTGAGCGGGTAGAAGAACGCCAGACCCCAGAACCCGACCAGCGACAGCCCATGGCTCCACATCGGCTTGCGGAGCATGATCGGCACGAAGTAGTACATCAAACCCCAGCCGAGCGGCGTGACGAACAGACCGACCAGGTCGTGAATGAACAGGCCGCCGACCGCTCCGGCACTGGTGCCGGCCAGCCAGTACTGCGGCAAGAAGTTGCCCATCGCATAGGTCAAGAAGGTCCAGACGAACGCGGCCATGAAATACCACAGAGTCACATAGAGGGGCCCTTTCGCGTGCGTGATCGGCGCCATGAAATTGACGGCGACCAAAAACAGCCCGGCCAGCGCCAGCGGGTCGATCCAGACCGGCGTCTCTCCCCATTCCAGCCCCTGTGCGCCGAGCGAGAACGGCAACGCCTTGAGCGCCGGCGACATCTCCTGCAGTGTGGGTCCCAGCACGATGCCGATCGCCGTGCTCAGCACGACCACCTGCCAGGCCACGAAAATGAACCACGACAGCCGGCGGTCGAGCACGGGTCGCAGCGTCAACCGCGGAATCGACCAGTGCAACGCGCCCAGAAAGGCATTGGCCAAGAAGCCATAGGCAATCGCATTGGTGTGCACCATCCGCCAGCGGCCCGGCGACAAGAGCTCGATGCCGCCCAGCGGATTCCAGTGAACCAACTGCAGCGCCATCAGGATGCCGGCCAGCATCGAGATCGTCAGATAGGCCAACGCGGCCAGGAAGTAAGCGACCACGATCGGTTCGTCCACCAGATCTCGGTGGCGGGCCGAACCCTCCGTGGAAACATTCGCGTCGATCATGAGTTCTCCGTCTCCAAGCGATAAGGAGTGTAGCGGCCCAGCGGGTAGATCAAGAGCATGGTCCAGCCAAACACCAGGTGCGTGACCGCGGCGACCCACCAGGGAATGCGCTCCAGGATCCAACTTCCGCCGAACAGCAGCGGCTGTAGCCAAGATAGAATGCCGTAAAAGTTCACCAGCCACACGGCCAGCGCGAGCAGACTGACCACGACGAACCGCGTGGCCATGGAGCTCTCGGCGGTGAACCGCGTGAGCACGATTTCAAAGAGCATGCCATAGACCATGCCCGTGGCGATGTATAGGCAACAGCCGATCGCCAAAATCAGCCCGTTGTCCACGACGTTAAAGTCGAGCGCTTGCTCACCCATCGGAAAGGTGAGGTAGACACGGATCAGCTCCAGCGGCTGTTTCTCGAAGATGAGCGAGCCGATCACATTCAAGAGCAGGCTGCTCATGGCGGCGAATCCGCCCAAAATGAATCCTGTGGTGGCGTGATAGGCGGTGTAGTAGCCGCCGGCCTGCCAATCGTCGACCGGCGGGCGTTTGGCGGCGGCGTCGAGCTCCGCTTCCAGTTGCCGCACGCGCACTCGCAACTCGTCCAGTTCTATGCGCTTCGATTCCAGGCTCATGGCGTGGTCTCCACGGGGGCCTCGGTTGCAGCAGGCGTGCTAGTGGATTCGCTGGTGGGTTCAGCCGCAACGGGCGGGGCGCTGGCCGGTTTTGCACCGGCGCCCACGGGGAATTGCACGCCCTGCCGGCGCTTGTCGGCCAGGTCCAGCACGTAATGGGTCAGCTCCCAGATCGCGTCGGGGGCATCGGCAAACGCGTCTTTGAAGGCGGGCATCGGCGTGCCGTTGATGCCGGCATAGATGCGTCGATAGACGTCGATCGGCTTCTGCCCGCCGTGGAGCATGCCGGAGGTCAGGTCGGCGGCGGCCGCTTTGTGACCCCAGGAGTCCTGACCGACCTCGGTCCCGCCGGCCAGACCGCCGCGACCGTCGCGGCCGTGGCATTTAAAGCACTCGCGCTTCTGAAAGATGGCCGCGCCGGCGGCGATCGACTCAGGCGTGATCGGTGGCATCTTGGTGGCCGGCTCGACCACGTCACCCTCGGCCGACTTCCAACGCTCGTTGACGACGTCGACAAATTCCTGAGTGCTTTCCTCGGTCAGCTCCCCTTCGCTGGCGGCATGTGCGGCCAGCAACTGTTCGAGCTCGCCGCGATGGGTCAATGCCAGGACGTAGTCGACGACCGCGTCCAGATCGTGCTTCGGCATGCGGCGGAATGAAGGCATCGACGTTCCGGCGATACCCCGAGTGACCGTGCGCAGCAAGTCCTCGCGCCGCGGCCTGGCGCCGTAGGGCGTCGAGGTGAACTTGAAGATGCCGCGGCGATAGTCTCGTGGTCGGGGCACCAGATAGGCCGCGGCCGGTCCATTGCCGTCGCCCGACACACCGTGGCACTGCTGGCAGTTTTTCACATAGACCGCCTCGCCCCGCTTCAGCTCATGGGGGTCGACGTCGCTGCCGAGCAACTTAGGATTGGTCGGCGTGCCGCAGAACTTGGCCAACTCCTGGCGAACCGCCGCTTGCAGCGGTTCTTCCAGCTCACTGACTTGCGGCGCCGAGATGTACTCAACGGGCACGCTTCGCGCGCATCCCGCTGCCAACAGCAACAAGCCGCACGACAAAATCGCCCTCGTGCCGCCACCACGCCCATCCGCTGACTTCATGCGTCCTCCCCGGGAAATTCTCGACGGCCAGTCAACCTGAACGAATTCGCCCGCGCGCCTTGCCGCGGAAACATCCAACCATTTCGCCACGACCTGGCGTTCGAGCATTCCGTCGTCTGCCCGGCCCAGATTGCAATCGCCATGCCGAGCCGCGAGCGGGGCCAGGTCGCGCCGTTGCGCGGGTCGGTCAAACCATTGGCCCTAGCTCGTCCGTGGCGCCGGCGAAAGGCCGGTCAATCGCTGGCGATTACTCGTTGGATTCGTGAGTCGGCTCGGCGTGTACGCAGGCATATCGGTCGGCCGCTGAGTCGTTCCATCGCAGTACAAAAACTTCGTCCGGGGGCCTCGGTACTCGTCCAGGGCTGTGCCCAATCCGCACACTAACCATGCCCGGTCGCACACTGTTTGCAAATCCAGAAGCGGGAAAGCAGACTTGAGGCGGCAGGCCAACGTCGGAAGCCATCCCTCGAGCAACTCACCCTCACCTCAAAACGTCCCACCGAAGAAAGCACCTGCGATGGCCAGTTCCGTACCGTTCGATGAATCCGAGCAGGAATCCCAAGCGAACTCGGCCGACGAAACCGAACGCGTTGCCCGCGACCTGTTTGACCACCTGAAGGAGTATGCCCAGGAGCATCCGGGTCGCGCCGCCCTGGTCTGCCTAGGGCTGGGCATCTATCTTGGTTGGAAACTGAAGCCGTGAAGTCGGTGCCCCAGCGCTGGCCGCGTCGGCTGCGGGACAGAAATCTGGCAAGGTCGTTCGACCAAGCATTCTTGACTGCGTAGACTAAGGGGTGTGCAGCCTGGTGACTTCGGCAATCCTGCCGAAGTGCGGCAAGCTGGACAATCCCATCTCGATGTGCGTCGCGCCGCCCGATTGCGTGCGGTTTTCCTATCTCGGCAGCGGCGATTTCAATCCAGGATCGGTTCGCGGTGCGCGCGGCAGGCGGCAACCACCGTTCGGCCAAGGGATTGCGCTTGTTTTCGTGACGCATCGGTCGCGGCGAGCGTCTAACAGCGTAGGAACAGTCAGTTCTTTGAGGCAGGTGTTAACCATGCGTGCTACCTATCCCCTGACGATTGCCACTGCATTCTTCGCATCGCTGTTGCCCGCAGCCGAGCCTCAATGGCTTTCGGCGGACGCCGACGGCGAGAGCTCCGAGGCCGAGTTTGCGCTTGAGGGCGTGAGCCTGAACATGATCGACCAGAAAGTGGCGGTCAGCCTGGCGGTCGAAGCCCAAGTGCAGATCGACCTCATGGAGCACGCGCTGCCGAAGATTCAGGCTCCTCAGCTGCGCCGGCTGACCGAACGAAAACTGGCCTTGTATCGGGCCCTGTTTGAAACGCTGGACGACCTGTCCGATGGCCGGGCTCGCTCGATGTTGGCGCGCGTCTCGGCCGATCGCACGCGGCGCCACCCCGTCAGCGATGCGTTGACACACGTGGAGCCGAACCAGGTGCAAACGTCTGCCACGACCACGGCCCAGGTGGTCGACCGTCACGACAAGGGCACCGCGGCCACGCCGGCCGTGATCACCACTAAAACGACTCGATCCAAATCGGCCGGGTCCAAAGGCGGCCTGTCGAGCGTGCTGGAAAACGCCACCACAAATGCCATCCTGCGCGTCCGGCTAGACATCGCGGACGTATACCACGAGATGTTGCGGGCCGAACTGGCCGACATCGCGCCGGCAGACTTCGACCGCCACTACCTGCACACCGAGACCGTCAATCAGATGCAGGTCTTGGCGATGCTGAGGGTCTTTGAGCAGCAGGCCTCGGCGGAATTTGCCCGGGTCCTGCACCAGGCGACGCTGGCGGCCGAGCGGCACACGGTCGAGCTCAAGGCCGTGGCACAAATGCTGCAACCGACCGACGCCCCGGCTACGAAATAGCAGCCAGGCTTCGCTGCCCAAGCAGATCGTGAAACATTCGCACATCACCGCCGTCGCGGCGCGGTGGACCTACTTGGCTCCGCCCGCCGCGGTGGCGGCCGGTGCTGCGGCAGGCGACTGGGTGAGCTGATCCTTGATCATGGCTCCCCCTTTCATCACGAACCCCACGTTCTCTAGAGCGCGGACGTCGGCCAAAGGATCGGTCGACACGGCGATCAGGTCGGCAAACAAGCCGGGCTCGACTCGGCCTACTTCGGCCTTGCGACCGATCAACTCGGCCGCGTCGGAGGTCGCCGAGCGAATGGCCCGGGCCGGCGTCAGGCCGTATTTGACCATGTAGAAGAACTGCTTGCCGTTGTCACCGTGCGGATAAACGCCAGCATCGGTGCCAAAAGCCACTTTCACTCCCGCCTTCACGCAGCGGGCAAAATTGTCACGCTGCGTCTGCCCGACAAACCGTTCCTTGTCGATCGACTCCTGCGGCAGCTTCAGTTCGATCGCCTTGCCAAGCAGGTAGTCGTCATTGTAAATGTCGGCCACCAGCCAGGTGCCGTGCTTCATCATCAGGTGGATGCCCTCATCGTCGATCAGGCTGCCATGCTCGATAGAATCGACGCCGGCCACCACGGCGTTTTTGATGCCCTGGGCGCCGTGGGCGTGCGCTGCGACCTTGCGTCCGGCGGCATGCGCCTCTTCCACGGCGGCGCGTAGCTCTTCGACCGTAAATTGCGGCGCCCCAGGCGAGTCACCGCGTGACATCACGCCCCCCGACGCATGGACCTTGATGACGTCGACGCCGTGCTTGAGCTGCAATCGCACGATCTGGCGAACCTGGTCTGGACCGTCGGCAATCTTAAAGTCGCGCTCGTTGGGAAATGTCGTCACGCGAACCTGCGGCGAAAAGCGGTTTAAGTCACCGTGGCCGCCAGTCATGGAAATACCCGGGCCGCTGGCAACCATTCGCGGGCCGACCAGATATCCCTCGTTGATCGTATCGCGCAGGTCGGCCGCCATGAACGCCCGCGAGCCCAAGTCGCGCACGGTCGTAAACCCGGCGTCCAGGGTCTTTCGGGCGTTGACCACGCCGGCGAAGGCGCTGTGATAGGGCGTGGTCTTGAAGGCGTAGATTTCGTCGAACCGATCTCCCCGATTGCCCAGGTGCGTGTGGCAATCGATCAAGCCCGGCAGCACGACCGCTCCGGACAGGTCGACCACCTTGGCGTCGGCAGGAATCGTCACTTCGGCGGCCGGCCCGACCGCGGTGATCTTCTCGCCCTCGATCAGGATTACCACGTTCGCGCGATACTCGTCCGACGTGCCATCAAACAGGCGGCCAGCCTTGACGGCAACTTTGGCTGGCGCGGGCTGCGGGTCGGCGCCCCAGGCAGTCGAGGCTGCCAGCACAAGTACGAGGCAAGCGAGGCCGGCAAGATGCAGTAGCTGGCGTGTCACGGCGCAATCCTCGGCAGGAAGGGGCTGGTGCAATCCGTCTAGTTTGTCGTCCCCGGCCTGGAATGACAATCGGCAGGGGAACGGGCAGGGAACTTTTCCCGGGAGCTGGTCGTCCAAAACCGCGGGACATTCGACCTGCGATGGCAACGGCGCCAGCACATTGCCGGTCCAACGTCCCGGCAGGTCACGTCAAACCATCCTGATTTTTAAAACCAATCTTGAGGAGCGCTCCCATGCCAGCACGAGATTTCTATCGATGGGCCATTGCGCCCGCGGCCGTCGCCGGGCTGACCTTGTCTTTCACGCTATTGCGTGCCGAGGACCCGCCCTCTGCCACGCCAGTCAATCCCGAGGCGGCCAGCGGCGGTCAAAACACACCCGTGGTCCAGCAACTGAGCGAAGCAGCAAAACGCGGGCTGGCGTACCTGGTCGCTCAACAGCAACCAGGCGGAGGATGGGGGCAGGGGGGTGGTTGGCGACAGAATGGGCAGGGCAGCGGACGCGTCGAAGGCGAAAACGTCAACGATCCGCCCGATCTGGGCAACACCTGCGCCGCCGCGCTCGCCCTGGTCCGCGCCGGTAACACGCCGACAAATGGTCCTTATTCCGCCAACCTCGCCAAGGCCGCTTCGATCATCTGCGATTGGGTCGAGCGGGCCGATGACGACACGCTGTTTGTCACCAATCAGCGCGACACGCAACTGCAAAGCAAGATCGGCCGCTACGTCGACACGTTCCTGGCCGGACTCGTGCTTTCGGAGCTCAAGGGTAAGATGCCGGCCGACGGGTCGGACAAGCGCGTGCTGGCGGCGCTTGAGAAAACGATCCGCAAGATCGAGAAGCACCAGGGCAACGACGGCAACTTCGCCGGCAACACCGGCTGGGCCTCGGTGCTGTCGCAAGGTCTCGCCACCAAGTGCATTAATCGTGCAGCTCAAAACGACGTCGCCGTGCGTCGCGACGTATTGGAGCGCGATTTCAGAGGTTCCGTCATGGCACTGGACGTGACGAAGGGCGAGTTCACCGCGAAGGTTGCCAAAGCGGAGCCGGCCGCCATCAGTGCGCGGATCGGCGGCCGCACGCTCGTGCCGACCGAGACGGCCGCGGTGCCCGCCATCGCTTCCAGCACGCCCAGTGATGCCGGCGTCTCGCTTTACTACTCGGCCAGCAATGCCGGCCGCTTGAGCGACCTGGGCAATACGTCGACGGTGCTGGAGAAGCGGGCCAAGGAGTTGCTGGAGCTGAAGACCGCCACGCCTGAGCAAAAGGTCGAGGCCGCGGCGACGCTCAAACAGGCCGGTGAGGCCCGCGGAGCCCAGGAGGCCGCGGTCCGCGCGATCTGCAAGCAGCTCGAAGACAAGGGGTTTATCGCCGGCTTTGGCAACAACGGCGGCGAGGAGTTTCTCAGTTACATGAACATCAGCGAGATGCTGGCCGTCAAAGGCGGCGCGGAATGGGACAAGTGGAACCAGAACATCTCGGGCAACCTCGGCCGCGTCCAAAATCAGGACGGTAGCTGGTCGGGACAGCACTGCATCACCGGCCGAACGTTCTGCACTGCCACCGCCCTACTGACCCTGCTGGCCGACCGGGCTCCGGTACCCAAGGCCGCGCAGACAAACTAGGGACTTGACTGTGAGCGCTCGACTAACCACGGCTGCGATTCCCGGTTGGTTGCTGGTTGCTTTGGCCTTTATCGGCTGCGGTGACCGGCAACCGCCGGGTCGAATTCAATCGAACGGGGAACCGACGGTTCAAATCCAAACTGCCATGGTCGACGCGGAGCCGGCCGAAGTACTGTTGGTCCGGCGACTCGAAGCCGCGATCGAGCGGGCCCGGAGTTATCTTGTCGCGCGGCAGTCGGAGGACGGTGCGTGGCGCTCAGACGTTTATGGAGCGTTCAAGAATGGTGACGCGTTGACAGCCGAGATTGCGGTCGCGTTATCCAGTTGCGACGTCGCCCCAGAGAGCCACGCGGCCGTGACCCGAGCCGTTGAATTCTTGAGCGGATTCGTCCGCGACGGCCGGGTCCGCCCCACGGGCGACGCGCTGACCTATCCCACGTACACCGCTGCGGCCGCCGTGGTGTTGTTGTCGGCCGGGCCGAATCCCCTGAACACCGCCGCGCGGGATGCCTGGCTTGACTACCTTAGCCAGCGGCAACTCACCGAGTCGCTCGGCTGGTCGCCAGACGATGCGCGCTACGGCGGCTGGGGTTATGCTGCCGAGCCAACTTTGCGACCCGCGGACGGCGCGCCGCTGGGGAATCTTGCCGAGCCCAACCTCTCGGCCACGGTCTACGCCCTGGCTGCCCTGCGCGTGGCGGGCCGCCCGGTCGACGATCCGGCCATTCAGCGCGCGCGACGATTCGTCGAGCGCTGTCAAAACTATAACGCCAGCGCTGGAGATATCGATCCGGACGCCGGCGAAGCCGCGCTCGACGACGGTGGTTTCACGTTCGTGCTCGACGACCCGGTACGCAACAAAGCCGGACTGGCGGGGGTCGATCGAACAGGACGCAATCGCTACGCGTCGTACGGCAGTGCCACGGCAGATGGGCTGAGGGGACTGCTGTTGTGTGGGGCCGCCCCAGACGACCTGCGAGTCGTCGCGGCCTGGCAATGGTTCGAAAAGCATTTCTCCGCCACCTCTCACCCAGGCCGGTACGCAATCGACCGCGTCGCGGCGCAGGAATCGGTCTATTTCTATTATTGTCGAGCATTGGCCGACTGCTTGCCCGCGGGCCGGCACGACCAACAGCAGCGTTGGGCTGCCGAGTTGACCGAAGCGCTGCTGGCAAGGCAATCAGCCGACGGCTCCTGGCGGAACACGGCCGTCGACGTTCGCGAGGACGATCCGCTGGTTGCCACGCCGGCTGCATTGAGTGCACTCGTTCGCTGCCGCGTGATTCTAAGCCGGCCCAACTGACTCGCAGCATCGCAGCGCGTTGCATCGGCCACACGTGAACCCTATAAAGACCGTGCGGTCCGGGGTTATCGCTTTTCGCCAGGCAACGGAGGTGCGTGATGTCGCTACGACGGACTTTTGCGGTCATGGTTTGGAGTCTGCTGGTCGTGCCTGCCTGGGGAGCTGATTGGCCCCAGTGGCGCGGGCCCGAGCGGTCCGGCATTTCGCAGGAAACCGGACTGCGGGCCGAATGGCCGGCCGAAGGACCAAAACTGGTTTGGCAGGTGAAGAACGTCGACGACGGTTACTCGACACCCGCCGTGGTCGGCGATCGCTTGTACTTAATATCCAACAAGGGCATGGACAACGAGTTCGTGCAGGCGCTGGACACAGCCGACGGCAAGCAACTTTGGGCGACCCATCTCGGCAAGGTCGGCGTCAACCGCGGCCCGCAATATCCCGGCTCGCGATCGACGCCCACGGTCGATGGCGACGCGATCTACGCGCTGGGCTCAGACGGCGACCTGGCCTGTCTGGATCGCGCGACAGGCGCCATTCGCTGGCTGAAAAACGTCCGGGCGGTCTACCACGGCGAGCCGGGCGCCTGGGCCTATTCCGAGTCACCCTTGATCGATGGTGACGTACTGGTTTGCACGCCGGGCGGCAAGGACGCGACCTTCGTGGCGCTCGACAAACGTACCGGCGACTTGTTGTGGAAGTCGGCGCTCAGCGAAGGAGACCAGGCCAGCTACGCGTCGGCAATTATCGTCGAGGTCGGCGGTCTCAAGCAGTACGTGCAGTTCGTGCAAAAGGGACTGGTCGGTTTGGACGCGCGCAGCGGCAAACTCTTGTGGCGCTATGCCAAGACGGCTACCGGCAGCCCGGCAAACATTCCCACCCCGGTTGCAGCCGACGCGTTTGTGTACAGCGGAACGAACCGAGGCGGTGGCGGCCTGGTTCAACTGAAGGTCGGCAATGACGCGGTCGAGGCGACCGAGGTCTACTTTGCTCCCAAGCTGCCGACCAGCATTGGCGGCGCCGTCAAGGTTGGCGGCTATCTCTATGGCACCAATACCGGCGGGTTAATGTGCGTCGACTTCGCGACTGGCGAGGTCAAATGGCAGGATCGCTCGGTCGGCGCGGGCAGCGTGTGCTATGCCGAAAACCGGATCTATGTCCACGGCGAGAAAGGGGACCTGGCGCTGGTCGAAGCCACGCCCGAGGCCTACCGCGAGAAGGGACGCATCACGCCGCCGGATCAGCCCGAACGCGGCAAGTCGGCCGCCTGGGCCTATCCGATCATCGCGGGCGGGCGCCTTTACATCCGCGACCTGGGCACGCTCTGGTCGTATGACGTGAGCAGCTCCGCCGGGCAATAGCGGGCAGGGTGTGCGACGTTGCCATCGAGCGCGTCAGCCGGTCGGCGCAGGCGGGTGCATGCGGGCCGCGCCGGGGATCACGTCGGAGTCGGTCAGGATCGCCGGAATGTTGGTGGCCGACGGCGACCCCAGCAGGTCGTCGATCAGGCGCTGCAGCCTGGTGATCTCGTCGATCACGGGCAGCAGCGGATCGCCCGCCTGTCCGGCGGCGTTGGACGAGAGCTGCGCCGCGCATTGGGCCACGGCGTTCGCACCGTGCACCAGCCGGGCGCGCCGGCTGTCGGCGGTCGAGGCGGCCGCGCCACGAGATCGCGAACCGCTATCGGCCTGCATCCGCATGCCGTACCAGCGCAGCAGGCTGCCCTGGCTGACGGCGCCAATCGGACAACCGTCGCGAACGATGAAAACGCGGCGGACCACGGCGCGGCTAAGGAACTCACAAATCGCGCTGACCGGCGAGTGTTCGTCGAAGCTGACAAAGTTGCGCTGCATCACGCGTTCGACCGGCAAGCTCCAGGCGTCTTGAGTCGGCAGGACAAAGATCACGTCCTTTTCGGCCAGGACGCCGACCATGTTGCCGTGAGCGTCCACCACCGGCACGGCGCTAGTGCGCAGCTTGCGCAGCAGCTCAGCGGCCTCGCCCAACGTGGCGTTGGCAGGCACGGTGGCCAACGGTGAAATCATCACCTGTCCGGCCGTGATGCCGTGGAATCGATCGACGTACAAGCGGACTTTCTCGAAGGTGTCGCTCGAATCACCCATCGCCGAAGTGCGGATCACGCGGTTACGGCCGAGTTTCTTGGCCACGATCAGGGCCTGATCGGCTCGGTCGATCAATTGTTCGCGGGTATCGCCGCAACCGGCGCGCTCAGCAACGCCGAAGCTGGCCGTGGCGTGCACCGCCCGATCGCCGACCATCGCCGGTGTGGCCTCGATAGCCGCTCGTGCCCGCTCTGCCCAAGCGGCGGCGAGCTCTTCGTCGGCGTTGGGCAGCAGGATGCAGAGTTCTTCGCCGCCATAACGACAAACGTAATCGCTGACGCGGCAGTTCTCTTGCAGCAACTCGGCCATCTGCTTGAGTACAACGTCGCCGGCCTGATGACCGAGGGTGTCGTTGATGCGTTTGAAGAAGTCAAAGTCGACAATCACGCAGGCCAAGGGATGCTGTTTCTTGATCGCGCGATCCCACTCGACCTTGAAGTGGCCCTGAAAGGCGCGACGATTGAGCAGTCCGGTCAGGACGTCGGTTCGCGAGACGGTCCAGCGCTCGGTCAGTGCCATGGCGCACTGGCGGACCTCGATATTGTCAAACGGCTTCTTCAGGATCAGGAAGCGGTCGTTTCTTCCTAGCTTGCGAACCATCTCCTCCCAGGAATAGTCGGAGTAGGCGGAGCAGATCACGACCAGTATTTCGGGGTCGACTTCCCAGATCCGGCAGACCGTCTCGATGCCGTCCCAACCGGGCGGCATACGGATATCGACAAAGGCGACCGCATAAGGCCGGCCCTCTTCGATCGAACGTTGCACGAGCTCAAAGCCTTGTTGACCCTGCATCGCACTGGAAAGGTCGAAGCCCTCCCAGTCTACGCAATTGGCAGGGTCGTCTCCGAACAACTCGGCGGCGGCACGACCCAACGCGGCGGTGGTGGGCAACTGGTTGCCGAGGATCTTACGATAGTCTTCGTGGATCGCCTCCTGGTCGTCGATGAGCAGGATGCGATAGGGTCGAATGTGGCTCATACGTTGACTTCCACGGGAATGAATGGCAATTGCAAGATTAGCGTGGCTCCCTTGCCTGGGCCGTCGCTCTGCGCCAGCAGCGACCCGCCCAGCTCCTGGGCGGCATTTGCGCAACTGTGCAGACCAAACCCATGACCGGTCTTCTTGGTCGTGAAGCCGTGCGAAAAGATACGCGTCAAATTCTCTTTCGGCACGCCGACGCCGTTGTCAATCACTTGAATCTGAATGGTTTCGTCGCCGATCAGCCGGCTGCGCAGGATCAACCTCCGGTCGACCAGGTCGGGGCATTCGGCAAATGAATCTTTCGCGTTGTTCACCAGATTGACCAGGATCTGCAAGACTTTCTGCGTATCCAGCCGCACTTTGGGGATCTGGCCATAGTCGCGGACCACGGTAATGTGGTGCCGCTCAAACGAGGCCGAGTTGAGCCGCATGGCATCGTCCAGCGTGCTGGCGACGTCCACCGTTTCGACCACGCCGACCACGCCGGCATACGACTGCTGGGTAGAGACGATGGTCTTGATGTGGTTGACCTTCGTGGTCAGCAGCTCCAGCTCCTTGAGCACGTCGGCCCGCTCGTCTACCAGGTGCACTCCCAGCAGATCGAGGAAAGCAGGCAATTGCTTGCCCTTGGGATCGCTGGTCAAAAACTCTCCCAGGTCGGCGGCGTGCTGCTGCATCAGCTTGGACGCGCGGACCAACTCAGTGACCTTCGACTGGCGAATGCGGTCGGACGCCAGCGTAGCTGAGACATTGATGCTGTTGAGCACGTTGCCCACGTTGTGGAGCACGCCGGTGGCGATTTCGGCCATACCGGCGCGGCGGGCGGAGACCACCAATTGCTGATGCGCGGTGTCCAACTCCTCTTCGGCACGCCGGCGCTCGGTGATCTCGCGGCTGAGCTCTTCATTGGTTGCCGAAAGCTCCGCCGTGCGGTGCTTGACCTTCAGTTCCAGGTCGTCGTGGGCCTGCTGTAACGCGGCCTCGCCGTGTTCGATCTCGTCCAGCATCGCGTTGAACTGGTCGTACAGGGTCCCCAGCTCATCGTCGGCGGTCTTGGTGACGCGGAGGGAGTAGTTGCGTTCGTGCGAGATGCGCTGCGCGGTCTCAGCCAGTCGCAAGATCGGCACCGAGATGACCCGCTGCAAACGCGAGGAAAGCAGGATCGATGCGGCAAGTGAGACGGCCATCACGGCAGCCACGATGCTCACGTAATGCCAGATTTGCTCGTGCAGCTCACTCATACTGGCGCGCAAGTAGATGCTGCCGATCGGGCGTCCGTCGAAGACGATCGCCTTGGAAACGTTCAGGTAACCCTCGTCGGTGAACTGGTAGCCCGGCGGCCGGGGCGGAGGCAGCGGGGTCGGCGGCGCCCCGCCGCGGCGATAGCTGGCAAAGATCTTCTCGTTGGCGTCGTACACGCAGGCCAGCTCGACCGCCGGTTGTTGGGCCAGTGAGCGCAGCAGCTCCGCGGCGGTCACTTCGTCCTGGAAGTTCAGCGCCGCCGTGATGTTGGCCCCCAGAACGTCGGTCAGGGCGGACATCTGCTTGACCATCGACGAGCGGATCATCCGTACGTCGTTGGTGACGAAAGCGATACACGACAGCAACAGGCCCACGCCGCCGGCAAACAGCACCAGCAGCGTCAACTTGGTGTTGATCGCAAAATCTTTGTATGACTTCATGAGTTAACCTGGAGCGCTTTCGTGGCGCTACTGGACAATCCGGGCGAGGGCCAGCAGCTTAGAACTGATCCGCAGGTGCTGTTGGCGGGCCGCCTCAATGTTGATTTCAAAACGGATCTTATTGGCCTCGATGTAGAAATTTACGCAGCCGCCCCGCGAGGCAAATCCGGGTGACTCGCCCACGAGCAATACCGGCTGGCTTTGCAGATTTGCCAACACCTGCCGCTCGTGCTGGGGTGAGACATCGCGGGCAATGAACAGAATCTGGCAAGCCCGCACGCTGTCGACCGACGGGAATTGCTCGACGACGATCCGCCGGCCGGCAACCTTCTTGGTTTGAGCCAGCTCGCGCAGCGTATCGTCCAGCGGCGCATTGCCCAGGATGCCGATCACAAACGGCTGGTCGGCTGTCACGAAGCTCTCGGCCGGCCACTCGACGTAGCCGCCGAAGTTATAAAGAAATAAGGCCTTGAGCGGGTACTCCCGACTGATCATGCCACCTTCGCTTGAGGCCAACTGCGACTGGGCAGCGCACGGCGCCGCCAGCAGAATCAAGATCGCGCACCCGAGACCTGCCAATGCGCGCAACACCAACCGTCTCGCGGCGGCGGGCGTCTGGCGACAGGTGTTGATGCGATGGTCGTTCACGCGTGACACTCGAAATGGCTCAAAGCACTAGTAGGTCCAACTGATCATGCCGTAGACGCCGCGACGCACCTGGGTCTCTTGCAGGCCCAGTTCGAAGTCCTTGAATTCCAGATGATGGCCTTGCAACAGGTTCTGGCCGACCAGGCTGACTTGCAGGTTCTTGCTTGCCTGCCAGGCCAACCGCAGGTCCATTTCGGTGTAGTGCGGCACGTCGACGAAGGCCAGGTTGTCGACATACCGACCGATGAGGTCAAACTGCCAGTTGTCGGCAAAGTCCCAACTGCTGCGGAGGTAGAACTGATTGTTGGGCGTGGTGCCGTTGTACTGCGGGATGAAGAACGGATCGGGCTCAGAGCCCGTGGCATTGATTTGGAACAGCGTGTACGAGCCGAAGAGCTCCCAGTGCTCGCGCGGTTTCCAGGTTGCCGTCAGCTCGGCGCCATAGCTGAGCGCGCGCACGTTGTTGGCCAGCGGCACTGGAATGATCACCAACCCCGGTGGAATCAGGTAGGGGGTGCCCGCGGGCCCCAAGCCGCCGAGCTTGTGATAGTCGTTGATGAACCCGCAGACGTCCCACGAGAAGCTGTCGACGGGTTGCGCGCGGTATCCGATCTCGTAGGCGATCAGGTTCTCAGGCTGAAAGTTTGGATCGCCATTGAACTGAAAAAACGAACCCGGCGCCGGCCCCGAGGTGCGCAGTTGAATGCCAGTGTCGAAGCGCGTGGGGTTGCGAATGGCGCGGGACACTGCCAGCCAGACGCTTTCGCGCTTGCTCGGCAGGAACAGCAACCGCGCAGTGGGCTCGACCTGAAACTTGCCGAACGAGTTATACTCCAGCCGGCAACCCAGCGTGAAATAGCTGAAATCCTCGACCAGGGTCATTTCGTCCTGGGCAAAGACGCTGGCCCATTGCGTGGCGTAGGCCGGCGGAATCAACTCGAAGGAAAAACCACCCCGCTCAAAGTCCTGGCTGCGACGGTAGTTCGCACCTGTGATGAACTGATGGAACTCGGCCGGGCTGAAGCGATACTGAAAGTCGAGGTCATAGGTATTGCGAGTTTCCGCCCAGGCGACGAGGTTGCGCCGGGTTTTGTCGAAGAACGACTGAAATTGCCAGCCGGTCTGTTCGTCGACCTCGCGGCTCCAGCGAAAGAGGATGTCGCCGCCAAACGCGTGTTGCTGGTCGGTGACTTCCTCGGAGAACGGCGGCGTGGGAATCGTGTTGTCGTAGCGCTCGCCGTCGTGACCGTTGTAAATGTCGCCTTGCAGCGTGATCGTGTCTTCCTTGGTCGGCGTCCAGTCGGCGCGAAAGCCAAACCGCTGCTGGCGCCAGCCGTCGGGAATGAACTCACTGCCGCTCCAGCCGACGTTGCGGTCGAACTGTTGCCCCCAGGCGCGCCACGTCAGGTCTTCGCCGGCCCGGCCGCCGTAACGGACCGTGTTGAAGTCCTGTTCGTAGTTGCCGCCGCCCGACTGCACCAACGCGCCCTGGGTGTCGGTGGTCTTCTTAGTGATGATGTTGATCACGCCGTTCATGGCGTTGGAGCCCCAGGCCGTGGTGCCCGGTCCGCGGATCACTTCGATCCGTTCCACGTCTGGCAAGACCACGTCCTGAATGTCCCAGTACACGCCGCCAAAGGTCGGCGTGTAGACCACTCGGCGGTCGATCTGCACCAGGAGCTTGTTAGCGAACCGCCCGTTGAAGCCGCGGGCGGTGATGGCCCAGGTGCTGGAGGTGATCTTGGCCACCTCAATGCCCGGCGCCATCCGCAGCGCCTCGGGAATATTGCGCGCCCCGGACCGCTTGATCATCTCCGGCGTGATCACAAACACCGCGGCGGCCGAGCGGCCGACCGTGCTCTCGGTGCGGTCCACGGTGTTGACCACCTGGTTCATCGCCGGCACCAGCACGTCCTGCTTCACCAGCTCGTCCAGCTTCATGTCGGGGTTCAGCCCGCCGGCGGTGCCGGTCTGAGTCTGGCTGGTCGCTGGCGCCGACTCTTTGACGACCGCATCTTGCGCGTGGACCCAACCGGCCGATAGCACGGCCAGAGCCAGCCAGAAGTGTCGTGCGGCGGTTCCGCAGCGGCCAATTTGCATCCGGGCTTCCTACCCTAGGATTCAATCGCGCACGAGCGGGTGACGCACAGTCCTTGTGCGACGCGGCAAGGGGGCCGCTGGTGGGTTGCTCGTGATGGGAAAACGTCGATCGCGTCGGTCTACGCGGGCGGCAGGCCGGAAATTGCCGGCCAACCGTGGGGAGTAACGCTGGCAGAATTGACAGGGGAGACGCTGCGCGGGCCTCGAGGCTCGCAGATCGATGTGGGAATATCGCGCAGCGTCGCTCTCAGGTATCGAACCCGACGCTCCAGGCCCTTGAATCCTGAAATACCAGTCGCGCCAACTTAACTTGCCGTAACAATCGCGGGGATGATTTCGTCTACGGTATGCGTGCCGAATGCGCTAGCATCCTCGGCCGGGGTAAGTGGGGCAAGTTTTGCCGACGCCGCGCCGCCGGGTCGCGCGTCAGACCGGCACTTGCCGGGCGGTAAGACGGCGGAATCCTGGTCCAGCAATTCGCGAACCCCCCGCGCCAACTCATCGGTGGTAAAAGGCTTCTCCAGGATTGGCAACCCGTTTCGCACGATGCCCGCGGGCAGCAAGGCTGAATCTGCGTAGCCCGAGACGTAGAGCACCTTCATCGTGGGACGCGTGGACTGCAGTCGTTGCGCCAGCTGGCAGCCGTTCATCTGTGGCATCACGACGTCAGTGACCAGCATTTCAATCGGACCTTCGTGCCGCTCGGCGATCGACAGTGCCTCGGCGCCATCTTCGGCCTCGATCACGCGGTAGCCTTGCCGTCGCAGCATGGCCGCTGCCAATTGTCGGACAGGCTGCTCATCCTCGACCACCAACACGGTCTCCCTTCCGTTAGGTGTCACCGAAACGGGGGCGAGGGCCTGCGTGCTGTCAGAGGCTTCCTGCGCCCGCGGTAGGAACACTTGAAATTTTGAGCCGCGTTGGGGCTGGCTGTCGATAGTCACAAAGCCGCCCGACTGCCGGACGATGCCGTACACCGTGGCCAAGCCCAACCCGGTGCCCTTGCCGGGTTCTTTGGTCGTAAAGAACGGCTCGAAGGCGCGCAACCTCGTGGCCTCGTCCATGCCGTGCCCAGTGTCGGTGATGGACAGCACCACGTAGTCGCCTGGCGGCACTTCACCCGCGACGGCCGAATCCGCAATCCGCTCATTGCGTGATTCGATGGTCAAGGTGCCTCCGTCGGGCATCGCGTCGCGCGCATTAATGACCAGGTTCAGCACGACCTGCTCGAGTTGACCGACGTCGGCAAGCACCCTGCCGGTATGGGGATCGAGCCTCAGCACGTGAGTGACATGTTCGCCGATCAGTCGGAACAGCATCTTTTTCATGCCGTCGACGGCGGCGTCGAGCCGAACCACGCGCGGGCGAAGCAATTGCTTGCGGCTGAACGCCAACAACTGGCGGGTAAGATCTGCCGCTTTGCGGGCAGCGTCGAGAATGGCCTCGACCGGCTCAGCCAACGCGTCGCTCTGACCCAGGCTGCTACGGAGGATGTCCGCGTAGCCGAGAATGATGGTCAACATGTTGTTGAAGTCGTGGGCGACTCCGCCCGCCAGACGGCCGATGGCCTCCATCTTTTGCGATTGGCGAATTTGCTCCTCGAGGTGGTTCTGCTCGGTCATGTCGGCGTGCATTCCCAGCGCCGCGACGACCTCGCCGTTTTGATCGAGGAGCGAAGCGGTCCACAGGCTGACGTAGACGGGCGAACCTGCCTTGCGACGACGCTGCATTCGCCGACCAAACGATCGCTGTCCGGTGAACTCCTCGGCAATGGGCCCTTCGAGCCGTCCATCGGCGCCGGGCTGCAGGAACGGCGATGCGCACCCGATCACCTCATCGGCGGTCCAGCCAAACAGCCGTTCGGCGGCGGGGTTCCACATCAGCACCCGGTGGTGACGATCGATGGTCACGATCGCCAGCGGCGAAGCCTCTACTAGCGACTGGAGGATGGCGTTGGTCGCGCGGATCGAACTTTCCGTCCGTTTGCGCTCGATGCCCAGCGCAATCTGGTTCGCGACGGTGGCCAATGACTCGATCGCCGCGGGTGTGAGGGGATGTCGACCAAATATCGTGATCACTCCGACCAATCGCTGTTCGACAAGCAGCGGGTAGCCAGCGAACGACGCGACAGGCGGCTGATCTTCGTTGCACTCGCCTACTCCCCGCACTGCCTGCACGTCATTGCTGGTATACGGTCGCCCGTGCAGAGCGATCTCCAGGACGCTGGGGACGTTGCCTGCCGGCGCCAGGTGCGAGTCGGGCGGCGATTGGCATTCACCCGCGACGGCGGCCAGCTCCGGCGAGGCGTTTGCGTCTGATATGGTCCAGATCTGTACCGCCGATGCTTCTAGATTTCGCACGACCGAGGCGGCCGATTGGCGGAGCATCTCGCCCAGTGAGTCGCATTGCGTGAGGGCCAGCCCCACGTCGGCCTGGAGTGCGGCCAGCCGCGCTCGCTCCACCAGGCGGACTTCAAATTGCTTCTGCGTGGTGATGTCGCGCAGCACGGCGCTGAATGTCAGGTTGCCCGCGGCGCGAACCGGCCAGACCAGCAGTTCGACAGGCACGGTGCCCCCATCTCGGCGCAACGCGGCAACTTCAATTCGGTTGTTCAGGATCCGCGATTGCCCCGTCGCCAGGTAACGGCGCAAACCCTCGACATGCCCGGCGCGGTCGGTGTCCGGCACCAGGACATCCTGCATTAATCGGCTCAGCACCTCATCGCGGCTCCAGCCGAACACGACCTCCGCCTGAGCGTTCCATTCGATGATCCGCCCGGCGCTATCCATCTCCACGTAGGGATCGTTCGCGGTATCGAGGATCACACGCGTGCGCATCTGGACGTCGCGCAGCGCTTCCTCGACCCGGCGATGTTCGGCACGGAGTCGCCGGTTCTCCAGCGCGGTGCGGATGGCGTCGCCCAGTCGGGCCAGGCGGTCCTTGAGCAGGTAGTCCCAAGCTCCGGCCCGAACGGCCGCCACGATCGTCTCTTCGGGCACCACGCCGGAGACAATCACGAGGGGAACGTCCAGACCTCGCTGAGCGAGTAGCTCGATTGCCCGCAGCGCGTTGAACCCCGGCAGCGAGTAGTCGCAGAGAATGACGTCCATCTCGGCGGTGAGCTGCGCGAGAAACTCCTCCTCAGTCTCCACTCGCACGATGGCCGGGGCAAAGCCCGATACGCGCAGTTGCTCGGCAAGCAACCGCGCGTCGGCGAGGCTGTCTTCGACCAGCAGTACTCTCAGCGGTGTCGCCACGAAGATCCTTCCAAGGGTAGTCGGTTAGCGCACCGAGACGGAGTCCGCGTCCACGACAACTTCGACGGCGCCCGGCTCGGCCGCTGACGAATGGTGCGCGCACTTATTGATCAGCAGCCAGTAGTAGCCGAGTTGTCGCACGACCTCGGTGAACTTGTCGAAATCCACCGGTTTGACGATGTAGCTGTTTCCTCCCAGAGCATAGCTGCTCGCCAGATCACGTTCTTCCTGCGACGAAGTCATGATGACGACCGGGATGTTCCGCGTGCGCGGGTCGGATTTCACTCGGCGCAGCACTTCGATGCCGTCAATCAGCGGCAGTTTCAAGTCGAGGAGAATCACGCGCGGCCCTTGTTCCAGACGACGACCTTCGAAACGATCGGTGCCAAAGATGAACTCCAGCGCCTCGGCGCCGTCACGCGCCACCTGCACGTGGTTGGCCAGATTATGCGTGCGAAACGCATGCAACGCCAACTTCAGGTCGTTCGGATTGTCCTCGACCAGCAGAATCTCCACTTCTTTGTCTGTCATCGTCCGGCACTCCCATGTTCAGGGTAAAGTAGAACGCGGCGCCCCGCCCCGGTTCGGCGTCGGCCCAGATGGTGCCGCCGTGACGCGTCACGATGCGCTTCACGATAGCCAGGCCCACGCCTGTTCCGTCGTATTCTTCAGCACGATGCAGTCGTTGAAATACTCCGAACAACTTGTCGGCGTATCGCATGTCAAACCCAACGCCATTGTCTTTGACAAAATAGGTCCAGAGTCCCGGCTGATCGCCGGCGCGGCAGCCGACTTCGACCTGTGGCGATTCGCCCCTGGCCGAGTACTTCATCGCATTCGACAACAGGTTAATCCACACCTGTTTGAGCAACGCCGGGTCTGCCTCGCAGTCCGGCAGTGGAGCGATGGTTACCCCGACCGGCCGCTCGTTGATCGCGGCGAGCTCCTGCACGCATTGCGCGACCAGCTCGAATACCGAAACCTGCTGCAAATTAACGGGCTGCCGCCCCAAGCGTGAGAACGCCAGCAGGTCGTCAACCAGTTGCCCCATTTTCTGGGTATTGCGCCGCACGTCGTGCAGGTATTCTTGCGCCTCCGGTGGAAGGCTCTGGGCAAACTCTGCCAGCAAGATCCGAGAGAAGCCGTCGATCGCGCGCAGTGGGGCTCGCAGGTCGTGCGAGACCGAGTAAGAGAAGGCTTCGAGCTCTTGATTCGCGGCCTGTAGCTCCGTGGTCCGATCGCGGACCCGCTCTTCGAGTTCAGCGTGGGCCAACCGCACCGCGTCTTCGGCCTGCTTGCGGCGTGTGATGTCAACCACGGCCGCCAGCACCAGAGTGCCGTGGGCGTCCACAGCGTTCAATGCCACCTCGACAGACAACTCGCTGCCGTCCTTGCGGCGACCGGCCAGGTCTCGGCCTACGCCCATGGATCGCGTCACGGGATTTTGAAAGTACGCATCGCGATCGTCGACGTGACGTACTCGGATTCGGTCAGGCACGAGCAGCTCGATCGGCTGCCCCAAGAGCTCGTCGCGGCTGTAACCAAATAGCGTTTCCGTCGTGGAATTGACCATCACCATCCGCCCGCTGCGATCGACCATGATCATGGCACTTGGCGCCGACTCCACAGCCAGGCGAAATTTCTCTTCGGCTTGGGTGCCGAGCGACTGTATTCGATTCAACTGCATTGCGACAACGCACACGACGGTCGAAAAAACCACCATGTCCACAATCGTGCGGAGCAGGCAGCCGAACTCCGCATCGCACCAGCCATAGCGAATGCCCAGGATCGGTATCAACCCCATCACGGTCGGCAGAGCGAGGGTCATCGGCAGCATTCCCCGGGCGACCGTGCCTCCGATTCCGCGACTAGTGAACAGCTCAACCAGCGATGCTTGAGGCCGGCCGCACAGCGCCGCAAAGGCCAGCAACAGGAAGCACGCGGCGGCTGGCACCGACATCGCCATGGAATAATCTCGCCGATAGACGGCTTCCACGCCGTATACATACCCCACCAGGGTCGACAGCGCAATCAGACCAGTGCTGAGGGCCAAAACTTGCAGTCCAACGGTTCCTGCGAATGATCGGGGCAGTAACAATGCCACGCCCAGTAAGGTGAAACAAATCGCGCTCGCCGGCGCCAGCGGCAGCACGTCTGGCGGCCCAGCATCGTGGTGAAAGAATCGCAACGCGTCCGGCCAAGACTCCAGTCCGCCGCCGGACGCGACGGCGACCATTGCCGTTGTTCCCAAAGCCGTGGCGAGCAGTGCCGCGAATCGACCGACCCATCTCGGCCCGCGAGCGACGTCAGCAGACCGAGACGTCGCCGAGGCCACGCCTAGCAGAAGAAAGCCTATGGCTGCGCGAGCGGACATGGGGCCGGCCGAAACCACGAGCCGCTGGAGCATCGGTAGATCCAGCATCCAGCCCGACAGCACGACCAGGGAGACCACTACGACGACTGCGACGCAGCAGAGCCCCAATTGAGCCAATCGACGCTCTGAGTTTTCCGCCGGTAAAGTAACCATCTGCTAAACCTGTAGCATCGAATTGGGCCCTCCCACGCTCCCGTCGCCGCTCGAATGGTCGAAATAGGCAATATGCCTAGGCGATACATATTCCTGGCCCCGACCACCGGACTGGGTAGTGGTTTTGCACTCGGTAGAACGACCGACTTTGCCTGATAGGCGCGATACATTCCGCCGTTGGGCCGAGACGGCCATCGACCGAGAAAAGGCAGAAATGCTGCGGCCAGCGTTAACGCGAGCCTTCGCCCGTGGGCGATTCACCCCAGACGCGCGGGGTCACGAAATCGCGTGCCTTCGGACGAGCCTTGGGCGGCACGGCCTGTTTGGCGATCGCCGCATAGCGCTGGCGCAGCCGGGCGACAACGTCCGGTTGTTCGTCGCCCCGGTTGTGTTTCTCACCCGGGTCGGATGCCAGGTCAAACAGTTCGACTGAAGCGGCAGGCAGTTCGCTGTCGGCTGGCGACTTCTCACCGTCGCCGACACCATGCTGACCGTTGAGCACCAGTTTCCAATCGCCGACGCGAATCGCGCCGTGCTGCGGCGTGGTGTTGATCACGATTTCCTCGTGCGGTGAGGCGGCCTGCGCCGTGATCGCCGGCCACAGGTCGCGCCCGTCGAGCGGCAGCGGTTGCTCGAGCGAACCGCCCGCCAGCTTGATGAGCGTGGGATACCAATCCACCATGTGCAGCGGCGCATTGACGGTCGTGCCCGGCGAAATCTTACCCCGCCAGGTGGCAAAGGCGCAGGTTCGCACGCCCCCTTCGTAGATCGTGCCCTTGCCCGCGCGTAGCGGGCCATTGCTGGTCACGCGTCCCGGCGCCGGTCCGCCGTTGTCGCTCGAGAAGACAAACAGCGTGCTCTCGGTCAGACCTGCGGCGTCGATCGCATCGGCAATCTGACCGACTGCCTCATCCAGCGCCGCGACCATGCCGGCATAGGTCTTGCGCTCGCCGCGAAACTGACCGTAGGGTTGCGAGTAGCTCTCGGGCACCTGGTGCGGACTGTGCACGGCATTGAACGGCACGTAGAGGAACAACGGCTTTGTCTTGTCTCGCGACTGGATGCGGGTAACGGCCTCGCGCGCCAACAGATGCGTCGCGTATCCCTCGTCGCGGCACTCGCGGTCGTCGCGATGCCAGTCGAAGCCGTCGTCGCGAATATGAGTGAAGTAGTCGAGCGCGCCGTTGTAGTGGCCATATTGATGGCCAAAGCCGCGGCGGGTTGGCAGGTAGTCTGGCCGAAAATGCCCCAGGTGCCATTTGCCGGAGATCGCGCTTTCATAGCCAGCCTCGCGCAAGGCCTGAGCCAGCGTGCGCTCATCCAGCGGCAGACCATACTGGGCCCACGGTCGCACAACGCCGACCTGCAGTCCATGCCGAAAGGGATATCGACCGGTCATGAGCGCGGCCCGGGTCGGCGAGCAGACTGGCTGCACGTAAAACTGCTCCAGACGCGCGCCTGCCATCGCCAGTTTGTCGAGCTGGGGCGTCTTGATCTCGCTGCCGCGCCAACTGACGTCATGCGACCCGAGGTCGTCGGCCAACAGGAACACGATGTTCGGCCGTGGCGCCGCGGGTGCGTCGGCGGCGCGAATGTCGCCGACCACCGACACCATCGCCAAGATTGCGAGAACGGCTGACTTCTGTTTCGCGCGTGCCATCGTGTTGCTCCACCTGATTCGCCTCGTTCAATCGTCGGTCGCGGCGCGCCGCTTTCGTGCGCGCGTCCCTTTGGCCGAAGCTTTCTTCGGGTCGTTCTTCGTCGGCATCGGCGCACCGACCGCCTCTCGCCAGGTGCTGAGCTGCTTGTGCAACTCGGCGACGCGCTCGGGCTGGTTGGCCGCCAGGTTGTTGCGCTCTCCCAGGTCATTGCGCAGGTCGTACAGTTCACTGTGGCCGTCTTCGAAGTATTCAATCAGTTTCCAATCGCCCGAACGGATGACGCCGACCGGCGTGGTCCGCCAGGTGCCTTGTCCCGCTCCCAGGTAGCCTGGAAAATGCCAAAACAGCGGCGGCCGGTTGGTCTTCGCCGCGTCAACTCCAATTAACAAAGAGGCATAGCTGGTGCCGTCGAGCGTGTAACCCTGTGGTGCCGCCGCACTGGCCACGGCCAGCAGCGTGGGGTAGAGGTCAACCGAGTTGACCGGCTCATCGCTGGTGCGGCCGGCCGCGACTTTGCCCTTCCAGCGATAAATCAGCGGCACGCGGATGCCACCTTCGCTGAGCATTCCCTTGCCTCCCTTCAGCGGCGCGTTGTCGGTAATGCTACCCCCCTGGATGCCCTCGCGCTCGTAACCGCCTACGCCGCCATTGTCACTGCTGAAGATTACCAGCGTATCTTCGGCCAGCTTCAGTTCATCCAACAACGCGACGATGCGCCCCACGCTTTCATCGACGCTGGCGATCATCGCCGCGTACTTCGGGCTGTGGTGACCTCCGGACGATGGTTTTGATTTGAAACGATCGACCAGAGGTTGCTTGGCATCGTGCGGAGCGTGGACCGCGAAGTGCGGCAGGTACAAGAAGAACGGCTCGCCCTGATGACGGCGAATGAAGTCGACAGCCCGGTCGGTGAGAAAGTCGGCCAGGTACTCGTCGTCGGCGTGCGGCGTGTTCGGCCGGGTATTGAATTTGAAATGGTCCCCCTGGGAGACGATCGCTTCGTCGAACCCGCGCTTGGAGGGATGCCGTTCGTCGCCATTGCCGAGGTGCCATTTGCCGAACATACCCGTCGCGTAACCGCTCGACTTGAGCGCCTGCGCCAGCGTGACTTTGTCCAGCGGCAACTCGGTGGCGTTGTCGACCGGCCGAAGCGGTCGGCTCTGCCAGTCGAAGCGATCGATGCCGCCGACCGTGTAGATGCCGGTCCGAGGTCCGTACTGCCCGCTCATGAGCGCGGCCCGGGTGGGCTGGCAATTCGGTCCGCAGGTGTATCCGCTGGTGAACTTCAAGCCGCCGGCCGCCAGAGCGTCGATCTGTGGGGTCTCGTAATATTTGCTGCCGTAACACGCCAGGTCGGTGTATCCCAAGTCGTCCGCCAGGATGAAGACAATGTTCGGGCGGCGCGGCTCCGCGGCCAGGGTCGGCGCGAACGACGTCGTTGTCAGACCAAGAATGAACAACAGCCAGCAGTTACGCATCGAAAGGCGCCTCCAGACACTGGGCCCCGAGAACCGGGCATTCCGCGGAAAGAAAGATTAACACCGCGCAATGCAAAGCGGTATCGCCGGGAATTGGTCTCGTCGAAAACTGGAACACCCCAAACGGGGGCTAAGAAAGTCGAATAACTCAGCAGGGTGACGGCCGCTGAAGCCTTGGTCAGTATTGACTTACGTCGGTCCATTTGGATAGGATTAGAAACGGACTGACTGGTCAGTCCGCTCTTGCCTCACAGGTGCGACATGGCCCGCGGCACCGACGAAAAACCCAAACAATCGCTCGACGACCCTCGCGTCGTTCATCGTCAGGAGGAAATCCTGATCGAGGCAGCGCGCTTGTTCGCACAGCGGGGCTATTCCGAGACCGACACCCAGTTGCTGGCTGAAACCGTGGGTGTCGGCAAGGGTACCGTCTATCGTTACTTTCCCAGCAAGCGAGCCCTCTTTCTAGCGGCGGCCGACCGCGTGATGCGGATGCTCCGCGAACGCGTGGATGGCACCGTCGAAGGCATTGCCGACCCCTTGGATCGGATCGCCCGTGGGATCACGGTGTTCCTCTCGTTTTTCGCCGAGCAGCCCGAGTTTGTCGAGTTGCTGATCCAGGAGCGAGCGCTGTTTAAAGACCGCACGCGGCCGACGTTTATCGAGCACCGGTTGATGAATGTGGAGCGCTGGCAAAACATCTACCGCGACCTGATCGCCGAAGGTCGCGTTCGCCCGATGCCGGTCGAGGGGATAACCGACGTGGTCGGCAATTTGCTGTACGGCACCATTTTCATGAATCACTTCAGCGGCCAACGAAAGTCGGCCGAGACTCAGGCCCGCGACATCACCGAGATTCTGTTTCGTGGCATCCTGACCCCGGCCGAGTTGGCGCGGCGCGCCGAAACGGCGCGAACGCCCCAGGCCAACGGCGCCTCTAGTGAACCAGGAGTGGCGGATGACCAAGGAAATCAATAGCGCAGGGTCCGTGAGCACTGCGACAGCCGGATTGCTGCTGGTGTGCCTGGCGCTCACGGGGTGTTTCGAGCGCGCGCAGCCCTCGTCGCAGCCTGCCGCTGCGCCGGCCGCGCCACCGCCCCCCGAGGTCCTGGTTAACTTGCCCACGATGGGCGAGGTCACCGATTTCGAGGATTTCACGGGCCGCACGACGGGCACACGGACCATCGACATTCGTGCGCGGGTAACGGGCTACCTGGAAAAGATCAACTTCCGGGAACAGGAGGGTCAGGACGTCGAAAAGGGAATGGTGCTGTACGAGATCGATGCCCGACCGTACGAGGCCGAGGTCGCCCGTTATCGCGCCAACATGCTGCAAGCTGAGATGCACTTCAAGCGGACCGACCTGGACTTCAAGCGGGCCACGCGACTGGTCGAAAGTAAGGCGATGACCGCCGAGCAATACGACCTGGTCGCCGGTGACCGCAATGAGGCCCAGGCCTCGATCGCGATCGCCAAAGCGAATCTTGACCTGGCGCTTTTGAACTTGAGCTTCACAAAGGTCCGCGCCCCGATCAACGGCCGTGTCGGTCGCACGATGGTCGACGCGGGCAACGTGATTCGCGCCGACGAAACCAGCCTGACCACGATCGTGCAGGTCGACCCGATCTACGTCTACTTTGAAGTTGACGAGCGGTCGCTGCTCAGGATTCGCCGTTACCTGGAAGAGGGCCGGCTGAAGAAGGACGGCTCCAAGGGCGTGGAGGTCTTGATGGGGCTGGCCGATGACGAGAAGCACCCCTACTCCGGCAACGTCAATTTCCTGGACAACCAGCTCAACCCCGGCACCGGCACCTTGCAGGTCCGCGGCGTCTTTCGCAATACCGACCGCAGCCTAAGGCCCGGCCTTTTCGTGCGGGTGCGGCTGCCCATCGGTCAGCCGTATCGCGCGCTGCTCGTCTCGGAAGAGGCGTTGGGCACCGACCAGGGTCAGAAGTTCGTCTACGTCATCGGCAGCGACAACAAGGCCCAATACCGTCGCGTGCAAGTGGGCAAGCTGCAAGACGGACAGCGCGTCGTGCTTAAGGGCCTGGAAGAAGGCGAACGCGTGGTGGTCAGCGGATTGCAGCGAGTGCGGCCAGGCGCCGCGGTCCAGCCGCGGATGGTGGACACCGCCAAGGGTTCGCCAGCGGGCGAGGCGCGCGGCACCAAAGTGGCCGAAGCCAGCGAAACGGCGCCCGAACGATCGACCAAGTAGATGGGAGTTTGCCAGGGTCAGGAGGACCGCCCGGCACGCCCTAGTCGGCGCGCCGACTGACAGGGAAACTAGACGTGATCGCGAAATTCTTTGTCGACCGACCGATCTTTGCTTGCGTGTTGTCGATCGTCATCACGTTGGCCGGCGGCGTCGCGGTCGTCACGCTCCCGTTGGCCCAATTCCCCAATATCTCGCCGCCCAACGTCTCGGTTAGCGCCGTCTATCCCGGCGCCAGCGCCAGGGACGTCGCCGGCGCGGTCGCATCGCCGATCGAACAGCAGGTCAACGGCGTGGAAGGCATGCTCTACATGTCGTCGAGCTGCACCAACGACGGCCAGTACAGCCTCACCGTCACGTTCCAGCACGGCGTCAACCTCGACATGGCCCAGGTGCTGGTGCAGAACCGGGTCAGCCTGGCGGTGCCGATGCTGCCCGACGTCATCAAGCAGACCGGGGTGAGCGTGCGCAAGCGTTCGCCAGACGTGCTGATGGGCATCGCCATCACGTCGCCCGGCGCTCGCTATGACCAGCTTTATCTGAGCAATTACGCCACCATGCGGATTCGCGACGAGCTGATCCGCATTGAGGGAGTCAGCGACATCCGGATGATGGGTCAGCGCAACTACAGCATGCGGGTTTGGCTGGATCCGGCGGCGCTGTCGGCACGCAACATGACCGCCGGCGACGTGGTCGGCGCCATTCGCGAGCAGAATTCCGAGGTGGCGATCGGCACCATCGGCACGCCTCCCTTGAACGACGGCCAGAAGTTCTCCGTCACGCTGTCCACCCTCGGCCGGCTGGAAACGCCGGAGCAGTTTGAAGACATCGTCCTGAAGGCGGACAAAGGTCGCATCGTGCGATTGCGCGACGTGGCCCGCGTGGAACTGGGCGCCGACAATCAGGACGTCAGCGTGATGTTCGACGGCAAGCCGACCGTCTTCATGCCGATTTTTCAACTGCCCGACGCCAATGCACTGGAAGTTCGCGAGCGAATCCTGGCCAAGATGGCCGACCTGGCCCACGATTTTCCCGAAGGCATGGAATGGGAAATCAACTTCGATACCACGCTGTACACCAGCGAGTCGATCAAGGAAGTGTTCAAGGCCCTGCGCGATGCGATCATCCTGGTCGCCATCGTGGTGCTGGTGTTTCTGCAAAACTGGCGGTCGGCCATCATCCCGCTGGTGACCGTGCCCGTGGCGGTGGTGGGCACGTTTGCCGCCATGGCCATCTTCGGTTTCAGTCTGAATAACCTCACGCTGTTTGGCCTGGTACTGGCGATCGGCATCGTGGTCGACGACGCCATCGTGGTGGTCGAGGCCGTGGAGCATCACATCGCGGCCGGATTGTCGCCGCGTGACGCTACGCTGTTGGCAATGCGGCAGGTATCCGGCCCCGTGATTGCCGTCGGTCTGGTGCTCACCGCCGTATTCGTGCCCTGCGCGTTCATCAGCGGAATCACCGGACAGTTCTTCCGGCAGTTTGCCCTGACGATCTCGGTATCGACGATCATCTCGGCCTTCAATTCGCTGACCCTGAGCCCGGCGCTGACGGCGCTGGTGCTGCGGCCGCGCGGCTCGCAGCCGGCGGCGCCGCTGCCCTGGCCGGTGTTCGTGCTGGCTGGCGGCTGGGTAGGTTGGGAGCTCGTGCCGGCAATGATCTCTGCGGAGGCCGCGGCCGGCAACCTGCCGTGGTTCACCTGCATCGGCGGCGCCGTGGCGGGCGGGCTCGTCAGTTGGCCGATCAATTGGGCGCTGCGCCGCGCGTTTAATGCATTCAATTTCGTCTTCGACCTGATCGGCAAAGTCTACCTTTGGACTGTCGGCAAGCTGCTGTATGCCACGCTGCTCGTACTGATTGCCTATGGCGGACTGCTGGCCGTGACCTACGATCGGTTTCAGGCCACGCCCAAGGGTTTTATTCCGTCGCAGGACATGGGCTACCTGCTGGTCAGCGTCCAACTGCCGGACTCGGCATCTTTTGAGCGAACCAGCAAGATCATGCGTCAGATCGAGAAGGTGGCGGCGGCCATACCGGGCATCCGGCACGTTACGGGCATCACGGGCGAATCTTTCGCGATGAGTGCCGCTGGATCGAACTTCGGCTCGATGTTCATCGGTTTGGCAAATTATCCCGAACGGCGCGATCCGGAACGTCACAGCCCTGCGATCGTGGCCAAGCTCAACGCGGCGTTCAAACAGATCTCCGGCGCGACGATCCAGGTCTTTCCGCCGCCGCCGATGCGCGGCGTGGGCCGGGCAGGCGGATTCACGCTGATGGTCGAAGACCGCGGCGACGCTGGCTTGGTCGGCCTGCAAGGTCAGACCGAGGACCTGGTGGGTCAGGCCAATGGGCACGCGCAGTTGGCCAACGTGTTTTCCGTGTTCCGCGCCAACGTGCCGATGCTGAAGGTCGAGCCCGACATCCGCGAAGTGATGGAGAAGGGGGTCAACCTGCGCGACTTTGCCGAAACGCTGCAAGCACTGCAGGGATCGCTCCACGTCAACGACTTTAACCTTGACGGCCGGACCTGGAAGGTGATTGTGCAGGCTGAGGACGAATTTCGCGACCAGATCGAGGACATCTCGCGGCTCAAGGTCCGCAACAGCACAGGCGCTATGGTGCCGATCGGTTCGCTGGCGACGATCCGCGACGTCAACGGTCCGCTGGTGCTGACCCGTTACAACATGTATCCGGCGGCCTCGATCACGGGCGCCGGCAAGCCCGGCACCAGCTCGCGCGACGCGATCGCGATCATGGAGCAACTGGCCAAGGCGTCGCTGCGGACGAACATGGCCTTTGAGTGGACCGAGATGGCCTATCTGGAGCTGATGGCCGGCAACACGGCGATGATCATCTTCGGTTTCGCTGTGGCGATGGTCTTTTTGGTGCTGGCCGCGCAGTACGAAAGCTGGTCGATGCCTTTGGCCGTGATCCTGGTCGTGCCGATGTGCCTGCTGAGCGCCATCATCGGCGTGAATCTGGCCGGGCAGGACATCAATATCTTCACACAGATCGGCTTCGTGGTGCTGGTGGGCCTGGCCAGCAAAAACGCGATCTTGATCGTCGAGTTTGCCAAGATGCGGCGCGAAAGCGGCGAATCGCGCCGCGCAGCCACGCTCGAGGCCTGCCACCTGCGGTTCCGCCCGATCATCATGACCTCGTTCGCCTTTATCCTGGGCGCCGCGCCCTTGATGGTTGCGCACGGCGCCGGCGCCGAGATGCGGCGCACGCTGGGCACGGCGGTATTTGCGGGCATGCTGGGCGTGACGCTGTTCGGTATTTTCCTGACCCCGGTTTTCTTTTCCACGATCGACGCCCTGGGAAGCACCCGGTTGTTTGCATCCCGGCTGATGCGCAGCCTGGGCGAACGGTCACTGGACGTATTGACCCTGCGCCCGATACGGCGACTGAAGGAACGTTTACGTCCGACGCCCAAGCCGCACTACAAGCGCCCGCCCACGCGGGAGCCCGCGATGCACGAGTAACACCGCCTTGTTCTCCAATTTTTTCATCAGCCGCCCGATCTTCGCCTCGGTCGTGTCGATTGTCGTCACGCTGACAGGTGCGATCGCGCTGTTCACGCTGCCGATCGCGCAGTATCCCGAGATCGCCCCGCCCACGGTCGAGGTGTCGGCGACCTTTCCCGGGGCAAATGCCCGGGTGATGGTCGACACCGTGGCCGCGCCGATCGAGCAGCAGGTCAACGGCGTGGAGAACATGCTGTATATGTCGTCGCAATGCACCAACGACGGGGTGTACACGCTGAACGTGACGTTTAAGAACGGCGTCGACCTGAACATGGCTCAGGTGCTCGTGCAGAATCGCGTGGCGCTGGCGCAGCAGATCCTGCCCGACCTGGTGCAGCGCCGGGGCGTGAGCGTCAAGAAGAAGTCGCCCAGCGTGCTGATGATCGTCAACCTGTTCTCGCCCGAGGGCAGCCGCGACGCGCTTTACTTGAGCAACTACGCGACCATTCAGCTCAAGGACGAGCTCTCGCGCGTGCCGGGCGTGGGCGACATCACCTACCTCGGGCAGCGGAACTACAGCATGCGGCTGTGGCTGGACCCCGAGAAGATGGCCTCGCGCAATCTTTCGGCCAATGACGTCGTCTCGGCCGTGCAGCAGCAAAACACCCAGGTCGCGGCCGGACAGATCGGCCAGCCACCGGTCGATCGGGGTCAGGTTTTTCAGTTTACGATCAGCACGATGGGTCGCCTGGCCGACCCCGAGCAGTTCGCCGAGATGATCCTGAAGACCGACGCCGACGGTCGGCTGGTCCGGCTGCGGGACGTGGCGCGCGTTGAACTGGGGGCCGAGGGTTACGACCAGGCTTGCCGGCTGGACGGTCAGCCGTCGGTGGCACTGTCGATCTACCAGTTGCCTGGCTCCAACGCCCTGGAGATCGCCGAGCAAGTCAAAGCCAAGATGGAGAGCCTCAAGCTCCGCTTTCCCGACGGGGTGGACTACGCGATCGTCTATGACACCACGCCGTTCATCACCGAGTCGATCAACGAGGTATTCAAGTCGCTGCGCGACGCGATCGTCTTGGTCGCCATCGTGGTGCTGGTGTTTCTGCAAAACTGGCGATCGGCCATCATTCCGCTGGTCGCCGTGCCGGTGGCCATCGTTGGCACGTTCTCGGTCATGGCGATGTTGGGGTTCAGCCTTAACAACTTTACGCTGTTTGGCCTGGTGCTGGCGATCGGCATCGTGGTTGACGATGCAATCGTCGTGGTCGAGGCGGTGGAGTATCACATCGAGCACGGACTGTCGCCGCGCGACGCTACGATCCGCGCCATGAGCCAGGTCTCCGGCCCGGTTATCGCCGTGGGCCTGGTGCTTAGCGCCGTGTTTGTGCCGTGCGCGTTCATCACCGGCATCATGGGCGAGTTCTTCCGGCAGTTTGCGTTAACCATCGCCGTGTCCATGCTGATTTCGACCTTGAACTCGTTGACGCTCAGCCCGGCGCTGACGGCTCTGCTGTTGCGTCCGCGCGAAAAGGGAGCGGCGCCGCCGCTGCCTTGGCTGGCGTTTGTCATCGCCGGAGGCTGGCTCGGCTGGGAGTTTCTCTCGGCCTGGCTGCTCGAATGGGGGATGTTCGGCTGGGTCACTCCGGACAACGCGCGCTGGGTGGGAGTCGTCGCCGGAGCGGTAACGGGTGGAATACTAAGCTGGCCCTTGAACTTTCTGCTCAAGCTGACGTTCAAGGCCTTCAATCTGGCGTTTGACCTCACGGCCAGTGTCTATATCTGGATCGTCGGGCGGCTTTTGAGGGTGGGCCTGATCGTCTTGGTCGTCTATGGCGGCCTGTTGTACATGACCTACAACAGCTTCATCGCCGCGCCCAAGGGATTCATTCCCACGCAGGACAAGGGCTACCTGCTGGTCAACTTGCAATTGCCGGATTCGTCGAGCGTGAATCGCACCGAGCAAGCGATGCGGCGGATCGAGGAGGTGGCTCGCGCGATTCCTGGCGTTCGCCACACCGTGGCCATCTCGGGCCAGTCGGTCTCGCTCAGCGCAAACGCGCCGAACTTTGGCGCGATGTACGTCATGCTCGACGACTTTCACGAGCGCCACGCGCCCGAGCTCTCGGCCGACGCGTTGACCGAGCAGCTGCAGACCGCGCTACAGGCGGAAATCATTGACGGCGTGGTTAATGTGTTGGGCGCCCCGCCGCTGGACGGCCTGGGCACCACCGGCGGTTTTAAGGTGATGCTGGAAGACCGCGGCAACTCCGGCCTCGACCCGTTGCAATCGGTGGCCGACGGCGTGGTCGACGCCGCCGCCCAGACCCGCGAGCTGCGCAACCCGTTCACCAGCTTCCGCTCACAGACCCCCTGGCTCTACCTGGACATCGACCGCACCGAGGCCAAGGTGCTGGGCGTGCCGATGTCCGAGGTGTTCAACACGCTGCAGGTTTATCTCGGCTCGCTGTACGTCAACGACTTCAACCTCTTCGGCCGCACCTGGCAGGTCAACGTGCAAGCCGACCAGAACTTTCGCGAGCAGGTAGAGAATCTCAAGCAGCTGCGCGTGCGCAACGAAAGCGGCGCGATGGTGCCGTTTAGCGCGTTTGCCTCGGTTCGCGAGGTGTCAGGGCCCGTGCTGATCGCCCGCTACAACCTCTACTCGGCGGCCCCCGTGATTTGCACCGCGGCGCCGGGTGTCAGCTCCGGCGACGCCATCAAGCGGCTGGAACAAGTCGTCGAGAATCAGCTCAACTGGTCGATGCGCTACGAATGGACCGAGCTGGCGCTGTTGCAACTGCAGACCGGCAATACGGCCATGATCGCACTGGTGCTGGCCGTGGTGCTGGTGTTTCTGGTGCTGGCGGCTCAGTATGAGAGCTGGTCGCTCCCCTTGGCTGTGATCCTGGTCGTACCGATGTGCCTGCTGTGTTCGATCGAGGCGGTGCTGTGGGCCAAGATGGACGTGAATATCTTCACGCAGGTCGGTTTTGTCGTGCTGGTGGGCCTGGCCTGCAAAAACGCGATCCTGGTGGTCGAGTTCGCTCGGGCCCAGCGCGAGGAGGGCAAGACTCGCTATGAAGCAACGATTGACGCCTGCCGGCTGCGGTTGAGGCCCATCGTGATGACCTCGTTTGCGTTCATACTGGGCGTGGTGCCGCTGGTAGTATCGGTTGGCGCCGGCGCCGAGATGCGACGCACGCTCGGCACGGCCGTCTTTGGCGGCATGCTGGGAGTGACCCTGTTTGGCGTCTTCTTGACGCCGGTGTTTTACTACGTGATCGAAGGCATTGGCGACCTGCGCAAGTGGCTGCGCGGCGCGCGCTCACGCCCCGGACCGCGTTGGATGTCGAGTCTGGGCCTGCGACGTTCTTCCGAGCAGGCCACGCCGCCACGTCCCCGCATCAAGCTGCCCCCCGAGACCGCCGAGATCGACTCCACCTGATCACGGTCATTCGACCGCAAATTTCTCTGCCAGCCTGATGCGATCGCGCCACGCCGCGCACTGCAAGATAACCCATGCTGGTCAAGCCTAGGCAAGTCGCTTACTTCCTTCGGGATGGTTCGCCTGGACATGCATGAGCCCCGACCTAGGTTCTTAGTAGCGGGGGCCCGGCGTGCCACCGCACACCCGGCCTTGCCGAGATCGGCTGACACTGACGTCGTTGGCTTAAAGATCACCATTGCCTTTTGGCGGAGGGCAGTCATGCCTGACAGATCGTTTCGGGTGTTGCTGATTGAAGACGACCCGCAGGATGCCCGGCTGATGAACTGGGCGCTGTCCAAGGCCGAGACCAATTTTGTCGTGCAGTGCGTGGCGACTTATGGCGAGGCGATCGCGTGCCTGGCCACGGAGTGGTTTAGCGCCATTGTGACCGACCTGGCGCTGCCCGATCTGCCGCGACTGGAAACCGTGCGGCGAATTCGCGAGCAGGCGCCGCATATCCCGCTGGTCGTACTGACCGGCTTCGCCGATGAAGCGGCCGCGTTGGCGGCCATCGACCAGGGCGCGCAGGACTACCTGGTAAAGGATCGGGTCACGCCCGAGGTTCTCGACCGGACCATCCGCTACGCCGTACAACGGCAGCGCAACGGGGAGTATCGACGCCTGCTGGATCAGGTCCGCGGCAGCCAGCAGTTGCTCGGCCGCAAGAACCGCCGATTGGCGCGGCTAAATCAACTTGCCCACGATTCGGTCGACGACATCTCGCACGAGTTTCGCACGCCGCTGACGGTAATCACCGAGTATGTGTCTTTGATGCGCGACGGCATCGTGGGCGCCATCTCCGACGAGCAGTCCCGGATGCTCAACGTGGTGGCCGATCGGGCCGATGATCTGAATAACATGGTCGATGACATGCTGGACGTGAGCAAACTAAAGGCCGGCCTGTTGGGACTCTACCGGCGGAATTGCGATGTGAAGCACATCGTGGACCACGTGCAGGCCAGCCTCGACCGCAAGGCCCTGTTGCGCGGCGCCCGGCTCACCGTGGCGATTGACGAGGGACTGCCTGAGGTCTTTTGCGATGCGGAGAAGGTGGGGCGCGTGATCGTCAACCTGGTGGTGAATGCCATCAAATTCTGCGGCGCTCCGGGACTGGTGCGGCTATGGGCCAGCAATGACCTGCAGCGTCGACAAGTTACTATCGGCGTCACGGACAACGGGCCGGGCATCGATGCCGAGCAGTTGCAAGGGCTATTTCGCCGGTTTCACCAGGCCAGCAGCCGCGCGCGAGGTGGCGCCAAGGGATTTGGACTGGGGCTCAACATTGCCAAACGGCTGGTCAGCCTGAACCTGGGACGGCTGGATATCAAGAGCACGGTGGGGCAGGGCAGCACCTTCTCTTTCACGATGCCGTGGGCCGACGTACAGAGCATTGTTCCCCGATATATTCACCGCTTGCAGCGCCGTCGCTCGCGGCTCGCTTCGCTGTCATTGGTCACGGCGGCGACCGACCCTCTGGCCGACGAAGGAGCTATCAATGAGTTGAACGCATTCTTGAATTGTTCGGTGCGCCAGCGCGATCTGGTGGTCCCGATGGACGTGGACCGCTGGCTGATCCTGCTCGCGGCCCCGGCTGAGAAGGTTCCCGCGTTCATAGAACACATCGATAAACTGCACCATGAGGCGAGCCACAACCGCCCGCGCGGCCCGATGCCGCCGCTGGAACTGCACTGCGCGGGAACCTGGTCCGTGGCGGACGACGAGAATGCCATCCTGGAACAAGTGAAGAAGATCCTGGCAGCACCGCCGCGGTCACTCTGCCCAGCAGACGACGCCGTGGGCGTGCACGCGGCGGGGCAGGGCGGCAGTTGCCTGATGGGATTCTCTTCGCCTGCCGTCGAGACGATCGCCTCCAACCGTTAGGTGCTTGCCACCTTCGATCGCTACCAGACCGTCAGGGTAAGTTCCCCGGCAGCGGCATGTCCGAAGCACCTCGTTAGCCGCCGACGGCGTGCAGTTCGGCCTGTGCTCTGTCGGACGGCGCCCCCGAAACGCGCGGATGACGGCCTATCATGTGCAGTAACTCGGCCGCCGAATCAACGTGCATCTTGCGCATGATGTTGCTGCGATGGACCTCCACGGTTTTGGGCGAAATGGTCAGATCGCGGGCGATCTGCTTGGTGATGCGACCTGCACCGACCAGTTGCAGGACCTGCCGCTCGCGGGCCGTTAGCGTGCTCACCCGATTGAGGATTTCATTTTCCGCGACCCGGCGCGTTCGCTCGGCGGCGTCCCACGCCAGGGCCTCTTGGACCCGGTCCAAAAGACGCTGGCGGTCGAACGGCTTCTGCAGGAAGTCCCGCGCTCCCAGGTGCATCGCTTCGACGGCGCAGGCAATGTCGCTACGTCCTGAAAGCATGATGAACGGCTGAAAACAATCCTGGGCGACCATCTGCTTGCGAACTTCAAGTCCGCTCATGTCCGTGATCTGCATGTCCAACAGCAAGCAACCGGGCAAGTCGGGCGTGCAGAACTTCAGCACCTCTCGACCTGTCGCGAAGCATCGGACCGCGACTCCCAGGGTTCCAACCACCTGGGCCACACAATCGCAAACGTCGCGCTCGTCATCGACAACCATCACCGTCGTCTGGAATTCCATGATCGACTGCCCTTCTCTCGAACAATCTGGCGGGAAAGCGACGGTATGAGAACGTGAAGATCTCGCGCGCCCGAGTGTCTCCGCCAAAACCCTACCCCACCTATTGCGAGGCGATGGGGACACGGAGCCCTGCCCGCGCCCTTCGACCGGCGCGGTGTCGGAACGCGCGCACCTTACCCCCAAAGCCGGCTGGCGGTGCGAGCAAACGCACCCGTCCATGGCCGCCGGAAACGCGGGAATAGCTTGCCAGATCGCAGCCGCTTGAGCCCGCACAATCGTTGCGGCTGGGCACCAGGCAGCCTGTTTCCAGGATGCTAGGCAGCCTCGACCCACTCGCGCGCTTTGCCGGCGTCGGCGGTGTCAAAGTAGTGCACCTTGGCCGAGGTAAAAGGCTTGCAGAAGGCTGCCATGCCGGCCTCCCACTTGCGATCGCCAATCATGGCCAGTCGCTCGATATCGCGGAAGTGCTTCATGTCGAACTTGATGTCCTCCCACAGCGCTCCGACGCTCCAGCCGTGGAAGTCATCCATTTGCAGCAGTATGCGGATCTTGCCGTGCTGCTTAATCAGGCCCTCGACTTCGGGAACGAAGTGCTCGTAGTCTTCCTTGGTCAGTTTGCCGCTGAGTTTGACACCCAAGACATTGCTGGTATCCGTCTTCAGTTCGATCATGCTTCGACTCCTGTCAATGGGGCGTATGGCGTCGGCCGCGGGGCCCGCGACGCCTTGGATAACTCGGCCGTTCCTTTGTCGCGCTCGGGGCGACAAGGCTCCGGGCGGAATTCCTAATTTAACGGTTACCGGCACCGCTTGGCAAATCGTCGCCAAAATGTTTGCGCCGCGCCGCAAACGGCATCCCGGAAAAACCGCTATGCCACCGCGTAGCGATTGAGGGCCTCGCGATTGAGCGACAGACCCAGACCCGGAGCGTCGGTCAATCGCAGAATGCCGTCGACCACCGGCAGCTCCTTCTCGACCAGCTCGCGGCGCAGCGACGATTCGGCGAGCTCGGCCGGCAAGAATTCGACAAATGGGCAGACCGTCGTCGCGGCGGCCAGATGCGCGCTGGCCGCGATGCCGATCATGCTTTTCCAGCAATGCGGCACGATCTGCCTGCCCCGAGACTCGGCGATCTGGCAGACCCGCACGGCCTCGCTGAAGCCGCCCACCCGGCCCACGTCGGGCTGTAAGACCTGCACGCCGCCGCGGTCGGCCAGATCCAGAAATTCCCAATGCGTGTTTTGCCACTCGCCCGCCGCAATCCGAATCGGCGATTCCCGCGCCAATAGCGCGTAGCCTTCCAGGTCGTCGATGTCGATGGGCGTCTCGACAAAGTACAGGTCATAGGGCGTCAATCGCTCGAGCACTCGCAGGGCATGCTCGGCGCTGGGCCAGGCATAGGCCACGTCGACCATCAGGCCGAAGTCCTTGCCCACCGCCTGCCGACAGGCCGCGACCATCTCGATACCCCGCGCGTCGTCCTCCTGCAAACCGTTGTGACTGTAGGGGCCATTGATGCAGACCTCGATTTTTGCCGCGCGAAAACCCAAGGACTGAGCCCGGAGGCACTTGTCCACCAGCGACGCCGTCTGCGCCTCGACCGTGTGACCCGTGGCCAACAGCGAAGCGTAAGGGGTCACCGGGTGACTGCCCTTCGATCCCGCGTGCTCGACCGATACGCCGCCCAGCAACTCATAAACGGGTCGCCCCGAGGCCTTGCCGCGCAGGTCCCACAGGGCCATGTCCAGTGCGCCCATTGCGCAGATCAAGACCCCGCGGCGGCCGTTCATCTTCGAACCGCTGTAAAGCCGCTGCCAGAGCGCCTGCGGATCCAAAGGGTCGGCGCCCAACAACATCTCTTGAAGACCCAGGCCCATGCAGTGCGTGCCGCGAGCGCGGATGCACTCCCGGGCGATCCAGGGATTGGTGTCTGTCTCGCCGATGCCCGTCAGACCTTCGTCGGTGTGGATCTCCACAACCAGGTCGTCCTGCGCGCTCGAGCAGGCGGCCGCGTCGTAGTCGGGGATGAGCAACACGTGGCAATCGATGCGCGTAATCTTCATGACCCGACCTCTTTGTAAAACTGCTGATGACGTTTACTTCGTGACAACTGGCCGGTCGATCCAATACCAGAGCACTCCGCCGACCAGACAAACTCCGCCGCCGACCGTGATGCCCGTCTGCCAACCCAATTGCAGGCCGTCGCTGAGCCAGGGTGTGACGATGGGCGCCAACATGCCGCCGATGTTGCCGCCGGTGTTAAAGATCGCAGCCGACATGCCGCCGCGTCGCCCGCCGACCTCGACAGCCGTGCTCCAGAAAGGTCCCTCGGCCAGGCCGAGCATGCCCAGCGCCATGGCAAACCAGGCCACGATCCAGCCGGGTTCGGTCGCGCGCGCGCCCAGCACGACCAGGGCCGCGCAGGCCGACATGCTCACCAGCGCCAGCCCGCTGCGTCCGGCGCGCCAGCCGTGCGATCGCTCGATGCGGTCGGACAGCAGACCTCCCAGCGGCATGCCCACCGCCATGGCCACGGGCGGAATCGCGGCGTACCACCGGCTCCGCTCGGGGTCGAGCTTGAGCACCGAGTCAAAGTAGAAGTGCAACCAGTAGAAGAACAAATACTGGGCGTAGCCAACCGTGGCATAGCTCAGGGTCAACAGGGTCAGCGTCGAGGCTTCGGACGAGGCTCTGAGTTGCGGAGTTTGGACAGCTGCCAGGTCGACATCCACCGGCGCCAGCGTGGGTCGCGCGACCGCGGGATCGGCCAGCCAAAGCCAGGCGCATCCCAACAGGGTCGTCACGACCGCCGCGATGCCGAACGCCAGCGGCCAATCGAGCCAATCCACCAGGCGACCGAAGCCAGGACTGGTCGCGGCGACTCCCAAGAGTGCCGCGCCTGTGATCAGACCATTGGCTGCCGAGCGACGTCCCGCAGGCACTCCCAGCGCGACGGCCTTGGCAGCGGCCGGGTGCAACGGCGCGCTGACCAGGCCCATCGCCGCGCGCACTACCAAAAACATCGTCAACGCCGACATGGACGAGTCTGCCACCAGGCCGATCGCGCCGGTAAGCGCAACGAACGCCGCCGATCCGAGGCAGACCCAGGCCAGGGCATACTTTGGCCCACGGCGGTCGATCAACCAGCCGCCGGGAATCATGGCAATCGTGTAAGCCAACAGAAACGCCGAATAGACACTCCCCATTGCCTGGGTCGAGATGCCGTACTGCCCCATGATCCGCAAGTTGGCCGCCGTCGAAATGCTGGTGCGGTTGAAGTGCGCCAGCAGGCAGATGGCCGCTAACAACCCCACCAGGAGCCCAACGTGCGCAGCGCGGCCAGAGACAACTGCGGTCGAGTGTGGCCTGTCGACACCGCTCACTGGTAGATGGGGTCCAGAACCCGCTCGACATAATCCATCGAAACACGCCAGCTATCGGCAATCGAAACGCGGATGGTGTCGAGGTCGTGATTGATCCAGCCGCGATACTTGTGCGCGGCCAGCAGCTTCATCAGAGCCGCGAAGTCGATCTGCCCGCGACCCAGCTCAAGCATCGAATTGAAGAACTTGCCCGAGTGCGAGTCGCCGGCGAACCGCTCACCGTTGGGCGACAAATAGTCGGTCGACACCGGCATCAGCGTGGCATCCTTGAAATCGGTATAGACCAGTCGGTCGATCGACTTCTCATAAGTCTTCTGCACGTCGCATCCGCCCAGGAGCAGGTGGGCCGAGTCCCAGGCGCAAAACACATAGCGGGGGTCGGTGCCGTCCAGAAAACGATCGACCTGCGACTGGCTTTCCACCATCGAGTCGGTGTGATTGTGCAGACCCATGCGAATGCCGTACTCCTCGACGGCCATCTTGCCCAACTCGTTGAGGTAGGCAAACGAGTCTTTGAGGGCCTGGGCCTCTTCCGTGCCGGCGACCAGGCCAGGCGGGAAGAAGACCATCGCATTGGCGCCATACTTGCGATGCGCCGCCAAGGCGCTCTTGGCCCGGGCGCGGATGTCGGCGTGCTGCTGCGGATCAAAATACTGGCCGCCGAACGAGACTGTGGAGAATCGCAGCCCGCGCTTTGCCAGCTCGTCGCCATACTGTTCGAGCGTCAGACCGTTTTGTTCGAGCAAACTGGGGAAGCCGGTCAGCCGCACGCCGTTGAATCCGCCAGCGGCCGTTTCGTCTAGAATCTTCAGAAGCGGCGACGGTTTGCCGGGCTCGATCACGCGCCCCCACGAGCCGGTGGACAACCCATAGAGAATATGGGCCCGCTCGCGTGGCGGCATGGGTGGCGAAACGTCGGCGGCTTGCGTGGCATGGTGGCCGAAGACCGTGGCGCCCGAGAGGGCGACGGAAGTCTTCAAAAACTGTCTGCGGTCACAATCTGCCATTTTGCACCTCCGTCAGACCTTGTTGGCCGGGCCGTGGCAAGTGGTTCATCCGAGTTGTTGACGCGGCCATAGCTTGAGCGCCGTGCCGCCCAGGATCCACTGCCGATCGTCGTCGTTGAAAAACTTGATCTCGTCGCGGTACAACGCCAAGGCTTTGCCGTAGCCGCAGTAATCCTCGACCGCCGGCCAATCGGTGCCCCACATCAGGCGCTGCGGACCGAAAGCGTCATACAACCGCCGCACCTGGTCGTGGGTGTCGCGGTAAGGAAAGGCCTGCTTCGACAAGCTCCACAGGTGGCTTAGCTTGACACACACCCGCGGATAGCGGGCCAATCGCAACAACTTGTCGAGCTCTTGCGGCTGGTCGATCGGGCTGTCGGCCATGTGGTCGATGCACACATCGAGGCGGTCGGCATGGCGCTCGATCACCTTTTCGACGTCCGGAATCCGACCGATCGGGCAGAGCACGCAGATCGGCACCTTGAGTTCGGCCGCGCGGTTCCAGACCCGGTCCATCTGCTCTCGGTCAGCGATCCAGTCGCCGTCCGGCCCGAGCGCGGGACTGAGCCGCACGCCGTGGAATCCGGCCGCGGTCCAATGGTTAAGGTCGTCGACAATCTTCGCACTGCGGGGGTCGACGCGGCACACACCGGCAAACTTATGAGGATGCTCGGCGATCGCGGCTGCCGCGTAGCGACAAGCCCAGCGATAATAGATCACGTGCACGATCACGGTCCACGACACACCATGCTCTGCCATCAGCTTGAGCAGCATCTCGGGCGTGGCGTCGGCTTTGGGGGGCGATGCCAGATCGGCCGGCCAGGGAAATCGCGGATCGTTCTTCCAAACGTGAACGTGCGGATCGACGATCGTCAGGTCGCTGGCGGTTGCCGCCATGGTTCGATTCTCCAGCAAACGCGTTCCGACAGCCGCGCTGGCAGCGCCGGCCAGCCACGCACGGCGCGTGAGCGAGGGCAAGTTGTGAGAGATTTCGTTCACGCTCTGAACCTCTGGATTGTCGCGCTGGCTATTTCCTGGCGGTCAGCGTCTCAAGCCATTGGCGATAAGCCACGGCGGGGTCGAACTCACCAGAATGTGCCAGCACGCCAAACCGTATGCGCAACGTCTCACCCGGCTGCACGACGACCTGGCTGGCAGCCTGTTTTGTAAACGCCTTCTGGCCAAACGGGTTGGCGACCAGCACCCCATAGTCGCGCGCATGAAACCAGGAGCGGCGAAAGTTCGCCGGGTCGGGCATCAGCAGCAGCCCCGCCGGCTGGTCGTCGATCTTGCCCGCATAGTCGCACCAGAGAGCCTGCTTGCCCCACACCCCGCGCTCGTCCCGCAAACCGTCGCTGTTGAGCATGTAACCACCGTTCTTCACGGTGAGCGGCGTGGCCAGACGAATGCCCAGGCCCATCTCTTCTTGATCGCCAAAGGCGAATTCCTTTGGCCCGGAGAAGGTCGAGTCCCAAGTGATCGCATATCCAAGCTCGAGCGGCGTAAAGTTCAGCCGGCAGACTTCCTCGCAGATCGTGCGGTCGCTGGCGAGGTAAGCGTTCTTTACCGTGAAACCGCCGCCGCGGTCGTCGACGGTGGGTTGCTCCAGAAATTCGCGCTGCCGCACGACCGCCTTGTTGCGCCAAAAATCCTGGCCCGAAAGATCGCCAAACGCCAGCCAGACGCCGGGATGAAATTCCGCGTGGTCTGTCGCATCCCTGCCCTCGACGGGCGGGTGGTTGCGGGTCACTTGCACGCCCGAAGGAGCGCGGACCTGCGTCAGGTAGGGTCGCAGGGTCTTGGGGTCATTCCAGACATACATCGCCAGCAGTCGATCGCCCACCATCACGACCACTCGGCCTGTTCGCTCCTCAAAATGCAGCTTCGGCGCAGCGGCCGCGGCGCGCGATGCACTCGCCAGCACGACCGCCAGCAGCATTGTCAAGGCAACGCGTGTCACGCACCGTTCTCCAATTGGTCACGGGTCGCGTTGAGCAGGCGAATCCAGGGGCCGATGTAATGCCCATGGTCGTGATAGGTGCGGCCGCTAACCAGGTTGCCGTCGATCACGCAGGGCTCATTGACAAAAATGCCGCCGCAGACCTCAAGGTCAAACTTGCACTTGGGCACGGTCGCCATCCGTCGGCCCTTGACGCAGCCGGCCCGAGCCGGAATCTCCACGCCGTGACAAACACTGGCGATCGGTTTGCCGGTCTCAAAGAAGTGCCGCGTGATCCGCAGCAGGTCTTCATCCTCGCGGATGTATTCGGGCGCCCGACCGCCGCTGAAGAAGATTCCCAGGTACTCGGCCGGGTCAACATCGGCAAAACGCACGTCGGCTTCGATCGTGTAGCCCTCCCACTCCTTGGTGATCGTCCAGCCGGGCTTCACCTCGTGCAGCACCATCTGGTAGCGGCGCTTCTCAGGCGCCGCGACCACGGGGCGATAACCCTCTTCCTGCAGCCGGTAGTACGGATAAAGCGTGTCGACCGTCTCGGTCGCATCACCGACGATGATCAGGACTGGTTGCATGGCGAGACTCAGGCGAGGGAGCACGGAGCAGCGGAGCAGGGCGGGAACACTGCGAGCCTACCAACCAGGGCAGGGCTCACGGGTGCCAATGTACCGAACCGGCGCAGCCGATTCCACCTGCGGCAAAGAAGAATTCTGCGGACACCGCCTGCCGATCGATGACGTCGTGGCCGTGAACGCGACCGCTGGATCGGCCGAGAGGTCAGACGCCGATCAATTGAGCCAGCGGCGCCGGGCGGCCGTAGTGATAGCCCTGGGCAAAGTCAAAGCCCATCTGCGTGCAGACCTCACCCTCGCCGGCGCACTCGATGCCTTCGGCCAACACGGCCACGCCCAGGTCGTGTGCCATGCGGACCAGCGTCTGCAGCATTTGGCGGCGCTGGTCGGTGCCGGTGTGAATATCGCGCACCAGGCACATGTCGAACTTCAGATAGTCCGGCGGCACCTCGATCAGGTCGACCAGCCGGGCCTGGCCCGCGCCAAAGTCGTCATAGGCCAGCTGGATATTCAGATCGCGAAGCGTGGCGCGCAGCGCCCGCATCTTGTCCAGGTCCGTAATCGCGGCTTCGTGAATCTCCAGAGTCATACTCTGCTGCGGCGCCGACTCTCGCAGCGCCGTCAAGGAGTTGATCAGTTCCTTGTCGGCCAATTCGGCCGGGTGGGTATTTAAGAACAGGTTGCATTCGGCGGACAGGCCCTGGGCCAGCCGCACGCCCTCGCGGCGGAACAGCCGGCTCAGCGCGGCCTCCATGTTGAGCCGCGCGGCCACGGTAAACATCTGCGCAGGATTCTGCAAACCTTCCAGCGCACTTCGTGCCAGCACCTCGTAACCGATCAACTCATGGTCAGTCATCCGCACGATGGGCTGAAAGTGGGGCGCGGCAGCGCCGCCGTCGAACAATTTCTCGAACTGGCCGATCGACCAGACCCACTCGCTGCGAGTGATGTGCAGCGTAGCGCCGCTGTCGGCCAGCGATTCGTGAGTGAGACGAAACTCCTGGTTGGCAAAGTGCAGCACGTCGCCGCTCTTGATCTCGGTGTCGGCCTCGATGCGATTTCCGTTCACGTACGTTCCGTTGCGGCTGCCCAGGTCGACCAATACCGGTGACGATCCTTTCAGGACAATCTCGGCATGCTCTTTCGAAACGCTGGTGCTCGGCAGGCAGAAAGCCAGCTCCGGGCTGCGACCAATCCGAAAGGGCCAGGTATTGATGGACACCTGCCGCAAGCTCGGCGGATCTCCAACCAAACCTTCGAGATACCACTTCTCGGTGCGCGATGCTTCCATCTGCCGTCCGCCACAGTTCGCTGGTTTTGGGGGGTATTAAGGCGACGCAGGCCTTACCCAGAACCTTAGCTCGTGGATCGCCTCAGAATCACCGAGATTCCGCCAGACTTCAGAAGCGTCGGCGCAGAACCGGTACGGGGTGCATATTCACGTCGAATGCGCATGACAACCGGGGGCCTGAGCCCCTGCATTCACCACAATCCGTGCGATCGGCCAGGCTGGCGACGGCGCCTGAAAGCTCTAACGGTCAGGAGCGTACCAGTGCTGTCCCCAGCCATCGTAGAGCTCCTGCAACAGCGCGTGCCACTGTTCCACGGTGCGGGTCGGCGGAAATGGCTGAGGCGCCTCGGGCTTAACGGCCGTCCAGACGACCTCAAATTGGCCCCGTGCGTTCACCTGGCCGATGCGCGGAGTCTTGAACGTATGACGCGTGGCCGGATCAATCCAGACCTCGCCCTCAGGCGCCAGCAGATGCTGGTTCAGCATCGCCTTGCGGACCACCCCCGGCCGCTCGGTCTGCGCTTGTGCGACCGCCTGGGCCCACAGCTTCACGCCGATGTAGGCCGCTTCCATGGGGTCGGTCAGCCGGCGTTGTTGACCGTAACGGGCTCGGAATTTCCCGACGAAGGCGGCGTTTTCGGGCGAAGAGATCGATTGAAAATAATTCCATGCCGCGTAGTCGCCTCGCATCGACGCTGTGTTCATCAGCCGGAGTTCTTCCTCGCCAATGCTGAAGGAGATTGTGGGAATCCGCTCGGGAGTGATGCCGGCCTGGCGGAGCTCTTGAAAGAAGGCTTCGTTGGTGCTGCCGTTGATTAAATTCAGGATCACGTCGGCCTTGCTGGCGGCAATGTTCTGGACGACTTGCTTGACGTCGTAGCTGCCCAGCTCCAGGTGATCTTCGCCGACGACCTCGCCTTGCAATTCATTCAGCGTGTCGTGGACGATGGCCGACGCGGCCCGCGAAAAGACGTAGTCGGACCCCACAATATAGAATCGCCGCCGCCCGAGAAAGGCAAAGGCCCAGCGCACGGCTGGCACGATTTGTTGATTAGGCGTGGCCCCCAGGTAGGTCACATTCGGCGACTCCTCGAGTCCTTCGTACTGCAGCGGATAGACCAACAAGTTGTCGTGCCGCTCGAAGATCGGCTCCACGGTCTTGCGGCTGGCCGAGGTCCAACAGCCGAACACCGCCGCTACCTTGTCGTCTCCAATGAGTTTCTTGGCCTCGGCGGCGAAGGTCTCGGGGTTCGAGCAGCCGTCGCGCACCAGTGCCTTGACGGGCCGGCCCAAGACTCCGCCGGCGCTATTCAGTTCGTCGATGGCAAATTGCGTGGTTTCGGCAACCGGACCTTCACTATCGGCCATCGTGCCCGAGAGCGAGTGCAGCACGCCGACCAGGATCGGCGGTCCGGTGGGAGCGGGGATGACCGCAGCGGCCGGCACGCTGGCTGTCGACTCGAGCGTGACCGCCGGCCGCCGCGGAAGCAAAAAAGCGGCCGCCAGCATCAGCAGCACGCCAGCCAATGTCGCGCCGCCGACCATGGGCCAACGCCGAGCGGTATGGGCAGGCGCATTCGTCCGGCCGCGGAAGGCGGTCTCGCTGGGCAGCACGACCGTCGTGCTGGTGAGATTGGCCGCCAGCGCCTCCAGGTCTGCCAACATTTCCGTGGCCCGCTGATAGCGGTCCTCGGGGAGCTTGGCCGTGGACCGGGCGATGATCTGGCTGCAAGCGGCGGGCAACTCAGGCCGCAGCTCGCGCGGGTTCAGCAGGGGACCGTTGCAATGCGCGTACATCACCTGCACGACGCTGCCCGCGGCGTCGTACGGATGGACCCCGGTGAGCAGGCAATAGTAGGTAGCGCCCAGCGAGTAGATGTCGCTGCGGTGGTCCACGGGCCGCGACTCGCACTGCTCGGGGCTCATAAAGTAGGGCGTGCCGACGATCTTGCCGGCCTGGGTCATCTGCCGAGATTTATCGATCGTCGCCTTCGCCAAACCAAAGTCGGCGACTTTTACACCGCCCTCCTCGGTGCAGAGCAGGTTGGCCGGCTTGATGTCGCGGTGCACCAGCCCCACGGCGTGCGCCGCTGCCAGCCCTCGACAGGCGTCGGCCACGATTCGCGTCGCGACGTCCACGGTCAACGGGCCGACGCGGTCCATCATGTCCGCCGCGCTGCCGCCGGTGATCAGTTCCATGACCAGATAGAACTGATCTCCCTCCTGACCGATCTCGTAGATTGCTACAGCATTGGAATGCAACAGCTTGCCGGCGCTTTTGGCCTCGGCCAGAAATCTTTGCAGGTTCAGCGAGTTGTCCGACACCTCCTCAGAGAGGACCTTGATGGCCACCTCGCGCTCGATGAGCGTATCAAACGCCCGATAGACGATGCCCATTCCACCGCTGCCGAGCAACCCGCGGATCTCGTAGCGCCCCAGGCGATTGCCGACCCACGCCTGGCCGCTGCGAGAACCGGAGGGGGGCAGCGCGGCGCGCGACGAGGTGTCGTTGGCGTGGACGTGCGTTTCACCCGGCCCCAATGCGACCGGAGGCGACGCGTCGACCTTGGTGAGCGAATCTCCGCCCGGCTGTCCAGCCGCTTCCGATGACGTCATGACCAACCTCGATAGCCAGCGCGGTGAGCAACGACTTTTGCTGTCGATAAAGCGCGCACACTCGGCGCGCGGCATCGGCCCTGCATGGCGAATGCATCAGAAATATAGCCCGCGCTCGGCCGCGAAGTCGCGGCTGTCCATCCGGGCCGGCAGCAACAATGGGGCCAGGTTAAGTGACGTTCCAGGTCGTGCGTTACGCCAGTTATGGCTCGTGAAACGGTTGTGACGCCTGGAACAGCCGGATGCGGGCTTCGGCCGATTCGACGAGCGCGGGTTCCGCCGCGACCAGTTCTTGAAACTGCCGGGAGACCTTGATGGCCTCGTCAAACTGACCGTCTTCGGCCAGCGCCGCCGCCAGCGTATCCAGCAGCGACGGTCGGGGGCGCGCATCGGCCGCGCACGCCTTGCGCGCCCAGGCGACCGCCTCGGCCCCATTGCGCACCCTGGGGTCGGGGTTCGTCGCCAATGCCCAGGCCAAATTGTTGGCCCAGGTCACGTTGGGCCGATCGTGACTCAGCTCAGGCAGCAAACGCAGGGCCTCGCGGTATTGGGCGACGCCTTCCATCGGTCGCCCCTGCCGCATCCATTGCATCGCCAGCTCAGCGCGCAATTCGGCGTCGTTCGGCCGCTCTTTTACCAGGCCCGCTAGGAGTGCGGCGGCCTCGCGCGGCTTGCGCTCCAGGGCCAGCAGTTTTGCTTGCGCGCGGCGAGCCTCCACGTTGGCAGGGTCCTGGGTCAGGGCCCGTTTTAAATGTGCCGCGGCCCGGACGGGCGCGCCCAGCCTGGCCATCAACGCTCCGGCCGCCGGATTCTGCAACTGATTGACCGCGTATGCACCTAGATGGGCCTGGCACTCAGCCGAGTCGTAGCGCACTCCCAACCCCGCGGCCAACCGTTCGAGCCACGCCGGACTGACCGACGACTGCAGCACGGCGCCAGCGTTCTCGGCCGGCGTCAACTCGCGGAACATGGCGAGCGGCGCGCTGAACTCCAACTGCATGTTCAGGTCCGTATTCAATTCCTGCGAAGGATCGCCATCGATCAATTGGTCGATCCGCTCCTGGTCCAACTGGTAATACTTTAAGAGCAGCCACCGCAAGTCGCTGCCGCCACACCACTTCGTCAGGTCGGCCGCAATCCGCGGCTGCTCGTCCACCACCTTCTGCAGCCGCACAACCTGGGCGCCATCTGGCAAGAGCGGTCGATCCGAGGCCAGCAGCACCGTGTCGGCTCCACCCGAGAACAGCAAGATGGCGTAGTAGGGAAACTCGCTGCGCAGCGTGCGGGCGACCAGCAAATAGTCGCTGATCGTGAAACCATAAGACTGGATCCAGGCCGCCAGCACGCCCCCCTCTACCAAGTGCTCTCGCGCCATGTGAAAGTATTCGCGCGTGAACAGATTCGAGACACCGGCGACCCAGGGATTTGAAGGCTCGGAAATGATCAGGTCGTACTTCTTGTCACTGCCGGCCAACACGGTTCGGCCATCGCCCAGGATGAGCGTGAAGCGGGCCTGCGCGGCGAGATCCTCCGCCGACAATCGTTCTGTGGCCAGCAGGCCGGCATTTCGCACCTGAATCGCCGCCAGACCGTGGTCCTGGGGTCGGTGGTTGACCGCAGCAAACAACTCGGCAGCTTCATAGACCGCCGGCTCGATCTCGCAACAGGTCACGCGCGTATTTGGAAACTGCAATGCCGCGCCCGACGTGCAGCCGCTGCCAAACCCGATCACCAGCACCTCGCGTGCCTCTGGACGGAAGATCAGCGGCAAGTAGGCCAACCCCAGTTGATTCTCCATATCCGCGCCGTCGCTGGCGTCCACCTTGCCGTTGACGCGCAGACTAATGCCCTGTCCGCGACGACCCACCATGATGTTGGCAGACGAACCCTCGCGAAACAGGATCGGCGTGATCGTCGACGTCCAGTCGGTGTTCGTGGTGTTTCCTTCGGCATCGACTCGCGGGTCGCCGTACAGGTACAGTCCCAGATTCGTGTCGCGGGGATCCGCCGGCAAGGCCAACAGAGCCACGACCGCCGCACCGCCAAACAAGGCAATGAGCCCGCTCTGCCGGCCGGTCGCGGTGCGCCAGCGGGTCACGGCCAACAGCGCCACGACGTACAGGGCAATGGCCAGGGCCATCGCGCCGGCGGTGCCGATCCAGGGAAACAGCACCAGTGCGGTCAGGCTGGCGCCGAAGATTGACCCGAGCGTGTTCCAGGCATAAATCTTGCCCACTGCCGAGCCAACCCGGGCGGCGTTGGCCCGCGTCAGGTGCACGAACAATGGAAACAGGATGCCCATTGCCACGCCGGGAAGCAGCTCCAGCACGGCGCTCACTGCGGCGCAGATGGCGCCATTTGAGAACGGCTCGGCGCGCAATGCGCGGACCTCCGCCGGCGCCACTGACAATGCCAGCCAGGGCAACGACCACTTGCCCTCGAGCGTGGTTATGGCCAGCACCGCCACGACGGCCAGCGGTGTCCAAGGCGAACTGGCCCGCGGGCGCAACCAAGCGTGAAACACCATGCTCCCGCTGCCGATACCCAGCAGCACCACGAACAACGTGGCTGTATAGGCATAGGTCGATCCGCCCAAGACCAAAGCTAGTTGTCGCGACCAGGTCATCTCCAGGATCAGCGCGGCGCAGCCGGCGAGCCCCGCCGCCAGAGCTAGCCCACGCAGGGCCCAGCTTGGCTCGGCGTCCGCCGATGGCACGGCTTCGGCAAGCTTGGTTGCGGCAGGTCTCTCACGACTGGGCAGGCGGTAGATCGACGGTCGCGTGAGCCAGACTGCCACCAGCCCGATCAGGACATTCACCGCGGCCGCCGCTGTGTTGGTCGTGGCGATGCCCCAGCTGGGCAGCAGGTGAAACCCGGAGAGGTAGCAGCCCGCGGCGGCGCCGAACGTGTTGACGGCATACAACCAACCGGTCGATTGGTCGAGCGATCCCCTGCGGTCGGTCAGCTCGCGAATCAATAGTGGCAGCGTGCCGCCCATCAAGGCGCACGGTGGTCCGATCACAATCAGCGTCACGGCGCACTGCACCAGGTAGCGGGCCAGCGGCGAGTTTGGCAGGCCGGCATAGAGCCCGGCCGAAACGTCGACGAGCGCGGCGATCTCAAAAGGTATTACCAGGGCCGCCAACCCAATCGCCAGCTCGCAGGCCCCATACCGGCGCAACGGTCGATCCACTCGATCGGCAATCCGACCGAATAAATAAGCACCCACCCCCAGGCCAAGCAAAAATGAGGCGCCCACCGCTGCAAACGCCAGGCTCGAGCTTCCCCACACGTGCGAGAACCGCTTAAACCACACAACCTGGTAGACCAGTCCGGTGCCGCCCGACAGAAAGAACAGCAGCGACGCCAGGTAGAAGGTCGAGCCGCGGCCGGCAGGCTTCTTCTTGGCGGTCGGCGGCTTACGTGGCGATTTCCGAAGAGCCATGGTAGTCGTGGTGCCGAAAGCCTCGCCTGCGGATCCGCCAGATCGACCGCCGCTGGCGACTCTGTCGGGAAGAGCGCACAGCCGAGCGGCGAAACCTTCATGCTAGTCGTCCATTTGCCGGGTGTCCACATTCGCCCAGTGGTCAGAAACGCTGTGGCCGGTGAGACTGCGCCCTCGATCACCTTGGCGGCTATCATGGAGCGGCGTCTGCCCGACCTCCATTCCTTAGCCAGTCATGACGAACACTGACCCTCTCAATCCTGCGCTGCGTCTGCTGGAAAGTCCGCCGGGCGCCGAAGTGACGTTCGCAGGGCGAGCGTACTTGTACTTCGCCGGCACTGGCTACCTGGGTTTGCAGGGACACCCACGATTGATTGCGGCGGCCAGTGACGCCGTCGAAAGATTTGGACTTCACACCGCCACCAGCCGCGCCGGTTACGGCACCAGCCCGCCGGTGGCCGATGTCGAACGACTGGCGGCCGAGTGGCTGGACGCCGAGAGCTCGCTGTATTTAATCAGCGGATACGCCGGCAACTTTGCAATCGCCGCGGCGATTGCAGCCGATTACGACCTAGTGCTGATCGATGAGCACGCGCACGACTGCCTGCGCGAGGCCGTGCGTTGGCTCGAACCTTTGCGCACGCCGCCGCTTGTATTTCGCCATGGCGATTGTCAGCACGCGGCCGACCTGTTGGCTAGGCACGCAGGCCCGGAGGCGCGGCCGTTGCTGCTGACCGATGGAGTGTTCGCCGTTAGCGGCGACCTGGCGCCGATCCGTGGTTACCTAGAGTTGCTCTCGCAATATCCAGGCGCGGGCTTGCTGGTCGACGACGCCCACGGCTTAGGCGCTTTAGGTTCGCACGGCCGCGGGTCCTTGGAGTTGGCGGGCGTAGATCCGCGGACCATCAATGTCGAGGCCGCGGAAGTGGGCGATGGTCCGCGAATCTTTCACACGACGACGCTTAGCAAGGCCGTGGGCGGGCAGGGTGGATTGATTGCCGGCTCGCGGGCGTTTCTTGACCGTATTCGACGTGCCAGCGGCTGGCTGCGCGGCGCGAGTGCGCCGGCGTCGCCGGTGGCTGCGGCGACCGCCGAGGGATTGAGGGTGATGGTGAATCAGCCGGAGTTGCGTGAGCGACTGACGAGCAACGTCACTTCGTTGCGAGGGTCGCTGGCCGCGCTAGGTTTGGCAGTGCCCATGACCCCTTCGCCGATAATCGGCGTGCGGCTCGAAACCGCTAGTCGCATGGCAAGCGTGAGAGACCGCCTGGAAGCGGAGGGGATCTTGATTGCACATAGCCGCGACTATTCTGGCGCAGGACCCGATGGTATGCTGCGAATCGCCGTGTTTGCCACGCACACACCCGAAATGATCGAGCGACTGGTCGCCGCCTTCGGGCGCGCATTGGCCCAGGAGTAAGCCCGCCGTGTTGGTTCTGCGAGCAAGAGTGTTATCGGTCGCGACGTTGTTGATCGCAGTGTTCATGGCAAGCGTTTCGTTCGCCGCGGCCGAATCGCCGGACCTGGCCGCCGCTAAAGATCGCTACGCGGCGATTGTCGCGGCCGAGCTGGAGCGAAAAATCCTGCCCGGCGTTTCCGTTGCCTGGGTCGTAGACGGTAAGCTCGTGCACTCGGCTGGCTATGGATTTGCAGACGACCAGCGCGGTCTGCCGACCACGTCTGAGACGATTTATCGGGCGGGGTCAATCTCCAAGCTGTTCAACGCCGTTGCGGCGATGCAATTGGTCGAACAAGGAAAACTGGACCTTGACGCACCAATCCAATCCGCGCTTCCTGAATTTCAGATCGTGGTGCCTTTTGCCGACGCTCCGCCGATCACCGCGCGGCAGCTGATGTGCCATCGCTCGGGCATGATTCGCGAATCGCCCGTGGGCGGCTACCTGGACAATCGAGAGCCCACGGTCGCGGCGACGGTGGCCAGCGTTGCCGGGTGCGCTCTTGTGAACCCACCCAACACCAAGACCCGCTACTCGAACGTCGGACCAACGATCGTGGGCCGCGCCGTTGAGGTGCTCTCCGGAGCGGAGTATGCCGAGTACCAGGCAAAGCATCTTTTTGGTCCGCTCGGCATGACCAGCTCCGTCTGGCGAATGAGCGACTCGCTGCGGCCACGGTTGGCCAAGGGTCGCATGCGCATGGCGAACGGTGACGGCACGTTTCGCTTTGAGTCGGCGCCGGAGTTTGAGCTGGGCACGCTGCCCGCGGGCAACCTCTACACGACCGCGCCCGACCTGGCGCGATTTGCCGCGTTTGTGATGGGGACTCCCGGCGCTGCGACGCCGGACCTGCTCTCCAGCGAATCATTGGCCAAGATGCTCGAAGTGCAACTGACCGGTGAGCCGAACGGATTTGGCCTGGGCTTCGGCGTCAATCGCTACCGCGGTCACAGGACGGCCCAGCACAACGGAGCGGTTTATGGCTTCAGCACTTCGCTGGTGGTCCTGCCGGCCGAACGGATCGGCGTCATTGTGCTGTCGAACGCCGATATCGCCGGCGCCCCGGTGAAGCGGCTGGCCGAGGCCGCGCTCGACCTGCTGCTGGAAGCGGTCGTAGGCGAGAAACCGGCAGAGACTCCGACGGTCGCCCAGGTCTCGCCAGACGAACTGGCCCGCGTGGCAGGTCACTATGAGTCCAGCAGTTATTGGGCAGAGTTGCGCGTCGATGGCAGCGCGCTAGCTGGCGAGGTATCGGGCCAGCCGATAACTTTGAGTCCGCGTGGCGGCGGAAAGTTCGTTGCCGACGGCCGCGTGATGAATAGCGCGCCTGTCGAGTTTGACCTGTCCGGCGACGACGCAACGGCCGGCTTCACGGCATTGGGCCAGAGGTTCCAGCGTGTCGCACCCGATCAGACCGCAAAATCGTCCGAGAGCTGGCGACCATTGCTGGGCAGTTATGGACTGCCGTTCATTCCCATCGTGCTCTCGGTTCGACATGGGCATCTCTATGCACAGGTCGAGAATGAGTATGACTATCGAATGACCCAGGTGGATCGGGCGACGTTTCGCCTGGCGCCGGGCATGTACGACGACGAGCAGATCGTGATGCAGTTTGCGCCCGACGGCCGAGTGCTGGGGCTATTGATGGCCAATATGTACCTGCCGCGCCGCGGCGACTGACGCCCAGACCCCGGAAGCTCGCCACACGCGATGGGCACACTGATCTCGAGTGATGACGTCTGGCTGCTCTGGACCGTCATCCTGGTGGGCGTGGCGAGCAGCATCTATCTGGAGCAGACCTTCAATTGGGCCGCCAAGATCAGCGGCCCCGTGCTGGCGTTGTGCCTGGCGATGCTGTTGGCCAATCTGCGGATCATGCCCGCTGGCAGCCCCGTGTATGACACGGTGCAAGATAACCTGGTGCCGCTGGCGTTGCCGCTGCTGTTGTTTCGCGCCAATATGTTTCACATCGTGCGCTCGACTGGTTGGCTGCTGGTGGCGTTTCACTTCGCGGCGATCGGAACGGTCGTGGGCGCGGTGACCGCGACGGTGACCCTGCGTGGTTCCGTCGACGACGCACCGCAGGTCGCCGCGGTGATGACGGCCAGCTATATCGGCGGCGGGGTAAATTTCTTTGCCGTCGCCCGGTCGTATGGCATCAGCGAGAACCTGCTAGGGCCGCTGCTGGTGGCCGATAACTTTATCATGGCCGGCGCCTTTCTGACGCTGCTCTTGATCGCCCGCAGTGGCTGGGCCCGGCGGCACTTTCGCCATCCCCATTCGGCCGACGCCGTGGACAGCCGGCAACTGGCGACCGAGCATTGGCGGCGCAAGGAGATCTCGCTCTTGGACATCGCCGCGGCGTTGGCTGTGTCCGTTGCGATCGTGACCCTGGCGCTGTCAACGTCGGCCTGGCTCAAGAGCCTGTTGGGCGATTCGCCGCTGGCCGAGGTGACGGCCAATCGCTTCGTGCACATCACGGCCTGGTCGATGCTGGTGGCGACCGTCGCACATCGGCAACTGGCCAAAATATCTGGCGCCGACGAACTGGGTGGGTACCTGCTGTATGTTTTTCTGTTCGTCATCGGCTTGCCGGCCGACCTCATGCAGGTGATCGTGGGCATGCCGATGCTGTTTGTTTTCTGCCTGATCATGGCGGTAACCAACATCGCGGTGGTGCTCGCGGCGGGCTGGTTGCTGCGATTGGACCTGGAGCACGTCGTGCTGGCGTCCAACGCGTCACTAGGGGGACCAACCACGGCCGTGGCGATGGCCATCTCACAAGGCTGGTCGCGGCTGGTGCTGCCAGGCCTGTTGGTAGGCATCTGGGGCTATGCGATCGGCACGGCCGTGGGACTTGCCCTGGGCGAAGCGCTGGCCCGCTGGCTGTGAGCCTCGGCCGTCTGGCTGCCCACGCGGATAAGGTCGGCGGTCAGCCTTGAATTTCGATATCGCGATGACCGAACTTGAGCTTTAGCCTGGCCGCCCAACCGACGCCCGTGTCGGCCAGGCCGAGCACTTCCAGCCGGTCGAGCGATTCCAGCAGTGTCTCCACCGCGGTGGTCGAGACCTTGGTGCCCCGCAGGTCCAGCTCCTTGAGGTTCTCAAGCCCTTTTAACTCGGCAAGTCCGGCATCGGTCACGCTGGTGTCAAGCAGTTCCAGCCGTTCCAGGCCCGAGGTGCTGCGCATTCTGGGAATCAGGCCCGCCAACACCGCGTCGTCGATCTGCGGGCCTCGCAGGCTGATCGACGCGACACGATCGAGAACGGTGGCGAAGTCGTTGCCGATCGATTGTGCGGCCCAATCGACGCTTTCGACCTTCGCTTCACCGCCCAGAGTTTTGATCTCGGCCAAAAGATCCTGCTGCTCGGCATATTGCTCGACCCAGCCGCTGAGCCACTGCATGCGGCCGGCTTTGAAACGAGCGTACTGCGTCGATTTTTCAAAGGCCTCTTGAATGCGCACGAATTGCGCCGCGTCGCCTCCCCGGTCGGGGTGCGCCAGCTTGGCCTTCTCCATGTATGCCTGTTTCACATCGTCCTCTGTCACCGGGGGCTTGAGCCCCAGCACAGCCAGAAACTCCAGCGCCTCGGGCCCCGGATCCTGCGATGGTTGTTTGCGTACCATTCGTTCAATTGCCTTTCTCGTCCTTAGATCCTGTCGCCAGTCGATTCATTTCACGCTTTCGAGCAAACGGGGAACATAGCTTTGATAGCGCTCGTGCGGAGCGGGCAGCGCGCCGGGCAGTCCGGCAATTGTCTGCCGCTCGGGCGATGGCCGCGGCAGGCAGGCCTCTGCGGCATTGAGCGCCGCTAGCGCCACGAACAGGTCGTGCTTCGTGCCGTCGCAGAGGTCAACCAGCCGGTTCCGCGCCGTGGCCGCATCATCCTGTTGACCGTAGCGAATCAAAGCTTCGGCGGCGACGACCTGCACGTATGGCGAGGAGTCGCTGAGCGCCTTGACCAATTCGGGTCGAGCGGCGCGCACTGCCGACTCGCCGCGAATCAACAGGCCCGTAGCATTCCAATACCGCACGGCGCTGTCGGCGTCGGACAACCCACCGGTCAGTACGGCTGTCGCTCCCGAGTCGCCATTGCTCGCCCGTTCGGCGGCAGCCAGGATGCGCTCGAGCGGGTATTTCGACGCGTCGCGCGCCATGTCGTAAGGTGTCGAACCCTGAGAGCGGGCGTGGATCTCGCCCTCGGGCAGAAACCCGACGTCGCGCACTGCCAACACCCAATCGCGCTGTGCTTTCCGCAACCGCTCCAGCGTCGCACGATGCGCCGGCAACGCCGCCAGGTTATGCACTTCATCTGGATCGGTGGTCAGGTCGTACAATTCTTCGCTGGGCTTGGGCTGCCAAAACGCGTCTTGCTCGGCCGGCAATCGACCGGCTTCGTGCAGTGCGTGCCAGGTCTTGGTGGTTGGCGTCTGAAACATATATGCCAGGTGTTGACCGTAGATACGGTGCGGCATGTACTGCCGCAGGTAGACATATCGGCCGTCGCTAGCACTGCGGACCAGGTCGATGCGCTCGTCCATTCGCCCGCGAAAGCCAAACACAAAGGGCGCCGCCGGCGCGGCAAAGCGACCCAGAAACGCCCGACCTTGTATCCATTTAGGCGGCTCAAGTCCGGCCAGGCTCAACATGGTCGGCGCGAAGTCGACAAAGCTCACCAGGCGGTCCGACGCGCCGCCAGGTCGATAGTCGGCCGGCCGCAGCGCTGCGAATCTATCCGGAATGTACACGACCAGCGGCACTTGCAGGCCGGAGTTGTAGGGCCAGCGTTTGCTCCGCGGCATGCCCGGGCCGTGGTCGGCAAAGTAGAACACGATGGTGTCGTCGGTCAGCCCGTCGGCGGCCAGTTGGTCCAGCACGTGGCCGGCGTCCGCATCGGCGTCGCTCACCACGTCATAATATTGAGCCCAATCGCGGCGCACCTCGGGCGTGTCGGGATGGTATTTCGGAAGTCGGACCTGCGCCGGGTCGTGCACTGCAGTGTGGGGCCGTTTGCGAACCTGCCCCTCGTGGCTCTTGCCGGAATTAAAGACGGCAAAGAAGGGCTGCCCCGCGGCACGATTTTTCCAATGGGCTTTGCGGGCTGACACGTCCCAGACCTGGCCTGGCTCAGACAGGTTGTAGTCCTCTTTGACGTTGTTGGTGCAGTAGTAACCGGCCGTACGGAGCAACTGGGGAAACATCTGCTTGCCGGCAGGGTAGGGGACCATGCTGCGCATGTGCTCGCCGCCCGTGCTCGTGGCGTAGAGGCCCGAGATAAGCGTCGTTCGGGCCGGAGCGCAGACCGGTGCGCACGACCAGACGTGCCGATAGATCATGCCCCGGGCCGCCAGGCGGTCCACGTTGGGGGTCGTGGCGAACGTATCGCCATAGCAACCCAGCTGCGGACCGTGGTCCTCGCTGGTGATCCAGACGATGTTGGGTCGAGCGGGCTCAGCGGCGATCAGTGCATGCCCCGCGCACAGGACCGCGCCAAAAAAGCAGGCCAGGACGTGCAGCCCTCGCCCGGGGGACCAGCGGCAGAGCAGGCAGCGATTTACATCGCACATTCGCATCACGACCGGACGTCCTTGGGAGTTCTAGCGGGCAAAGCTCAAGAGCCACGGAACTATTGTAGCCCGGCGCCAGCGAGTCTTCCGCCGTTTTTTCCATTCGACGCCGCGCGGCAAGCGGCGCCGTGACTTATTGCTTCTTGCCTTTGCCCGGCCGTCCACGTGGACCAGGGCCCTGGCCTGAGGCCTCGGGTGCGTCATGCTCGGGCACGCGCAGCTCGGTGCGCAAGCGAGTCAGCTCCCGCTCTAGGTCTCTCTGTGCGTCGCCATAGGCCGGCTCGCCGTAGACACTCTTTAGCTCCTGAGGATCCTTGCCCAGGTCGAAAAGCTCCCAGGCATCGATATCTGGCGCGTAGAAGTGAACCAGTTTGTAGCGGTCGGTGACCACGCCGTAGTGTGGCCGGACGTGGTGCGGCGTCGGATACTCATAGTAGTGGTAGTAAAAACTCTTTCGCCAGTCCTCGGGCGTTTGCCCGGCGAGAACCTTAGTCAAGCTGCGACCCTGCATCTCGGCGGGCGCGCCGACGCCGGCGGCTTCCAGAAAGGTCTGGGCAAAGTCGACGTTGGAGACAATGTCCTTGCTGACGCTGCCCGGTGTGGTAACGCCCGGCCAGCGGACCAACAGCGGCGTGCGCAGCGACTCCTCGAAGATCCACCGCTTGTCGAACCAACCGTGCTCGCCCAGATAAAACCCCTGGTCCGACGCATAAACCACCAGCGTGTTGTCGGTGAGCCCCTCGGCATCGAGAAAATCGAGCACACGGCCCACGCTCTCGTCGACCGCCTTGATGCAACCGAGATAGTCGTGCATGTAGCGCTGGTACTTCCACCGCACCAGGTTGGCGCCGGTGAGCCTGGCCTGGCGATATTTCTCATTGCGCGGTTCGTAATAAGCGTTCCAGGTCTGCCGCTGCTCGTCGCTGAGCTGGCCCGGCGGGGTCATCTTGAGATCGCGGGCGTTCATCGTCTTTTCGATGGTCATGTCCTGATCGCGCTCGGCCAGCCCACGGCCGGAATAGTCGTCGAACAACGTGGCCGGCTCGGGATACTGATGGTCGTGGTCGTGACCCAGGTGCCTTAGCGCCGGTTCCCACTCGCGATGCGGCGCCTTGTGCTGGCACATCAATAAAAACGGCTTGCTCTTGTCGCGGGTCTTCAGCCAATCGAGGGTAAAGTCGGTGATCAGATCGGTCGTGTAACCCTGGTGCTGGATCGGCTCGCCGTTCTTGATCATCGGCGGGTTGTAGTACACGCCCTGGCCCGGCAGGATGTGCCAGTGATCGAAACCGGTGGGATCGCTGATCAGGTGCCACTTGCCAAAGATCGCCGTCTGATAGCCGGCCCCCTGCAAGAGCTTGGGAAAGGTCGTCTGGCTGCCGTCGAAGCGGCTATTGGAGTTGTTGTAAAACCCGTTCAAGTGCGAATACTTGCCGGTCAAGATCGTGGCGCGGCTGGGACCGCAGATCGAGTTGGGCACCAGGCAGCGGTCAAACCGCATGCCCTGGCGGGCGATCCGGTCCAGGTTGGGCGTGTCCAGCAGTTTGCGCCCCTCGGCATAGGCGCTGACCGCCTGCCAGGCGTGATCGTCGGAAAAAATGAACACGATGTTAGGCCGCTTCGCTTCGGCAGCCGTCACCCAGCAAACGGAGATCGTCAGGAGCCCGCAGGCCAGCAGCCCCGCCATGCCCAGCACGCGAAGTCGTCCAGACCGTGGGCGATGCGTCCGTCGGTTGGCACGCGAATCAATCATCGAAGAAACTCCGGGTGCTTAGAACGGGTCAGTGAGCATTGCCAACGCGCGCTGCGACAAGGTCGCGATCACGGCTTGGCCGGCGTGCGATCAAAGGGCGCGTCGAAGTCGATCGGATCGGCAAACTCACGCCGGGCCGTGGACAACAGCTTCTCTAACCTCTCCCGCTGGGCCACGTATCGCGCATCGTCCGCGAGGTTGACCACCTCAGCAGGATCATTTTGCAGGTCGAACAATTGCGTGTGCCGGCCATCGGCGGCTCGATAGGCAATCAACTTCCAACGGTCGTCGCGAATCATCCGCTGGCAGTCGCGATAGGCTCCCAACAGCCAATCGCGGACCTTGGCCTGGCGTCCGGCGATGATCGGCAGCAGGCTGCGGCCTTCGACTACCGGCGGCGTGGCAACCCCGGCCAGGTCACAGATCGTGGGGAACAGGTCGAACAGGTAGACCAGCGCGTCCGATTCGCCGTGCGGAATGCCCGGGCCGGCGAAGATCAATGGTGGTTTGACGTGCTCGTAGAGGTTTTGCTTGCCCATCAGCCCGTGGCGTCCGCCCACCGCCAGACCTTGATCGCTGGTGAAGATCACGACCGTGTTGTCCAAGAGCTTGCGCCGCTGGAGGTCGTCGATGATTCGGCCCATCTCGTGGTCCAGCTCGGCAATCGTGGCGTAGTAGCCGGCCAGGTGCTGGCGCATGGCTTGAGGCGTGCGCGGGTGCGGCGCCAAGAGCTCATCGCGAACCTCCAGCTCGCCATTATCAAATGGATGACGCGGCAGGAAGTTCTTCGACAGCGTGATCTTTTCGGGCGGATACTGTGCGACGAACTCCGGCGCCGCCAGGCATGGATCGTGGGGCACCGGCGGCGCCAGGTAGACGAAGAACGGCTTCGTGCGATCGCGCTCATTGAGGAACCCCAGCACCTTGTCGGCATGCTCACGGGCAGACGCGGCGGTGCGCCCCTTGGTCTCGATGTTGGTCTTGAAAGCCGCATTGCCAAACGTGCAGGAATTGCCGATCTTGCCGCAATGAAAGGTCGCATAGCCGGCGTCGTTCAAGAGCGTTGGCAGCAGCGGCACACCCACGGGCGCGACCTTCGCCCTAGGATTGGCCGGGATGCGCCATAGCGACCGCCCCGTGATAAGCATCGTGCGGCTGGGCAGGCAGACCGCGCCCATCATCGAGCCCATGCAGTAGGCATTGTTGAAGCGAAACCCGCGCGATACCAGTCGGTCGAGGTTCGGCGTGCGGATCTCCGGATTGCCCAGCGCCTGGATCGTGTCCCAGCGCTGGTCGTCGGAGACGATCAACAGGATATTGGGCCGCGCGGCGCGCGCGGTGTTGAGTGGCCCAACAACCAAACACGCCCAAGCCAGCACCAGCAACGTAATTGCGCGGCGATTCACAAGAAGCCTCACGACTTGCACAAAAATGTGTGCGCCGGGCTCGATTACCCGACGTCGCACACGATTATGCAGGCTCGCGGGTCGCGATGCCAGGGTCTGGCTACCGAGTGAGGCTGGCAGCAGCGGGTCGCGCTAGGGCGCCGTCGGAAAGATCAGCGGCGGGGTCGGCATCAACGGGTTCTTGCGGACCAATTGCTCGTTGAGCACGCCGCGGTAGAACTCATCCATGCGGATGCCCATCGGATTGACCTTCTTCACTTCGGTGTTGGGCTTTGCCACGATCAGAATGGCGTTCTTCTGCCACTGCTCGAGAAACTCCTCGATGGGCACGCGCAATTGGCCGCGGATCGGATCGGCCAGGTAGACTCGGCGGTCGTCGGTGCCACGGAAGACGGCGAAGTGTTCGTGCTTCTTCACCACGATTCCCACGACGACCGGCACCTTGCCCTGGGAGAGCTCGCGGAAGGTGACGCGAGCCATCGTGGCCTGATAGCCCCCCTTGTTGGCGAGGTTGCGCAGATCGGTGAGGGTCAGGCCGTTTTCAATGCGGTCTTTCAGCTCTTTCTCGTTCAAGTTCAACTTCGGCAGCAAGTCCAGAAAGTGCGCCTCGCCGATGTCGTCGCCCCAGTAATACCGGGCGATCGTCGCCAGCGCCGCCGCGCCGCAGGAATAGTCAAACTGTTGCATCACGATCTGGCGCTCTTTGATCTCTTTGTAGCTCCAGGTCCACTTCCGCACGTTCAGGTCTGGCGTGCGGACAGGGGCCCGTTCGCCGTCGGCGCCGCGGGCGGCCGTGCCCCAGGTCGACGACAACACAACCGCCGCCAAGCAGGCGGTCAAGATCGATCGAGGAACGTGGCGAAGCTGCATTGCCAGGTCTCGCAAGCGCGGGGCTGCGCGGTCAACTAGATAGCCAGCCGATTAATAAAACGTGACCGTGACGCCAAACGAGGCGTTGGGAGCCGAGTCGGTCATGCCGATCAGGGCATACGGCTCGACGATGCGGCAATTGCGGGCAATCGTGGCGGCGAATCGCAGGCTCATCGGCTCGACATTGGTGCCCAATAGCGCGCTGCCATCCAGCAACATGTTCGAGATAAAGAAGCCCTGGAACGTGGCGCTCAACGTGACCCGGTCGTTGGCCGAGAAGCCGACGCCGAACTGATAACTCAACTGTTCACCGGGCTGCACCACGATGCCGTTGAACTCGCGCTCAAACAGGTGGCGAAAGCCGACGCCGTAAAATGCAATGATGGGATCGTAGCGGTTGATGAACAGCACCTGACCATTCAGCGCCCAAAAACCTTGCCCCAGTGCCGTGCCCGGGACGACGCCAAAGATCGGAGCATTGAAGTCGCCGGTCGGCGCCGTGAAGGCGACCGTGCCGATGACGTCGGGCAACTGGTCGCCGCCCTCCAGCAAGTGCAGGTTCAAGCCACCGGTAAAGTCGCCGATGCCGCCCGAGTTGTCCGTGGTGCTGGAGCCGACGGTCGAGACCTGCGTGCCCGAGTAGCCGACCGGCATCACACCGAAGGCTTGCACGTTGTTGCTCCAACCGTAGCGAAACGCCAGCGGCGAATAGATCAACCGGGTGCGAACTCGGCCCTGCACCACGCCAATGAGATTGCCCGACCCACCGTCGATGCCCACCGGAAAGTCGTCGTCAAAGTTCGTGTAGGCAAAGCCCGTGTCAAACTGCCACGAGCCCGGGTCGAGCAACACGTCCTGGGTGCGCAAGAACTGCAGCGAGTAGTTTGTCGGCTTCTGGCCGAAAGTCTGCGGCTCGCCAGGACGCTTAGCCGCTGGTTCGCCGGCAACTTCTTCCGGCTTCTCGGCGTCGGCCGCGCTTTCTTGCGCCGTGAACTGAAAGGGGTTGGCGTCAGCCTCATAGTCAAAGGCCGGAGCCTCGTGACTGACCCGTTGAATCTGCGATGCTTCACCCTGGTCCGCGCTCTCCTGCAAGAAGGCCGCGTGCGTGGAGTTGGATGCGGACGCATCAACGCCACTGTTGACGGGTAGCTCGGTCGCCGCCGACGCCGGCAGCAAACCAGGTTCCGCAGGTGTAGCGACCGGCGGCAGCCGGCGCAAAGCGGTCATTTCGTCGGCCATCGCCGGCCATGACGTCAGGCAGGCTGCCGTGAGCAGTCCAGCCCAAGCGGCAAACCGCCAGACAGTCTGACCGCGAGTTACCGCTATGTCGTGTGTTCGATCGTTCATGGGTCAGGTTCTTGTTCGCTCGAGGTCACGACCGCGTCTACATCTAAGCCCTGTTTACACTCGTTCCCGGGGCCATTGACCACAGGACTCACTTGCAATCAAAGGCCGTGCAGGTCGACGGTACGGGATCAGTCTGCGGGACCGGCCGACTTTGCGACATGCGTTTAACTGGATCGACCGGCATTACCCGCAGAATGAGAAACTTCCTTAGAAGCGGTAGAACCGGCACGGTTTACCCATTTTCACGCATTCCACGTGGGAGTGGTGGCGCCGCCCGACGACCGTGCAAATCCTGATTTCAAGGAGAATGGCAAGGCACCGATAGCGTCGTAAAACCTTGACTAGCAATCGCTAAGAAGATGGTCCCGCGATGCCCGACCGAGCTGAGGTTGCAGCTGACTTCACGACTAGCAATGCCATCGTGGGTGGCAGTCTGGGCAAGGCGGCGGAGTGTTGCCGCGTGCTGTGACCGTGCGGGTTGTAGCTGTCGAATCGACGGAGATATGTCGCATGAATTCGTCCGGATGTGCGGACGATGATACCTGCAACGAAAAGCACGGCGACGACCGGTGGGTTGCAGTCAGCGCTTGGGAGGCAAGTTTGCCGCAGAGCAAGCGACGCCGCCCACGCCTGCTCCCACACGGGAGAAGCGTCTCCGGTTGGCAACGTTGTTGTCACGACCCGTTCACCGCTCGTCATCCCGTCTAGATACTTCCCGTCCACCTAAATCACGTCGAGTGCTTCCCAACTAGCCTACCCGATTGGCAACTAACTCTTGCCCTTTCGACCCGTCTTCAGTTCCACACTCTTTTTTTGCTGGTGCAGGACAAGCCCTGCCCACAGTCCTTGGAGGGACGAGACCATGAAACGCATGAAGCAATGGTGCTGCGCCTTGACCGTCGCGCTTGTTGGCGCGCTGTCGAGCCAGGCGAACGCTGAACAGACTACCTTCGCGTCGCCGGTCGATGCGACGACCTCGGTGGTCCGCTTGGCGACCGCGACCGCCAGTTGGAACACGACCAGCGAGGCTCCGCCGGAGCCGCCGCTTCCCGAAGCTCCTCAGCCGCCCGCGCCGGAAGCGACCAGTCCCGGCAATATCGTTGGCGATGCCAAGGCCGCCGCGAATTGCACGACCGGCTGTGCCACTTGTGGCCAGACCTGTTGCGAGTGCGCTCCCGAGTATTCCTGGATCGCCAGCGCCGAGGCCACGTTTCTCTGGCCGCAATTCAACCGCAATTTTTTGACCGCCGACGTCTCCTCGACCAACGGCGGAGGCAATTTTACCTCGAACGCCTCGCTGAGCTCGGTCGATGGCAGCATGTTGGTCGCGCCGCGTTTGACCCTGGGTGTGCAAGGCTGCTGCTGGGGCCTGGTCGGCCGCTACTGGTATGCGTCGAACTGGGCGACTGGTTACACGCCGAGCGACCCTGCCTTGGCTGCTGCCGGCATTCAGCCGTTCGACAACTTCCGCGCTTACACGATCGACCTGGAGCTGCAGCGCAAGTTCTGCGTGGGCGCGTGGAACGCTTACGGCTTCGGCGGTGTGCGCTATGCCCAGGTCGACAACGACCGCCTGCTGCACGCCACATCGCTGTCCCCGGGCGAGACGGCCCTGGGCAACAGCTTCTCGAGCCAGCAGTTTGCCGGCACGGGCCTGACCTTCGGCTTTTGGGCGATCCGGCCGATCTGCTGCGACTCGCCCCTGAAGTACTTTGTCGCCAACCGTTACTCGTTCATCTGGGGCAACGGCAGCGCTGCCGCGGAGACCAACGCCACGGCGATCGACACCAGCGGGGCGTCGACCTCAACCAACGGCGCCCTGACCGGCGGCAACGGCGACCTGTTCATCGGCGAAATCCAGCTCGGCTTGCAGTGGGACGCCCAACTGCGATGCTTCCCGGGCCGGGCCTTCGTCCGCACAGCGCTCGAGTACCAGTACTGGGATACCAACGTCGGCCTGAACACCGGGGTCTTCTCGGTGGCCAGCGCCGGTCCGGTCTCAGCCTCGGCCACGTCGAGTGCCGGCGACCTGCTGTTTGACCTGATCGGGTTCAACCTGGGCGTCGGTATCATGTACTAGAGCCGGCCACCGAAACCAACCTGGGCGTTGGTTGCAAGGACTGCAAAAACACAAGCGGCCCCGTTTCCGATCACTCGGTTGCGGGGCCGCTGTGTTTTGATCAGGTCAAGCACGCCGAAGCGGCCGACCTGATAGGGACTTCAACAAGCTTACTTGGCGTAGCCCGTCGAGCCGCCACCGGCGAAGTTCACTTTGAAGCCGTAGTTGCTGGCACTGCCGGCATAGCTCAAATTGGAACCGCTGGCCGTCGACGAGCTGTGCTTGTTGGTCGCACCGACGTCGTAACCGTTGTACGACGTGTTGCTGCCGTTACGGTTGCTGTAGTTGGCCGTGCTCTGGCCCCAAGCGTAGGCATAGGTGCCCTTACCACGGACGGCCAGGCCGTCGGTGTCCGACATGACCGAGGCCGAGCCGAAGCCCATGCTCGACAGAGTCGACTTGGCAACGTGGTCCGCAGCGGCGGCCGTACCGGCCATCGCGGCGACGAGCACCACGGCGGCCAGAATCATCGAAAACTTCTTCATCTTAGTTGTCCTTTCAAGGTGGATAATCAAGCGCTTCCCTCGCTTCAGGGCGCAGGGCGCATTACAAGCGCCCACCCCCGTGGGGTGGTATTACGAGGCGGTGGCCATAAGCTCCCACTCGGACCAACCTGCCTCGGACAAAGTCAAGTGACAGCTGCGCAGCAGTCGGGGGTGTAGCCTAGTAATCGCTACTGCCTGTGTCAATAACGCAGCCGACATTTTTTAACCAATCGTCGCAGACATCCCACAGACCCACCACGTCAGAAATTAGCAAGCCTCATGACACAAACGACTTAGAAACAATTGCTGTTTCGATACCCCAGCCCAAGAAGGGTCAGCACTCCTCTTTAGGAGCGGGTCGCGCCCTCGTGCCGTGTGGAAATGCACGGGATACGCACTTTTAGCGCTGGCGAAGGTCGGACACCAATAAAAAACCGCGCGAGGCAATTGGGCGCCTCGCGCGGTTTAGGTATCGCGCCGTCAATAGCTGAGGTTGAAACTAGCCGCCGTACTCGCGCTTGGTCGTGATGCCCGGCTGCGGCACCGGGTACTTGCCGTCGGCGCTGGCCAGAATCGGCGCGGGACCGTTGACCACCAGCTTGTCCACGTCGGGTGCGAACTCATGCTCGCAGTTGAGCATGTCGTCCCAGGTGATCACGCGGCCGGTGTGCGCGGCCATCCGGCCCATCGACGTGACCAGGCTGGCTTCCACGCCTCGCTTCACCTCGTTGTAGGGCTTGTCCTGGCGGATCGCGTCGATCAGGTGGTTCCACTCAAGCTGGTACGGGTTCTTCTCGGGCTGAGCGGCACGCCAGACCAGGTCCGAGCCGGTGATGTTGTGCCCCTTATAGATCCGGCACTTGGCGGGTGAGTGCGACGAGCTAGAGATGATGGCCGAGCCCTTTGTGCCGTGAGCATAGCTGGCAAACTCGTCGTGGCAGCCGGGGATGTTGCGGCCATCGAGCATCAGCTTGGTGCCGTCGGCAAAAGTATATTCCACGGCGTAGTGGTCGAAGTTCTGGTCGATGTTGTTCCCGCGATAATGCCGTCCGCCCAGCGCCTGCGCCTTGACCGGCCAGGCGTCCTTCATCCAACAGCACTCGTCGATGTTGTGGATCAAAAAGTCGCTGTAGCAACCGCCGCTGGCCCACAGGAAGCTGTGAAACCGCTCGATCTGCCACATGAGCTCATTGGCCTCGGCCGGTTTGGGGGGCGAAAACGCCGAGCCGATCGGCGGGGTCATGCGATAGGCCCGCAGAAGCGTGATTTCGCCAATGGCGTCGGCCTTGATGCGGTCGAATAGCTCTTGCCGCGCCTCGCAATGGCGACACATCAGTCCCACCGCCACCTTCATGTTCTTGGCCTTGGCGGCCTCGCCCAGCTCGAGCATCCGGCGCGAGGTCGGACCGTCGACCGTGACCGGTTTCTCCATAAAGACGTTCACGCCCTTCTCGATGGCGTACTTGAAGTGCACCCAGCGAAAGGCCGGCGGGGTGGCAAAAATCGCCACGTCGCCGGGTCGCAGCGTGTCGATCGCCTTTTGGTAAGCGTCGAAACCGATGAACTTGCGATCCTCGGGCACGTCCACCCGCTCGGCCAGTTGCGACTGCTGTTGGATGTTTTTGTGGCTGGCCTCCAGCTTGTGCGGAAACACGTCGGCCATGGCCGTCAGTTTGATCAGACCCTGCTGTTCGACCGACAGCGCGTCGCGCGCCGCGCCGGTGCCCCGACCTCCGCAACCCACCAGGGCGATGCGGATCGTGCTGTCTTCGGCGGCGTGAACCTTCGGCACCATCATCGTGGCCAGCGAAGTGGCCGCGGCGACGCGGCCGGTGTTGTGTAGAAACTCGCGACGATTGGTGGTGCTGGCCGTGGGCTGGCTCATGTAACAAGACTCCTCTGCTACGTATGCGGGTGGGACGAGAGCGGTGTGATTAAAACGCGAAGGATGCGCCCTTAAGTCTAATTGATCGACATGCAGCCATCTAGCAGGCGATCGGCCAGAAAATCGCGGTGAAATGGCGGTGCAACCGCGACCAGTCGGCGGCGATTTGCAACACACCTAGGGCGCTGCGGCGCGGCCCACTCCAAATTGATTGCCCACCCGCGTGACACGGCCATCGGTGAGGTCAATTTGCACCATCTTCTCGCTTTGCACCGCCCGCCCCTGCTCGTCTGAGAGGCGCGCCACGATCTGCCGCGTCCGGGCATCAATGACGTCGCCGGTCGACGGCCAGGCAAACCGTCCATCGAGGCTAAATGTGATCCAGCCCGGTTCGTCTCGCAGTTCAATGCTGGCAAGCTGCTTGGGGGGCATCACCGTGGCACTAAAGACATGCACCCGACGATTGGTGGCATCGACGACCCAGATTTCTTTTTCGTCCGGCGTTAGTGCCACGCCGTGGCTTGGGCAGCCGTGCCGCTTCACCGGGCCGCGGTCGTATCCTTGCACTTCAACCCGGGCCAGCACCCTGCCGGATTGCAAGTCGCCGATTTCAAAGCCCAAGAGCTCATTTACGTTGACGAACACTCGCTGCTCGCGGCTGTCGATGGTGAACGGTCGAATTCCGGCGCTGAACGGTCCCACCTCGCGGACCTCGTGCGTGGCAACGTCGGCGACTCGCAGCAGCGGCGACTTCAACCCCGCCAGGTAAACGGACTTGCCAGACGAACCACAGATCGTGTTGTGCGCACCCGAATTGGTAACAATCTCCCGCAGCACCTCGCCGTCACTGGCGCGGACGACATACCACTGGATGCCTTCCAGCGAGGGCAGATAAATGGTTTGCCCGTCGGGCGTGATCGACATGCGGTCGCAGCCGGCCGGGTACCTGCGTTCCCAAAGGATCTTTTCGCTGGCCAGATCCAGGCACATCAACTGTTCGAGCGTGCTGATGTAGAGCCGGCCGGTGGCGGCGCTGGCACACACTCCCTTGACGTTCAGCGGCTTGCCCTGGGCGTTTAAACCCGCGGTCGAAATCCGCTTCACGAACTTATGCCCGGCGTCGATGTCGAACACCAGCAGACCGTGGCCGCCATATTCCAGGTAATCGCGCACGCCCGGTACGGCGACATAGAGGTAGTGCGATTCGGCGGCGGCGGCAGTTGCCCACCCTGGCCCCAAAAAGACCAGCAGGCAAAGCGCGATCAAGCATCGTTGTCGACAGGAACGTAACGTAGCCAGCATGGCCCGGTTTCTCCCATTGCGGCCGTGAAGTTGCGTGTGACGCGGAGCCAACGTCGCATGAAGCGCCGAAAAGCTTACCAGCCCGGCGCGCGGTTCGCCATCACTCGCCTGCGGCCACCAACTCTGGCACGGGCGGTGCAATCTTCACCCGCCGCCGGAACAGGCTGGTGAACGAGTCCAGCAGCGAATAGGTCACGGGGGTGACCAGCAGTGCCAACAGCAGGCTGAACATTTGACCGCCGATGATCACCTTGGCCATGCTCGCTCGCGCGCCGGCGCCAGGACCTTGGCCCAGAGCGATCGGAACCATCGCGGCGATCAACATCATCGTGGTCATCAAGATCGGGCGGAGCCGCGTGTGGTTGGCCTCCAGAATCGCCGCGTCGCGCGATAGACCCGCGCGGCGCAGCTCGTTGGTCTTGTCGACCTGCAAGATGCCGTTCTTCTTGACGATTCCGACCAACATAAACAGGCCGAACATCGCATACAGGTCCATCCTCGCTCCCAGCAGCACGAGCGACAGCAGGCCAAACGGGATGGTCACGGGCAGCGCGGCCAGGATGGCCAGTGGATTGCTCCAGCTCTCAAACTGCGCGGCCAGGATCAGGTACATGAACAGGATGCTCAAAACGAGCGCGATCACAAAGTAATAGGCCGTCTCGTCCAAGGTCTCGCTCTGGCCTGAAAACGTGGCCTCATATTGCGGCGGCATGTTCAAGTCGGCCAGAATCGCCTCGGCCTCTTTCCGCGCGTCCATCAGCGAGATGCGGTCGGGATTGGCCAGGATCGTCACGGTGCGCTGGCGGTTGAAGCGGTTGATCTGGCTCGGCCCGCGCGACTCGGTCATTTCGGCCAGACTGCTCACCTCGACCAGGCCAACCTTGGGCGAGTAGACGCTCAGCGTGCTCAGGGTTTGGGGATTGCCGCGGAACTGCTTGTCTGCCCGCAGCCAGATGTCGTACTGCTCGGTGCCGTCGGTGAACCGCGAAATCGGCTGTCCGCCGACCAGCATGTTGAGCGTCGTGGCGATGGTCTGCACCGGAATCGCCAGGTCGCTCGCCCGATCGCGGTCGATCGAAACCTGCACCTCGGGCTTGCGCAGCGAGAGCGTGGTGTCGACGTCGGTCAGTCCCTCGACCTTACGCAGCCGCTGCATCAGGGCCTCGGAATACTCGCTCAGCTTTTCCAGGTCGGGACCGGAGAGCAACAGTTGAAAGATGCGGCTGTCCTGCCCAGAGGCCTGGATGGTCGACACGTCGCTGACCGCCGTGCGCAGGTCGGGATAGTCCTTCATGATCTTGCGAGCCCGCTCCATCACGTCGAACTGCGTGTAGGCCCGCTCTTCCAGGTCCTTGAGCCGCAGGTAGATCGACCCGCGAGTCACGTCGCCCTGTCCCTTGCCCGCCGAACCGTTGTTTTCGCCGATGACGGTGAAGCGGTGCACCACGCCCGGCAGCTCGGCCAGGCGATTCTCAATTTCGGTAAAGACCTGGTCGGACCGCTCCAGTGTGTAGCCCTCGGGCGTAATGATCGTGACCTGAAACTCACTCTGGTCGTCGCGCGGCACCAAGTCCACGCCCAGCATTCCCGAAATCTTGCCGGTGCTGAAAATGATGCCCACGCAAATCAGCACAATCACAAATCGCCACCGCAACGAAAACCGCAGCGCCAGCCCATAAACCCAGTCGATGCCGCGCCAGACAAACCCGCTCTTGCTCTTAGCTGGCCCGCCATGCGAATCTTCAAGCTTGAGAAAACGCGAGCAGAGCATCGGCGTGAGCGTGAACGACACGAACAGGCTCATCATGATGGAAAATGCCACGGTCAACCCAAAGCTACTGAAAAACCGCCCCACCATGCCGCCCATGAATGCCACCGGCAGGAAGATCACGACCAGCGACAGGCTAGTGGCCAACACGGCCAGGGCGATTTCCTGAGTTCCCTTGCGAGCCGCTGACATCGCGTCCAGCCCGTGCTCTTCCATGTGGCGAAAAATGTTCTCGTGCACGACCACCGCATCGTCGATCACGATGCCGATGGCCAGAATCAGCGCCAGCATCGTGATGTTGTTGAGCGTAAAGCCCATGTAGCTCATGAAGAGGAACGTGGGCACGATCGAGGTGGGGATCGCCAGCGTGGCGATGATCGTGGTCCGCCAGTCGCGAATGAACAGCAAAATAGTAAGCGACACCAGCACCGCGGCCAGCAGCAGGTGAAAGTTTACCTCTTCCATCGAGCGGCGCACGAACCGGGCCTGATCGTTGACCACCTCGACCTTCATGTCCGGCGGCAACCGCTTTTGAATCGTCGCCAGCAGCTTGCGCACGCCGTCTGACACCTTGACGGTGTTGGAGCCCGATTGCTTTTGGATGAACAGGCTGACCGCGTTCTGCCCGTCCAGCCGGGTCAGCCCGCGCGGAATCTCAACCGAGTCTTCCGCGCGGCCGACGTCTTTGATCCGCACGGGGTAGCCGTCGCGATTGGTAATGATCAAATCGTCGAACTCGGCCGAAGTTCGCAGCCTTCCCACCGTCCGCAGCACGAGCTCGCGCGGACCTTGCTCAACGATGCCGCCGGGCACCTCCAAGTGCTGCGTGGTGATTGCCTGCCGCACGTCCTCGGCCGAGAGGCCAAACGAGGTCAGCTGGTGGGTATCGAGAATGATGTTGATGGCGCGAGTTCGCCCGCCGGACAAGAACACGCGTCCGACGCCGGGCACCTTGGGCAGAATCTCCTGGATGTCGCGTTTGGCGATCTCGGTCACTTCGCGCACGTCGCGATCCCCTGACACGCCGATAGTCATGATCGGCGCTGAGTCGAAGTCGAACTTGTCGACGATCGGCGGCTCGATGCCGTTGGGCAATTGCTTCATGATGGACGACATCTTGTCGCGCACGTCCTGCGCGGCGACGTCGCCGTCTTTCTCCAGCAGAAACTGCGCAACGACGACCGCCATGCCCTCGCTAACGATGGTCCGCAGCTGATCCACGCCCGAGACCGTGTTCACGGCCTCCTCGATGTGCCGGGCAACGCTGGTCTCCATTTCCTCGGGACTGGTGCCCGGCAGCGTGGCCGTGATGGAAACCACCGGAAAGTCAACCTTGGGAAACAGGTCAACGCCCAGGTCGAAATAGGCCACGGCGCCCATCACGACGGGAATGCCAACCAGCACCCAGGTAAAGACAGGGCGGCGGATGCAGATCTCCGAGATGCTCACGGCGTCGCCTCTTTCCGCGCGATGGGCGCCACGCCGTCATCGGCGTCTCGATGGGGCTCGGCCGCCAGCGATGTGTCCTTGGCGGCGGGCGATTCGCGGACGGCCACGATGCTGCCGTTGGCAATGGCCGTCTGGCCGCTGGTCACTACCTGCGCGCCCGCAGCCAGCTGTGGCGAGGAGATCTCGACCCACTTCGTGTCCTGCGTGCCCAGCGTAACCTGCACTTCCTTCGCCTTGCCGCCTTCGATCAAGAACAGTTTGGTCACGCCCGCAAAGGTCACCACGGCCTCGATGGGCACGGTCACGGCTTGCTGATCGAGTTCGGTGAGGATGCCGACCTTGGCAAAACCGCCCGGTTTCAGCTTGCCGTCGGGATTCGGGATCAAGATCTCGACCTCAAAGGCCCGCGTCTTGGTGTCGATTGAAGGATTGATCCGCGTAACTTCACCGAGGAACGGGTCGGTATAAGCCGACGTGAACAGAGCCGCCTTTTGACCCAGGGTCACTTCGCCAATTTTTCGCTCCGGCACCCGGCCGCGGAACTTCAGCGGGTTCTCGATCACGAGCTTGAACACCTCCGAGCCTTCCATCACGTAGGTCCCCTCGGAGACCGTGCGGCTGGAGATCGCGTAGGTGAATTTTTCTTGACCGCCCGGCATCGGTTGGCTGGGCGCCGGCACGCGCAGATGCGTGTCTTTCAATTGCTGCAGAGCAATGGCCAGCGCCTCTTGCTTCACTTGGATCGCCGCGATGCCGGCCCTGGCCAACAGCACCTGATTGGCATACTCGGCCTGCGCCACGCGATATTCCGACGTCTTTTCGGTTAGCTCTTCCTCGGACGCGGCCTTGCGCTCGACAAGGGTTTTGGCCCGATCGAGCCGGGTCTTGGCGTTGTCGCGGCGCAACTGGGCCTGCACGACCGTGGGGATCGTCGTCAGGTCGGTCTTTGGGCTGGGCGGTTCGCTGAGACCCAGCTTGGCGATCTCCACCTGCAGGGCGCGTTGCGCCTGGCGGACATTGAGCTCAAAGTCGGTCGGATCGATTTCCAAGAGCAGTTCGCCCGGCTCGACGCGATCGGAAACGTCGTGACCGATGCGTTTGACCCGGCCGCCAACCTTGGAGCCCAACGACATTTCTTCAAACCCGTACAACGTGCCGACCATGCCGACGTAGCGCTGCACCGGCCGCAGCATGACCGGTTCGGCCGTGACCACGATCGTCGCCGGGTCGCGGGGCGCGGTGGCGCTCTCGGCCGGCAGCGGCTCTCGCTGGTGACCGCAGCCGACGACCGCGGCCAGCAGCAGCATTTCCAGCGGAAACCTGATTGGGTGGTTCAACGCGTATCGCATAGGCGGGCTCACTTTGAATTCTTAATCGGGCAGGAAGTCTGGCGGCAATGACGTCAGGCGGAGATTGTCGGTCAGGGTTTCAGGTATTACGAAAGCCGCGCAACAAATCGTCGACGATTCGCCGTGCGAGCTCAGGGGTTAGCTCGGCCTCTTCGTTCAAACTGGCAATTACCCAGATGTTGATCATGCCGTGCAACGCGATTGCAAAGGTCTCTTCGCAATCGGCCCGCAGCAGACCTGCGTCGAGCGCGCGACGCACGACCTGCATCAATAACTCGTGCCCAGCGTCGGTGTATTGACGCAGGTCGACCAGGTTTTTCAGGTCGTCCGGACCAAACAGCAGCGTGAAGAAGAGCCGCGCCAGGGGCTTATGTTCCTGGCAAAAGTCCAGGTGCGCCCAGACCAGTTCCACCAAAAGCTCGTAAGGGTCGCGCGGCTCGTTGATCACTTCCCGCAGATGCCCGTGGAACCGCTCGGCAAAGTGAGCCAGCGCCGCTGCCAGCAACCCTTCCTTGTTCTGGAAGTAGTAGTACAGCATGGGCTTGGTGACCCCCGCCGCCTCGACGATCTCGCGGGTCGAGGTGGCCGGATAGCCCTTGTGAGCAAATAGCCGCACCGCTGCGTCCAGCAGCTTGGCGGCGATTGCGTTCTCAGTGGTCGAGGCCATGAGCGGGTCCCAGGTTGTTTACTTATCGGTAAGTAGTCTACGCCCCTCGCGGGCTCTGGGTCAATATCGCCCCGGCCAAGCCACGGGCTGCATTCCTGGGCCGACCTCAGGGACGCCTGAAATGCGGCCCTGGTTCGGTTCGTTTCCGCCGCGTCCGCCCGGCGGCTACACTGGCCGCCATGCAAGACACTGCCTGCTTTGTCACTCATTTGGAGAGCGCCCTGGACGGCACGCGCTTGCCGGCCAATCGGCCCCAGACCCTTCACGCCGGCCGGCCCCTCTGGGTCCGCTACGACTTGCCGGCGGTCGCCCGGACGATGACCAAGCAAGCCGTCGCCGTTAGACCCGCCGGGCTGTGGCGGTATCGAGAGTTGTTGCCCTATGCCGACGCGGCCAAGGTCGTCTCGCTCGGCGAGACCATGACGCCCCTGGTGGCTTGCCCACGGCTGGGCGCGCGGTTTGGCTTGGACAACCTGTCGGTCAAAGACGAATCGCGCCTGCCGACCGGCAGCTTCAAGAGCCGAGGCCTGGCGATGGCCGTGACCATGGCCCAGCAGTTCGGCTTGCGACGCCTGGCCATTCCGACGGCGGGAAATGCCGGTGGCGCGCTGGCCGCCTATGCTGCGCGGGCCGGCATGGAGGCGTTTGTCTTCATGCCCGACGACACGCCGGCGATCAACCAGTACGAATGCCACCTCGCCGGCGCCAAGACGTTCCTGGTGCCCGGCCTGATTACCGATTGCGGTCGGATCGTTCGCGAGGGAATCGAACGGGCGGCCTGGTTCGACGTCTCAACGCTCAAAGAGCCGTACCGCATCGAAGGCAAAAAGACGATGGGTCTGGAGCTGGCCGAGCAGCTCGGCTGGCGCTTGCCCGACGTGATCCTCTATCCGACCGGCGGCGGCACCGGTCTGATCGGCATGTGGAAAGCCTTCGACGAGTTGGCCGAGTTGGGTTGGATCGACAAGCGACATCGTCCGCGGATGGTCGCCGTGCAAAGCGACGGCTGCGCGCCGATCGTTAGCGCGTTTGACCGCGGCGAGCGATTTGCCGAGTTGTTCCCAAACGCCGCCACGATCGCTAGCGGCATCCGAGTGCCGGCCGCGGTGGGCGATTTCATGATCCTCGACGCGGTGCGTGCCAGTGGCGGCCGTGCCCTGGCGGTGGCCGAACCTCGGATTCGCGAGTGGATGCAACTGGGCATGCAAAGCGAAGGGCTGGCCATCTGCCCCGAAACGGCCGCCTGCATCGGAGCGCTGGAACAGTTGATCGCCGACAACTGGATCCGCTCGGACGAGGAAGTCGTGATCTTCAACACCGGAGCTGCCCAAAAGTATCCCGAGGCAATGCAGGTTGACCTGCCCAGACTAAAGAGTGCAACCGAGGTCAATTGGCAGCAGATACTGAACGGTTGACAAAGCGCGGGTTCAACTGGGTGCCACTGCCGGCTTGTCCAGCAGCGGTGCCTTTGTCCGAGTTTAATTCCTTGCAGTGAGCAGATCGTTCGACGGTTAAAGAACAAGTAAAGCGTCAGAATGTGCCAGAAGCGTCCCACCACAAAGGGGAAACCTCCAACATCACCTCCGGGTGCCACTGCTGGCTCGCCCAGCAGTGCTGCCCTCGTGCTTTGCCATTTCCTTGTAGTCAACTCTGCGAAAAGATCCAATCAATCCTGGACGTGTCTTAGTACCGTGATTCGGTGCCGTGCCAAACGCGTAGCCTCCAACATGTCCGACCCGCCCCAGGATCATCGCAAACGAGTTAAGCACTACGACGACCTCGGGCACGTCCGGGAACTCACATTCTCCTGCTACCGGCGGCTTCCATTGCTGACGAACGACGCGTGGCGACACGAGCTGTCGATTGCCATTGACCGGGCAATTTCCGCTCACGGCTATGCCTTGGCAGCCTTCGTGTACATGCCAGAACACCTGCACTTACTTATTTACCCGCTGCCACAGGCGTGCGTCATCTCTGATCTACTGAAGGCGATTAAGCGACCATTCGCTTGGCGGATGAAGCGACTGCTCACTGAGTCGCACAGCAAGTTGCTTGAAAAGTTGACTATCCAGCAGCGACCGGGTGTCACAGCGTTTCGATTCTGGCAGGAAGGCCCGGGGTATGATCGCAACTTGACGACACCGCGAGCGACGCGGGCCGCCCTCGACTATATTCATCTCAATCAAGTGCGGCGGGGACTTGTCACCCGGGCGGATGAGTGGCGATGGTCAAGTGCTCGGTGGTATTTGTCGGCCGCGACGACTGCCGACCCGTGCCTTCCCGCATTGACAAAGCTCCCGGGCCATTGGTTTGATGAGGCGGTACGGTAGGACCGACGAAGAGCACTGCTGGACAAGCCAGCAGTGGCACCCGGAATTCACAGGACATGCCAACATGACGCTGCGAAAACTCGCATTGGTGACCTGGTTGTTTGCAATCTCCACAACGGCTCTCACTGTCTCCGTCGCGTCGGCCGACGAGGCGAAATCGAACACCAGCCCGCGTCTGCGAATTCTCTCAGCGTCCGTTGCCGCGGGCGACGCTGCTGCGGTCGAGGCGTTTTGGACGGAGGTCAAAGAGCAGCATGCTCCGCTGGTCGAGCCGATCGATCGCGAGCCGGGCTATGTCTGGCTGACTTACCTCTGGCGAGGCGACGGCGACACGCGGAGCGTGCTGCTGCTGGGCGGCACTTCCGCCGAACATCCGCTGGACAATCGCATGGCGCGATTGCCCAACACCGACGTCTGGTATCGCACGGTCCGCATGCGGCACGACCTGCGGACGGCCTATCGATTTCTGGTCAATCCGCCGATGATTGAAACGCCCGACGGCGCCGGCAAGTCCGACGAGCCGCCAAAGACCAAGACCGATCCGTTCAATCCGCGGCGAATCATCAGTGGTTCGTTGGTCGAACTTCCCGGCGCGCCGGCTCAGCCCTGGCTGCAAGCGCAAGAGGGGGTGACCAAAGGCAAAGTCACCACGCAAAAGCTTCACAGCCAGATCTTGAACAACGACCGCCAGATCGCCGTGTATCGCCCGGCCGGTTACGATCCGCAAGGCGCGGCCTACCCGCTGGTGATCATTTTCGATTGGGACGCCTACACGCTGTTCGTGCCGACGCCGACGATCCTGGACAACCTGATCCACGCCGGCAAGATTCCACCGGTCGTCGCGGTGCTGGTGGGCAACGCGGCCAAGCAGCGGAACACGGAGCTGCCATGCAACGACACCTTTGCCCGCTTCCTGGCCGAGGAGCTGCTGCCAGCAGTGCGCAAGGAGCACCACGTCTCGACCGACCCGCACCAGGTCGTGATCGGCGGCTCGAGCTACGGCGGCCTGGCGGCATCGTTCTTTGCGCTGCGCCATCCCGAGCTGGTGGGCAACGTGCTCTCTCAGTCCGGTTCGTATTGGTGGCACCCGGAACACGACAACGCGGCGGGCGACCTCTCGGCCGAGAAGGAATGGCTCACGCGGCAATACCTGGCGGCGCCCACGCAGGACACGCGGTTCTTCATTGAGGCCGGTCTGTGCGAGGGCATGCTTAGCGAGAACCGCCACTTTCGTGACGTGCTCAGGGCCAAGGGCTACCCGGTCGTGGCCTACTCGGAATACAACGGCGGGCACGACTATTGCTGCTGGCGGGGGTCACTGGCCGATGGACTGATGGCGCTCTTGCGGCCAGGCAAGTAGCCGCGCGCACTTACCAGATATCCGCCTTCGCCACCGCCTTGGCCGCGTCCAGCTCCGCGCCCTTGGGGTTGCACTCCAGGCCGAGGTAGTCGCGGTAGCCCAGGTCGTAGGCTTCACGCAACACGCGTGGGTAATAGATCTCGCCCGTGCCCGGCTCGTTGCGACCCGGATGGTCGGCCAGTTGCAGGTAGCCCACCTGGTCCCAGCCCTCCTTGAGGTGACCGCAGAGATCGCCTTCGGAGATGTGCATGTGGTACAAGTCCCAGTTAATTTTGACCATCGGCGAGTTGACCTCCCGACAGATGCGCACTGCCGCCGGACTGCCGTAGAGGCAATGCCCCTTGTGGTCGACGCGAATGTTCATCGGCTCCAGGATCAGCATCACCTTCTCGGCCTCGGCGATCGGAGCGACCCGCTTGAGCGCGGTGATGATGTTGGCGTGCATCTGCTCCTGGGTCATGCCGGGCTGATCGTTTCCGCCCACGACGCACATCTTGTTGGTGTTCAAGCGGTGTGCGACCTGGCAGGCCTCTTCAATTTTCTTGACGAAGCGATCGTGATTCTTGGGGTCGTTCATGCCGGGGGTGAAACCCCAGGCGGTGAACTGCGCGATGGCGATGGGCAACTGGTCACAGAGGCTGCGAATGGCGTCGATGTTCTTGCCTTCGTAAGGCCAGAACTCCACCGCCGGAAAACCGAGCGACGCGGCCGCCTTGATTCGGTCGAGAAACGGCAGCTTCTTAAACCACATCTCGACGTTGACCGCAAACTTCGTGTGCGGGGTCTTGCCGATGGTTGCGTGGTCGTCGGCCGCAATCGCCGCGGTCGCGCTGGCCATTGCCGCCGCGCCGGCCGCCAAAGTGACGCTCGAACCCAAAAATTCACGACGTCCGATCGGCATGGGATATTGCTCCGCCAAAAGTTCCGTGAGCGCGACGCGCAAAAGTCGCCTGGAGAAATCTACACCGCCCAAAGTATACTTGCTCTCGCTGGGCGAAACCACGGTTAGCCGGTGCCGGGCTACTCGTAGCATGAACCAACTCGCGCCGGGCGTCAGGCTAACGCCTGACCTACTATCCAGCCACTCGTCACTGACCACTAGCCACTTTCTTCTCATGTCCGACCCGGTCGAACTCCACTGCCCGAATTGCACCTATTCCTCGGTATGCGGCGCGACGTCGATGATTGGTTGGCTGCGGCGGGCCCGCTTGCTGCGGCGCGACGTCACGCCCGAGCTGGACCTGTTGGCCGAGCTGTTTCGTGCGAGCGCGGGCAAGTTTGCCTGCCCCGAATGTAGCGGGGTCGGCCTGGAGGTGCGCGCCGTCGACGATGGCGACGACGAGGCCTGGGGCATGGCTCGCAAATGCGACGGCTGCGGCCGACCGATTTCCAAGGAGCGTGTCGAGGCGCTGCCGAATGTGCGGCTGTGCGTGGCTTGTCAGAGCGGCGATGACCGGGGCGAAACGCCAGGCGAACGCGATTTCTGCCCGCGCTGCGGCAGCGTGATGGTCGTGCGGCAGGCGCGCGGGGCCGGCCTGGCCCGCTACGCGCTGGTTTGCCCGGCATGCCGCAAGTAGGATGGATTTGGCCTCCGCATCTCTTCCGCGACGACCTCGCCGATGTGTACCAGACTCCTTGCCGCCCTCATGCTCGCGTTGCTGGCCATAACTGGTTGCGCACGCGAACCTTTGCAACACACAGCGGCCCGCCAACCGTTGGAAGCAAGCTGGAACGAACAGGTCGCCGCTGTGCGTGACGGCGTCAGTGACGTCCTGCGCGTAGACCATGCGACGGTCACGGACAACGATTTGCAGGCGCTCGATGGGTTGGAGAATAAGTTACGGCGCATCAATCTCTCGAACACCGAGGTCACCGACGCAGGCCTGGCGCGGATCGGCCAAATGCGCGACCTGATTCAATTGCGCATCGCCAGTCCCCATATCACCGACGCCGGGATGACACATCTGGCCGGCCTAAATCGCCTGCGCTATCTGCACCTGCTCGACGCGCCGATCACCGACGCGGGACTCGACCACTTGCACGGGCTCAAGTCGCTCGAATCGGTGTACCTGGACCACACCAAGGTGACCGACGAGGGACTGGCAAAGCTGCTCAAATCGCTGCCCGGGGTTCACCTGCACATCGACGACCATCATCACCTGCTCGACACGCACGGCGACAATCACGAGCACGCAAGGTAGTTCCGGAAGGCTCGTTTTCGCCTGCTGGCGGGGGTATACTGGGAACCTCGCCCGCCCCAACCATCGAGAGGAATCCCGCCATGCATCGCCGCGTCCTGCTGTTGGCGTCTGTGCTGCTGATCGTTGCCGTATCGTATGGGTTTGCTACGCTCAAACTGGTGCAGACCGGCGTCGACATGACGACCGCCGCGGCGGCGTTTGTGAAGACGCTCAGCGACGAGCAACGGGCAAAGACCGTGCTGGCCTACGACGCGCCGGTGCGGACCGACTGGCACTTCATTCCCAAGCCGGAACGCAAGGGGCTGCAAGTCAAGGAGATGACCGAGCCCCAGCGGGCGGCGGCTCACGACCTGTTGCGGACCGCCCTGTCGGCCACCGGCTACGGCAAGGCGACCAAGATCATGGCGCTCGAGTCCGTGCTGCGCGAATTGGAGAAAGGGCGCGTCAACGGTCAGATTCGGGATCCCGAGCGGTACTTCTTCACGGTCTTTGGCCAACCGACCGCCGACGGCCGCTGGGGATTGAGCGTCGAAGGGCACCACCTGTCGTTGAATTTCGTGGTCGATGGCAACAAGGTCGCCTCCTCGACGCCGACCTTCTATGGCGCCAACCCGGGCGTGCTATTGGCCGACTACGGCCCGGAGTTTAAGAAAGGCCTGCGCGTGCTGGCGCAGGAGGAGGAGCTCGCTTACGCGCTGCTCGGATCGCTTTCGCCAGAGCAACGTAAGAGTGCCGTGCTGGCCGACAAGGCGCCCGGCGACATCCGCGACGCGGGCAAAGCCTACCCACCGCAGGGCACGGTCGGCGGGCTGGCCGGCCGCGACATGAACGACCGCCAGCGTGCCATCCTGCGAGCGCTCGTGGAAGAGTATGCCAACAACCTGCCCCCCGACGTCGCCGGCGCGCGGCTGGCTGCGATCGCCGCAGAAGGTTACGACAGCGTCACGTTTGCCTGGAGCGGACCGGAAACGCCGAGCGTCGGTCACGACTACAAAATCCAGGGCCGCACGTTCCTGATCGAGTTCAACAACACCCAGCCCGATTCGGCGGGCAACCTGGCCAACCACATCCACAGCATCTGGCACGACACGGCGGGGAACTTTGCGATTCCCGTAAAGTAGAGCGCAACAGTAACCGCTGCAAACCTCGCATCTGGCGTTAGGCGACTCGACGCCGGCCGTATTCAAACTTGCCCGCGGCTCACTCAGCGGGCAACGGGCGGCAGTACCCGCTTCGCCGGAATCCGCGGTGCTGACGCCGCGCGGATGACTGGTAGCGATGAAATCGGCTATCATCAAGTGATCCGAATCAACCCTTGACCTGCGTGGCACTGCGGACGCCAGGCGACGAGCACGGGGCGTTCGCGGAACGGCAATTCCATGGCCATCGTTCAATTCGCCAGACAGCATCGGGGTTATGTTGTGGCGGTCGCCGCGACGTTGGCGGTCATCGTCGCTCGCAAGCTGCTGCTAGACCCGCTCTTGAGCAACGAAACCCCGCTGCGGCTATTTATCGTGGCCGTGATCGCGGCGGCGTGGAGCGGCGGACTTGGCCCCGGGCTACTGGCAACTCTGCTGAGCCTGGTTGCCGGCCTGACGTTGTTCGGCAGTCTTTCCGGTGGATCGACCGATTGGAGCACGATCCTGGTGTTCACGGTTATCGGCACCCTGACCAGCATTGTCATGGAGTCGTTGCACGCGGCCCGGCGTGAGCTCGACCTGCGCGGCCAGGCGCTGCGCGAGCGCGAAGAGCGGATGCGAATGGCCGTGGAAAGCGCCAATATCGGCGCCTGGGACTTCGACGTGGGCACGGGCGAGCACCATTGGTCAGATCGGACCAAGCTCATGTACGGCCTGCAACTGCAGGACGACGTGACGCACCTGCCATTTCTCCAACTGGTTCATCCAGACGACCGCGAGCGCGTGCGTCGGGCCATCGACGAAGCGCTGGCGCCAAGCTCCGCGGGCCGCTACGAGGCGGAGTACCGCATTTGCTGGAGCGATGGCACCGTGCGCTGGATTCTGGCCAAAGGTCAGGCGTTTTTTTCGGACAGCAGCCCTGAGCGCCGCGCCGTGCGGTTCATCGGGACCGTGTTGGACTACACCCATCAAAAAGAGATCGAGGAGACTCTCAAGGAAGCAGATCGTCGCAAGGATCAGTTTCTGGCCGTGCTTGCCCACGAGCTGCGCAACCCACTCGCGCCCATCAGCAATGCTCTGCAAATCTGGCCGCATATCGAGAGCGATCGTGAGCGACTGGCCGAGCTGCGCACCATGATGCAACGACAAGTTGAGCACATTGCGCGGTTGATCGACGACCTGATGGACGTCTCGCGGATCACGCGAGGCAAGGTCGAGTTGCAGCGGCAAGCCGTCGACGTCCGCGGGCCCGTGCGCAACGCGATCGAGTCAGCTCGGCCGCTGTTGGATTCGCGGGCGCATCAACTCACGGTCGCCGTGCCGCCAGAGCCCGTGATGGTCTGGGGAGACATGGCGCGGCTCACTCAGGTCTTTGGCAATATCTTAAACAATGCCGGCAAGTTCACCGACCGCGGAGGCATCGTGGCGATCTCGATCGAGCGGCGCGGCGACCGCATCGCGATCAGCATTCGCGACAATGGACCGGGAATTCCGGCGGAGATGCGATCGACCGTCTTTGAGATGTTTCGCCAGGTGGATGACACGCTGACCCGCTCGCAAGGCGGCCTCGGCATCGGGCTGACGCTGGTCAAGCAACTGGTGGAGCTGCACGGCGGGACGGTCGATATCGCCAGCGAAGGTCAGAACCGCGGGACCGAATGCGTCGTGCTGTTGCCGTGTCTCGCCCCGGACGCTGACACACCCGCGGACGAAGAGTTTCGGCAACCTGTCCGGCAGAGCGGGCCCCAGGTTTCCCACCGTCTGCTGGTGGTCGACGACGTGACCGCTTCGGCCGAGACGCTCGCAATGATGCTGCGGGCCATGGGACACGAGGCCGCCGTGCTAAACGACTCGTCGGCGGCGTTGCCTTGGATTGAAGAGCATCGGCCGGACGGCGTCTTCCTGGACATTGCCATGCCCACGCTGGACGGCTACGAAGTCGCGCGCCGAGTTCTCCAACTCGATCTGCCACGCCGGCCGGTGCTGATCGCCTTGACCGGCTACGGTCAGGACGAAGACCGACTGAGAGCGATCGAAGCAGGCTTCGACCATCACGTCGTCAAGCCGATCAGCGCTACCGCGCTCGAGCGGATACTGACGGAGGTGAACAACGGTGCGCTAATTCGACCGCTTTCCTCGTCAATCTCCGGGCATGCGACCGGCAAGTAACCGGCTCCGCTGTTGCCCACTTGACGAAACCAGAACGAGCCGCCGGTTCAGACCAGCAGCTCGTCGGCCAGCTCATCAAGCGCGGCGTCGAGGGCCAGGGCCTCGGGCGCGCTGTAAGCGGGCAGGTCGTCCACCGCGTCGTCGTCGCCTGCGGTCAGCATCTCTTCGAGCGGCGTGGGGGCCAGGCAATCGACGGCAGCCGTGACGGGTTGGCCCGCAGCTCCTGGCAATGTCGATTCGGCGCTGGTCGCCGCGGCCGGCAGCACGAACGCCTGTACCGACGGCACCAACAAGTGCGCTGGCACGGGCGGGTCGGCATTGGCCAGGTCGGCCGGCACCACGGCGCTGATCACCTCACCGCCAACGTCGTAGGGCCAGGGATGCAGAGGTAGTTCCGAGTTGACGCGAATTTCGGTGGTGAACACGTAGGGCATGCCGGCGATCGCGCTTGGAAAGGTCAGCTCGATAAAGTAAGCCGTGGCCCCGGTCGGTGGCATCGGCCGCTCGCCCTCATAGGCGCCGCCCCCTTGATCCGCCAGCTCGATGCTGTTCCAAATGATGTCCGGATGATACCCGTGGCGGAAATCGCGCGAGGTGGTGTTAGTGGCATACCACAGCTTGGCGACCGAGGGCGTATCGACCGTGGATACGTGAATCGTATTGTCGGCCGACACGGTCCAAGAGAACTTGGGCAGTGCACGATCATTGATCATGGCGTCGAGGAACGTGATCGTGCTGTAGGCGGCCGTCGCGTCCAGCCCGTGACCGGCATTGGGGAAGTAGCGCAGGTAGTTGTCCTCGCCCGGCAGATCGTCAAAGTAGAACTGAGCCGAATCGGAAACGAAGAACTCGTCGCCAGAGCCGTTGAGCACCAGCTTGGGCATCTCAAATCGGCCGTTGTGCAGGTAACGATAAGGGTCGACGATCTGCGAGAGCAACTGTGCCTCGGGGGACTTCATCCGCTCAAAAATGCGCAGATCGGTGTAGTCCTGCACCTGCTCGGAAAAGAAGCCGTAGACCTCGACGTGATGGACCATCTGCGGTCCCTGGTTGAGGTTGTCGAACACGCCGGGGATGATCGCCTTGACGCGGTCGTCGCTGGCCGCCGTAAGCCAGGTGGTCCAGCCGCGCTTGGAATAGCCGGTGACCACGAAGTCTTCGATTTGCGCGCCGGCGCGGACCGTCGGGATAAAGGCCTGGATCGTGTCCATGGCGCGCACGGCGCTCTTGGCCATCGCCAGCAGCACCGGCCAGCCATCGGCGCTGGCCTGACCGACGTGCTGAAAGTACTGGTCCAGTGAATAGGCGATGATCTCGTCCTCGCTGCGGCTACGCGTAGGCGTCTCGGCTTTGAAGACCAGCGGCTCGCTGGGCACCGTTCGCAGCCGCACACTCACCGCGTGGTCAGCCAGGGCCGTGGCGACCAGCAGCGGGTCAACCGAATTCGGCACGGAGCTGAAATCGTTGTTGCCGCCGCTGATGTAGAGCAGCGAAGTCGTCGCGATCGGGCCCGCGGGCACGACTACCTCGACCCAATGCTGCCAAACCGGCTTGTCGACCTCCTCCGCGGTCCGCCAGGTCTGGCTGGTCATCTTCAAAATGTAGGCGGTGTAGCCCGTGCCGTTGATCGTGCGCGAAAGTTGCCAGTTGTAGGACGGGTCAAAGGCGTGAACGTAGTTCTCCAGCGCGTCGGAGTAGCGCGTGTCGACGTTCAGCGTCTCGACGTCGCTGGCGCCTTCGACCGCTTGCGAGTCGAGCACGCGAGCCCGCATCTTGACGTCGTAGGGCCCAGAGTCGGGCATGGCCGGAAGTCCCGGCGCGAGGGCAAACTCGGCCAGACCGTGGTACATGCCAGTGGTCATGTAATTGAGCTCGCCGGCGCCAAACGTGCCGTCGTTGTTCAAATCCACGTCCAGGCGCACCTGCGTGCCGTCGGCGATCGCCGCGGGGCTCGTGGCCGTGACCTTGAGCCGGGGCGTGAGGTCCGCGGTATACGGCATCAACGTATCCAGCTCGACCGTGGTCGGCGCCATCAAGCGATTGATGATCCGCCCCACGTCGGCCGGTGAAACGTAGTTGTCGCCGTTGGTGTCGTAGTAATACTCGGGCGCGGCCAGCGAGCCCACTTCGGGAACGGGACCAATGCCGACCTGCAACAGCCGATTGATCACGACCAGCGCGTCTTGCGGGCGGACTGTGCCGTCGTGCGTAACGTCCAAGGCAAATTCGGGGTTCTGCCAGGGAGCGGCATCCAACATTTGGCGAGTCTCGAGCAACTCGATTGCCAGTCGCCAGCGAGGCTGCCCGGGGCGCGCAGGTGCGGAGATCATGGGGGACTGTTCCAGGTGCCGGATCAGGTTCGCCAGACAAACCCGGCGCGGGAGCGCACAAGATGCCGGCTCGCTTGAGCGATCCAGCTACCCCACCGCGCAGGTGAGCGTCAGGATACTTACGCGCGGGGGCAAAGGCCAGCGCCAATTCTCAGATTCTACCCCCGAACGCGGTGCAAACCGCGGGGCGGGTCGATATCCGAGTAGCGGCCTAGAGGTTCGCGTCGTGCCCAAAAGTTGCCGACGCCTGGCAGCTAGTTGCGCTCGTTGTCTTTATCCAGGCGCGAACGGGCACTCTCGAGCAGCTCGCGGCCTTCGTTGACCACTTCCCGAGCGTCTTCGGCGACCCGCTTCTTGTCGATCTCGATTGAGACGTTGTCGCCCGAGCGCTGCAGCTTGACGGCGCCGGTGACGACCAGACCAATGCCGGCCAGAACCAGCAAGAAGAACAGGATTCTCATCGTTACTCCCCGACAATCGCGATCGGTCCCACGCGCGGCGACGCGCCAGCGTGCGGTTCCGTCAAAGGCGGCGGAGTGTAGGGAGAAAGCTAAAGCGAGTCAACGCCAGAGGGCAAGCTGCTATCACACGGCCGTAGCGGACCAGATTTTCCTGACGGTCGCTCAGCTCCGCGTGATTGCGGCTCTCAGTGATGAACTAACCGCGGGGCGGAATCCCTCGTTGCCGCATCCGATCGCTCATCATGCGGCGCTGCTCGTCGCGCTGCGCGCGGGTCTGGGGATCGCTGCGGTCGATACGCGACCGATCTCGAGCGCTGGCGCCGACGTTGCCGTTGGCGTCACGGCCAAAGGATTGGCCCCGCGAGCCGCCACCACCACCCCCGCGGCCGCCGCGATCACCGCGGCCTTCCCGATTGCCGCGTTCCTTTTGCCACTGCACCATCCGATCAATCCGCTTGTCGAGTGCCGCCTTCTGTTCGTCGGCGGACATGGCGAAGAATTCATTCAATTCTTTTCGTTCGCGCTCTTCCCATTGGCGGCGGCGGTCGGCGAACAATCCGTCGCGCTGCTCCTCAGTGAGTTTCTCGAACTCGGGACGCATTTTCTCAAAAAGCTCACGACGCTGATCGCGACTGAGATTCTCATTCTCGATCTCCCCCCGCATCGCCTTGACTTTGGCCAATTGCGGGTCTTCGCCGGAGCGCATTGCCCAGGCCGTCGCCCCCATCGCCAGTAACAATAGCAGCACGATCCACACGACCTTCTTCCCGTTCTTCTTTTCAGGCTCGCGTGCGGGGATACGGCGTTGCATGGGTGGTCGGCTCCGATTTGGTTGCAGGAAGCGTCAGGTCGCCTCGGCGTGTCCGTCGAGATAAATATAGCAACGTGCGCCCGGATCCTCAGTGCTCGATTTATCTTTGTTGAAAGGGTCCGGCCCGTGAAATGGCTGATAATCATGCGCCATGATCACCGTGCCGCTGGGAACTTGCTGCTTCATTGAATCGTTCGGTCTTACCACGGCCTCCTGCCTCGTCACGCCCTTGAGGATGCCGTTAATATTGCGCACCAGATAGTGTCGTGAGTCGTAGTCGTAGCTCAATCCTTCGCGAGCGAAGTAGGAATCGAAGTTGGGCGACACGTCCGGATCCATGACGTCCGCGGGGCAGAAAAACGCCCCCTTCTGACCTTCAATGAACGGCCCCAATGTCACGACCAAACTCGGCCGCTTGTCCAATGGCATCACCTTGGCATCGGCGCAAACCGTCGGCATGGGACACACATTGGGAAACCGACCGCGCCCCCCCTGGCTGTCGACATACGTGAAGAGCGCAATGCCAATCTGATGCAAGTTGCTCAGGCATTGCGTCCGCCTCGCAGAGGCACGGGCGTATTGCACTGCCGGCAGCAGCAACCCCACCAGCATGCTGATGATCGCGATCACGACCAACAGTTCGACCAGCGTAAAACCCACCGGCCGGAGCCGGCAGGCTCGGAACCTTTCAAGCGCTCGCGCAGGCTTCGACATCGCTTGATTTCCGGGAGGGTAGGGCGGACGGGGGAATGTGGACCAGGCATGCCGGAATTCTGAGCGGCAACGCATGACCCATTCGTTATTCATACCCCGGTGAGGGGTAAAAGTTTCGGTTGGATGGCCCTAAAATCGCGGCGATTCCCAGGGGGACTCGCCTGACACGATAAACGAGTTAATCTGGGGGAGGCAAGACCGCAGTTACTTGCTTTGCTGCCCGCGTCCCAGGCTTGGCTCCGCTCGAAATGACATACCACTATATAAGTTGCGACTGGGGAACGACCCATTTTCGCCTGCGATGGGTCGAGCGCTCGTCAGGACGCTTGGTTGCCGGAGTGCAAACCGACCAGGGCGTGGGTCCTCTGTCAGCAGAGACCCAACCCGCCGACCGGCCCGATCGATTTCGTTCCGTGCTCACGGCTGCGCTGGCCCGGCTCGGCGAGGAATCGGGCCGGGACCTGGGCTCGGCGCCGATCGCGATCTCTGGCATGGCCAGCTCGACCATCGGTTGGCACGAGCTGCCCTACGCCCAGACGCCTTGGCGGCTGGACGGGCTTGACCTTAATTTTCAGATGCTGCCGCCGATCGAGACCGCCACCGGTTCGCACCCCGTGGTCCTGATCTCCGGCGCCCGGACCGCCTGCGACGTGATGCGCGGCGAAGAAACGCAAACGGTTGGGCTGTTCTCGCTTCCGCAGGCCGCCAAGCTCGCAGGGCAGGCCACGGTCATCTTGCCAGGCACCCACTCCAAACATCTGTATATCGAGCACGGCCGGGTTACCGGTTTCCAGACGTTCATGACCGGCGAACTCTTTGACACGCTATCCCGGCAGACGATTCTGCGACATTCCGTGGCAGACGAGGTGGCCACTGCCGATCGGCTCTCAAACGAAGTGACAGAGGCAATGCGCGCCGGCGTTCGCGACTCTTGCGCGCTGCCGTTCTCGGCGGCCCTGTTTCGGGTCCGCACCCGGCAAGTTCTGAACGGGCAACCACCGGCGGCCAATCGCGCGTATCTGAGCGGTCTGATCCTGGGCAGCGAGCTGAACTATCTGACAACTCAAGAACCGGGCGACGTGCCCCTGATTCTGGCCGCAAGTGCCGCCCTGGCGCCTGCCTACCGGGCAGCGATGGACGAGCTGACGTTGGGGACGCGTCTGACACTGATCGAGCCGGACGACGTCGAGCGGCTGTCAGCGCTGGGGCAAGCAAAGGTCCTTGAGCGTCTCAAAATGGCGTGAATTGCCGTTTGTCCAAGAGCGCAATGGGCAACCTCCCCTAGTCTCCGGCAGGTTTGCACCGCTCTGCCGTTCGTTTAAGATGGGAGCATTCGCCACGCCCTCCGGTCCTAACCACGTGCAGCGGGCGGTCCCACCTGATGAAGCCTACCTGGTCTCGGCGGTCCAACATGCTCGTGCCGGCGCTGCGATTCTGGCGGCCCTTGGCATATTGCGCGGCCGCGCTGCTCGTCACCGGTCGTGCCGCTGCCGCCGCCGAGCCCGTCGACTTTGTCCGCGACGTGCGGCCGATCCTCGCGGCCAAGTGCTTTCAGTGCCACGGTCCTGACAAGCAAGAGTCTGACTTGCGGTTGGATTCGGCCAAGTCACTCGCAGCCGGCGGCAATAGCGGGCCGGCATTTTTGACCGGCAAGTCCGCCGAGAGCGTCCTGGTGCAAGCCATCACCGGCGCCGGCGACGTCTCCAAAATGCCGCCCGAGGGCGAAGGCCTGTCCGCCGATCAGATCGCGCTGGTCAAGCGCTGGATCGACGAGGGGGCCAAACTGCCCGACGAATCCGCGCCCCAGCCCGCGCGCCGCACCAGCGACCATTGGTCGTTTCAACCGCTGCACGCTCCGGCGCTGCCGCAAGTGAAACAGCCCGGTTGGGTTCGCAATCCGATCGACGCGTTCATCTTGGCACGTTTGGAAGCGGCCGGCCAAGCGCCCTCGCCCGAGGCCGACCGGCCGACGCTCATTCGCCGTCTGAGCCTGGATCTGTTGGGCCTGCCGCCGAGCGTGGCCGAGGTCGAGGCCTTCCAGAGCGACACCAGCGTCGACGCCTACGAGCGGCTGGTCGATCGGCTCCTGTCGAGCGTTCACTACGGCGAGCGATGGGGACGGCACTGGCTCGACCTGGCACGCTACGCCGACTCCAACGGCTACACGATCGACGGTGGTCGCTCGATTTGGAAATATCGCGATTGGGTGATCGCAGCGCTCAATCGCGACCTGCCCTTCGACCAGTTCACGATCGAGCAACTCGCGGGCGACATGCTCAGCGAGGCCACGCCCGACCAGATCATCGCCACCGGCTTTCACCGCAACACGCTGGTCAACGAGGAAGGCGGGACCGACCCCGAGCAGTTTCGTGTCGAGGCAGTGGTCGACCGCGTGAGCACCACCGGCGCGGCTTTTCTGGGGCTGACCGTCGGCTGCGCACGCTGTCACGACCACAAGTACGACCCGATCTCGCAACGCGAGTTTTATCAGCTTTTCGCGCTGTTCAACAACGCCGACGAACCGAGCTTTGCGGTGCCGACCGACAAGCAGTCCAAAGAACTGCCGGCGCTGGTGGCCGACATCGAGCAGTCAGAAAAACGCCTGGCCGAGGTCGATGCCAACTCCGGCGGTCGCCAGGCCGAGTGGGAACGGCAGGTTGCCGGCAAGTTGTCGGTGAATTGGACTGTTTTAGACGCACGCGCCCAGTCGAAGTCCGGCACGGAATTCACCCGGCTCGACGATAACTCCTTACTGGCCGGCGGCAAAATTCCCAAGGGCGACGTTTATACGGTCGCGGCCGGGGCGCCTGGGCAGACGGTCACAGCGGTCATGCTGGAGGCCTTGCCGCACGAGAGCTTGCCAAAGCTGGGTCCGGGACTGGCTGACGACGGCTCGTACGCGATCAATGAGATTTCGGCCCAAGTAAAAGTTGCCGATGGCGGCTCGCGACCAATTGCGTTTGTCGAGGCTCACGTCAGTGGCACCGCGTCTGCCGACACCTTGGCACTGGCGTTTGACGGTTCGGCCAAGACCTCCTGGGTCGCCGCGCTGGCCAAGGGCTCGGACAAGTCGCTGGCCGTGCCGCAGACCGTGATCTTCACGCTTCGCGAACCGCTCTCGTTGGCCGACGGCGAAACGTTGACCATTACCATTGACCAGCGCCACAAGCAGCCTCGCCGCCAGCTCGGTCGATTCCGACTGTCGGTCACCGCGGCGCCGGCCGAGGTCGCACGGCTGCCGATCGCGCTGCGCGATGTGTTGACCGTGGCTGCCGCCGAGCGCAACGACGCCCAGCGGCAGGTGATCCGCGAGGCTTATCAATTGATCGATCCGGAACGAGTCCCCTTGGCCGGACGGATCGTCGAGCTCAAAGCCCGGCAAAAACAGATCGCCTCGGCCGTGACCACCACGCTCGTCATGCGCGAACGGGCTGAGCCGCGCGCGACGCACGTTCACCTCCGCGGCGATTTCCTGCGACCCGGCGCTGCCGTTTCGCCGGGCGTGCCGTCGGTCTTGCCGCCGATGGCGACCCGAGGCGAGCAACCAGACCGGCTCGACTTTGCCCGTTGGCTGGTCAGCACGGACAATCCGCTGACGCCGCGCGTGACCGTGAACCGCATCTGGCAGACCTATTTCGGCGCGGGACTGGTGGCAACCGAGAACGACTTTGGCCTGCAAGGCGACCTGCCGACGCATCCTGAGCTGCTCGACTGGCTGGCCAGCCAATGGCGGCACGTCGGCTGGAGCCAAAAGGCGATGCATCGCTTGATCGTCACCAGCGCCACATATCGGCAGTCGTCGCGGATGCGGCCCGAGCTGACCGCGGTCGACCCTTACAACAAACTATTGGGTCGCCAGCAACGATTGCGGCTGGAGGCCGAGACGATTCGCGACGAGACCCTGGCTGCCAGTGGCCTGCTGTCTGACGAGGTCGGCGGTCCGGGCGTATATCCGCCGCAGCCGCAGGGCATCTATCGCTTTACCCAGCAGGTAAAGTTCTGGGGCGAGAGCCAGACCGAAGACCGCTACCGCCGTGGTTTGTACACCTACTTCTGGCGGTCCAGCCCCTATCCATTTCTGAAGACCTTTGACGCGCCAGATGCCACCAACGCCTGCACGCGCCGCGCCCGCTCAAACACGCCGCTGCAAGCGCTGACGATGACGAACGACCGGGCGTTTTTTGAGATCGCGCAAGGCTTCGCCACCAGCTTGCTGGCCGAGCCGGTTGCCGACGACACGGCCCGCTTGCGATTGGCATTTCGCCGCTGCCTGGTTCGCGACCCAGAGCCGGCGGAGCTGGCCGGCCTCGCCGAATACATGTCCGCCCAGCGCTCGCACTTCGCCGCGTCACCGGAAGCTGCCCAGCAGGTCGCCCCGGCCAAGCGGCCCGCAGGCGCCGACATTGGTGAAGCAGCCGCCTGGACCATGGTTGCCCGCGTGCTGTTCAACCTCGACGAATTCATTACCCGGGAGTAACGCGATGCAACCTCGTGAAATTGCTGGCGCCAGCGGCCTGCTGGCCGGCACCCGGCGGCATTTTTTCGGTCAGTGCGGCGTCGGACTGGGTTCGATGGCCTTGGCGTCATTGTTGAACGCCGAAGGTCAAGGCGCCACGGCCAAACCCGACCCGCAAGATCCGTTGGCCCCGCGGTCGCCGCACTTTACTGCCAAGGCCAAGCGCGTGATCTTCCTGTTCATGGCCGGCGGCCCCAGCCAGCTTGAGCTGTTTGACTACAAGCCCAAGCTGCAAGAGCTCAGCGGTCAGATCGTGCCTGAGTCGTACACCAAGAACAAGCGGTTTGCGTTTATCAAGGGCGACGCCAAGCTGCTGGGCACGACCCGTAAGTTTGCCAAACACGGTCAGTGCGGCACCGAGCTGAGTGACCTGCTGCCGGGCTTGGCGAAGGTCGTCGACGACGTTTGCGTCGTCAAGAGCATGGTGACCGACGTGTTCAATCACGGACCGGCCAAGCTCTTCGTGAACACGGGCTCCAGTCGCTTTGGCCTGCCGAGCATGGGCGCGTGGCTGACCTATGGAATCGGCAGCGAGTCGCGCGACCTGCCGGGCTTTGTCGTGCTGCAATCAGGTCCCCGCGGCCCGCGTGGCGGCAATCCGCTATGGGGGAGCGGCTTTCTGCCCACGGCCTACCAGGGCGTGCCGCTGTTGAGCGGACCCGAGCCGATCTTGAGCCTTGCCAGTCCGCCGGGCATCGACCGCGCGCAAGAGCGCCAGTTCTTCGCCACGGTCGGCAAGCTCAATCGCGAGCGATTGGCGACCGTAGGCGATCCGGAAATCGCGACCCGCATCTCGGCCTATGAAATGGCCTATCGGATGCAATCGAGCGCGCCGGAATTGATCGACCTCACTGGCGAGACCCGCGCGACCCTGGACGCCTACGGCGCCGAGCCGGGCAAGCCTTCGTTTGCTAACAATTGCCTGCTGGCCCGGCGGCTGATCGAGCGGGGCGTCCGCTTCGTGCAGCTCTATCACACCGACTGGGACCATCACGGCAACAACGACACCCACCTGGGCAAGCCGCTGGACGATCGCTGCCGCGAGACCGACGGTCCGGCGGCGGCGCTGGTGGCCGACCTCAAGCAGCGCGGCCTTTTGAACGACACGCTCGTGATCTGGGGGGGCGAGTTCGGCCGCACGCCGATGGGCGAGCCGCGCGACCTGGTCGGCCGCGACCATCATGTTGACGGCTACACCATGTGGCTGGCGGGCGGCGGAATCAAAGGCGGACAGACCATCGGCGCCACCGACGAGTTGGGCTACTACGCAGTGGAAGACCGCGTGCACGTCCACGATCTGCAAGCCACGGCCCTGCACCTGCTGGGCCTGGACCATTTGAAATTGACCTACCGCTTTCAGGGGCGCGATTTCCGTCTGACCGACGTCGGCGGCAATCTGGTGCCGAAGATGATCGCCTGATCGCCGGCAAATATGCGCTGACGTTTCCGCGAACCGCCCAAGTGCTCGGCGTGAGTCTACTTTTTCTTCCCTTCTTCGCGCGCCAGGTCCACCGCGCGCCACATGTACCAACTGGCCACCGAGCGATAGGGGCGCCAACGCTCGCCGTGCGCTAGCAACTCCTTCGGCGTCGGTATCTCGGGCGTGCCGTAGACCACCTTGAAGCCGGCGCGCACGCCGAAGTCGCTCACCGGCAGCACGTCAGGCCGGCCGAGGCGAAAGATCAACAGCATCTCGACGGTCCAGGGACCAATGCCACGGACCTCGGTCAGCCGCTCGAGGATTTCCGCGTCGTCCAACTTTCTGAGCTTCGCCAGCGAGGGCACGGTGCCGTCAAGCGTCTTGACCGCCAGGTCGCGCACAGCCAAGAGCTTGTTTCGCGACAGGCCGGCGGCCCGCATTTTTGCATCCGATTGGGCCAGGATCACTTCCGGCTTCAGACCGCTTGTGCCGCCGCACTGCACGGTCACGCGCCCCAAAATGGTCGACGCAGCCTTGCCGTGAAGTTGCTGAAAGACGATCGCTCGCAACAACGAGTGAAATGGGCTCTGGGCTTTTTCCGGCCGGTGGGTGAAAGGTCCGGCGCGGCGGATGATGCGGGCCAACCGACGGTCGGCACGCTGGAGCGCCGCCACAGCTTCGTCCGGGTCATATGTCAGGGTCATGGCTGCACGCGCCGGGTCAGGTCGATTCGATCGTCTAGGTCGATTGCGAGGTCACGCGTGAAAATCTACCGCTCATGACGCGCTAAGAAAAGAACTCGCCACGGCTTGCGAACAATTGGGGCAGAAATCCTCTGGCCAATGGTCGCACCTTCTGGTTACAATGCATCACGACCCACCGATGCGTTCGCCGCGCGTCACACTCCCGCCCGACAACCGAGTAGCTTTGCATGAGCAGCCATCCTGCACGCACAGCGCCGCGCTCGCAACAAGATCCTTGTGCCAGCTTTCGAGCAGCGCAACAGCTCAGCCGCCGCCAGGTCTTGCAGGCTGGCGGCTTGGGACTGCTTGGCCTCAGCCTGCCGCAGCTATTGGCCGCGCGGACCCAGGCCGCGGTTGCCACGGGTCCCAACGGCTTTGGCCGGGCCAAGTCGTGCATCTTCTTTTTCATGTGGGGCGGACCGAGCCAGCTCGACACCTTTGACATGAAGCCCGAGGCCCCGCGCGAGGTCCGTGGGCTGTTCCAGCCGACGAGCACCAAGGTACCGGGGCTGCAAATCTGCGAACACTTTACCCGACTGGCGCAACACACCGACAAGCTGGCCGTGATTCGCTCGCTGCACCACAGCGACCCGGCCCACCTATCGAGCGGACACACCACGCTGACCGGCCATCTAGCGCCGACGATCAACAGCGACGCCGCGCCGCCCAGCGACCGCGATACGCCGCACATCGGCTCGATGTTGGCCCGACTGCGCGGGTCGAGTGGCACCTTGCCTCCGTTCGTCACCATGCCCTGGCTGGCCTACCATCCGGCCGCCCCGGGAGGTCGAGCTCCGGGACAGAATGGCGGCTGGCTAGGACGCAAATACGACCCGCTATTGGTCGCGGGCGACCCCAACCGTCCTGATTGGCGCGTCGAAGAACTGAGCCTGGCGGACGGTGTGAGTTTTGAGCGAATCAATTCACGGCGAGCCCTGCTCGACGAGATCGATCGCCAGCGGGCCGCGCTGGTCGGCGGCGAACACGGTGGGCTCAAGGAGCGGGCTTTCGGACTGCTCAGCTCGCCCGAGTCGCGCAAGGCCTTTGACCTGGGCGCCGAGCCCGAGAGCGTTCGCGATCGCTACGGTCGCAACATTCACGGTCAGTGCGCGCTGTTGGCGCGGCGGCTGGTGGAGCACGGCGTGCCGCTGGTCAGCGTTAACTGGCACAACGACGGCCACAATTTCTGGGACACCCACGGCGCAAATTTTTCGCGGCTGAAGGGGGAGCTGATCCCGCCGGCCGACCAGGCGCTGTCCGCGCTGTTGGAAGACCTCAGCGAGCGAGGACTGTTGGACGAGACGATCATCGCCTGGGTAGGCGAGTTTGGCCGCCGCCCACAGATCGACAACGGCACCGACCGCGATGGCGGCCGGGCCCATTGGCCGTTCTGCTACAGCGGGCTGTTGGCCGGCGGCGGCATTCAAGGAGGCGCGATCTACGGCAAGAGCGACCGCCACGCGGCTCATCCGATCGAGGCAGCCGTCTCCCCGCAAGACTATGCCGCCACAATCTATCACGCGCTGGGCGTCGACCTGGAGACGACCGTCAACGACCGCACCGGCCGGCCGATTCGCATCAGCGAGGCCAAGCCGATCCTGCCGCTGTTTGGTTAAACGCGGGTCGCGAGGACGCACGGCGTCGTAGCAGCGCGGTCGCCGTTCATCAGCGCGCTCACTTAATATCGAGCAGTTCCACGATGAAATGCAGTCGGGCATTCGGCGGAATCGGACCTTTGCCGCCAGGGCCATAAGCGAGGTTCGAGGGGATCTCCAGTTCGATCTTGCCTCCCTTGCCGACCAGTTGCACGCCTTCGGTCCAACCCTTGATGACGCGATTGAGCGGAAACGTCGCCGGCGCGTTGCGACTGTAGGAGCTGTCGAACTCCGTGCCGTCATCCATCCAGCCGCGATAGTTCACCGTGACCGTGTTGGCCGAACGGGGCTTGTCGCCGTCGCTTTTGCGCAAGACGCGATACTTTAAGCCCGAGGGCGTGGTGGTAAACTCCTTGGGAGCGTCGGCATCATCCGGACCGGGCTCGCCCGCGACCACGAAATGGCCGGCCAGCCCAACCACGACCAGCGACGCCACGACGCACGAGAACAACCGCCCTATGTCTTGCTTGCGCATGTAACCGACTCCTATGCTCCGGGGGTGATGTCGGGCCCAGCCGCCGCCGAACCCAAGGCATCAGCATACGCCGATCGCGGCGCGCCGGCTACTCGAAAATGCGGAGCAATGCCGTACGCTACTAGCGATGCAGCGTGCTTTCACTCGCGGTTTCGAACTCGGGCTTGATGAACCAATATTGCAGCGTGTTGCGCTGCAACAGTTCCAGCCCCATCCGCTCGGCCGCCCGTTTACCGCCCACGACCAGGTCGTGCAGGTCGGTAACGATGCTCTGCACGTCGCCGATGTACGAATGCCCCAGCAGGCTGGTGTCGACCAGCGAGGCGTCGATCGTGTCGAGACCATTGGCCACGACCAGCTCGGGCTGGGCCTCACCCAGGCGCTGGTAGTTGTGAAAGCACCGCGACATCAGCAGGGCCCGATCGCGCGACGAGGCATACAACGTGCAATGCTGCGTGTTGCGGACAACGTGCGGCAGCACCTGCGTCTTAAAGACCCGGCTGTCGATGTCCGGCGCCGCCATGACCAGCTCGCTAAAGACCGCCTTGTTGCGAACCTGTGCCTCGACGTCCATGCTCCGCAGCGCACCGGCCAACACGCGATTGCCCATGCTGTGCGCAATCAGGTGCACGCGCTGGGCGCCGCTGCGCGCGGCCAGGTCATTCAAGACCTCTGAAAGCGCCGGGATCGAGACTTCGGCGTTTTGCTCGTCAAACGGGTACTTGACCGGGTCGGCATAGGACGGCCAGCAAAACGACATCGCGGCGCCGGGAAACTTCAGGTCCACGGCCAGTTGCGCCGTACGAAAAATTGCGTCCTCGAACGATACGTTGTAGCCGTGCACGAAGAGCATCGCCACCCGCACGGGCGACTTGTCCATCTGCGCCCCTAGGCTGCGATAAAACGCGTCCTTGTCGGCGTGCTCTTCCACGTGTTTGAGCGTGAAATGCTTGTCGGGATTCTCCGGCGCGTCAAACACCCAGACCGACAGCGGCCGGCTGACGTCGCCTGCCTTGCGATTGTTCGCCGGCGGCACGGAGATGTCGCAGGCGCCGTAGGATAAGTCGGTGGGACGACAACCGAACAGCTCGCCCGACAACTCGTCGCGCAACTGCGATCGAACATACGCCTCGACCATGCCCATGCCGCACAGCACCATGGCGCCCACGACCAGTCCGGAAATGGCCAAGGACCTTTTGCCGAACCAGGGCAGGATCAGCAGCGACAGCAGAATCATGCCGTAGATCACAAACGCCGGCAGGCTGGCGAAGAACCCCAAGAAGTAGACTGTCCAGGCCCGATCCTTCGGCGCCAATCGATTGCGATTTGTCGCATAATGGATCGTGACCTGCGAGATGGCCGGTGTCGGCGAGGGCGTGGGCGACGCGACCAAGGGCGCGGACTCAACAGCACGCCGCCCGGCCGTCGGCGACAGGACCTTGGGCGACAGCACCGTGGGCGATGACGTCGAGGGCTCTTGCTGCGGCGGCGCTGCGCTGCTCACCCCTTCCGGTTCCGGAGGTGCGTCGTCGCGCATTTCGAAACGAAACTGTCGCGCGGCGGCAGGGGGCGCAGCGGAGCCGACCGGTTCGTCCGGCGCGACGTCGGCGGGAGCGGCCGCGTCGTCGGGCGCTGCCGCTCCGGGGGTCAAACCTTCCTCGAGAGCTGTCGCGTCCGGCGCCTGTTCATCGGGTGGCGCCGACGACGAAGGCTCCATCGCCTCGACCTCGTCCGGCGCTTCGGCGTCGGCCGACGGCGGGGCCGAGCCGCCAGATGGCTCGTAGGGCGCTGATGCCGTGGGCTCATCGCCGGTCGATTCGTCGCTTGACGTTTCGTCGTCGGCCGGCGCTGTCGCGCCAGGCGCGGGCGCCGAGTAGCTCGGCAGGTCAGGAGCCGGCGGCCCTTCATCGTCGCTGGGCACGGGCGGAGCGTCGCTGTCGGAACCTGCGGAGTCGGATTCGGCCGCGGGTTCTGGCGGCGGCGGCGCCGCCGTGACGAGCGGGGCAGGTCGGGGCGCTGCCATTCTGGGCGCTGCCATCTTTGGGGCGGGCATTTTTGGGGCGGCCATTTTCGGCACTGCCATTTTTGACGCGGCAGCCGGCGGCGCTTCGGTCGCCGGTTCCGGCGGCGCTGACGAGGAGGGCTCGTCGGTGTCTTCGATCAAAAGGCGTCGTGTCAGGCCGGTCCGCGGGCGGCTGAACGTCCGCGTCCGGGGAGCCGCGGGCTCGGGCGCAGCCACTTCAGGAGCGTCGGTTTCGACATCCTGGAAAGTTTCGTCAGGAATTGCCGCCGGTGCTGCTGACGGCAAACCGGGCACGCTGCCAGGGGCCGCGATGCTCGGCGCAGCCGCGCGGGGCGCCGTCTTCGGCCGGATGGCGCGTGACGAGGGTCGGGGCGCCACGAGCTGACGGTCCTCCGGCACAACCAACTGCATGCCGCTGGGTACGACGAAGGCGAGCTGCTCGCCCTCGGCGTCGACCAGGTGCAGCTCGTTGCCGGCAACGAACTCCAGCCGTGTCTTCGGGCCGCTCAAGGTTTGGATGGTGCGCAAAAATCGCCCGTTGTCGGCGCGCCAGAGGTCGATCTTGTCGTTTTCGTCGTGGCGCACTGCGGCGATCCAGACCGCTTCGTCTGAGATCGCGACCAGCGCATATCGCCGGTTGCTGCTTTCTAATCGTCGCAACTGACGCCCCGTGGTGGCATCCCAGATAGCCAGCCCCACCGCATTGTCCACCGCTGCCACCAGGTAGCGATTGCCGGCCGAATAGTCGTGCGGTCCCGCCGCGCCCAGCTCGGGCAGGTTGGCCACAGGGTCGACCGGAGTCGCCTTCAGTCGGTTCCGCGTCATGTCACGCAGTCGGTCGGTCGCTTTGCGCTTGGGCTCGGCGGGCGTCTGCTGGTCGTCGGTTGCGTGCGGCAACGCCGCGCGCACTTCGGGCGCCACGCGCTCAAGCGTCTTGCGCAGCGACGACCGCGGAGACTTTCGCTCCGGCGCTGCTTCCTGGGCCATGGCGAGCGAACCAGCCAGCGCGATGACCAGCGCCAGCGCGTACGATTGATGCGTGCGAAGCATGACTCAGGTCTCCCTACCTGACGACAGGCCGGAATGGATGGGACGCGTCGGGCTACGGTCGGCCGCGCGCTAGCGGGGTCCAGCTCGCCCCGTACTCAGTAATATCGGGCGAGCGGGGCTCCCAGCCCCGTGCAATTTCGCCCAACTCCAACACTTCCGCCGCTGACCGCAAGCTGGCAATCCTCGCTATCACGTGGAGAAAGCGTGGCGACGGCCAACTGTTCTGCAGTTTGCTCGGCCAACTGGAATGTTAGGGCTGAAAGCGCTCTCTGGAACCTGGTGGGCGGACTCCCCGACGCACTATAGCCGGCGATTCCGGCTGTCCCTTGGCGGTTTGTTTCTTCAATGCATGCACGCTCATTGCGTGGCGACGCGACGACCTCTACATTTGCGCGTGTCGGCAATCGACACTCCTTTCAACGGTCGATCACATCCGCCCAGCCCCCGAAGGTGTATAGCCATGCGTCTAGCCAGTCTGTCGAAACCCGTTGTCGCGTCGGGGATTCTGATAGCGGCAGTAGTTGCCGCGACACAATCGCCCCCCTGGGTTCGCCAGTCATTCGCCCAGGTCAGCGGCAAGGCCGCGGCGTCCAAACCACAGCCGGCCGCCGACGCGCGGGCCGAGGATCGTGCGGCGATCAAAGCCCTGATGGCGTCGTTTGCCCAGGCCTTCGAGGCCGCCGACGCCAAAGCGCTGGCCGCTCATTGGACGTCCGAAGGCGAATACCAAAACGACGCCGGGGTGCGAGTTGACGGTCGAGACGCGCTGGAAAAGGCGTTTGCCCGGCTGTTCGCTACGATGCCAGACGCCAAGGCGGAAGGTCAGGGCGAGTCGCTGCGGTTTCTCTCGAAAGACTCGGCACTGGCCGAGGGGCGCGTGGCGGTTCGTCGCGGACCCGCGGAGCCTCTCAAGAGTTCCCAATACAACGTCGTGTTCATCCGCGAAGGGAGCAAATGGCTGATCGGGCAAATGCGTGAGTCGTCGGTCGAAGAGGACACGATCGAGGACCTGGGCTGGCTGATCGGCGAGTGGAAATCGGCCGGCGACGAAGGCGCCGAGATTCGCACGACGTACACCTGGGACGGAGATAAGAAGTTCATCCAGGGCAAATTCGCGCTCCAGGAGAAGTCGATCGGCTTTGGCGGCACGCAAATCATCGGCGTCGACCCAACTACCGGCGAAGTCCACTCCTGGACCTTCGAGTCCAGCGGGGGCGTCGGCGAGGCCGACTGGACGCGCGACGGCGACCAATGGGTGCTGGACGTCGTCGGCACGATGCCAGACGGCCGAGTTCTTAGCGAGACCAACGTGCTGACGCGGATCAACGAAAACACCTTCACCTGGCAATCGATCGACCGTGCGCTGGACGACACGGAGGTGCCCGATCTGCCGCCGGTCAAAGTCACCCGGGTTCAGCCTTAGCTGCGTGCGCTTCGAGTGCTTTTCCGCCACCCATCCATGTCTAACGTCTCTGGAGCACCCACCATGGGTCTGAAGCAGATCGCCTTGCCGCTGGTTCTCGTTGCCTTGACGTTTCCCGTCGCTGAAGTCCTGGCCCAGCGCGGCGGCGGTGGCCGTGGCGGCGGAGGCGGGGGAGGTCAACGCGGTGGCGGTGGCGGAAGGGGCGGCGCATCGCACGGTGGCGGCTCTGCACATGGCGGCGGATCTGCTCGTGGCGGCGGTGGGAAAGGGGGCGGCGGATTTGGCGGGGGACTTTCGGCGCCTGGCGGCGGTGGTTCCCATGGTGGCGGAGCCGGCGGCGGACAATTCGGTCATAGCAGCGCGGGCGGCAAGGGCGGCAGCGGCGGCCGGCCCGGCGCGGGAGCGGGCGGTGCCGGTGGCGCTGGTGCTGGCGGAGGTCGACCGGGCGCGGGGGCCGGAAGTGCGGGGCGGGGTGGCGCAGGCGCGGGTGGCGCAGGACAAGCCGGCGTCGGCGCGGGCGGTGTCGGTCGGCCCGGAGCCGGAGCGGGCGGTGCAGGTCAGGCCGGTGTCGGTCGACCTGGCGCGGGTGCCGGCGGCACTGCTGGACGGCCAGGGGTTGGAGCCGGCGGAGCAGGTCGCCCAGGAGTGGGAGCACCCGGTGAGGGGGCAGTCGCAGGTCGGCCGGGAGCGGGCGCCGGTGGCGTGGGCGGACCTTATAGTGGTGTCGGAGTTCGTCCCGGCGCGGGAGCAGGCGCCGCCGGTGTGAATGGTGCCGCGTATGCGGGAACCCGTTACGCTGGAGCCGGCACGCTCGATGCACAAGGCGCGGCCTTCCGCTCCGGCGCCGTTGGCTATCCTCACTACAATGCGGCCGCCTTCGCCGCCTATCCCAATGCCTGGCGACCGACCAACGTTGTTTCGGCCTCGCTCTATACGCACCCCGGCTATAGCGGCCTGGCCCGCGGGCTAGGGGTCGCCGCGACACCGATCGCCTATGACTACGGCAGCAACGTGGTCGTTCAGCCCAGCGCGGTCTACATCAATGGCGATTCCGTAGGGACGCCTCAGGAGTACGCGCAGCAAGCAACCGACATCGCCGCCGCCGGTCAAGCAACGCAGCCGGCGGAGAACAGCAAGTGGCTGCCGCTGGGAGTGTTCGCCGTGGTCGAAGGGGACGCGACCAGCTCGGACGACGTCTTTCAACTGGCGGTCAACCCGCAAGGCATCATTCGCGGCAACTACCAGAACGTGAAATCCGACCAGGTCGAAACCATCACCGGTTCGGTGGACAAGCAGACCCAGCGCGCGGCCTGGACGATCGGTTCTGACCAGACCCCGGTCTACGAGGCAGGCCTGGCCAACCTGACCAAAGACGTCACACCGATCCTGGTGCAAAACGCCGAGGGTCAGCCGCATCAGATGTCGCTGATCCGCCTGCCTCAGCCCGAGGATCAGGCGGCGGGCAGCGCCGCGCCGAGCGGATCGCAGTGAAGATAGCGCAACCACGATCTTCCTAAGGGTGCGATCTTCCTAAGGGTGCGCAGACGGCACGGTGTTCCTTCACATATTCTCGATATGAACCGCATCCAATATGGGCTGCCCGACTCTCGGCGCAGCTTCGCGGGGCAAACGGATAGTGAACAACGTGCCGTCTTTCACGGTGGACGTTACATCGATTCGTCCACCGTGCGACTTGGCGACTTCGCGGGCGATGTATAGTCCCATGCCAATGCTGCCGTGGCGATTTGTCGCCGGGTGTTCCGCGCTGGAGCCGCGAACCAGCGGGTCAAAGATCCTCGCCAACTCGCCCGCTGGAATGGGGTCGCCACCATTATGCACGCTGATGGAGACGTTCGAGGTTTCGCCACGGAGAGAAAGCGTGACCGGGACATCCGGCGAGCCGTGTTGGATAGCGTTACCCAGGAGGTTGGAGATCGCCTGGCGAATGCGGTCGGAATCCCATAGGCCGTTTAGGTCGCCCTCGGTGCGATACTGAATGTCCCGCTGGGGGTGACCGGTGCGGAATTCGTCGAATAGATATCCAGCAAGGACTCCAAGGTCCAATGGTGCGGGTATGACGGGCATCCCCGCGCCGAGGCGCGTGCGGGTGTAGTCAAGAAGGTCGGCGATCATGCGTTCCATGACCGACACATTGCGGGCGATCTGATGGCTACACGCAATAGTCTCGGCCGGGTCCTTACAGACTAGGGGCACCAGATTCGCGGTCATGCCGATGGAGTTGAGCGGGTTTCGTAAGTCGTGACCGAGAATGGCCAGGAACATATCCCGAGCCTGATCGAAGCGACAGGTATAGGTAGCAACGGCTTTGGCGATCGACTGATCGATGGATTCATTGAAGCGAGTGAGGTCATCAAGATCGCGATCATCAGCCGCGGGCGAACTGTCACGCCAAAGCCGAAGCACGCTAGCGCGAAGAGCCCGGTATTCGCTTATCACCTCCAGCACATCAAAGCCCAGGCCCAATCGAGACACCGCGTGCAACGTGGACGCGCCGTCGAGGGCGTCGTTCGCTTGCGGGTGGTCCAGGCCCTTGGATTTGCTAACCCGCTCTGCGGCGCTTTGGGGCGACTTCATATCCCGTGCCGTGGCATGCAGGATTTGTCCTGCGTGGTCGCGCAGCGCGAGTTTGTCGAGGTGTTCACCCGCGCCAATGGTCCGCGCGAAGATTTCCCATTCGGCCAGGATCGGCTCGACGTTGGACAGAATAAACTCCGCAAGACGCATAGGCAATCCCTGCACGTAAGAATGGCAGAAGCGAGTCACCGCCAATTCTACGATATTATCTTGCTCGGTCCATCACCTGGTGAGGACGGAGTTTAGGCGGTGAAAACGTTAGATTGTCGCCACCCACGTAGATCGAGAATTACAAGGTTTTAGCGCGCTCTTGTGACGTGACGCCGGGGCGCTTCAGAAGTCTCGAGGTTTGGTTATACTACAGGCCTGCGGATTCCTCCTACCTGCGGTACCCCACCGGACAAGGCGATGCGCAAGCTGTGGCAGTCGCTGGTCTTGATTGCATGCCTGACCGGCCCCCTCAGGGCTGCTGAGCCAGCCGTGCCCGAGTTGACCCGCGACGTACTGCCGCTGATCAAGGTCCACTGCGTGAAGTGCCACGGTCCGGCCAAGCAGGAGGCCGAGCTGAGCTTGCACACCGCGGTGGGCCTGGCCGCCGGCGGACAAAACGGCGCGGTCGTGGCGGCCAAGGACCTGGACAGCAGCTTGCTGTGGCGACGGGTCGAGGCCGACGAAATGCCTCCCGAAGAGCCCCTCTCGGCCGCCGACAAGGACGTGCTAAAACGCTGGATCGCCGCCGGCGCACCTGGTCTGCCCGCGGCCGACACCGCCCAAGACAAAAGCGACCACTGGGCCTTTGCCGCGCTGGCCGAAGTGCCGACCCCCACCGTGCGCGACGCGGTAAGGGCTCGCACGACGGTCGACCGTCATCTACTCTCGGCGCTCGAGGCCGAGGGCCTGACCTTCAACATTGAGGCCGACCGCCGCACGCTGATTCGCCGGGTGGCCTTTGACCTGATCGGCCTGCCGCCGACACTGGCCGAGGTCGATCTGTACCTGGCCGACAAGGCGCCGAATGCCTACGAACGGATGGTTGATCGCTACCTGGCCTCGCCCCACTACGGCGAACGCTGGGGCAAATATTGGCTCGACGCGGCCGGCTATGCCGACAGCAACGGCTACTTCAACGCCGACAGCGATCGCCCACTGGCCTATCGCTATCGGGACTATGTGGTGCGGTCATTCAATGCCGACAAGCCGTTCGATCGGTTTATCGTCGAGCAGATCGCCGGCGACGAGCTGTCGGGCTACGTGCCGGGGCGCGACGCCACGCCCGAGATGGTCTCGCTGCTGGAGGCCACGCATTATCTGCGCAACGGACAGGACGGGAGCGGAGAGAGCGACGGCAACGAGGACGAGGTGAGGATCGACCGTTACTCGGCGCTGGAAGCAGCGTCGCAGATCGTGGGCTCGTCGCTCCTGGGCCTGACGCTGCAATGCGCCCGCTGCCACGACCACAAATTCGAACCGGTCTCGCAGCGCGAATACTTTCAACTGCAAGCCGTCTTCTATCCAGCGTTCAACGTCCGCGATTGGCAAAAGCCGAACGAGCGGGTGCTGGTTGCCAACCTGCCGGGCGAGCTGGCGAAGTGGGAAGCCCACTCCAAGGCGATCGACGACAAGATCGCCGAGCTGCGGACAGGATTCGCAAAGTGGGCCCGCGAGAATCGTCCGCCCAGCGTGGTGCTCCTGCACGACGAGTTCGACCCCAATGGCCCGGGACTCGCGGAGCACTGGAGCAACGTGGCGCCGGGCGATGACACGGCGGCGGGCGATGGGCCGGTCGGCCTCGACACGGCCGAAGCGCCGGGCGCACTGCGCCGCGATGGCTCGCTCGCGATCGTCGAAAGCGGCAGCGGCGGCGACCGCTGGTTGTCCACAAAGCAGGCGTTTGACTGGACGCCTGACGGCGAGAACCAGTGGGTCCAGGTGACCTTCGACCTGGTCGACAACAAGCTCGGCGCGGACGGGCAGGCGGCCGAGCGGATCGCCTACCTGATTGCCTTGCACGACTTCAACGACAATAGCCCGGTGGGCAAGGGCAATATCCTCATCGACGGTAACCCGGCCGGCGGGGCCAGCGTGCACGTTGACTATCCCGGCGACGATTCGACAAGCGCCGGCACATTTGGCGCGGCCAGGTACGAACCGGGGCACAGCTATGGTGTGCGGATCACCAACGTTGGCAAGGGCAAGTATCGCCTGGAACACCTGGTGGACCTGGTACCGGAGGATAAGCACCTCACACTCCAAGCCGAAGACCTGCCCGACGGCGGTTTCGGTTTTGAGTATTGCTGCCGGCGCAGCTTCCTGGTCGACAATGTCGTGGTAGAGCGCAGCGCGCCGGCGGCCGAAGGTCAGGGTGGCGGCGCCGCGGTTGTGTCGACCCTGCGCGAAAAACAGAGCCAGCTCGTCGCCGAGGTCCAAGCACTCGAAAAGACGCGCGGCCCGAATCCTGGCAGGATCTCCAGTGTTTACGAACGGTCGGCGGCCGCGCCTGAAGTGTTCCTGCTGACGCGCGGCAACCACGCGTCACCAGGCGACAAGGTCGAGCCGGGCCCGTTTGCGGCGATCGCCGACGCCGGCAATCCGCTGGACATTCGACCGCCATTCGACGGCGCGACCTCCAGCGGCCGACGATTGGCGTGGGCCCAGTGGTTGACCCGACCGGGTTCGCGCGCCGCGGCGCTGGTCGCGCGGGTGCAAGTGAATCGCATCTGGCAGCATCACTTTGGCGCCGGTCTGGTCGCTACGCCCGAGAATCTGGGCACGAGCGGATCGCCACCGTCGCATCCCCAGCTCATGGATTACCTGGCAGGTAGGTTGATCGGCTCCGGCTGGAGCATCAAAGAGATGCACCGCGAGCTGATGACCTCGACCGCCTATCGTCAGGCAAGCTCGCTGCCGAGCGGGGACGCCGGCAAACGGGCGACGGAGTTCGATCCGCAGAATCGCCTGCTGTGGCGATTTAACCTCCAGCGATTAGATGCCGAGGCCCTGCGTGACGCGGTGTTGGCCACCAGTGGACAGCTCGACGAGAGCCTGGGTGGCCCCTATGTGCGCACCACGCGCAACGAGTCGGGCGAGGTCGTGCTCGACGCAGCGGCCGGCGGCGCCACGCGACGAGCGATCTACTTGCAGCAGCGCCGCACCCAGACCTTGAGCTTCTTGAACGTGTTCGACACGCCGACGATCGTGTTTAACTGCGTGCAGCGGCCGGTCTCGACGATGCCGCTGCAATCGCTGAGCCTGATGAACTCCGAGTTTATGGTCACCGCCGCCGCCAAGTTTGCCGAGCGGATTTCGGCCGAGGCGCCCGCCGACCCCTCGGAGCGCGTTCGCCGCGCGTTCCTGCTGGCCACCGGCCGCGAGCCGGCGCCGGAAGAGCTGCAAGCGGCCGTCGGGTTTGTCATTGAGCAGCAGTCGCTCCACGGTCAAACTGCCGAGGTCGCCCCGGCCGAGGCAGAACGGCGCAGTTGGTCCGACTTTTGCCAGATGCTCTTGGCCAGTAGCCCGTTCTTGTACGTGGAGTGACGTTTGCCATGTCCGACGCTAAGCCTACATTCGACCTGCAGCAGGCCGCGCAGCTCTCGCGGCGGATGTTCCTGGGTCAGTATGCCGGCTCGTTGGGCGCCATGGCCCTGGCGAGTCTGCTGTCGGAGGGCGTGAAGGCCGCCGAGGCCACCGCCGGCTCATCGCCCACGCTGCCGGCCAAGGCCAAGAGCGTGATCTGCCTGTTTCAGCACGGCGGTCCGAGCCAGATGGACCTGTTCGACCCCAAGCCGACCTTGCAGAAGTATCACGGCCAGCCCTACTCGGGCGAATTGGAGACTCACTTCGTCAGCCAGCGCGGCAACGTGCTGGGGTCGCCGTTCAAGTTCGCGAAGCACGGCAACTCGGGCATGGAGCTTTGCGAGCTGCTGCCACATACGGCCGGTGTAGCCGACGACCTGACCTTGATCCGCTCGATGAACACCGAGAGTGTCGATCACGAGTCGGCGCTGCGGCTGATCCACACTGGACGATTCATCGCCGGCATGCCCAGTTGGGGATCCTGGGTGACCTATGCTCTGGGCTCAGAGAATCGCAACCTGCCGTCTTACGTCGTGCTCTCCGACCCCGGCGGGTTGCCGGTGGATGGCGAACGCAATTGGTCGGCCGGTTGGCTGCCGGCGGTTTATCAGGGCACGCCGTTTCGCTCGGGCGCGTCGCCCGTGCTAAATCTGCGCACGCCTGAGGGAGTCTCAGCGGCGGCCCGCGGGCGGCAACTCGAGTATCTGCAGTCGCTCAACCGCACGCACCTGACGCGGCATCCGGGCAATTCAGAGTTGGAAGCCCGGTTGGCCAACTTTGAGACCGCGGCTCGCATGCAGACGACCGTGCCCGGCGTGTTGGACATTTCAGGCGAGACGGCCGAGACGCGAGCACTGTACGGCTTGGACAACGACACCACGCGCGAGTATGGCACTCGCTGCCTGCTGGCCCGGCGACTGGTAGAGCAGGGGGTGCGGTTCGTGCAGATCTTTATGAGCGGTCAGCCCTGGGATACGCACAGCAACAACGCCGGCAGCCTCAAGGGTCTGTGCGCGCGGACCGATCAGCCCAGTGCCGCGCTGGTGCTCGATTTGAAACGGCGCGGGCTACTCGATTCGACCATCGTGCTGTGGACCGGCGAGTTTGGCCGCTTGCCGACCTCGCAGGGCGCGGACGGCCGCGACCACAACCGCCGCGGCTTCTCGCTATGGCTGGCCGGCGGCGGTTTCAAGGGCGGCTACACCCACGGCGCGACCGACGACTTTGGCTACGAGGCGGTGAAGGACGTAGTCACGGTGCACGACCTGCACGCCACGCTGCTGTCGGCGCTGGGTCTGGACCATCGCCGCCTGGCGTATCCTCACGACGGTCGGCCCACGAGCCTGACCGACCCCGACGTGACCAAGGCCCGGCTGGTGCCGGAGCTGTTGGCCTAGCAGCCAGCGCCCAATTCTCTGCGATTATTTGCCATGGGCGACGGCCACCGCTCGCTGTCGGGCGGAGCCGAGTATACTAGGCCCGACGCAAATACACCCTGATTGACCTGCGGAGATTCTGCAATGCCTCGTACCTGGTTGCTCGCCGCGCTGGTCGCGATTTCCGTTTGCCATGTCGCCGCGATCACCCCTGCTCGGGCCGAGCCCGCCAAGGCCGAAGCGCCCTTTGAGGCCGACCAAGCCTATATCAAGGAGCACTACACCAAGTACGAGTACGAAGCGCCGATGCGTGACGGTGTTAAACTGTTCACGGCGGTCTACGTACCCAAGGACACCAGCGAAACCTATCCGATCCTGCTGATCCGCACCCCCTACGGCCTGCGACCTTATGGCGCGAGCAACTATCCTGAGTCGCCGCGCGGACCGCTGAAGCATTACGCCAAAGAAAAGTTCATCTTCGCCTATCAGGACGTGCGCGGGCGAAATGCCTCGGGCGGCGAGTTTGTCCACGTCCGGCCGCACCTGGCGAACAAGGGTCCCAAGGACTTTGACGAAAGCACCGACACCTACGACACGATCGACTTTCTGGTCAAACGCGTGCCGCTGAACAACGGCAACGTCGGCATCCTGGGCATCTCTTACCCGGGATTCTACGCGGCGGCGGGAATGATCGACGCGCATCCGGCGCTCAAGTGCTCGTCGCCGCAGGCGCCGGTCACCGACTGGTTTATCGGCGACGACTTTCGACACAACGGCGCGCTCTACCTGGCACATTCGTTCCGTTTTCTGTCGTTCTTCGGTCAGCCCTTGGCGAGTCCGACCCGGCAGACTCCGCCCCCCTTCGACTATCGCACGCCAGACGGCTACGAGTTTTACCTGAACCTCGGCCCACTGGACGCGGTCGCTAAGAATCACTTTGAGAAGGGGCTGATCTACTGGGACGAGTTGCTCGCGCATGGAACCTACGACGACTATTGGAAGGCGCGGACCATCTTGCCGCATCTTAAGGGCATTCGCCCCGCAGTGATGACCGTTGGCGGCTGGTACGACGCCGAGGATCTCTACGGCCCGCTGCATGTTTACTCGTCGACCGAAACCCAGTCCCCCGGCGCGTACAACACCCTGGTGATCGGGCCCTGGGCGCACGGCGACTGGCACGGCGGCGACGCAGACCACCTGGGCAACGTCCAATTCCATCAAAAGACGGCCGTGTTCTATCGGCAACAGATCGAGTTGCCGTTTCTCAATCATTTCCTCAAGGGTGCTGCCGACCCCAAGCTGCCCGAGGCGTACGTCTTTGAAACCGGCACCAACCAGTGGCGGCGCCACGAGGCCTGGCCTCCTAAGCAAGTGACCGCCAAGACGTTGTACTTTCATCCCGGCGGACGCCTGAGCTTCGACCCCGTGGCCAGTCCCGGCGCCGAGGGCTGGGATGAATACGTCAGCGATCCGGCCAAGCCGGTGCCGTTCATTCCCAACGTCGCCATCGGCATGACCCGCGAGCACATGCTGGACGATCAGCGCTTCGCGGCCTCGCGCACCGACGTGCTGGTCTACGCGACCGAACCGCTGGCCGAGGACGTGACAATCGCCGGTCCGATCGTGCCGCGGCTGTTCGTCTCCACCACCGGCACCGACTCTGACTGGGTCGTCAAGCTGATCGACGTGTACTCAGGCGACTTTCCGAATCCCAGCCCCAACCCGGCCGGCGTGCAGATGGGCGGTTACCAGCAACTGGTACGCGGCGAGGTGATGCGCGGCAAGTTTCGCGACAGCTTCGAAAAGCCCGCGCCATTTGCAACCGGACAGGTTACCAAGGTCGAATACGTGATGCCCGACGCCTACCACACGTTTCGCCGAGGCCACCGCATCATGGTTCAGGTGCAAAGCTCGTGGTTCCCGCTGGTCGACCGCAATCCGCAGCGCTTCATGGACATTGCACACGCAAAAGCTGAAGACTTTCAGAAGGCGACGCAACGGGTCTATCGCACGCCGCACGAGAGCTCGCAGGTGAAGATCTACGTCTTGCCGGCGGCCGGGCAATAGCCGAAATTGCGCTAGCCGTAATCGCGTCGGACGAAATCGTGCTAGACGTCGAGCGTTTCGAGCAACAGCTCGAGCACGTCGACTTCCTCCTCGACAGACGGTTGCTCGGACGAATCGTCGGTCCATGTTGCGAAGAGTGCATCGGACACCTCGTCGACGGCGTCGGCGGCGACCGCGGCGACCGGCGCGCTGGCGGTGACCGGGGCGACCGTCGCGACCCCTGCTGCGGTGCCGGCAGCCAGACCCGACACCAGCGCATTCTGGTCTCCGCTTGCTAGCGCGGCGCTGCCACCGCCACCACCGCCGTTGCTGGCCGTGTAAAAATCCCATGTGCCCAAGGGGATGTTGCTGACCACGCGGATCTCGGTCGTGAAGATGAAATTCAGGCCGGGCATCGTGCTGGGGAAGGTCAGTTCAATGAAGAAGGCTTTGGCGCCGGTCGCAGGTGCCGCGATATTGGCCGAATAGGTCCCACCCCCCAGGTTCGGAAGCGTGGAGCTGGTGTAGTTAATGCCCGTGTAACCGTAGCGGAAGTCGCGGGCCGTGGGGTTGTAGGCTTGCCACAGCTTGACTGACGTAGGCGAGCTGGAAGTCTGGACGTTGATCGACCCGTCCTGGCCGATGGTCCAGGAATAAGTCGGCAGCGCTTTGTTGTTCGCAATCGCATCGTAGAAGGTCAACAGGCTGTCATTGGCGCTCGAGTCGAGCGAGTGGCCGGTATTCGGGATGTAGCGCAGGTAGTTTTTCGTGCCCTGCAAGTCGGAGAAATAATATTGGGTGGAGTCTGGCACGAAGAATTCGTCGCCCGCCGAGTTGATCAGCAACTTCGGAATCGCGAGGTTGCCGCTGTTGATATAGCTGTAGGGATCGATGATCTTACCCAGGTCACGGTTGGCGTCTTGCTGCACATTCTGCGCGACGCCGTAGTAGACGTAGTCGTAAATTGCCTCGGAGAATCCGCCGAAGGTATGCGACGCCACTCCGTCGTAGAAGGCATAGTGGTGCATCATCTGCTCGTCCATGTTCAGCACGTCAATCACCGCGGGAATGATCGCCTTCACGCGGTTGTCACCGGCCGCCGTAAGCCAGGTGGTCCAGCCGCGCTTCGACGCGCCCGAGACGATGAAATCCACCACCGACGGCTGCACGGCCTGCACCATGTCCATGGTCTCGACCGCGCTTTTCGCCATCGCCAGCAGGGCCGGCCAGGTATCGTTACCGGGGTCGCCCTGATGCTCGGTGTATTGATCGAACGAGTAGGCGATAATTTCATCCTCGGTCCGGCTTTCGTTGAGCGGATCGCCGGCAAAGGTGAGCGCCTGATTGGGCACGGTCGGCAGCAACACAGTGATCGAATGCGCCGCCAGCGCCGCGGAAACCATGCTGCTGTCAGCGCTCGCCGGTGCGCTGCCGGTCGAGCCGCCGGTGACGAACAAGAGCGCGGTCGTGTTGGTCACTACGGTCGGCACGATAACCTGCACCCAATGCTGCCAGATCGGCTTGCTGCTCTCTCCGGGGCGCCAGGTCTGACTCTTCAAGTCATAGATGTAGGCGGTATAGCCCGCGCCCACGATCGTCTTGTTAAGCGAATAGCTGGTGTTCGGATCATTGGAATGGACGTAATCGCTCAGAATGCTGTTGCCGATCGTGTCGACCAGCAACGACTGGAGGGAGCTGACCCCTTCGTTGCCTGCCTTGTCGGTGACGCGGACGCGGATTTGCGTCAGGTAAGGCTGCCCGAGGCCATTGGTGGCCGGCAGCGCAGGGTTCAACTGGAAGTACGACCCGCCGTTGTACAACGTGGAGAGCGTGCGATTGGTCTCGCCGGCGTCGTTGAAGTCGCCATCGTTGTTCAGGTCGACGTCCAGCCGGACCTGCGTGCCGTTAGCCAGGGTAAAGTTATCGAACGCCCCCACGGTGACGTGCGGCGTGCGGTCGTCGGTAAAGCTCATCATCGTGCCGGCCGTTACCGTTGGCGCAACCGTGTCGAGGGTGAAGGTCACGTCCTTGTTCACGATCGTGCCCTTGGCATCGATGCCCCGCAGGTGCAGCGTGTGCAGCCCGTTTGAGAGCGTGCCGCCAAACACCGTGTTGAGCACCGCCGGGCTGAGCGAGAAAGTGCCGTTGAGCTGCAGTTGAGAGAAGACGTTGACCGAGGGCGGGCTGGCGTCGAATCCTGCAGTGAACGCCACGATCTCGTTGACGCCGGTGAGCGATCCCGAGATGGTCGCGTCTGACGTGATGCCGTCGCCGACCGTGCCCGTATCATTGGCCAGTGCTCCGGTCAACACCGGTGGCGTCGCCGGCACGTTCAGCCGAGTAATCGTGCCTTGATTGGTGATGACGATCGTCTTGTCGGCGGCGGTTACGTTATTGTCGCGATTCATATCGTGCGGGCTCGCGATCCCGACAGTCCCACCCGCATTGGCAAGCACGGCCGTGGCGTCGGCGCTGCTGGTCAGAAAGAAATCCGCGGGCGGGGACGTGCCCACTTCGCCCGTCTTGTTGCCGAACAGGAACACGTCGGCTGAGGTCAGGCCCGTGTTGGCATTGGGCAGCATATGAACCTGTAGCCAGGTGTTCTTAATCGCGCTGTTGGCCCAGGTGATCTCGACGCGATCCGAGCCCAGCGTGCCCGCCCCGGCCCGCACGCTGACCGTGGTGGGCGCCGGCGCCGCGCCCCATTGCCCGGGGGCATTGCTATCGCCGGTGCGAAAGATGAAGTCGTTGGCCGTGATCGTCCCGTGAGCGCCGGAGATGTCGACCATCACGCCGTTGATGCCCCGGCTGTAATTGCTGACGCTGCTAAAAGTGGCCAGACCGCCTGTCGGCAACAGCGGTGTCTTGCCCGGCGCGATTGCAGCGTCGTCGGCGGCGTTAACACCAGCCAGTCCACCGTCAAACGCCGAGTGGTCGTAAAAGAGAAACCTTCCGACGACTGCCGCCAGCAAGTTCCGACGCTCGAGCACCTCGAGACGCGGTTGATACCCGCTCACATGCTCGAGTTGACCTCGCCGCCCGCGCCGCGTCGACAGATTACGACCATGCATTGCCACTTCTCCGTACCGCATTAGAAGCTTGACCGCGCAAAAAGCCCGCACCGGCGGCCAGTATAACCGCCCCCGACCAAAGAGGCCAGCTTTTTACTTGGCGCGAAGGTTTCGCCAGAGGCCGCAGATGTCCGCCGAGAGCGCTCCCCCTAGGTCCACAAACTGCGGTCCAGCATCCGGTAGTTGATCGCCTCGCTCACGTGTGCCGGCGCGATGCGGTCGCTCTCGTCCAGGTCAGCAATCGTGCGGGCCAGGCGTAAGATCTTGTCGTGGGCCCGGGCCGACAGGCCTAGCTCGGTCATCGTCGCTCGCAGCAGATTCATGCCCGCGTCATCCAACGCGCAGAATTGGCGGATCTGCCTGTGGGTCATCTGGCCGTTGTGCCGCGTGACCGTGCCGGCGAAGCGCCGCTGCTGGATCGCCCGGGCCGACACCACGCTAGCGCGCATCTGTTCACTCGAAGTGCCGGGGGTCGCCGCGCTCAACTCGCGAAACGGGACGGCCGGCACTTCGATCTGAATGTCGATGCGGTCTAGCAGAGGCCCCGATATTTTCGACATATAGCGCTCAATTTGCGGCACGGTGCAGTGGCAGTCGCGGCGCGGATCGTTGCGATACCCGCAAGGGCAGGGGTTCAAGGCCGCAATCAGCATGAACCCTGCCGGAAAGGTGGTGCTCGACAGGGCCCGCGAGATCGTGACCGTGCCATCTTCCAACGGCTGGCGCAGGACCTCCAGCGTGCGGCGATTGAACTCAGGCAACTCGTCCAAGAATAAAATACCGTTGTGGCTTAGCAGTCCGTTGAAATTCAGTGTTGTCAGGCGGCGGGGGCGAGGTGGAGCGGTCGCCAGCGATTTTCAAGTGCGGCGCCCGCGCGACTTTTCAAATCGTTCCATGCGCGCCGAAACGCGA
>Ga0163144_10000156_pt1 | contig 155937 bp, 144 predicted proteins | sample OliLak19BULKMAT1_FD_123175 | JGI IMG/M metagenome (GOLD analysis project Ga0163144, IMG submission 123175) | Freshwater microbial mat bacterial communities from Lake Vanda, McMurdo Dry Valleys, Antarctica - Oligotrophic Lake LV.19.BULKMAT1 | ecosystem: Environmental > Aquatic > Freshwater >...
GGCGATGGCGGTGCTGCGGGCGACGACACCATTATCGGCGGCTCTGGCAACGATACGATCGATGGCGGCAACGGCAACGACTCCCTGCTGGGCGGCGGCGAGGATGATTCTATCCTCGGCGGCAACGGCGACGACACGATCGACGGTGGTAATGACGACGATCTGATTGCCGGCGGCAACGGCAACGACAGTATTCTCGGTGGGAACGGCGAGGATTCGATCCTCGGCGAGATTGGCGACGATACGATAGACGGCGAGGGTGGCGACGACACGATCCTCGGTGGGGTCGGCAACGACTCGCTCGGCGGCGGCAACGGTGACGATACGGTGCTCGGTGGCGATGGCGAGGACACGATCCTTGGCGGCACCGGCCACGACACGATCGGTGGCGGTAACGGCGACGATTCGATCTTCGGCGACGACGGCACGAACACCAGTGCGGATGGCGGCGACACGATCGAAGGCGGTCGCGGCAACGATACGATCAATGGCGGGCTGGGCGCCGACCGGATCGACGGTGGCAACGGCGACGATATCCTCAACGGCGGCGACGATAACGACACCGTCCGGGGCGAGCTGGGCGACGACTCCGTCTTCGGCGGCAATGGCGATGACTCGGTGCTCGGCAACGAGGGCGAGGACACGGTTGTCGGCGGGGCCGGAGACGACACGGTCGAAGGCGGCGTCGGCAATGACAGCCTGATGGGCGGCGCCGGCGACGATTCGATCGACGGTTTCGCCGGCGACGACACGATCTTTGGTGGTGTCGGCAACGACATTGTCTTCGGGAAGGGCGGCGACGACACGATCCAGGGCGGCGACGGCGACGACACGCTCGATGGCGGCGTCGGCAATGACACGATCGACGGTGGCAGTGGCGACGACTCGATCGATGGCGATACCGGCCTCGACTCACTGCTCGGCGGTTCGGGCAGCGATACGATCCTCGGCGGCAGTGGCGAGGACACGATCTATGGCGGCGGCGAAGGCGACTATCTGGATGGCGGTGCCGAGCGGGATTCGGTCTTCGGTGAAGGCGGCGACGACACGATCGTGTTCGCGGATGCCGGTGCCGATACGGTCGACGGCGGTACGGGCATCGACCGGATCCTGATCCAGGAGAGCTCGTTCAACTTCGACAACGTCACAGCCGACCAGATCGATAATGTCGAAATCGTCGATCTCGGCAATGGCGGGGCCGGTCACGACGTGACACTCGACGGCAACGATGTGCTGAACTTCGGTGCGGATACCGGCGAGACGTTCTCTTCGAACACCATCCATTTGTTCATCAACGGCGACGGCGCCGACACGGTGAGCCTGACGGCTGATGACGAGAACGACCCGGTCTGGACCCTTCAGGGCCAGCAGGTGTACGGCGGCGCCTATGGCGGCCTCACCTACAACGTCTACTCGAACGGCACGGAGTTTGTGGCGGTCGAGGACGGGGTCACGGTCAACACCTGATCGGGGGCAGGGCAAGTCTCCGAGATCGGGAAACGGGCGCTCCTTCGGGGGCGCCCGTTTTCTTTTGAGCCGGTGGGCGGCGGCCTCATACGAATGGGGCGTACGACCGACAGGTTGAGTACCCCCGTTGCGCACGACGCAAGACCGGCCAACCCCTATCATGGCGATTTATCGTATCCGCATGGCGGCGCGTTGCTCCCGAACCGCGAGACCGTTACTTTTATGCGATATCTGACCCGACGGTCGCCGAGCGACGCCTCATTCCCGAAACGGCACGCGGGGAAACGACTTTCTTCATTATCGGAGCCGGCTGTGGCCAGGGGCGCCGTTCCAGCCGCCAATCGGTAGTCACGCGGCGGTAACGACATGGGCGTCATGGTCAATCCTGCCGCCGCATTCTCCCGGCGCATGACGGCCTTGCGTTCCGGCCTGACTGAAATTCCTCGCCAGCCCTGATAGGGTGGCGTCTGACCTTCGCGTCCGGCGCCACACGCGCCGGGCCGTGTTCGATTACCCTCTGTCCGGAGCCATGCCGCCGATGTCCCCTTCCGAACGCCAGCCCTGGATCGTCGTCGGCATCGGATTCGTCGTGCTGGCTTGCTCCTTTGCTGCCCGCTCGATACTCGGCCTTACCATGCCCTCGCTCGAGGCCGATCTCGGCTGGTCGCGCTCGCTGATTTCGACCGGCGCCGCCGTCGCCCTCGTCGTCATGGCGATCGTGGCACCGATCGTCGGCAATCTGGTCGACCGGTTCGGTGCGAGGCTCATGCTGTCGATCGGGCTCGGCATGATCGGACTCGGCATGGTGGGTGCCGCGGTTATGACAGAGCCCTGGCAGTTCTTTCTGCTGTTCGGGCTGCTCGCCGGAATCGGATTCGGTACGGCGGCGAACCATGTCGTGTCGACCGTCGTCAGCCGCCGTTTTGAACGCAATCGCGGTCTCGCCGTCGGTGCAGCGACTTCCGGCTCGACCGGTGGCCAGCTCATTGTCATGCCGGTCCTCGCCTTCATGCTGGCGGCATTCGATTGGCGCTGGGCCTATCTCGGTCTTGCCGCCACCTGCTTCGTCCTGATTCCGCTGGTCTGGACCGCGTCGCGCCCGGCGCCCGCCGGCATCACCACCGTTGGAATCGGCGGCCGCCTCGGCAGCGGGCTCGAGCCGCTGGGCGTGCGGCTGCGCGAACTCGCGCGCGATCGAACTTTCATGCTGCTATTCGCGGGTTTCTTCATTTGCGGCATCACCACGACCGGCGTGATCGAGACGCATCTTCTGCCCTATGCGGCGGCCTGCGGATTTCCGCCGCTCGAGGGCGCGACCGCCTACGGGTTGCTCTCGGCGTTCAATGTCGCGGGCATGGTGCTTGCCGGGTTGCTGACCGATCGCATGCACCGTCCGCTCTTGCTCGGCATCATCTACATCCTGCGCGGATTTACGTTCATCGTGCTGATGCAGATCGTTGACGATCTGCCGCTGCTGATCATCTTCGCGGTCGCGTTCGGGCTGGTCGATTACTCGACGCTGGTGGTGACCGCGCATATCGTCGCGTCGCATATCGGCGTGCGCAAGATGGGCCTCGCGATGGGCATCCTCTCGTCGAGCCATTCAATCGGCGGTGCTATCGGCGCGTTCGCGGCCGGCTACCTGTTCGACCTGTTTGCGCAGTATGACTGGGTCTGGATCGCCTCGATCCTGCTCGCGATCCTGGCCGGGTTCCTGTCATTCGGGATTAAGGAAAGCGACGAGAGGCGCGGCCGCTGGATCGGCCGGCGCCGGGTGGCCCCCGCGATGGGGCACGCGTAACGCATCGCCGGGGGGCGTCATGGTTTTGAGCATCGACTTTCAGGCCGGTTGGCCGCGCGGCGTCGCGGCGGTCGCAGTCGGCGTGACGCGCGCCGGGGCCCTGGGTCGCATCGGGACTATCCGCCCCTCATTGCAGACGGCGATGCAGCGCGGGCGCCACCTGTTCCCGCGGGATGCCCGGCCGGGTGCCCTGGTCGGGCCGCTTGCCGTGCTCGGCCCGACGGGGGAGGCGATCTACCTCCTCCTTTTGCCCGGCGGCTCGGGTTGGAGCGAGGGGGCCGCACAACGGCTCGGCGATGGCGCCCTCCGTCATCTGGCCGCCGCCGGCCACGAAACCCAGGGGATATGGCTGGGCGAGGGCGGCAGCGCGGGTGGCGCCCGGCTGGCCGAGATCACCCTCGGCGCCCGTCTGGCAGCCCACCGGCACGATCTGCGCACCAGGGCCCGCCCGGGCGACCCGGCGCGGGTTCGCCGCCTCGTCCTCGCCGGTCCCGCGTCCGCATCGGCTCGAACCGCCTGGCAGCCGTTCGCGGCGATCGCCGAAGGCGTCGAATTTGCCCGCGAACTGGTCAACGAACCGGGCAACCGGCTCTATCCCGCATCCTTCGCCGCCCGGCTGAAACGCCGGTTGGCCCCGCTCGGCATCGCGGTCGAGATCCTCAGCCCGCCCGCCCTGCGGCAGCTCGGCATGGGTGCCCTGCTGGCGGTCGGCAGTGGCAGCGCGAACCAGCCGCGCCTCGTCGTTCTGCGCTGGCCCGGCCGCGGCGCCGGCCGCAAGGCTGTGCCGGTCGCGTTGGTGGGCAAGGGCGTCACGTTCGATACCGGCGGCATCTCGATCAAGCCGGCTTCGAAGATGGAAGAGATGAAGGGCGACATGGCCGGCGCGGCCGCCGTGGTCGGTACGCTCCTGGTGCTTGCGCGTCAGCGTGCTGCGAATCCGGCGGTCGGCGTTCTGCCGCTGGTCGAGAACATGGTCTCCGGTACGGCGTATCGGCCCGGCGACGTGCTGACCAGTTTTTCGGGTCAGACGATCGAAGTTGTCGATACCGACGCAGAAGGCCGTCTCATTCTTGCAGATGCCCTCGCCTACGCGGTGCGGCGGTTCAAGCCGCGCGCCGTGGTCGATCTTGCAACGCTGACGTATTCGGTGATTGCCGCGCTCGGGCATCTCTATGCGGGGATCTTCTCGAACAACGAAACGCTGGCCGCGCAATTGATCGGCGCCGGTCGCGAAGCCGGCGAGCGTTTGTGGCGCCTGCCGCTGCATCCCGATTACGACGAGCATCTCAAATCCGAGATCGCCGACATCCGGCAATGCGCGCCGAACGACGAATCCGCCGACGCCGTACATGCTGCACAGTTCATGCAGCATTTCGTTGGCGATGCGCCTTGGGCGCATCTCGATATCGCCGGCGTCGAGTTCATGCGCGGCGCGGGGCGCAGTGGCGGTTCGGGCTTTGCGGTCCGGCTGCTGACGCAGTGGCTGACAGGCGCACAGGCCGGACGCGGATCGCGCCGGCAACCCCGACGTGCAAATGGTTCGCAGCGGAAATCCGCGCAGGGCCGACGGCGCAACCCCCGCTGATTCACCGGAATTCCGCAGGAATCCGCAGGAATCCGCAGTTTTTATCGAACCGATACTTGGCCGGATTGTCGCGGTCATGAAAACTTAACTAATATGAAACGGTAACCGCCGGGGTTTCATGGTCGAACCACCGGCGGAACCGACAGGGTTTTCACAGGGGAGTAGGGATCCATGACGCATTGTATGGGGCGCCTGTTTGGCGCGCTCGTTTTTGCTGCGACCAGCATCGCTGGCCTCGCGGCCGCCAAGGCCGAAGAACTTATTGTCTATACCGCGGTCGAGGACGATCAGCTCGCGGCCTACAAGGACGCATTCGAATCCGCCAACCCGGATATCACCATCAACTGGGTGCGCGATTCGACAGGCGTCGTCACCGCGCGCCTGCTCGCGGAAAAGGACAATCCGCAGGCCGACGTGATCTGGGGTCTCGCGGCGACCAGCCTGCTCGTGCTCGACGCCGAGGGCATGCTCGAAGCCTACGCGCCGACTGGCGTCGAAGCGCTCAAGCCGGGCTTCGTGGACCAGGCGAACAATCCGCCGCATTGGGTCGGTATGGACGCGTGGATTTCGGCGATCTGCTTCAACACCATCGAAGGCAAGCTACGCAACATTCCGGCGCCGACCGGCTGGGCCGATCTGCTGAACCCGGCTTACAAGAACCACATTACGATGCCGAACCCGGGCTCGTCGGGCACCGGATTCCTGATGGTGTCGGCGATCCTGCAGCAGATGGGCGAAGATGAAGGCTGGGCCTATCTCGACGCGCTGCACGAAAACATCGCGGTCTATCTGCATTCGGGTTCGCGCCCCTGCGTCAATGCGGCGACGGGCGAGTATCCGATCGGCCTCTCCTTCGAGTATCGCGGCACGCAGGAGAAGAACAAGGGCGCACCGATCGAAGTCATCATCCCGGCCGATGGCGCGGGCTGGGACATGGAAGCCTCGGCGATCATCGCCGGCACCGACAAGCTCGAAGCGGCACAGCGCCTCCTCGATTTCTCGGTCAGCCAGGCGGCCAACGAGCTCTACAACCAGAGCTATGCGGTCGTGGCGATGCCGGGTGTGTCGCGGGTGATCCCGAACTATCCCGCCAACGCCGAGGAACTGATGATCGAGAACGATTTCTCCTGGGCGGCGCTCAATCGCGAACGCATCCTCGAGGAATGGCAGAGCCGCTACGGCAGCAAGGACGCGCCGCAGTAAGTACGCTTCGCGCCGATACGGGCGCCGGATGCCGGCTTTTCGGCATCCGGCGCCCGCTACCGGATGGGGAGGCAAATCCGGCAGGGTCGCGCTATGCGGCCCTGTGCCGGATTGATATCGTTCGGGCGGCTTATCGAAATCAGGGGCACGAGGGGGCGGCATCGTGAACGCGCGCGGGGGCGAGCCCTATCTTCATATCGAGGGCCTGAACAAATCGTTCGGCGACTTCCAGGCACTCAAGGACATCTCGCTCGATGTTTATGAGGGCGAGTTCGTCTGCTTCCTCGGGCCGTCCGGCTGCGGCAAGACGACCTTGCTGCGTGCGATCGCCGGGCTCGACGTTCAGACCAGCGGGCGCATCGTACAGAACGGGCGGAACATCTCGCCGCTGCCGGTGACGGAACGCGATTTCGGAATCGTCTTTCAGTCCTATGCGCTGTTTCCCAACCTGACCGTCGAGGAAAATGTCGGTTATGGGCTGAAGGGGCGCAAGAACAACGGTCATACGATCGGCGGCCGCGTGGCCGAGCTTCTCGCATTGGTCGGGCTTGGCGATCAGGGCCGCAAATATCCCGCCCAGCTTTCCGGCGGCCAGCAGCAGCGCGTGGCCCTCGCCCGCGCGCTCGCCATGTCGCCCGGCCTGTTGCTGCTCGATGAACCGCTCTCGGCGCTCGATGCGCGGGTTCGCGTGCGGCTTCGTCACGAGATCACCTCGCTGCAGAAGCGTCTCGGCGTTACCACGATCATGGTCACGCACGATCAGGAAGAAGCCCTCACCATGGCCGACCGGATCGTCGTGATGAATCACGGCGTGATCGAACAGGTTGGCACGCCGGTCGAGATCTATCGCGAGCCGGCCAGTGTCTTCGTCGCGGATTTTATCGGGGCGATGAGCCTGCTGCCGGGCAGCGCGGTTGGAAACGGACAGGTAAAGCTCGGTGCGCTTACCGTGACGGCAACCGTTCCGCCGGACCTGGCGTCCGGCGCCAATGTATGGATCTGCATCCGACCGGAAGACGTGATGGTGCGCGGTATTGCCGATAACACACCCAATCGCGTCGCGGTGAAGATCGACACGCTTGAGTTTCTCGGGTCGTTCTATCGCGCCGCGTTGCATAGCGAGGCAGCACCGGGTGTCGCAATCACCGCGGATTTCTCGATCAACGCCATGCGCGACCTCCGCCTCGAGGCAGGTCAGCCTTTGACCGTGGCGCTGCCGCCCGAGCGGGTGCGTGTGTTCTCCCGGCCGGCGGGAGCCTGATCCATGGCGGTGACGACCGGGGGTCCTGCGGCGATGGTCCGCGCCCGGGTCGGGCGCGAAGGCTGGATCATGCGCATCGCCCTGATCCTGCTGGGCATCTATCTCGTCGTTACCGTGCTGCTGCCGCTGGAATCGCTGCTGCGCAAGAGTTTCTTCGACAAAGAGGGCGTCTTTGTCGGCGTCTCGAACTATCTGCGCTATTTCACCGATCCCGCATTGTCGGTTGCGATCACCAACAGCCTGACCGTCACCGCGATCGCCACGTCGATCACCATCGTGATCGCCTTCATCTACGCTTATGCGATCCAGCGCAGCCAGATGTGGGGCCGCGGCATTTTCCGCGGGATCGCGCTGGTGCCGCTGCTCGCACCCTCGCTTCTGCCGGGTCTGTCGCTGGTCTATATGTTCGGCAACCAGGGCTTTCTCAACTGGATGCTGGGCGGCCATAGTATCTACGGTCCGATCGGCATCGTCATCGGCGAGGTGTTCTTCACACTGCCACATGCGGTGATGATCATTCTGACGGCGCTGGCAACCGCCGATCAGCGGCTCTACGAGGCGGCGGAATCGCTGCGCGCGAGCAAGCTCCGGATCTTCTTCACCGTGACGCTACCCGGTGCTCGCTATGGCCTCATCAGCGCGATCTTCGTAGTCTTTACGCTGAACTTTACCGATTTCGGCGTGCCGAAGGTGATCGGCGGTTCGTATAACGTCCTGGCGACCGACATCTACAAACAGGTGATCGGCCAGTTCAATTTCCAGATGGGGGCTGTGGTCGGCATGCTGCTGCTGATCCCTGCCGTTATCTCTTTCATCGTTGATCGCACGGTTCAGAAGAAACAGGTGGCGCTGTTGTCGGCTCGCGCCGTGCCTTATCAACCCAAGTCGAACGGCCTGCGCGATATCGGTCTCTTCCTGTTCTGCTCGCTCGTCGCGATCTTCGTGGTCGGGATCCTGGTTGTCGCGGCCTATGGCTCGTTCATCACCTATTGGCCGTATGATCTCACCTTCACCTGGAAGAACTACGACTTCAACAATATCGATACCAATGGCTGGGGCGCGTATTTCAACAGTTTGAAAATGGCCGCGCTGACCGCAATCATCGGTACGGCGATCATTTTCTGGGGCGCGTACCTGATCGAGAAGGGACGCGGTTTCGGCAAGATGCGCGGTGCGATCCAGTTTCTTTGCATGGTGCCGCTTGCGGTGCCCGGCCTGGTGCTCGGGCTTTCCTACATCTTCTTCTTCAATCACCCGGCCAATCCGCTGAACTTCCTCTATCTGACGATGGCGATCCTGGTGATCAACACGATTGCGCATTTCTATACGGTGTGCCATCTGACGGCGCTGACCGCGTTGAAACAGATGGATGCCGAGTTCGAGTCGGTCTCCGCCTCGCTCAAGATTCCGTTCTACAAGACCTTCTGGCGCGTGACCGTGCCGGTCTGTCTGCCGGCGATTATCGATATCGCGATCTATCTCTTCGTCAACGCGATGACCACGGTATCGGCGGTCGTGTTCCTCTATTCGTCGAACACCAAGCTCGCCTCGATCTCGGTCCTCAACATGGACGATGCCGGCAACACGGCGAGCGCGGCGGCGATGGGTATGACGATTGTCGCGACGTCGGCCGCCGTGCGCATTGCGCAGGGCCTCTTGACGCACGGAATCAGTCGGCGGACCCAGGCCTGGCGGCGTCGCTGATCGGGGCGACCTCACGGACTGCGTCGAAGAAGGCGCGTACGATCCGAAGGTTCCGCCGCTCCTCGAGACAGACGAGATATTCGACCGTATCGAGCCGCGCATCGACGATCTCGACCGGCGCGATGCGGTCGTCATGGCCAAGTTCGGTCGCAGCGACGATGCCGACCCCAAGCCCGGCGGCCACGGCTTCGCGGACCGCTTCGCGGCTGCCGATCTCCATCACCTCGCGCAGCGCGATACCGCGCCGGCTGAGCGCTGTCTCGAACAGACGCCGCGTCGAGGATCCCGGTTCACGCAATACGATTCGCTCGCCGACCAGTTCGCTGAGTGCGACCGTGCCGCGTGCGGCCCAGGGATGCGTGCGCGCGACAAACGCCAGAAGCCGGTCCTCGAGGATTGGCGTCGCAAAGAGACGCGGGTCGTAGGCGACGTCGGCCAGGAGCGCCACATCGCAGCGATGTTCGAGCAGGTCGGTCAGAACCTTGTTCGAGTTGCCGATCGAAAGCTGCAACCGGATGCCGGGATGGCGCCGGCTGAAGGCGCCAAGAGAGGGCACGATGGAGTAGGGCGCGTCGGCGCCGACCCGCAATGTCCCGGTCCTGAGGCCCCGCGCCGCAGCCAGGATCTGTTCGGCCTCCTCCTCGACTGCCTTGTGGCGCCTTGTGACCGCCAACAGGTCTTCGCCGAGCCCCGTCAGGACGATGCCCCGGCCGCGCCGGTCAAAGAGCTGTACCCCATACCGCTCCTCCAACCCCTTCACCTGGGCCGATAAAGTCGGCTGGGTGACATTCAGCGCCTGGGCCGCCCGGGTGAAGCTGCCCTCGCTGGCTACGGCATGAAAGGCGCGGAGTTGGGCAGGATTGATAGTCACGATCTATGTATATCATAGAAATCAGAGATTGGACCGATAGAAGCCGGGTCTTTAGTTTTTCCGGGTATTTCGGGCGTCGCCTTAGGTCGGCCGCGCCCCAGCCGGAGAGAAACGATGACCGCTTCCGCCAAACCCGCCCGCGATCCCTGGCTGCTGACGCCAGGCCCGCTCACGACGTCCGCGACCGTCAAGGAAGCGATGTTGCATGATTGGGGCTCGCGCGATGCGAGCTTCATTGCGATCAACCAATCGGTGCGCGAGCGACTGGTGGCGATGGCCGGTGCGACCGGCAACCATGTATGCGTGCCATTGCAGGGCAGCGGTACCTTCGCGGTCGAGGCGATGCTCGGCACCCTGGTGCCGCGCAATGGGAAATTGTTGATCCTGGTGAACGGCGCCTATGGCCGCCGCATGGTCCGTATCTGCGAGATTGCCGACCGCGCCCACAGCGTGCTCGAGCGCGCCGAAAACATGCCGATCGAGGCATCCGCCGTGACAGCGGCGCTGGTGCAGGATCCCGCGATCACCCATGTCGCCGTCATCCATTGCGAAACCACTTCGGGCATTCTCAATCCACTGCAGGAGATCGCACAGGCGGTCGCCCATGCCGGACGCAGCCTGCTGATCGATGCGATGAGCGCCTTCGGCGCGATCCCGGTCGATGCGGCCAAGGTGCCGTTCGATGCGCTCGCCGCCTCATCGAACAAATGTATCGAGGGCGTGCCGGGCGTCGGCTTCGTGATCGTGCGCCAGTCCGTGCTGGAAGCGGCGAAGGGCAATGCACATGCTCTCAGCCTCGATCTGCACGACCAGTGGAGTTCGATGGAGAAGAACGGGCAGTGGCGCTTTACGCCGCCCACTCATGTGATCGTCGCTTTTCATCAGGCGCTGCTCGAGCATGAAGCCGAAGGCGGCGTTGCCGGTCGCGGCAAGCGCTATCGCGACAATGGTCGCATCCTGATCGACGGTATGCGCAAACTCGGCTTCGAAACATTGCTGCCCGATGCACTGCAGGCGCCGATCATCGTCACCTTCCACATGCCGGCCGATCCCAAATTCGATTTCCAGCGTTTCTACGACCGGCTGAAGGACCTGGGCTACGTGATCTATCCGGGCAAGCTCACTGTCGCCGATAGTTTCCGCATCGGCTGCATCGGTCGTCTCGGTGCCAGCGAAATGCACGGCGCGCTCGATGCGGTGCGCCAGGTCATGGCGGAACTGGGCGTCGCCAGCGGCGCCCCCGCGGCGCAAAGCCGCGTCGCCTGAAGGAGAGTGCGCGCATGAAAAAAGACATCCTGACCGTCAACGGCCGCCGCTATCGCTGGCCTTCGGCGCCTGTCGTCGTCGTCTGCATCGACGGCTCCGAGCCGGACTATATGACGGCGGCGATGGCGGCCGGCGCGATGCCGTGGCTCGCGCGCGCATTACCGGGCGGCAGCGAGATGCTGGCCGACTGCGTCGTGCCGTCTTTCACCAACCCGAACAATCTTTCGATCGTGACCGGCGCACCGCCCGCTGTGCACGGCATTTGCGGAAACTTCTTCTACGACCGCGAGGCCGACGCCGAGATCATGATGAACGATCCCAAGTATCTCCGGGCCGGTACCATTCTGGCGGCTTTCGCGGACTCAGACGCCCGCGTTGCCGTCGTCACCGCCAAGGACAAGCTGCGCAAGCTGCTCGGCAACAAGATGACCGGCATCTGCTTTTCGGCGGAAAAGTCGGACGAGACGACGATCGCCGAACACGGCATCGACAATGCGGCGAAGTTTGTCGGTCGTGCGGTGCCGTCAGTCTATAGCGCGGATCTGTCGGAGTTCGTCTTTGCGGCGGGCGTGCGGCTGATGGAGCGCGATCGACCCGATCTCCTCTATCTCTCGACCACCGACTATATCCAGCACAAGCATGCGCCGGGCACGCCCATCGCCAACGATTTCTATCGGATGATGGACGGCTACTGGGCATCGCTCGATGCCACCGGCGCGACCATCGTCCTGACCGCCGATCATGGCATGAATTCCAAGCACGGCGCCGACGGAAAGCCCAACGTGCTTTATCTCCAGACCCTGCTCGACGAATGGCTGGGAAAAGGGAAGGCGCGCGTCATCCTGCCGATCACCGACCCCTATGTCGTGCATCACGGCGCTCTTGGTTCGTTCGCCACGGCCTATCTGCCGGAGAACGTCGATATCGCGGACGTCTTGAAACGTCTGGCGGCGCGGCGGGACGTCGAATTTGCGCTGGATCGCAAAGGGGCAGCGGCGAAATTCGAACTTCCCGAAGACCGCATCGGGGATATCGTCCTGGTCAGCCGCCGCGAGACCGCGATCGGCACGAGCCCAGATCGGCACGATCTCTCGGGCCTCGATGCGCCGCTGCGGTCGCATGGCGGCGTCTCGGAGCAGCGTGTGCCGCTTTACTGCAACCGGCCGGTCGAGGGCGTTGCGGCGAACCGCCGTCTGCGAAATTTTGATGCGTTCGACATCGCGCTCAATCATGCCGTGGCGATTGCGGCACCAGCGCGCGCCGTCGGGCAGCGTTAATCAATTAATCTGGAATGAAAGCAAACCACAGAGGCACATAGAACACGGAATAGTCCTGCTTTCTCTTCTACCTCTGTGTCTCTGTGGTAAAAATTTCAAGGAACGAAAGTCATGAACGTCGCCGTGAAGCCTCCCATTCTCAAGGAATCGATGCGCATCGCTGGCCGCAAGGTCAACAGCGAGCGCGTGCTCGAAATTCACAACCCCTATAATAATGCGGTGGTCGGCACGGTACCGCGGGCGACGCTGGCGCAGATCCGCGAGACCTATGAGATCGCGGCCGCCTACAAGGCGAAACTCACGCGCCATGAACGCGCGACCATCCTGCGCCGGACTGCCGAGATTCTCGATTCCCGCCGCCAGGAAATCGCCGAGCTGATCACCGCCGAATCCGGCCTCTCGCTCAAGGACACGCTCTACGAGGTCGGCCGCGCCTATGACGTGTTCGTGCTGTCGTCCACACTCTGCCTTCAGGATGACGGGCAGATCTTTTCCTGCGATCTCACGCCGCACGGCCAGAAGCGCCGTATCTATACCCAGCGCGATCCGCTGCGCTGCATCACCGCGATCACTCCGTTCAACCATCCGCTGAACCAGGTGGCTCACAAGGTCGCGCCATCGATCGCGACCAACAACAAGATGGTGCTGAAGCCCTCGGAGAAGACGCCGCTGACGGCGCTGCTGCTCGCCGATGTGCTGTACGAGGCGGGGTTGCCGCCCGAGATGTTCTCCGTGGTGACGGGCGATCCGAAAGAGATTGCCGACGAGATGCTGACCAATCCGAATGTCGAACTGATCACCTTCACAGGCGGCGTTTCGGTCGGCAAGTATATCGCGACGCATATGGGCTATCGCCGCGTCGTGCTGGAGCTTGGCGGCAACGATCCGCTGATCGTCATGGAAGACGCCGATGTCGAGCGTGCGGCGACCCTCGCCGCCGGTGGCTCTTACAAGAATTCCGGCCAACGCTGCACGGCGGTCAAGCGGATGATCGTGCATGAGGCTGTCGCCGACGCGTTCGTTGCGAAACTGCTGGCCAAGACCAAAGCCTGGACCTTCGGCGATCCGATGAGCCCGGACAATCTGATGGGCACCGTGATCGACGAGGCCGCGGCACGCTATTGCGAGGACATGGTGAACGATGCGGTCGCGAAGGGCGCCAAACTGCTGCACGGGAACAAGCGCGATGGCGCTCTCTATGCGCCGACATTGCTCGACCATGTGCCCTATGACTGCCCGCTCGTGAAGGAAGAGACCTTCGGGCCGGTTTCGCCGGTCATTCGCGTCAAGGATATCGACCATGCGATCCGGGTCTCGAACTCGACCGCCTACGGCCTGTCCTCGGGCGTGTGCACCAACCGGCTCGACTACATCACGCGCTTCGTCTCCCAGCTCGAGGTCGGCACGGTCAATGTCTGGGAAGTGCCGGGTTACCGGATCGAGATGTCGCCCTTCGGCGGCATCAAGGATTCGGGCCTCGGCTACAAGGAAGGCGTGCTCGAGGCGATGAAGAGCTTCACGAATGTGAAGACCTACTCGCTGCCATGGGCGTGACGGGACGCTCGGGAATATTGGCGCCCCGTTCCGGGGCCGCTCGCGCCCGGCGAGGCCGGACGCTAGGATCGCCCGCTATTTCGTGACCTAACTGGGGAATCCGTCGCTCATGGCTCAAGCTCTTCCGACTCACGCCCGCGTCGTCATCATCGGCGGCGGCATCATCGGCTGCTCTGTTGCCTATCACCTGACCAAGCATGGTTGGAAAGACGTGTTGCTCCTTGAGCGCCAGAAGCTCACCAGCGGGACCACCTGGCATGCCGCCGGCCTGGTGCGCGGCATGCTCTATTCGAGCAATTTGACCAAGCTTGCGACCTACACGCTCGGGCTCTACGAGGGGCTCGAAAAGGAAACCGGGCAGGCGACCGGCCTGAAGCAGAACGGCAGCATGACCGTGGCCAACAACGAGGAGCGCTGGGAAGAAGTCCGGCGCGGTGCATCGATGGCGCGCGCCTTCGGCGTCGAGACGCATCTGCTGACGCCGAAGGAGGCGCAGGAGAAATGGCCGCTGCTCAATTCGAGCGACGTGATCGGCGCGGCGTTCTTTCCGCGCGACGGTCAGTGCAATCCGTCCGACACCTGCATGGCGCTCGCCCGTGGCGCGCGCATTGGCGGGGCGAAGATCGTCGAGAACTGCAAGGTGACCGGCATCCGCACCGAGACCGGTCGCGTTACCGGCGTTTCGACAGACCAGGGCGACGTGTCGGCCGAGATCGTGGTGAATTGTGCGGGCATGTGGGGCCGCGAGGTCGGGCTGATGGCCGGCGTTGCGATGCCGCTGCATGCGGCCGAGCATTTTTATGTCGTGACCGAGCCGATGGATGTACCGGCCAATCTGCCGGTGTTGCGCGACATGGATTCCTGCGCTTATTTCAAGGAAGACGCCGGGAAGCTGCTGATCGGGGCGTTCGAACCGAATGCCAAGCCCTGGGGCATGAACGGTATTCCCGAGGATTTCTGCTTCGACGAGCTGCCCGAGGATTTCGATCATTTCTCGCCGGTACTCGAAGCCGCGATCCATCGCGTACCGAAGCTCGGCGAAGCCGGCATCCGCAAGTTCTTCAACGGCCCGGAAAGCTTCTCGCCCGATCAGCGTTATCTGCTTGGCGAGGTGCCGAACCTGCGTAATTTCTTCGTCGCCGCCGGATTCAATTCGATCGGTATCCAGTCGGCCGGCGGTGTTGGCATGGCGCTGGCGCACTGGATCGTTGAGGGTCGTCCGCCCTTCGACATGTGGGAAGTCGATATCCGTCGCATGATGCCGCACCAGAACGGTAAATCGTATCTGGTCGAGAGGGTGTCCGAGGCGCTCGGCCTGCTCTATGCGATGCACTGGCCGTACCGGCAATACGAGACCGCGCGCGGCATTCGGCGCACGCCACTTTATTTCCGCCTCAAGGAAATGAACGCCTGTTTTGGCGAAGTGGCCGGGTGGGAGCGTCCGAACTGGTTCGCGCCCGAAGGCGTCGAACCGAAATACGAGTACAGCTTCAAACGGCAGAACTGGTTTCCCTATAGCGCGGCGGAATGCAAAGCAACGCGCGAGAATGTCGCTCTGTTCGATCAGTCGACCTTTGCGAAGTTCCTGGTGCAGGGGCCTGAGGCCGAATTCCATCTCCAGCGCATCTGCGCCAACGATGTCGGGGTCGAGCCGGGGCGGGCGGTTTACACGCAATGGCTCAACGAGCGCGGCGGCATCGAATCCGATCTCACCGTGACGCGCCTTGCTGAAGATAGATTCTGGGTCGTGACCGCGGCGGTCAGCGCGGTGCGCGACCGGGTCTGGCTCGAACGCAACATTCCCGATGGCGCCAAGGTTTCAATCGACGACGTGACGGCCGCGTATGCGGTGATCGGCGTCATGGGACCGAAGAGCCGCGATCTGCTGTCTCGTGTCACCGAAGCGGGCCTCGGCAACAATGCCTTTCCGTTCGGCAGTTCGGTCGAGATCGAAATCGCCGGCATCCCGGTTCGTGCGACGCGCATCAGTTATATGGGCGAGCTTGGTTGGGAACTTTATGTGCCCGCTGAATACTCGGTCGCATTGTTCGACCGGCTTTTCGCGGCGGGTGCCGATCTCGGCGTCAAGCCGGCGGGTATGCATGCAATGGACTCGCTCCGCATCGAAAAGGCCTATCGCCATTGGGGCCACGACATCGCGGAGGAAGACACGCCACTCGAAGCCGGGCTCGGCTTCGCCTGCGCCTTCGACAAGGATGTTCCGTTCATCGGCCGCGATGCCCTGCTCGCGCAGAAGGCGAAAGGCCCGCTCACCAAGCGCATGGTCCAGTTCGCGCTCGAGGACCCGGAACCGCTGCTCTATCACAACGAACCGATCTATATGGATGGCAGGCTCGCGGGTTACACCAGCTCGGCCAATTACGGCCATCATCTCGGTCGCGCGATCGCGATGGGCTATGTCAATCATCCCGACGGCGTCAGCGCCGACATGGTGAAGAGCGCGAAATTCGAATTGGAGGTCGCGTGCGAACGTCTGCCGGCGCGGGCGAGCCTGCGTCCGATGTACGACCCGAACAGCGATCGCATGAAGCTATGAGGACACGAGAATGGCCGCATCTATCGATGTGACGACCCAGGCACCGGGCCTGCGCGAGGCACGGCAGGAAGCGGGGCGAATCCGCGTGGTTTTGCAGGATGGTCGCGCGCTGCTCTTCCCGGCGATCTGGCTGCGCGACAATTGCCTTTGCGCGCTCTGCGTCAGCCCCGGCAATGGCCAGCGTCTGGTCGACACCATCGCGCTACCCGAGCGGCCGACAGCCCAACGATTGCTTGCCGCCGGCGAGACGCTGACGATCGTATGGGCGCCGGACGCGCATGAGAGCCGCTATTCCGCCCCGTGGCTCGCCGACCATGCCTTCGACGACGCGAGCCGCCTGGAGCGGCATCCCGAGCCCCTGCTCTGGGGCCCCGAGGTTTCGCGCTCTCTACCGAAGGCCGACTGGTCCGCGGTCGAAAGCCGACCGGCCGACGAGCGCGCCTTGCTAGATTCATTCCTGCGTTATGGTTTCGCGATCCTCAGCGGCGTACCGACCGAAAGCGGTATGGTGACCCGCGTCGGCGATCGCATCGGCCATGTCCGCGTCACCAACTACGGCCGCTGGTTCGAAGTGAAATCGGTGCCGAATCCGAACAATCTCGCTTACACGGGGCTCGGCCTCGGCGTGCATACCGACAACCCCTATCGCGATCCGACGCCGGGTGTGCAGCTTCTGCATTGTCTCGAATGCGAGGCGCCGGGCGGCGATTCGATCCTGGTCGACGGGTTCCGCGCCGCCGCGGACTTCCGCAACGAGGATCCCGACGGCTTCGCATTGCTCACGCACATCGCGCAGGATTATCGCTTCGCCGATCGCGAGGCCGATCTGCGTGCTCGCACGCCGGTCATCGGAACCGACGCGGACGGGCGCGTCGTCGGCATTCATTTCAACAATCGCTCCAAGGCGCCGCTCGATGCGCCGCTTGAACTGGTCGAACCCTGGTACCGTGCCTATCGCCGCTTCGCGACGCTGATGGGTGATCCGTCCCGCGCGCTGATGCTGCGGCTCGAGCCGGGCGATCTTTTGATGATGGCAAACCAGCGGACGTTGCATGGCCGCACCGCGTTCGATCCATCGCTCGGCCGACGCCATCTCCAGGGTTGCTATGTCGATATGGATGGCGTCGAAAGCCGCCATCGCGTGCTCGGCCGCGACAGCCATGCTGATATGCGCGCCGAATCCCGGGGCGCTGCGGCGTGAGCAACAGCGCGCTCTGGGCTGAGATCGAACGGGCTTTCGCGCGGCGTGGCGATCAGTCCTACGGCGAAGGCGTGAGCCAGCGCGCCCATGCGCTGCAATGCGCGGCGCTTGCCGAACAACGCGGCGCGCCGCCGGCGGAGATCGTGGCGGCTTTGCTGCACGATATTGGTCATCTCATTCACGATCTGCCCGAGACGATTGCCGACGACGGCATCGATACCGAACATGAATCGCTTGGCGCCGCCTGGCTTTCGCAATGGTTCGGCCCCGATGTCTCGGAGCCGGTCCTGCTGCATGTGGCTGCCAAGCGCTATCTCTGCGCGACCGAGGCAGGCTACTTCGACGAGCTTTCTGCGGCGTCGGTTCTAAGTCTTCGTTTGCAGGGCGGTCCGATGAACGAGGTTGCGGCGGTCGAATTTGCCGCGCGTGCCGGTGCGGCCGCCGCGATCCGTTTGCGCCAACTCGACGACGAGGGCAAGGATCCCGCGATAGCAACGCCGCCGCTCGAACATTTCCGTCCGCTGGTCGAGGCGCTCGCCCGTCGCTGAGCGCGCGGCGAAGCTGGGTATCCAAGAAATCAGGGGAGGGGCGGGTGGCTGCCGCCTCGGCGGAACTGTGCGGCGGCAAAGATCACAGCCGCCGCCGCGACAATCGCCGGCCCGGCCGGAATGTCCGTGCTGAGCGAACCGCCGAGCCCAATCACGACCGCGATTGCGCCGATTCCGGCGGCCCGAACCGCCATGCCTTCTGGCGTGCGTGCGAAGCGCCGCGCCGTCGCGGCGGGGATCAGAAGCAACGCGGTGATCAACAGCGCGCCGACGGCTTTCATCGCCAGCGCGACCGAGATGGCGATCAGCAGCATCAGCACGACGCGTAGCGCGGCGGTCGGGACGCCCTCGGCGCGTGCGAGATCCGCATCGATGGTCATCAGCAGGAGTTTCCGCCACAGGACCGCCAGCACGACGAGCACGGTCGCGGCACCGCCCCAGATCCAGGCGAGATCGCTTTTTGAGATGGCGAGTACATCGCCGAACAGCAGCCCGACCACGTCGGCGCGAAGGCCCGGCACCAGCGAGACGGCGATGAAGCCGAAGGCGAGCGCCGAATGGGCGAGAATGCCGAGCAGCGTGTCGGTCGCAAGCTGCGCGCGCCGCTCGAGCCCGGCGAGGATAAGCGCGATCGCGAGGCCGACGCCCAGTACGCCGAAGCGCAAATCGACGTCGAGCAGGGCGCCGACCGCGACGCCGAGCAGCGCCGAATGCGCCAGCGAATCCCCGAAATAGGCCATCCGCCGCCACACCACGAAACAGCCGAGCGGCCCTGCGGCGAGTGCGACACCGAGGCCCCCCAGCAGGGCACGGATCAGAAAATCGTCGAGCATGAGCTTCCGCTATCCGGCGTGCGGGTCGGTCGCGCGGGTATCGTGCGCATGGGCGCCGTTCACGTGTGTGTTGTGATTATGCGTCTCATGCCCGTGCGCCGCATGCACGACTTCTCCCGCAATATCGTGCTGGTGATCGTGCTCGTGGGTATAGATCGCGAGGCGCCGCGCTGCCGCGGTGCCGAACATGGCGACGAATTCCGGATTGGTGCTGATCGATTCCGGACGCCCTTCGCAGCAGATATGTTTGTTGAGACAGAGTACGCGGTCGGTTGCCGCCATCACGATATGCAATTCGTGTGACACGATCAGCATGCCGCAGCCGCGGCTGTCGCGCAGCCCGGCAACCAGGTCAAACAGTTCCGTCTGCCCGGTCACGTCGACGCCGCGAGTCGGCTCGTCGAGCACCAGCAGATCCGGATCGCCGATTAACGCACGCGCAAGCAGGACGCGCTGCAATTCGCCGCTGGAAAGATCGTTGAGCAGGGTGTCCGCGACAGCCGCCGCGCCGACTTCGGTGAGCCGTTCGGTCAGCGCGCCGTTTTTATGGCGCGCGCTACCCTGCGCCGTCGCGAGGAAACGCCGCGCCGTGATCGGCATATGCGGGCTCGGCGAGAACCGCTGCGGGACATAACCGACGCGCAATCCCGGTCGCCGCTCGACGGTGCCGGCGCTGGGTTCCAGCAGGCCGAGCAGAATTCGCACCAATGTGCTTTTGCCGGCGCCATTGGGCCCGATCAGAGTTACGATCTCGCGCGGTCGGACATGGATGTCGACGTGATCGAGGATGACCTGGCCGTCCGCCTCGTAACGGATATGCCGGCCGGCGATCAGCGGTGCTGCCAGCGGCGAGATGTCGGGGCGTGGCGCTATCGCTTGTGTCAGGTCGGTCACGCGCGCGGCCCGTCTGCGCATTGCCGGCAGGTGCCTTCCAGCTCCAGCGTCATGCGGTTCGGGCGAAACCCGGCTTGCTGCGCGCCGCGGCGCACCGCATCGCCGATCTTCGGATCGACCAGCTCGGTAACGGTGCCGCATTCATGGCAGATCAGGAATTGCCCCGCATGATCGAGATCGGGATGCGGGCAGCCGATATAGGCGTTGCGCGATTCCAGCCGATGGATGAGCCCCTGCGCGAGCAGGAACTCTAGCGCCCGATAGACTGTCGGTGGAGCGGGATTGCGCGCCTTTTCTCCGGGCATCTCCTGACCGAGCGCTGCCAGCACCTGATAGGCGCCGACCGGCTGGTGGCTCTGCCAGACCAGTTCCAGCACGCGCCTGCGTAGAGGCGTCAGGCGGGCGCCGCTGCGACTGCAGAGCCTTTCGGCTCCATCCAGGGCGCCGTCGATACAGTGTCGGTGATCGTGCGTCCTGCCCATCGGCGGCGGTCCTCCGCTAATCCTTCGGCGCGGCATGAATCCCTGCCGATACATGGCGGTTTGACGCCGGCCGGCAAGGTGGCGGCAACGCGGGAGGATCGGTCCCGATGGCTGCTCGCCGGTAATGATTGACAGGCCTGCCGTCTAAACGCAATGTTATCTTATAACATATCATATACAGAGGTTACCATGCGCCGGACGAGGTTCGGAACCGCCATTTTACTGGGATTGCTGGCCGTGGGCTTGAGGACGGGTGCGGCATCCGAGCCCCCATCGGTGGTGGTTTCGATCAAGCCGGTCCACGCGCTGGTCGCCGGCGTGATGGACGGCGTCGCGACGCCCCTGCTGCTGGTCGATGGCAGCGCGTCGCCGCACGCATACTCGCTGAAGCCTTCCCAAGCGGCCGCGTTGGCCGAAGCCGATCTCGTGGTCTGGGTCGGCGAGGGTTTCGAGTACTTCCTTGAGGCACCGATGGAATCGTTGGTGCCGGAGGGGCACGGGCTCGAGCTCGCCGATCTGTCGACGATCGCGCTGCTGCCGGTGCGCGAAGGCGGCGTGTGGGACGCGGACGATCATGGCGATGGTGCCGCGGACGATCACGATCATGCAGAGGACGATCACGACCAGGCGGACGACGAAGCCACGCACGATAACGCGCATGACGGCTACGATCCGCATATCTGGCTCGATCCCGATCATGCCGTTGCGATCGTCGCGGCGGTCGCCGAACGGCTGCGGTCGATCGATCCCGCCAATGCCGGCTCGTACAGCGACAATGAAGCCGCGTTGATCGAACAACTTCATGCGCTCGATGCGGAAACGCAAACCATGCTCGCACCGCTGCACGACATTCCGTTCATCGTCTTTCACGACGCCTATCAGTATTTCGAACGCCATTACGGTCTGCACGCGGCAGGTTCGATCACCCTCGATCCCGAACAGAAACCGGGCGCGGCGCGGCTCGCCGCGATCCGCGATCGTTTGCGTGAGGGTGGGGTTGTCTGCGCCTTTGCCGAACCGGGTTTCGACGGCGCGTTGCTCGAAACGGCAACCGAGGGAACCGACGTGCGCCTCGGGCAACTCGATCCCGAGGGTATCGCCCTCGAACCCGGTCCGGCGCTCTACCCGGCTTTGATCCGCGATCTCGCCGCGTCGCTTGCGGCGTGCCTTGCGCCGACGGGCTAGGCCGTGTGTTTGGTGGCGGCGCGAGTTTTGAGGTAGTCTCTTGGCTGGCTGGCCCGGATGCACCGGGCTGACGTCGAAGGGGGCATGTCATGGCGGAATCACGCATCGAACTCGATTGGTCGCGACTGCTTGGTTTCGACCAGGCCAATCCGGGTCCCGACCCGTTGAGGCACTCGCCCAAGATCGGTCAGAAGGACGCGATCGGGTTCGTTAGCGCCGCCACGCCACCGCTCCGCGCGAAGGTCGGCGACAAGCGTCAGATTCGCCGCGACAGCCCGGGCACGATCCATGCTCTGCGGGCGAAAGTCGGACCGAAGGACACCCTCAAACGTTAGATCCGGTTTCGTCCTTGTCCATTCTACCGCCGGCAATCCTGTGCCGGCGGACGGTTGATCCTGTCATCATGGAGCCGGTTGCATGAAAGCCGAATGCGTCGTCGATATTCGCAGCGAAGTCGGCGAAACGCCGATCTGGGACGAGGCAGCCGGCGTTCTGTACTGGATCGATTGCCTCGCGCCTGCCGTGCATCGCTTCCGGTCGCGAGACGATACCGACGAGATCGTGCCGCTGCTGATCGATAGCGGGCATATTGGTGCAATCGCACTGGTCGAGGGCGGCGGCTTTCTCGTGCTTGCCGGCAGCGGTCTCTGGATTTATCCGGCCGACGGCGAGCGCCGTCTTCTCGCGAAACCCGACGAAGACCGGCCGCAGAATGTTGTGAACGACGGCAAATGCGATCCACAGGGCCGCTTCTGGTTCGGCACCATGCACAATCAGAGCAAGGAAGAAAGCGGGCGCCTGTTCCGTTACGACAGCAAGCGTGGACTCGTGCCGATGGACTAAGGCTTTTCCTGCTCGAATGGAATGGGCTGGAGCCCCGACGGTCGCACGATGTATTTCGTCGACATGATGCCCGGTCGTATCCTTGCCTATGATTTCGACGGCAAGACCGGCGGCATCTCGAGGCGCCGCGTGTTCGCGCAGGTGTCGAAAGATGAAGGCATCCCAGACGGCCTCGCGGTCGACAATGACGGCGGCGTGTGGGTCGCCCACTGGGATGGCTGGTGCCTCAGTCACTACGCGCCCGACGGCAAGCGCATCGCGAAGATCGATCTGCCGGTTCAGCGGCCGACATGCCCCGCCTTCGGCGGCGCCGATATGCGCGATCTCTATGTCACCTCCGCGGCGATGGAACTCTCCAACGATCAGCTCGCGAAGGGTCCGCTCGCCGGCAGTCTCTTTCGCCTGCGCGCCGATGTGGCGGGACCCAAGGCCGTACGGTTCAAGCCGTAGTTTCTGCCCCTAAGCGTAGGCGGCGCCCACCATTCGTGCCGCCTTGAACGCGCAATCGAACGGGCGCAGCCTCAAATCTCCAGAAGTCGGCGGCGGGCCGGCACGGTGGAGAATGGCGATGGATGGCGATGCGATCGCTTGGCCGGTAAAGCAGCGCGAATTTCACAACCACCATTTCGATTCGACAATCTGGAACGACTTCCAGTTCCGCGACGACGATATCGTCATCGCCACCTATGCAAAATCGGGCACCACCTGGGTGCAGCAGATTGTTTCCCAACTTCTGTTTGCCGGTATCGAGGGGTTGGACGTGGCCGAGATGTCGCCCTGGCTCGACCTGCGGGTGCCGCCGAAGGAAATCAAGCTTCCCGTCCTTGAGGCGCAGCGCCATCGGCGTTTTGTAAAGACGCATCTGCCAGTCGATGCGCTGGTCTATTCGCCGCGTGCAAAATACATCTATATCGGGCGCGACGGTCGCGACGTAGCCTGGAGCATGCACAACCACCACATCAACGCCAACGACAGCTGGTATGAGGCGCTCAACGACACGCCCGGCCGTGTCGGTCCTCCGATCGAAAGGCCGCCATCCTCGGTGCGACAGTATTTTCTCGACTGGCTCGAGAATGATGGCCACCCATTCTGGCCGTTCTGGGAGAACATTCATTCCTGGTGGGTAATTCGCGATCTCCCGAACCTGTTGCTGTTGCATTTTGATGATCTGAAACGCGACATGGCCGGCGAGATAGCCCGCATTGCTGATTTCCTCGAGATTGATCTGCCGGCGGATCGCCGCCCGGTCATCCATCGGCACTGCACCTTCGAATATATGAAGGCCAATGCGTCAAAGAGCGTGCCGCTCGGTGGCGCCTTCTGGGATGGGGGTGCCGCGACCTTCGTTCACAAAGGCACCAATGGGCGCTGGCGCGATACTCTGACGCCCGACGATTGTCGACGTTATGAGGAAGCGGCGCGGCGCGAACTCGGCGCCGAGTGCGCAAACTGGCTCGGCGGGAGTGGAACCGTCGCATGAATGGGCGAAGCCGAACCGAAAGAGGCTGCCGAGTCGCGCTTGCGTTTGCCCGAGCGCAATGTTTGCCACGCGGATAGGCCGTATCGCCGCCGAACAGCGGTGAAAATACGCTTCCGTTTAAGGCCGACCCTGCGCTTGAAGCGCCGCCCTATACGAACGGCGTAGCCGCTCGAACATTTTTGGACCTCTTCACAAAAATCTCACAGCGGCAGACATCGTTGTCCATTGTCAAAGCGGTCCGCTGCGCCGGACACTGCGTCCAGTGGCCGAAACGGATACGCATTGTACGCAGCGACGGAGAAGAATATGTCCGCGACCACAGAGAAATCCCCGACACCGCGAATCATGTCGCGCCGTGCCGCCTTGGCCCGGCTTGGCTTTGCGTCGACCGTTGCGTATATGGCGCCGGTTCTCGCGACGCTGAGCGACGCGCGGGCTGCCAGCAGTTCATACGGCTCGGGTTCCGGCCCGCTTCGCCGTAGTTCTGCATCGATCGTCGGATCGTCGGGCCTTAGCGAGAGTGGCTCGAGCGACTGAGCGCGACGCAGCCCCACGCTGGATGGGGCTGAAGATCGAAACCCGAAACGTGGCAGGTCGGCTTAAGACGAGTCGCCGAATGTTTTCATGACGGTGAACAAGGCGCGCGCGCTATCCATTTTGGCCGTTGGCAGCGACAGGCTCGCAATTCCAAGCGGTAGCAAGCGGCCATGATCGATGCCGTCCACCCGGGTGCGGCTCCCGATGGTGAGACGCGGTTGCTGACCTTCGCTAATCTCTCGCGGCCGATTGCGTTTCTCGATAGCTGGCCGGTCGCAGAAATCCTGCTGCGTTTGTTGCGCGGCTGGCCGCTCGTCACCGACCGGCCCGCGAGTGCCCCGCCAGCGATCACCGTTCGCCATGAGGGCGGGCTCTATCGTGTCGACTGCGGCTGGAGCGGGGGCGCGCGCGATCTTGCCGACCCGATCGATGCCGCCTGCGCGCTAATCGCCGAACTGATCCAGGCATTGCTCGCCGAACAGAACAAGCGCCTCTGCCTGCATTCCGCGGCGGTCGAGATCGACGGTCGGCTGGTGTTGTTTCCGAGCGACTATCGGGCCGGCAAGAGCACGTTCGTCGCCGCGCTTGCGGCGCGCGGTGCGCGAATTTTCTCCGACGACGTCCTGCCGCTGACAGCCGATCGGGGCTTCGGCATCGCGCCGGGTTTGTCGCCGCGATTGCGTCGGCCACTGCCGAACGACATGAGCGCCGGGCTGCGCGCGTTTGTCGACCGGCATCGCGGACCGACCAGCACGCGTTATCGCTATCTCGATCTTGGCCCCATGCATCTTGCCGCCTTTGGCGAGGTCGCCCCGATCGGTGCGTTCGTGCTGCTGGAACGCGAAGCGCGCGCCGAGGCGCAACTCCTAGAAACCAGCGCCGCCGATGTTCTGCGTCGTCTCGTACTGCGCAACTTCGCGCGCTCGCTGCCGGCCTCGGTAATCCTCGCGCGCCTGCACGAGCTGGTCGAAATCGGCCCGCGGCTTCGGTTGCGCTACGCGCGAGCGGAAGAGGGCGCCGATCTGCTGCTGTGCGTCGCAAAATCCTGGCACGGCGAACCCGCCTATCGGCGCCGGATGGCGAGTCCGTCGCCCCGGCCATTAGCGGCCGCTCGCCTTGCGGCGGTGCCGCCGGGCTGCTTCCTGCGCCATCCCGCGGTCTCGGAAACGACGGTCGATCAGGAGGCGTTCCTCACGGACCCGACCGGCTGGAGCATCCATTATCTCAATCCGCTCGGTACGGCTTTGTGGCGGCTTTTCTCGCAGCCGATGTCGATCGCCGATGCCACGGAGATCCTGCATGCTGCCTTTCCCGAACGCTCGCGCACGCAACTTGCGAAAGATGTCGTTCAGTGGGTCCTGCAAGTCCGCGCCCAGGGCTTCCTGCTTTCAGGCGACGATCCGGTCGCACCGGACGACGAGATCGTGCAGCGCTGCGCGGGTTAACGCGTCACCCGGCGTTGCGCGTTACGCGCCGGCCTTGATCGACTGATAAGCTTCGAGTGCGCGCTCGCGCGCCCGCTTGTGATCGACGATCGGACGCGGGTAAGTCGTGCCGAGCCGCAGGCCGGCGCCTGCGAGCACGGGCTCGGGCGCTTCCCATGGCGCATGGATATGGGCGGTCGAAAGATGCGCTAGCTCGGGAACGAATTGCCGTACATAGGCGCCGTCGGGATCGAATTTGCGGCCCTGCAGCACCGGATTGAAAATCCGGAAATAGGGTGCTGCATCGGCGCCGGAGCCGGCGACCCACTGCCAGCTCGCGGCATTCTGCGCGAGATCCGCATCGACCAGCGTGTCCCAGAACCATTTTTCGCCCGTCCGCCAGTCGATCAGCAGATCCTTGATCAGGAACGACGCGACGATCATGCGAACGCGATTATGCATCCAGCCGGTCTGCCACAGTTCACGCATGCCGGCATCGACGATCGGATAGCCGGTCAGGCCGCGCTGCCATGCGGCGAGGCTCTTTGCATCGTCGTGCCATGGAAACTCATCGAAATTCGCTTTCCACGCACGCGCCGGCAGTTCGGGCCAGTGATAGAGAAGGTGATGGGTGAATTCGCGCCAGCCCAGTTCTCGCAGGAACGCTTCCGCTGCCGCGTCGATCGGTTTCGAAGCCTCGTTGCCGCCGTTCGTTGCGAATTCGGTGCGCCCGACGATCGCCTGCCAGATCTGGCGCGGACCGATCTCGCCGAAATGCAGATGCGGTGAAAGGCGCGATGTACCGATCCGGTCGGGCCGGTCGCGACACTCGCGATAATCGACCAAGGCGGTATCGATGAACGCGCGCAGGCGCGCCTGGGCGCCAGCCTCGCCGGGTTGCCAGACGGCGCGAAGGCCGCCGGCCCAGTCGGGCTTGGCCGGCTCGAGCGACCAATCCGCGAGTATGTCGGAACGCGGCCAGCTTGCCGGATCCGGCAGTGTTTTCGGTGGTTGCCCGAGTGGTTTTTCTTTCGTCAGCACACGAAGGGTGCGCCAGAACGGCGTGAACACCTTGTAAGGTTCGCTTTGTTGCGTCTTCACCGTCCAGGGTTCGTGCAGGAGGGCGGCATTGAAGCTTTTTGCCTCGATTGACGCCTCGTGAAGCATCGCTTTGATGCGTGTGTCGCGCGCGATGGCGGCAGGTTCGTAGCATCGATTCCAGAACACCGTGCCGGCGCCGGTCTCGTGCAACAGTGCAGGAAGCGCGTCGTCGGCGCGCCCTGTGCGCAGAACGAGGCGCGATCCGCGTTGCCTCAGCGCGGCATCGAGCGCATCGAGGCTGCGATGCAGCCACCAGCGGCTCGCACCGCCGAGGGCCCACGCGCTGTCGCCATATTCGAGAATGAATGCCGGTACGATCGGCGCCCCGGTTGCGAGCGCGGCGGCGAGCGCGGGATTGTCGGCGAGGCGAAGATCCTGCCGAAACCAGACGATAACCGGTGCGTCAGCCATCGCGTGCGCCGAACAGGACACGCGAATTGAAGCGGTGCAGCCGTTCGCGGCCGATCAGGTCGATGTGGAAGCCGCGCGGGAACAGGCTGCGGATGGCAGGATCGCCGACATCGAGCCCGCCGGTATAGGCACCGAAGGCCGGCAGCACGAGCCGCGCCCCATCGTGCACGAAACAGCGGCCGGTCACCGTTCGCCCGCGCCAGTTCACGCCGGCGCGCGGATGGTAGTGCCCCGAGATTTCGCCGGCCGCGAACGGCAGCGCTTTTTTGCTGCGTGACACTTGCGCCGCGATCCGCGCCGCATGGCGGAAGAGGAGCGGCCCCTCGACCCATTCGGCCAGCACACGACCCCCGAGCCCGTGCGGTGCCGGGTCGTGATTGCCCTCGATCCAGATCCAGTCGCGTCCCGTCATCAGGGCGGCGAGCCGTGCGCGATCGTCGGCCGCGATGCGCCCGACCGCGTCGCCGTCGTGCAGGCTGTCGCCGAGACAGACGATCCGCGTTGGTGTGAGGCGCGCGACGATCGCGGCCAGACGAACCAGCGTCTCGGTCGTATCGTAGGGCGGCAGCAGCCGGCCCGACGGCGCATAGCTCGAGCCCTTCTCGAAATGCAGGTCGGCGACGATGAGTGTCGAGCGCTCGGGCCACCACAACGCGCCCGACGGATCGGCCTCGAGTTCGGCGCCGTTGATGCGGATGGCAACACTCACAGCGGCAGCTCCGGTACCGGGTCATCGTCGGTGAATTCGGCCATCGCTTCGGCGATCAACTCGGTGGCGGCCTCGTCCATCAGCTCGTCGAGCCCGGCGCCGTAGACCGATTCCTTACCGATCTCGAGCAGCGCAGGTACCGCGAGCGGCGAGAGCCGGCGAAGTCTCCGGTGCCGGATCTTGCCCTCGACGCGGGTCAGCATGTCTCCGAGCCGCTTGATGTCGGTGAGACCGCCGGCCGCATCGGCGCGCGTCGCCTGCAGCAGGATATGCTGCGGGTCGTGCCGGCGCAGCACGTCGTAGATCAGATCGGAACTGAACGTCACCTGCTTGCCCGTTTTCTGTTCGCCCGGATGACGGCGCTCGATCAGCCCGGCGATCACCGCGACATTGCGAAAGGATCGCCGCAGCATACTCGATTCGTCCATCCAGGCCTCGAGATCGTCGCCAAGCATGTCGGGTGCGAACAGGGCCGCGACATCGCGCACCGGCTTCAGGCTCCAGACCGCGATGATGTAGTCGGTCGCGACGAAGCCAAGCGGATGCAGCCCGGCGCGCTCCATTCGCCGGGTCAGCAGCATGCCGAGTGTCTGGTGCGCATTGCGACCCTCGAAGCAATAGGCGACCAGAAATTCCTTCCGGCCTCGCGGAAATGTCTCGACCAGCAATCCGTCCGGTTCCGGCAATTCGGAGCGCAGCCGCTGGATTTCGAGCCATTCCTGTACGGCAGGCGGCAGCGTTCGCCAGCGCCCGGGTTCGGCGAGCAGGCCGCGCACCCGCTGCGCCAGCATCGCGGTCAGCGGCAGCTTGCCGCCTTCATAGGCCGGCACTTTCGGATCCTCGTTCGAACCGCCGCGCGTCACCTCGGCATGAAGCTCGCGCATGCCGACATAGCGCAGCAATTCGCCGGCGAAGACGAAACTGTCGCCGGGTACGAGACCCTGCACGAAATACTCCTCGATCTCGCCCAGCACGCGGCCGCGTTTCAGTTTCACGCGGATCATCGGCTGCTGCACGATGGTTCCGACATTCATCCGATAGCGCCGCGCAAAGCCCGGCCTGGCGATCTTCCAGCGCCCGTCCTCATCCTGTGCGAGGCGGTGCCATTGCTCGTAGCGGCGCAGCGCATAGCCGCCCGTTGCGACGAAATCGAGCACGGCATCAAACGTCGCGCGCGAAAGTTCGGCATAGGGCGCGGCGCGTGTCACTTCGGCGTAGAGGCCGTCGGCCGTGAACGGCGCTTCGCAGGCCATGCCGGTGATATGCTGCGCCAGCACGTCGAGCCCGCCCGGTTTCGGCGGATCGCCGTCGAGCTCACCGGCCTTCACCGCTTCGAGCGCCGCCCGACACTCCAGAACTTCGAAGCGATTGGCAGGAACCAGTAGGGCACGGCTCGGCTCGTCATGGCGGTGATTGGCACGGCCGATGCGCTGCACCAGCCGGCTCGCGCCCTTCGGCGCGCCGATCTGGATCACCAGATCGACGGCGCCCCAGTCAATCCCGAGATCGAGCGAGGACGTCGCGACGACCGCCCGCAGGATGCCACGCGCCATCGCGGCTTCGACCTTGCGGCGCTGTTCGGGGGCGAGCGAACCGTGATGCAGCGCGATCGGCAGATTGTCGTCGTTTAGGCGCCACAAGGCCTGGAATACGATCTCGGCCTGCGCGCGCGTATTGACGAACACGATCGTGGTGCCGGCGCGCTTCACCGCCTGATAGACCTCGGGCAGCGCATGCGTCGCCATATGCCCCGACCAGGGCAGATATTGGCTGGTCGCAAGGATCGTGACGTCCGCGGCGGGGCCGGCAGCGCCGCGCACGATATCGACCGGTGCGTTGTCGGCGCGGCCCGTCGGCGAGAGAAAGGCGAGCAGATGTCGCTCGTCGGCGACAGTGGCGGAGAGGCCCACGCGGCGCAGATCGAGGCTGAGCGATTGCAGCCGCGCGAGGCCAAGCGCCAGCAGATCGCCGCGCTTGGTGTTGGCGAGCGCGTGCAGTTCGTCGACCACGACACGTTCGAGTTTGCCGAAGATCATCGGCGCATCGGCATAGGAGAGCAGCAGCGCCAGCGATTCCGGCGTGGTCATGAGTATCTGCGGCGGCTTGCGGCGCTGCCGCTGGCGTTTATGCGCGGGCGTGTCGCCGGTGCGCGTTTCGCATTCGATCCCGAGCGCCATCTCCTCGATCGGGATTTCGAGATTGCGGTGGATGTCGACCGCGAGCGCCTTCAACGGTGAGATATAGAGCGTGTGCAGGCCGCCGCTGTGCTTGGCCGAATTGCCGCCCGGTTCGTCGGCGGCCTTGTCCGGAGCGTTGCCCGCGAGCGCGATGAGGCTTGGCAGAAACCCGGCCAGCGTCTTGCCGGCGCCCGTGGGTGCGATCAGCAGCGCCGAGCGCCCGGCGCGATCGACATCGACCATCGCAAGCTGGTGCGGAAACGGCCGCCAGCCGCGCGCGGCGAACCAGCACATGAAGGGGGCTGGAAACTCTCCGGTTCGTCCAGAATCGGACACTAGGGGGATCATGAGAGTGATTATACTGGCCCGCGCCGAAGTATCCTGCCGGAATTGGTCAAATTTCATGTGCAACGACCGGACGCCGGCTAATCTCCGCCAGGTGCGGCGCGCACCGTGTCGGTGACGCCGTTTTGTGAGGATGATTGGAATGCTCGAATATCACGTTGCCGCCCAACGTATCGATGCGCATGGAAGCGCCGCCGCCTGTAAGGAGGCGATGATTGTTCTCGATACGAGTATCCGGGGGCGATCCGATGCCTTCAACCCGGCGGAACTGCTGCTAGCGGCAATTGCCGCCGGCATGATCAGGGGTATTGAACGGGTAACGCCGATGCTAAGATTCAACTTACGTGGTGTCGAGACCAATATTCACGGTGTAAGGCAGGATTCACCACCCAGAATGGAATCGATTGCCTACGAGATTGTCGTCGAAACCGATGAGGACGATCATCGGTTGGCATTGCTGCATGCCAATGTCAGAAAATACGGCACCGTCTCCAATACGGTCGCTGCTGCGACAAGGCTTGAAGGCACGATCAGGAGAAAAAATTGAGGCGCCTCCGTCATCGAGAAGCTCACTTGGTCTCGCGCATTGGCTGGCTGCGGGCAGCAGTTCTCGGGGCCAATGACGGGATTGTGTCGACAGCAAGCCTGATCGTTGGTGTCGCAGTTGCGTCGGCCGCGACGTCGGATGTTCTGATTGCGGGTGTTGCGGGGCTCGTCGCGGGGGCTATGTCGATGGCGGCCGGCGAGTATGTATCGGTCAGTTCGCAATCTGACACGGAGCATGCCGATATCGCGCGCGAAAGAGCCGAACTCGCAAGCCAACCCGAGTCTGAACATGAAGAGCTCGCTCAGATCTATGTCAAGCGCGGCCTGGAGCCAGAGCTTGCACGCAAGGTTGCGAGCCAGTTGATGGTAAGTGACGCGCTGGGAGCCCATGCGCGAGACGAGCTGGGAATTTCGGAGGTGACGACCGCGCGCCCCGTGCAGGCGGCGCTGACCTCGGCGGCAACCTTCGCGGTGGGGGCGGCGCTGCCCCTCGCGATGGTGCTGCTTTCGCCTCAGGCCGCGCTGGTCCCGGTGGTTTCACTAGCATCGCTGCTGTTCCTCGCTCTGCTCGGTGCTGTCGGTGCGCAAGCCGGTGGTGCGAGTGTCTGGAAGGCGACGTTCCGCGTGACATTCTGGGGGGCACTCGCGATGGCACTCACCGCCGGTATCGGTATGTTGATCGGTACGGCCGTCTGACCGGTTTCAGTCAACGGCGATCGGCGTTAGGGGAATAAATTGGAATGGCGTTCTTGGGTGTGGGAGAGCCCGCCCGAACGTGACTAAAGCGGTTCGGTCGTATCCGGTTGGTCCGTGGGCGTCCGGATCCAGGCCATCGCCAGCTCGTAGAGGATCGAGAGGATGACGGGCCCGAGGAACAGGCCGATCAGCCCGTACGTGATCGTGCCGCCGATCACGCCGATGATGATGACGAGCATCGGCGTCTCGAGCCCGCGCGCCATCAGAATGGGTTTCAGAAGATTGTCGATCACGAGAAGCGGTAGCAGCGCAACGTTGAAACCGGCTGCCATACCGGTATCCATCGTCATCCAGGCCCACACGATCGCCGGTGCCATGATCAGCAGCGGACCGATTTGCACGATGCAGAGCAGCAGCAGCGCAAAGGCAATCACGCCGGCGGCTGGCACGCCGAAGAGCGCCAGTACAATGCCGGCATAAATCGCCTGCAGGACTGCAACGCCGATTACGCCGCGCGAGATATTGCGGATCGTTGCGCCAGCCAGGTCCACGAAATGGGCGCCTCGATCGGCGGCAATGCGACGGCCGAAGCGCCGCGCATTCTCGGCAAAACGGGGGCCGGATCCGTAGAGAAATCCGGCCATAACGACTGAGGCCGCAAACAACAGGACGCCGATTCCAAGTCCGGCAATCGTGTCGATTGCGATGTTTCCGACAGGCAGGAGCTTTGGTCCGTATGTCTTTAACGCCGTTTCGAGATTGGACGAAGCAAGCGTCCAGATGCGGTGCAACGGTTCGCCGATGAGCGGCCAGCCGGCAACGCTGTCGGACGGCGTCGGCACGCGGATCGTGCCGCTTTCGAGACCGGCCAGAAAAGTCTGGATGCTTTCGGCGAAGCTGACCACGAGTGCGCCGATGGGGCCCAGCACCAGAGCCAGTGTGACGAGAGTGATCAGCGTTGCGGCAAGCCAGCCGCGTCCGCCAAGACGTGCGCGCAGCCACGCATAGACCGGATAGAGCGCGACCGTGAGAATAATCGCCCAGATCACCACGCCGATGAACGGTGCGATCAGGGTCAGCGACCAGTATACGAACAGCGCAAGAAGACCGAGGCGGATCGCGATATCGACGATACGCGCCTCGGCCGATTTTTGCGGCGGTGTCGGTTCGATCCTGTCGATCATGGTCGTCGCCTTTCCTGCTGGCAGCCGGCACCGGGTCCGCACGCCCGGTACGGGTGCGTCAGAATCGTATCATAGAGCCCCCGCGTGGATCGTGTCACCGCGACCAACATGAAGATGAAGAAATTCGATCTGGCGGCGATCCAGCGTGCCTATCGGGGCCGAACCGCCGCGAACTAATCTCGTTTCACTCGATGTAGGTCGCTTCGTTCGGATCGCCGCCTTGCTGAAGCAGGACAAGATTCGTCGGCAGCGTCTCTTCCCACTGGGCTTCTACAAATCCGGTGGCGGCACCTTCACCTGCGCGCCTTTCCCTGCCGCGCTCTCAGCGCGAGATTGTCAATCGTGCCGGGTATTTCGAGCAGCGTGTAAAGGTTCTGATTATTGTCGAGAATCGTCAGCGTGGTTCCGTCAAAAATCATCTCGACGTTCGCGAATCTGCCAGAGCGCATCGTGCGGATCTTGTCGGGCCGGCTGAGTGTCACGGCGCCCGAGCTCGCCAGGGCCAGCTTCTGTTCGTCTTCGGTGACGACTTCGAGAATGGCGTCGCAGGTGAACGACATCGCGGACTGAGCCACCATGTAGTCCGACATGGCCTTGAGTCGGCTCTGCGCAAATTCCTCGCCGGCCTGCGCATCGGCTGGCGAGCCCAGCCAAACCGTCAAGGCCAGCGACGCAGCGACGAGAGCGGTCGCACCGCTCTTCATCCGTTTTCGTATATTCATTGTCATTCGCGCCCAAGTGGACGAGGCGACGCATCGGCAGCCGTTCCGCGCGGTGGCATACGCTGCCGATCTGCGCCGTTGGAACGGCGGGCCGGGTCCCGTTACGATCATGCTAGCATAGCGATCTATGTAGGCGAAGATACGGGCCGCGGGCGCCGATAGGAATGGGTTCCGGCGCGCCGCTTCGGGGGACATCGCATATGACGACGTTTGAGCGCCCGCTCGGCATTCTCTGCGCGCTGCCGCAAGAGATGCAGTTGCTCGCCACGAGCCTCGCGGAATCCCGACCGGACGAGCGCGCAGGGACAACTTTCCTGTCGGGCGCCCTCGACGGGTGCGCGGTGACGATCGCCGAGGGCGGCATCGGCAAAGTGGGGTCGGCGCTCGCCGCGACGCTCCTGCTCGAGCGGTTCAATTGTCGGACGCTGATCTTCACGGGCGTTGCCGGCGGGCTCGACCCGGCGCTCGGGATTGGCGACATCGTGATCGCCGAGCGGCTCATCCAGCATGATTACGGGTCGGTCGTCGGCGACGCGCATGTGGCATTCCGTGGCGGCGATTTCCCCCTTGGCGGTACACGGCGCGATCCGGCCTTCGCGCTCGATCCGCTTCTGCTCGAACGGCTGAAGGCAGGACTCGCCGGTTATGCGCCGCCGATGCTCGCGGCCAGCGTGATTGGCAAGAAGAAAGGGCGACAGCCGCGGCTCGTCTTCGGCACGGTCGTGACTGGCGATGTTTTCGTCAACAGCGCGGCGATGCGCGAACGGCTGCGGGAACGCTGGTCCGCCCAGGCGGTCGAGATGGAAGGAGCCGCGGTCGCGCAGGTCGCCGAGCGCTTCGGCGTACCGGCCATCGTGATCCGTGCGCTCAGTGATCTCGCGGGCGCCGAGAGCCACATGGATTTCGGGCAGTTCCTCGACGTCGCCTCTGAAGCGGCGGCCGATGTGGTGCGTCGGGTCGTCAGGATTGTGGGATAGCGCGCCGAGGCTTTACTGCACGCCCCTCAGCGCGTCATGCACAAATTTCTGAAAGAAATGCACATGATGTTCGCTGAAGTCAGGGCGCGAGCGATCAACAACAAAACGCCCCTGGCGATAACCGCGCGAATGCAGGCCCTTCTGTACCCGCTCGCAGATCCCGACATCCTCGGGGATGAGCGTCGTCTTCATATAGTCGACCAGGCGCTGGTCCTGTTCGTCCGGCGCCGCCTTGAGAAAGAGAAAATCCCAGCGTTCGATTGTCGTTTCGGGTCCCGCGGGAATCACGTGTGAGATCACGTAGTTCGGCGTACCCGGAAACATCAGTGGGATCGTCGTCGGCCAGACGAAACCGAACAACGCGTGCTGGTCGACCCGATCGAGCTTATAGGCGCGGTTGTCGCGCTCGTTCGCCTCGATCGCATGGCTGAAGGTGATGCCATCGTCCGACCAGACCGAGCGGCCAACATAGCCGACCAGTTCCATCAACGCCGGATGATTGGCGGCGCAGTGATAGCATTCGTGGTTGTTGTCGACGACGGTCTTCCAGTTGGCGGCGATTGTGCGCTCGAAGCGCTCGGCGAAGACGAGTTTCTCCATACGCGGGCAGGTGCGCTGCAGATCGGCGAGCAGCTTGCCGGCCTTGTCGACCAGCGGCCTGGCGTCGCGATCGAGATTGACGAACAGCAGCCCGCCGTAATTTTCGAGCCGGATTTCCTTGAGCGCGGCGTTCTCGGGGATCCACCCCGCGAGGCTGTCGCGGCCGCGCGCGCCGCGGAATTGTCCGTCGGTCTCGTAGCACCACTGATGATATGGGCAGACGATCAGCCGGTTGTTGCCGGTGCCTTCGAGCAGCGGATGGGCGCGATGGCTGCAGACATTGTAGAACGCGCGCAGGGCGCCATCAGCTCCGCGCATGATGAACACGCTCTGATCGGCGACCATGCCGACATGATAATCGCCGGGCCTTGCGACCTGGCTGACATGGCACTGATAGATCCAGTTCCGATAGAAAACGGCCTCGCGCTCCGCTTCGTAAACGGCGGGATCGAAGTACCACTCCGCCGGTAGCGTCCATGAATCCTCGGCGACCGGCGCGAAGCGGCCGGCATCGAAAGGGACCGAAGGCGGCGCGCGATGTTCCATCGTCGTCAACAGCCCTCGACGCAAGTACCGCCAGCATCGAAGCTCATAGTTTTCCCGCTGAGCGGCACATGCACGGGCACCTCGCTCGCCGCGATGAATGCCGCCGTGCGCGTCTCGGGCAGGACCGCCCCGTCGCGCGTCGCCTCTTCGTTGGCGTGCGAGGGGATGACCGACTCTGGCTGTACCAGGTCGTTGATCACATAGGCGGCTTCTTTCGGACCGGTCGTGAACACGTCGCCTATATTCATCACGACGAGCTTGGCGCCGTAATGGCCGCGTACGACGAGTTCCTGTTCGGCGGTGATCCCGGTATCGCCGGAGAGATAAACGACGAGCCCGTTCGAGAAGGTCAGCACATAGCCGGTCGGCGGGCCGACATAGCCGGCGATCCCGGCCGCTTTCATCATTTCGGCGAGAGGGCTGTCGATGAAATCGGGGCCGAGCCCGTTGGAATGCACCGCCGGCACGGTCGTGATCGCGACGCCGCCGACATTGCGATTGCCGCCAAAACGAACGCCGAGCGATTTTGCCGGATCGCCGCCGGCAGCCTCGAGGCGCTTGGCGAAGAATGCCGGCATCTCGCTGCCGGTGACAATCGTAGCGTCCGTCGCAACCGCAATTTCGACACTGTTCGACAGCGGCGTGGTGGAGACGGACGCATCCGGTTCCGCGCACGTGCCGGCATTCACCGCCGGCAAACGGCGGTCGCCGACATGGTCGCCATGAACATGACTCACCAGCACGATGTCGATCCGGCCAAGCCGCGGATCGTCGGCGCCGGCAACGGTGCGACCGACGTCGTAGAGTATGCGGGTGCCGTTCGGGTCCTCGAAGACGAAGGCGCGATCCATCGCGCAAAACTCGCCGGCCTGCCCGCCGAGCGGCGTCACCTGGACGAGATCGGCGGCGTTTGCGGGCGATGGGGCGAGGGCGGTCGCGAACGGGATTAGCGCAAGCGCCGTGGCGAGTGGGATCAGGCTTCGATGCATGGCGGTTCTCCGTGCCGGGCCGATCCGCAAAACCTAACCCAGCGCGGCCCCGATTGCACGGCCGGGACGGCAGCAGCGGTGCTGACGATCCGGCACCGGGAGCGTCGTGCGGCTATTCGGCCGTCGTCTCCAGATCGGGCTCCGGCAACGGCTGCGGCTCGAGGCTCAGGATCCACGCGATCACATCGGCCTTCTCGGTTTCCCACTCGGACGACAGTGGCATTTGGATATGCGCGCTCGCCATCTCGTCGATAATCGGTTGCCAATCTTTCGGGTCAAGGCTGTTCACCTGTGCGAAATCGGGCGCGCCGGCGAACGCCACATTCTCCTGCTCTGGTGAGACGCGGTGGCATTCGGAGCAGTATTGCTCCGCTACCATGCGTCCACGTGCAGGATCGCCAGCGGCGTGGTCTGCGGAGCGGTCGCAGGCGGCGACCGGCAGAAGCGCCAGAACGGCGGTGATCGAAAACAGTGCACGATTCATGTCGATTCTCCGGGTGCCGCTCTTACCCCAGAAGCTGTTCGCCCGCTTCCTTCAAACCGGCGTGGATCGAATCGACCAGCTCGTCGATCTGCGCGGTGGTGATGATCAGTGGCGGCGACATGACCAATGTCTCGAAGCTGACGCGCAGGATCGCGCCATGCGCCATGCAGCAATTGCGCGCGACTTCGCCCGCCGACATCGGCGGATCGATCCGAGCCCGTGTCTTCTTGTCGGCAACCAGTTCGACGGCGCCCAGCAGGCCGATCGAACGCACTTCGCCCACGATCGGCAGATCGTTGAGGCGTTTGAGTGCCTTCGCGAGATAGGGGCCGGTTTCGTTCTTCACTTTCTCGCCGAGTTTTTCGTCCTCCATGATCGCGATGTTGCGCAGCGCGACCGCGGCCGCCACCGGATGGCCGGAATAGGTGAAGCCGTGCATGAACCAGCCTTCGTCGATCAGCGGCTTGGCGACGCGATCGCTGACCGCGACGGCTGAGATCGGCAGATAGCCGGATGAGAGACCCTTCGCCATCGCAACTAGATCGGGCTTGATGCCCATGGTCTGGAAACCGAACCACTCGCCGGTGCGCGCAAAGCCGCAAATCACCTCGTCGGCGATCAGCAGCACCTCGGACTTGCGACAGATCTTCTCGACCGCCGGCCAGTAGCTCTTGGGCGGAATGATGACGCCGCCGGCGCCCTGTACCGGCTCGCCGATCACCGCACCTACCTTGTCGGCGCCGATCTCGAGGATCTTGTCTTCGATCGCCTTCGCCATGCGCAGGCCGAACGCATCGAGATCTTCGCCTGGCTTCGCATATTCGAAGGCATAAGGCGGGTCGACATGAACGAAGCCCGGCAAGGGCAGGCCACCCTGCTCGTGCATGTTGCCGTATTTGGTCATTGAGGCCGCCGCCATCGTGCTGCCGTGATAGGCGCGCTCGCGGGCGATGATGGTCTGCTTTTCCGGTTTGCCGACCAGGCCCCAGTAATGGCGGACGATGCGCGCGATCGTGTCGTTCGCTTCCGAACCGGAATTGGCGAAGAACACATGATTCAGATCGCCGCCGAGCAGCGATGTCACCTTGCCGGCGAGTTCGACGGTCGCGGGCGTCGATGAACCGAAGAAGCTGGAATAATAGGGTAGCTCGCGCATCTGCCGGCTTGCCGCCTCGACCAGTTCCTCGCGGCCGTAACCGACATTGACGCACCACAGCCCCGACATGCCGTCCAGATAGCGCTTGTTGTCGATGTCCCAGATATAGACGCCGTCCGCGCGCGAGAAGATCAGTGCGCCACCATTCTCGACATTCTGCCGGTTGTTCGTGAACGGATGGATGTGATGATCGGCATCCAGCTTGCGCAGCCGTGCCTTGTCGTAGTTCCCGCGCATGACGGTCATGGCGTTTCTCCCGGTGTTAATCGCCTGATTGATAATCGCCCGATTGATGCCATTAAGGCAGCCGGCCGGGAATAGGGCAAGCCGGGCGGGCTGCATTGCGCGCGCGGCCGCTATGCGCGCGCAATTGCCTGCATGAACGGCGATTTTTTCGCGGGAAATGCACCAAAGGGGCGTATCGACCGACAGCCGCGTCGCCGCTACTTCCCGGCCAGTGCCTCGCGCAGGCGGCGGACGCGGACGGCGAGCGCCGCCGTCTCATAGGGCTCGCGGGTATGGCCCCAGACGGGCCCCGGCCATGCCGGGTCGTCCTTCTGACGGGCGAGCACATGAACATGGAACTGGCGCACTTCGTTGCCGAGCATACCGATATTGACCTTTTCCGGCCGGAACAGCTTGTCGCTGCCGCGGCTCGCGCGCGCGATTTCCTCGACCAGCGTTCTGCGATCGGCGGGGTTAAGGTCGTGCAGCTCCGTGATTTCGGCGCGCCGCGGAATCAGGATCAGCCACGGCCATTGCTGGGCGTTCATCATCCGAACATCCGAGAGATCCCAGGACGCGAAGGCGTAGCTGTCTTTGGCGAGACGTTCGTCGAGGCGGAATTCGGCGGCCATGGTTCCAATGTCCGGTTGAAGCGGGCGGAGACTAGCCCCCGGCTCTCCGCGAAGCCAGCCTTTCGGACGGCTCTCGACCGGAAGTGGCGCTGCCACCGGCTGTTCGCTTGCGTCGGGACGGAATCCGGGGCAGGTAAGGAGCGGCGCAACCGCTGTCCGGGAGCCATCGCTTGCTCGCCGCCCTCCGCTCCGTCGCCTCGCTGCTGTTCGGGGCCTGTATCCTGATCCTGGGCAATTCGCTGCTCGGCATTCTGCTGCCGATCCGTATGGGCGTCGAAGACCTCTCGCCCGAAATCGCCGGCCTCGTGATGTCGGCTTACTATTTCGGTCTGGTCGGCGGCAGCCTCTGGGGCAAGCGCATCATCGCGCGGGTCGGTCATATCCGAGCGTTCGCCGCGTTCGCCGCCGGCGCCTCGGCCGCAACGCTGCTGCATGCGCTCTGGTACGACCCGATCCCATGGGCGCTGTTGCGAGTGCTGAGCGGCTTCTGCATGGCGGCCTTATTCGCGGCGATCGAAAGCTGGCTCAACATGCGCAGCTCGAACGAGACGCGCGGCCAGGTGCTCTCGCTCTATGTCGTGGTCGCCTATGTCGGATCGTCGGCCGGCCAGTTTCTTGTGAACTATGGCGACGTGCAGGCGTTGCAGCCGTTCATGCTGGTGGCATTGCTGCTCACCGTGTCCTTGATCCCGGTTGTGATGACTCGGGTCGCCGGTCCCGAAATCGGTGCGAGCGCGCGTTTGTCGCTGGCCAAACTGTATCGCATCTCACCCGTCGGCGTGGTCGGCTGCATCGTGTCGGGTGTCATTACCGGCGCGTTCTACGGCATGGGCGCGATCTATGCGCAGAATCTCGGCTATAGCGTGTTCGAGGTGTCGCTGTTCATGGGCGTGACGGTGATCGGCGGGTTGATCGCGCAATGGCCGATCGGCCGCCTTTCCGACAAATTCGACCGCCGTACCGTGATGTTCTTCGTGCTGCTCGCGCTGGCGGCGGCCTGCGTCGCCAATTACGCCCTTGCGCTGCGGCCCGATATGCCGCTGCTGCCCATCCTGGTGCTGATCGGCATTTTCGGCGGGGCGGCGGCCTCGGTCTATCCGCTCGCGGTCGCGCATGCCTGCGACTATGTCGAGCAGCCGCAGATGCTCGCGGCGTCGAGCGGCCTGTTGCTCTCCTGGGCACTCGGTTCGGCGGCGGGACCGGTGCTGGGCTCGCTGGTGATGGGCCAGTTCTCCGATCCGGCTCTGTTCCTGCTGATCGCGGCAGCCGGTCTCTTCCTCGCGATCTTCGTGCGCTACCGCATGTCGCGCCGCGTCGCGAAGCCGTCAGACGAACAGACCAACTTCGTGCCGGTATCGACGATCGCGCTTGCGCCCACGGAACTCGACCCGCGGTCCGATACGCCGGAGGGCGAGGTGCTGCCGCCGGATGCCGATCGGGGCGCGACCGCGAGCGCCTGAACCATCGATAGAGACGCACACCGCATGACCCTGCCGATGTTCATCATCGATGCGTTCGCCGAGCGCACGCTGGCCGGCAATCCGGCCGCCGTCTGTCCGCTCGAAACCTGGCTGCCGGACGACCGCATGCAGGCGATCGCCGCCGAAATGAATTTGTCCGAAACCGTGTTCTTCGCACCGGAACCGGGTGGCACATTGTCTGGCGATGGCGATCTGAGCATTCGCTGGTTCACGCCGACGCGCGAGGTAACCTTGATCGGCCATGCGACGCTGGCCGCCGGCCATCTGATGTTCGAACGGCTGCGGCCCAACGCGCGGGAAGTCCGCTTCATGAGCGGCGGCGAGGCGATGATCGTTCGCCGCGATGGTGCGGCCCTGATGCTCGAAATGCCAGCCCTGCGGCCGCACCCGATCGACGCGCCGCCCGCGCTGGCCGAAGGGCTCGGCGCGACACCGCAGCGCGTCATGGCGGCGAAGCATTATCTCTGTCTGTTCGAACGCGAAGAGCAGGTTGCGGCGCTGAACCCCGATATGGCAAGGATCGCAGCCCTCGAATTGCCCGCTGTCATCGTGACCGCGCCGGCCGGCAACAGCGCGCTTTCGGCGCAGGGCGGGTCGGCCGCCGATTTCGTGTCGCGCTTCTTCGCGCCGGCCAATGGCGTGCCGGAGGATGCCGTCTCGGGTGTCGCGCATCTCTGCCTCGCGCCTTATTGGGCGGAGCGGCTCGGCAAGAAGAAACTCGTCGGCCGGCAATTGTCGCAGCGCGGCGGCATCGTACTCTGCGAGGATCTCGGTGCCCGGGTGACGCTGGGCGGCAGTGCCGTCATCTTTCTCGAAGGCCGCATCGCGGTCTGACACAATGTCCGAGACCGCGCGCATCGTACTTCTCAGCGGCCCCGGCAGCGCGGGCAAGAGCGCCATCGCGAAGGCATTGCAGGCGATCACCGCCGAACCGTTCCTGCATGTCGAAATGGATGCATTCATGACGATGTTGCCGGACAGCTATTTCGGCGATCCGGCCGGCATGGTCTTCGAAACGATCCTCGAAGACGGCAAGCCGTCGATCGTCATTCATACCGGCCCGATGGTCGAGAATGCGCTGCGCGGCATGCGCCATGCCGTCGCCGCGATGGCGGCGCAGGGCAACAACCAGATCGTCGACGATGTCATGCTGGGAAACGAGAACGCCGAGTACACGGCGCTGCTTGCGCCCTACAGGCTCTACCGCGTCGGCGTGTTCGCGCCGCTCGAGGTCCTCGAGGCGCGCGAACGTCAGCGGGGCGACCGCGAGATCGGGCTCGCGCGCTGGCAGCATGAGCGCGTGCACCGGAACATCGACTACGATCTCAAGCTCGACACCACCCGCGCGACGCCGCTGGAATGCGCCGAGCGGATCAGACGAACATTCGGGCTGTAGTCGTTCGCCGAATGAAACGCGGTTGCGACCGGCTTAGTTCAACTGCGCCTGGGCGAGGCGGGCGGTGAACCAGTCATGCGCGATGCGCCGCGCCGCATCGGGGGTGAAACGGCCGTCGGACAAGGCCGCGCGCAGCCACAGCCCGTCGATCAGGATAGATAGTCCCTCGGCGATCGCGTCGGCTTCCTTGCGCGGCATCAGGTCGCCGAGCGCGTGTGCGAGGTTGGTATGCATGCGGTCGATCAGGATGCGCTGTACGCGGCGAAAGCTCGGGTTGCAGTGAACCTGCGAACAGAAGGCGAGCCAGGCGGTGACGCCCTGCGGCGATAGCACGCCGGTCGCGAGATTGCCGTCGATGACCGCTGCGACGCGATCGCGCGGCGTTTTCGCATGGCGCAGCCGATCGACCGTGCCGGCGCGCACATCGGTTGCGAGCTGGCGCATCGTCGCCTCGAGCAGATCCGCCTTGCTCTGGAAGTAGTGGTGAACGATGCCGGTCGAGACACCGGCCAGCGCGCTGATGCGCTGCAGCGTCGCGTCGGCGAAGCCGTTCTCGTGGATCGCCGCGATCGTGGCTTCGATCAGTTGCCGGCGGCGGATCGGTTCCATGCCGAGCTTGGGCATCAGCGTCTCTCCTCGGCCTCTGTGGCAATTCTTTTTATATTGGACAGCCAATCAATGAAAGGGCTAAATTCTCTGGAGGGCGGTCGTCGTCGTCATGGAAACGGCCATTTGCCGCGCGTCCGGGGCACGCCCGCGTGCGGTCATGTCGGGACCAAGTCCGGGGGGACTATGTCGGCGACCGTCCGCTGATTTGGCACGACCACCGGTGGCTCAGGATCGGTGGTTCAGGGATTGAGATGAAACACGGCACCGGGAAAAGGCGCATGCCAGGGGTCGGCGACGGCGGTCACATACATCGCCGGCTGCGCATTGCCATGCGACGGTCCGAAGGCGAGGTTCGTTGGATAGCGCATCGGCAGATCGATGCGATCGGCGAGGCGGCCATCGGGGTCGAGCGTGAGCAATCGGCCGGTGCCGAAATGCGCAACATGCAGCCGACCTTCGGAATCGAGTTCCATCCCGTCGCCGCCGGCATAGGGTTCGCGATCGAGTTCATGGGGCGCGACAGTGCCAAGGCGGCAGAAGACGCGTGCCGCACCCATCTGGCGGAACGCCGGCACATCGAACATCAGGATGCGTTGCGCGAGATGCTCGCTGACATAGAGACGGCGGCGCGCGGCATCGAATGCGATGCCGTTCGGGAAATGCAGCCCTTCTGCGAGCAGGCGAATCTGTCCGCGCGGATCGAAATGCAGCAATGCGCCCTCGAGTGGCGCCTCGATATCGAACCGGCCCGACGCCGTGAAAAAGAATCCGCCATAGCCGTCGGACGTCAGATCGTTCGGGCCGACGAATCCGTTGCCGTCGATATCGCGATCCCAGCGTGTGCGCGTGGTTCCGTCCGCGCCGATGCGCAGCAGCGCGTTTCCGTCGAACGCGCAGAGCAGAAGATCCTCGCCCCAGGGCGCAAGCGCACAGGGTCCGCTGCCGGCTTCCTGCCAGAAGACGTCGTTGCTTCGGCCGTTCCAGCTCATGATCCGGTGCGCGCCGTATTCGACGTACCAGAGTCGATCCCGATGCCAGAGCGGGCCCTCAGGATAGCATGCATCATTGTTGATCGCGTCCATCGTCCCCATCCTGCGGCGATTTGCTGCGCCGCTCAATCGGGAACGGCGTCATGGTTCTGATGCGCGGCGCCCGCTCCGAACTGCTGCCGTCGGCTGCGATCGCCTGCGTCGCCGCGACCTGGGGCGTCTATTGGCTGCCGCTGCGCCATATCGACGGGCTTGGCCTGCCGGGCGCCTGGGCCACGTCCATCATGGTGCTGCTCGCGACATTGGCGCTGGTGCCAGGTCAGATCGTCCGCTGGCGTCGGCTCGCAAATGGCGGCTGGCCGCTCCTGATCTCCGGGCTGCTGGCCGGCACGGCATTCATTCTCTATTCGAACTCTTATGCCTTCACGTCGATCGTGAACGTGCTGTTCCTGTTTTACATCTCGCCGGTCTGGAGCACGCTGATGTCACGCGTGTTTCTCGGCGAACGGATTTCGCCGATTCGCGTCGCAGCGATCGTCGCGGCGTTCGGCGGGCTTGCAATTTTTCTGGGTGAAAACGGTCAGTGGCCGATCCCGCGCAATGTCGGCGACTGGATGACATTGAGCTCCGGCATCACCTGGTCGCTCGCGACCATCGTCATCCGCAAGTATCAGGGGCCCGATGCCGACCCCGCCCGCCGGGTCAACGGTCCCGGCGCGTACGAGAACACTTTCATGTTCTTTGGCGGCGGTCTGATCGCCGCCGTGTTGCTGCCGTTTCTGCTGCTGCCCGACCCGATCGGTGCGCTGCCGCCGGTTTCGGACTTTGGCCCCTATCTGCCCTGGCTCGTCGGCCTCGCGCTTCTCTGGTGGGTGCCCAGTCAGTTCATGCTGATGTGGGGCGTCCCGAGGGTTAGTCCGGGCCGCGTCGGCATTCTTCTGATGGCCGAGGCCTTGTTCGGCTCGTTTACCGCGGCGCTGTTCAGCGACGAACCGTTCGGCCTGCGCCAGATCACGGGTGGGCTGCTCATTCTGGGCGCCGCCACCGTCGATACGCTGGTCGTGCGCAGCGAAATTGCCCCCCGACAGACGAAACGCATTCAACCTGCCGTCGGACAATGACCGCACCGGAATTTACTGCCGAAGGAGGAGCGATATGAACGACCAGTCTCCCGCCACTTTGTTCACGCCACCCGGCAAGGTGAGCGAAACCCGGCCATACAATCCGGATCCTGCGCGCGGCTATACGATCCCGGCGCATCATTATTACGACCCGGCGATTTACCAGGAAGAGCTGGAGTCGATTTTCTATCGCTCATGGCTCTATGTCTCTCATGTCGAGAAGGTGAGCCAGCCCGGCGACTATGTCACGACGACGATCGGTGACCAGAACGTCTTCGTCATTCGCGGCAAGGACGGCGTGCTGCGCGCCTTCTACAACGTGTGTCAGCATCGCGGGCACGAGCTGCTCAAGGGGTCGGGCAGTTCGAAGATCATCACCTGCCCCTATCATGCCTGGAGCTATCACGCCGACGGTGAGTTGCGCACCGCGCGCGGCTGTCAGGACATGGTCGATTTCGACAAGGCGAATTTTTCGCTGAAGCAGGTCAGCGTCGACGTCTTCTGCAACATGCTGTTCGTCAATCTCGACCCGAACGCATCGCCGGTGGCGACGCAGCTCGACGGGCTCGAGGAAGAGCTACGCCAGTACTGCCCGACGCTCGACGATCTCACCCATGCCGAGACGCTGTTGTTCGACGTTCACGCGAACTGGAAGAACGTCGTCGACAATTTCGTCGAATGCTATCACTGCCCGATCGGCCATCCGGCATTCGTCGAGCTGGTCGATATGCCGAGTTACCGCACCAACACCCACCGGCTCTGGTCGAGCCATTGCGGCCATGCGAAGTCGGGCGAGAACTCGGCCTACAAGTTCGAAGGCTCGGTTGAAGATACGGCATTCGGCGCCTGGTGGATCTGGCCGGATCTCACGCTGGTGATGAACCCGGGCTGTCCCAATCTGGTCGTCTTCCGCATGAAGCCGGGCGGGCCGGAACTGACCAACGAAACGCTCGAGTTTTATCTCTCCGGCAAGACACCCAATGCGGTTGAACAGGCCTCGATCGATTATTTCCGCGACACGTTGAACCCGGAAGATCTCGGGCTGGTGGAGAGCGTGCAGCGCGGGCTGCACTCGCGCGGTTACAACCAGGGTCGCTACGTCATCGACAAGGATCGAACACAAAACAGCGAGCACGGATTGCATCACTTCCACACGCGCGTGCTGGAAGCGCTCGGCCGCATCTAAGCGGCCCGCATTTTCGAAGAACCGGCTCCTCCGGTCGCATTCCGCGGCCGGATCGGGGAGTTTTGTGCCCGCTGGACGCCCCCGCCGGTTATGCCCTAGTCTTCGCTACCAATCGGACGGCGGGCATGCATCCCACCGGGATGTGGCCCGACGCTCCCAAGAATGTTCAAACGCGGAGGCTTCGGAATGCGTAACCACCTGAAATCACTGGCGGCGGGTCTTTTCGGCGCTGCCTTTGTCGGGCTCGTCGCGGTGAGTCCGGCATCGGCTGAGGTGCCGGAAAGTTCCGACCCCATCAAACTCGCAATCAACGAGTGGACCGGCCAGGTCATCACCACCCACATCGCGGGCGAGATCCTGCAGCGCATGGGCTACAACGTCGAGTACACCACGGCCGGCTACCTGCCGCAGTTCGAAGCGATTCAGGACGGCACGGTCACGGCGTCGCTCGAGATCTGGTCGAACAATGTCGGCGACGCGTACACGACCGCTGAAGCGACCGGGAACATCGAGGATATCGGCGATCTCGGTCTGAATGCCGGCGAGCAGTGGATCTATCCGAAATACATGGAAGAGCAGTGCCCGGGTCTGCCGGCACTCGATGCGTTCATCGCTTGTGCCGATCAGTTCTCGACGCCGGAGACGTTCCCGAACGGTCGTCTGCTCGACTATCCACTCGACTGGGGTGCGCGTAACGCCGACGTCATCGCCGCCATGCAGCTTCCCTATACTTCGGTGCCGGGTGGCAGCGAAGGCGCGATGGTCGCGGAATTCAAGGCCGCATACGAGCGCCAGGAACCGATCGTGATGATGTTCTGGACGCCGCACTGGCTCTATGCAGACGTCGAGGTCGGTGCCGTCGATTTGCCGGCTTTCGATCCGGCTTGCGAGAGCGATGCCGCATGGGGCACCAATCCCGACGCGACCGGCGACTGCCTCTATGAGCAGCCGACGACATTCAAAGTGGCATGGAGTGGCATGAAGGATGAGTGGCCGGCGGCGTATCGCTTCCTGTCGACCTTCACGCTTGAAGCCGAAGACCAGATCCCGCTCATCTCGAAAGTCGATGCGCAGGGCATGGACATGGATGCCGTCATCAAGGAATGGGTCGACGCCAACGAGGCCAAATGGCGCCCGATGGTCGACGCCGCACTCGCCGGCAGCTGAGCCGAAAGAGGATAGGGCCGGACCGAGAGGTTCGGCCCTAACTCCATCCGCATATCGTCGCGACGTTCTGCCGGGGGCATTTCGATGGCCGACGCAAGCGCCACCTGTGACATCAAGCTATCCTGCCGCAACGTCTGGAAAGTTTACGGCACGGATCCGGGCGCGTTCTTCCCGGCGCGCAACGGAAGGGTCGACGATGCCCGCGCGCATGTCGCCCGCATCCGGCAGGAACGCCACATCGTCGCCTGCGCCGACGTCAGCTTCGAGGTCAACGAAGGCGAGATCTTCATCATCATGGGGCTCTCGGGCTCCGGAAAATCGACCATCGTCCGCTGCCTCTCCCGCCTGGTCGAACCGACCGCGGGCGAGGTGCTGTTCAACGGCCAGGATCTGCTGAAATCCAGCCGCGACGAACTCACCGAGATTCGCCGCCACAAGATGGGCATGGTGTTCCAGAATTTCGGACTCATGCCGCATCTGACGGCCATCGACAATGTCGCCTTTCCGCTCAAGGTGCAGGGTGTGGCGCCGGCCGAACGCCTCAAGCGCGCCGCAGAAATGCTCGATCTCGTCGGTCTGAGCGGACGCGAAAAGAATTTCCCGAGCGAGCTTTCGGGTGGCCAGCAGCAGCGCGTCGGCATTGCGCGATCGCTGGCGGTCGAGCCCGAGCTGTGGTTCCTCGACGAACCGTTCAGCGCGCTCGATCCTTTGATCCGCCGGCAGATGCAGGACGAGTTCCTGCGGCTGCAGAAGATGCTGCACAAGACGATCGTGTTCATCACCCACGATTTCCTCGAGGCGCTCCGTCTGGGCGACCGGATTGCGATCATGAAGGACGGCGTGGTCGTGCAGATCGGTACACCCTCCGAGGTCGTGATGCGGCCGGCCGACGCCTATGTCGCCGAGTTCACGCAAGACGTGCCGCGCGTGAAAGTCATAACGGTCGGCGAATGCATGGAGGCCGGGCCGGCGCCGGGCGGTGCCGGTCAGATTGGCATCGGGCTGACGCTCGAACAGGTTCTGCCGCAGTTCGCCCGCGGCGTGGGCGCCCTCGATTGCATTGACGAGGGCGGCACCGTCCGCGGTCATGTGACGCCGTCCTGCGTATTGATGGCGCTCGCGACCGAAGACGGCCGGGCGTCATGAGCGTCGTTGCCGATCGGCCGCCCGGAAGCGCCATCCAGTCGGTTGCGCAAATTGATCGATATGCGCTGATCTGGCTTGCGGTCCTCGCCTTTGCGGTCGTCTGTTTTATGCTGCGCGACACGATCTCCTGGATGCGTGCGCCGGCCAGCGACTGGCTGCTTGCGAACTTTCCGATCAATGACTGGCTGAACGTGACGATGCGCCGCTTCGTCGCGATCGTGCGCGATCCGGCCCGCCTGTTCGGTACCGCGATCAACGCGCCGCTGCACTGGTTGCGGGATTTCCTCTTATGGATGCCCTGGCCGGCAACGATGGTGGTCGTCACGCTCATGGCCTGGCGCGCAAACGGTCTCAGGCTTGCGGCCTTCGCTGCTATCACGCTCGCCTACATGGTCGTCGTCGGCTACTGGGAAGAGAGCATGGTGACGCTCTCGCTGGTCGGCATCGCCGTGCCGGCGTCTGCCGCGATCGGTCTGCTGCTCGGAATCCTGGGCGCGCACAGCAAGGCAGCGCGACGCGTCATCCAGCCGTCGCTTGACGTCATGCAGACGGTCCCGACCTTTGCTTATCTGACGCCGCTGATCCTGTTGCTCGGCTACGGTCCGCAGGTCGGCCTGATCGCGGCGATCATCTTTGCGATTCCGCCGATGGTCCGCAATGTCATGGTCGGTATCGCGAACGTCGCGCCGAACACGGTCGAGGCGGGACAGATGGCGGGCAGTACGCGCCGGCAGCTCACCTGGTGGGTCGAAGTGCCGGCCGCCATGCCCTCGATCATGATGGGCCTCAACCAGTGCGTCATGGCGGCGCTCAGCATGGTCATCATCGCGGCGATCATCGGTGGCTTCGACGATATCGGCTGGGAATTGCTATCGACCCTCCGGCGCGCCGAATTCGGCCCTAGCCTGCTCTCCGGCATCGTCATCGCGCTGCTCGCCATGATGATCGACCGGATCGGGCGGGGCTTTTCCGCCCGCGCCGGCGAGACGCGTCTGCCGCGCTCGGGCCCGCTCTGGCGGCGCTACCCCGCGACCAGTGCCTCCATTCTCGCGGTCATCGTGTTCGTGGCACTCAGTCACGTCGTCCCGGCGTTCCGGCATTACCCCGACGCCTGGGGCATCTATCCCGCCCAGCCGCTCAACGACATGGTGCGCTACGTATCCAGTAACTGGTACGAGCCGCTCGACGCCTGGAAGAACGCGACCTTGTTCTTTTATCTGCTGCCGCTCCGTATCGGACTCGAGAACTCGGTGCGCGCGAATTACTGGGGTTTCGACATGTCGCCGACGGTGACGGCTGTCTATGTCGCCATTCTGCTGGGCATTGCCTGGGTGTGTTTCCGGAAATGGGGCTGGAAGGGCGTCGTCCCGGTCGTGCTGCTCGGCGGGCTCTATTATTTCGGCGCGACGGGCACGCCGTGGCCGGCCTTCATGGCGATCGTAATCCTGCTGACGGTGCTCGCGGGGGGCTGGCGTCTCGGGCTGTTCGCCTTTCTCGCCTTGCTCTTCATCCTTCTCGGCAATGCCTGGAAGCCGGCGATGGAGAGCCTCTATCTGATGACCGCGTCGGTCGCCGCGTGTTTCGTACTGGGCAGCGCCATCGGTATCTGGGCCGCCAACAGCGAGCGCGTCTCGGCCGTCATGCGGCCGATCAACGACACGCTGCAAACCATGCCACAATTCGTGTACCTTATTCCGGTCATCATGCTGTTCAAGATCGGTGATTTCTCCGCCATGCTCGCAATCATTGCCTATGCAATCGTCCCGGCGATCCGGTACATGGAACACGGACTACGCACGGTGCCGGCGCATGTGATTGAGGCGGCGCGGGCCATCGGGTGCACCGAGCGACAGATTCTCTGGCAGGTGCGCCTGCCGCTGGCGTTGCCGCAGGTCATGCTCGGCCTCAACCAGACGATCATGTTTGCCTTTGCGATGCTGGTGATCGCGGCATTGATTGGAACGCGCGATCTTGGCCAGATGGTATTCGGCTCGATGACCTCGGCCGATTTCGGTATGGGCGTTATCGCCGGCGGTTCAATCGCACTGCTCGCGATGGTGACCGACCGGACGCTGCAGGCGCTGTCGGCGAAACAGGCTCGACGCCTCGGCGTCGCCTGATCCCGCAACCGGAACCGGATAGACCCCCGTCGATGGCGGCGCCGACGATCCGCGCGATCCTGTTCGACAAGGATGGCACGCTTTTCGATTTCCACCAGACCTGGATGCCCGGCTATCGCGCGATCGCAGCCGAGCTCGCCGCCGGTGATGCTGCGTTGACAGCACGTCTGCTCGCTGCGACGGGTCTCGATCCGGAAACCGGCGAGCTCGATCCGGCTTCCGCGCTTGCCGCCGGCAGCAACGCGGAAATTGCCACGATCTGGTCGGCGGTCGCACCGCTCGGCGATGTCCGGACGCTGACCTTAAGGCTCGACGCCTGGTTCGGGGCGCCCGGCGCGGTGATGCCGGTGCCGGTCACCGATCTCGCGATCCTGTTCGGGCGGCTGAGGCGGCACGGTCTTCGTCTTGGCATTGCGACAATGGACAGTCATGCTGCGGCCCTGCGCTCGGCGGACGAATTCGTGCTCAACGACCATCTCGATTTCATCGCCGGCTACGATAGCGGGCATGGCGAGAAGCCGGGGCCGGGAATGGTAACGGCATTTTGTGCGGCGATCGGGATCGAGCCGCGTTTTGTCGCCGTCGTCGGCGACACCTCCCACGATATCGGCATGGCGCGCGCGGCGGGCGCGGGCCTTGCAATTGGGGTATTAACGGGTGCCTCGCCGCGTTATGCGCTCGAGGCTTTGGCCGATCATGTGATCGAGAGCATCTTAGATCTGGAAAGCGCGCTCGGCTTCGTTTGAGCGCAGCGGGGGCCGGCCGCTTCCTACATCCGTTCCGGCACGTCGATCCCGAGCAGATCGAGTATCAGCACGACCTGGCGCAATGCGAGATCCGCGAGCGCGAGACGGCCGCGCCGCAGTTCCGCGTCGGGCTCGCTCAGTACATGGAAATTGCCGTACCAGCCGCTGAAGCTCTGTGCGAGATCGAAGGCGAAGGCGCAGAGCTCATTCGGCGCGCGGCCGTCATAGGCGCCGGCGATCGCCTCCGGCAGCCGCGCCAGCGTCAGCATCAGCGCGCGCTCGCCTTCCGCCGGCGCGACGATGGCACCGGGCCGGTCGCCTTGGTCTTCCGCCTTGCGCAGCATCGATTTCACCCGCACCGCGGCATAGAGCAGATAGGGACCGGTCTTGCCTTCGAAGCGCGTGAAGCGATCGAGATCGAACACATAATTCTGAATGCGATGGTTCGAGAGATCGGCGAATTTGAGCGCGGCGATGCCGACCATGCGCGCAATTTCGGCACGCTCCCTGGCGGGGTAATCCTTGCCGATGCCGGCTTCGGCGAGCTTTGCATCGGCGGCTTCGATCGTCATGCGGATCAGGTCGGAAAGCTTCATCACGCCGCCGGCGCGGGTCTTGAACGGCTTGCCGTCCGGCCCGTTCATCGTCCCGAAGCCGAGATGCTCCATGCGCGCCTTGCCGTTCAGCCTGGCCTTGATCGCGGCGCGGAATACCTGCTCGAAATGCAGATGCTGACGCTGGTCGACGATATAGAGCATGAGATCGGGATCGATCGTCTTGACCCGATCGACGATAGTCGCAAGATCGGTCGTCGCATACATCACCGCGCCGTCGGATTTGCGCAGAATGAGCGGCGGTATCTCGTGCTTGTCGTCGGGTTCCGCGACGCGCACGACCAGTGCGCCGTCGCTCTGCTCGACCACGCCGGCCTTTTCCATCGTCTCGATCATCGGCGCGATCAGTGGATCGACGCAGGCTTCGCCGTTCCACAGATCGAAATGGACGCCGAGCGCTGCAAAGTCGCGCTTCATCGCCTCGACCGAGATTTCGAAGAAATGCTGCCAGAGCGCCCGATAGCCGGCACGGCCTTCCTGCAGTTCGGCTGTCGCAAGCCGCGCGCGTTCGAGCCGTTCCGGATCCGCCTTGCAGTCGCCCGCCGCCTTCGGATAGAGCGCCTCGAGTTCCTCGAGCGTGACCGGCGATTGCTGGGGATAGGGGCCGCTACGGTTGCGGTCGAAGTACGGCAGATCGGGCTGCTGGATTGCGATCTCGCTGATCAGCATGCCGATCGGCAGGCCCCAGTCTCCCATATGCACGTCGCCGATGGTCCGATCGCCCGCGAAGGCGAACAGACGCCGGATCGCATCGCCGATGATCGAGGCACGCAGATGCCCGACATGCATCGGCTTGGCGATGTTCGGCCCGCCATAATCCAGCACTACGTTTTCCGGCGATTTCTCGGGCACGCCGAGCCGTGCATCGTTGGCGATGCGGCCGATCCACTGGCCGAGAAACTCGTCGGTGAGACTGAGATTGATGAAACCCGGCCCGGCGATCGACAGATCGCGGAAGATGGGGTTGGCGGCGATTGCCTCAACGATGCGTTCGGCAATCGCGCGCGGATTCTGCTTCGCAGCCTTCGCCGCCGCCAGCGCGCCGTTGCACTGGAACTGTGCGAGATCGGGGCGGTCGGATACAGTGACGCGGCCATAGTCGCGCGACAGGCCCGCGTTTTCGAAAGCATCCATGAGGATGCCGGAGAGATATCCGGTCAGGGATTGCATCGGCGATCAGAACGCGGCGTCGTCGGCGTCCGTACTGCGGCGCCGCCGGTTGCGGCGTCGGTTGTTGCTGTCGGTCAGAAGCGGGTCGGGCAGGCCGCCGCCCAGGGCGCGGGCACCATTCGAGATTTGACCGAGGCGGGCGACGATCTCATCGAGCGTCGGCGGCGGCGCCGGCTCGTGCGCTTCCAGCGCCGTGCGGATTGCGCGCAGATGCTCGGGCGAGGTGCCGCAGCAGCCGCCGATGATGCGCGCGCCGGCATCGCGCGCGAGCCGCGCATACTCGGCCATCAGCTCCGGTGTGCCGTCATAGCGGATTTCGCCGTCGTGATAATAGGGAATGCCGCAATTGCCCTTGGCGATGATGATGTCGTCGGGCTCTTCCGACGGGCGCATCGCGGTGAGCACCGCGATCGTCTCCGCAGCGCCCACGCCGCAATTCGCGCCGTAGGCGAGCGGGGCGGGGCTGAAGCTGTGACAGAGCGCTGCGAAATCGGCTGCGGTCACGCCCATCATGGTGCGCCCGTTGGTATCGAAGCTCAGCGTGCAGCAGAAGGGCAGGCCCGTTGTCTTCGCACCTTCGATTGCGGCGCGCGCTTCGTCGAGCGACGACATCGTCTCGATCCACAGCACGTCGACACCGCCCTCGGCTAGCGCCGCTGCCTGTTCCGAGAAGGCGAACACGGCATCGTCGAACGAGAGCGGGCCGAGCGGCTCCATGATCTCGCCGGTCGGGCCTATCGAACCGGCCACGACCACCGGGCGGCCGGCTTTGTCGGCGATGCGCCGTGCGATCCGCGCCGCGGTTGCGTTGATCGAGGTGACGCGGTCCTGCGCCTTATGCAGCTTCAGGCGATGGCGCGATCCGCCGAACGAATTGGTGAGGATGATGTCGGCGCCGGCGCCGGTCATGCCGGCATGGAACGCCTCGATCCGCTCGGGATACTCCTCGTTCCACATCTCCGGCGCATCGCCGGTCTGCAGGCCCATGGCAAAGAGATTCGTGCCGGTGGCGCCATCCGCCATCAGCCAGGGCCGTTCGTCGAGAAGCTCGCGCAACAGGTCGCTCATGGAGGGCGAACCTAAGGGCTTTGCCGCAGGGCGGCAAGCGGGCAGGCCGGTCGCGTAACCCTTTCGACAGGCTAATTTTCCCTCATCCCGAGGAGGCGCCGTCAGGCGCCGTCTCGATGGATAATGCTGCGCCCTCGTGACGCTCGCCGTCGCAGTCGACCGCAGGCGACCGCGACCCCGCTCGCTCCTCGGGGTGAGGAGGGCGGGGTGCGGCTCCGACAGTTCTTCTACGCCCGCAACCGCTCGTTCTCGGGATCCCAGGGCGAGTCCGGAATGACCTGGCACTTTATCTTCTCGCCGAGGATCACGATCTCGAGTTTCGTGCCCGGCTCGGCATGCGCGCTGTCGACATAGGCAAGCGCGAGGCTCTTGCCGATCGTATGGCCATAGGCGCCGGTCGTCGCACGACCGACCATCGTCTCGCCGGCATAGATCGGCTCGTTGCCCCAGGGATCGGCGTCCTTCACCTGGCATTCGAGCGTGATGAGCTTGCGCTTCACGCCCTGCTGCTGCTGGCGCACCAGTGCGTCGCGGCCAATGAACTCGCCCTTGTTGAGATGGACGAAGCGCTCGAGCCCGGCCTCCCAGGCGTTGTATTCGGTCGTGAGATCGGCGCGCCAGTATTTGTAACTCTTCTCGATGCGCAGGCTGTCCATCGCGCGGATGCCGAACGGCCGTATGTCGAATTCTTTGCCGGCCTCCCACAGCGCATCGAAGATCGCGTTCTGATAGACCAGCGGATGGTGCAGTTCCCAGCCGAGCTCGCCGACAAAGTTGACGCGCAGCGCGAGAGCCGGCGACCAGCCGATCTCGATCGGTTTGCCCGAAAGCCACGGGAATGCGGCGTGCGACATGTCGGTGTCGGTCACCTTCTGCATCAGCTCGCGCGAGCGCGGGCCCGCGACGACGAGCACGCCGTTCTTCAGCGTGACATCCTCGAGCCGGACGCTGCCGTCGCGCGGCGCATTGCGCTGCAGCAGGTCCCAGTCATGCCGGTTCGCGTTGGCGGCGCTGACGACATAGAACTTGTCCTCGGCAAGCCGCGTGATCGTAAACTCGCTGGCAACGCCGCCCTTGGGCGTCAGCACATGCGCCAGCATGGTGCGGCCGATCTTCTTCGGCAGGCGATTGGCGACGAGTTTGTCGAGAAAGGCTTCGGCGCCGGGACCGGCGACCTCGAACTTGGAGAAGCCGGTCAGATCGAGCAGGCCGACCCGCTCGCGCACCGCTTTCACTTCCTGCGCGACCGGTTCGTGGAAATTGGTGCGGCGGAACGAGTATTTGTCCTTCGCCTCGGTGCCCTTCGGCGCGAACCAGTTGGCACGCTCCCAGCCGAAGCGCTGGCCGAACACGGCGCCCAGCGATTTCAGCCGGTCATAGCAGGGCGCGGTCTTCGCCGGGCGCGCGGCGGGACGTTCCTCGAGCGGATAGTGAACGATGAAGATATGCTCGTAGGTCTCTTCGTTCTTGATCCTCGTGTAGTTCTTGTTCGCGTAATCGCCGAAGCGCCGTGAATCGACGTCCCACATGTCGATGCCGGGTTCACCCTCGACGATCCATTCGGCAAGCTGCCAGCCCGAACCGCCGGCCGCCGTGATGCCGAAACTATGGCCCTCGTTGAGCCAGAAATTCTTGAGGCCCCAGGCCGGGCCGATCAGCGGGCTGCCGTCGGGCGTGTAGGGGATCGGGCCGTTGATGCAATCCTTGATGCCGGCCGTGCCGAAGACCGGCACGCGATTGATCGCGGCATTGATATGCGGTTCGAGCCGTTCGAGATCGGGGGCCAGCAGTTCCTGTCCGAAATCTTCGGAGACACCGTCGACCGCCCAGGCCGGTGCACCTTTTTCATAGGGCCCGAGAATGAGGCCCTGACGTTCCTCGCGCATGTAGTACGACGCGTCGCTCTCGCGCAGCACCGCCATCTCGGGCAGGCCCTGGCGTTTGCGTTCGACCAGTTCGGGAATTTCCTCGGTGATCAGATACTGATGCTCGACCGCGATGACCGGCAGATCGAGCCCAACCATTTTGCCGACCTGTCGCGCCCAGGAACCGGTCGCGGTGACGACATGCTCGCAGGCGATGTCGCCTTTGTCGGTCTTCACCTTCCACTCGCCCGAGGGAAGCTGTTCGATGCCGGTCACTTTGGTCTGGCGATAGATCTCGGCCCCGCCGGTGCGCGCGCCCTTGGCGAGCGCCATCGTCACGTCGGCCGGTGCGACATGCCCGTCCTGGGGATGGTAGAGCGCGCCGACCAGTCCTTCGGTGTTGCAGAGCGGCCAGAGTTCTTTCACCTGCTTCGGCGTGATGAGTTCGAACGGCACGCCGATCGTGTTTGCGGTGCCGCAGTATTTGTAATACTCGTCCATGCGGTCGCGGTTGGTCGCGAGCCGCAGATTGCCGGTCTGATGGAACGACACGTTCTGCCCGGTCTCTTCTTCGAGCGACTTGTAGAGATCGACCGAGTATTTGTGAATCTGGCCGACGCTGTAGCTCATGTTGAAGAGCGGCAGCAGGCCGGCCGCGTGCCAGGTGGAGCCGTGCGTCAGCTCCATCTTCTCGATCAGCACGACATCGGACCAGCCCTTCTTGACGAGATGGTAGAGCGTGCTGACCCCGACGACGCCGCCGCCGATAATGACCACGCGCGCATGGCTCTTCATGAGCAGAGTTCCCCTTTGGTGAAGCCTGGCGGCCCGGCCGTTATCCCCTGCCCGGGGGCCAGCCCCTAGCCGATCCGGTACCGCCGAATTCCGGGTTTCTTAATTAAACCGGGAGCCTAGCGAGACTTTCACCGGCGCGACAACAGCTATCGGATTCGCGGCAGAAGGCGCGGCAGGGACGCGGAACCGGCCACCATCCCGCCGGAACGCCGCTACCCCTCGGTCTTGGCCTTGCGCGGCAGCCCATCGGCCAGATGCACCCAGGGCAGTTGCTCGCTGGTGTACATATGTGCCTCGGGTGCGGCGATCGACGGGTCGTCGAGTGTCGCTACGAGGATGTGAATTTCGGTCGGCCAGCGATCGCCGCGATAGGCGAGCGGCGTGCCGCAATTCCCGCAGAAGGAACGCGTGACGCCGGGCGAGCTGTCGAACTCTTTCGGCGCGCCTTTGGTCCAGCGGAAACGCTCGCGCAGGATGCCGGCATAGGTCGCAAAGGCAGAACCGGTCGCCTTGCGACAATCGCTGCAGTGACAATGCACCGACCAGCGTGGCGGCCACGGCGCCTCATAGCGCACGGCGCCGCACAGGCAGCCGCCTTCGACTTGGTCCGCCATCGTCCTCGTCCCCCGGAAATCAGTCCATTCGCCCCCGGGTGGGATCATCGCGCCGCTATGGGCGGTGAGGCAAGCGGGGAGCCGGACGGACATTCAGCGCCGCCGAAACGAAACGGGCGCCCCCGAAAGGACGCCCGCATCGTGGGATATGTGGCTTGTGTCGCGTCCGACGCACGCCGCCGGCGCGAAGGTTCGCGTTTACGAACCGCCGAGCGATTCCCAGAACTGGATGTTGCTATTGATCACCATCCGGTCATGCGTGCCGATCAGGCAGGCGCGCATCGTGCCGATATGATGCGTCACGTCGACCTTCTGCCGGCAGGTTTCGTGCAGCGCCGTTGCCCGTTCGATCGCCGCGGGATCGATCGCTTCGGCGATGCCGTTGTCGAACGCTTCGACCAACAGATGTCCGTCGGAGTCGGTGCTCGTCCGGCTCACCGGCAAGGCGTTGATCATCACGTTGGTGACACGGATTGCATCGGCCTGCTCGCCGCTCGTGTCGAAGAATTCGGTCGCCTGTGTGCGATAGGCGCCGGTTGCAAGCGCGATCTCGTCCGCCGACTGTGGATTCGGATCGTCCGCCGACGCATCGGGCAGCATCGACACATCGCTGCCCACCATGACGGCGACCGATGTCAGCCCGAGGGCGGCGATCGCGGCGGGCGCGAGCGTCGCGCGAACCGAAGTAAAGCCGCGGCTGGATTCATAGGCGAGATAGTCCGCGGCCGGCAGTTCGATCTGGCTGCCATCGGCTGTGGTGCCGATCAGCGCAATGTCGGCGCCGTCGACGGGCGTATAGCCGGCGCCATGCGCCGGGTTGTCGCGTGGCTGCTGCAGGCAGAAGCTGCTGATCTCGGCTTTGCAGCCGGTCTCGTCGCATTGCATGACGAGTGGTTCGTTCATCGCGACGAGACCGAGCACTTGCGGGGCTGCGCCGGCCGTACCGGCGCCCGCCACAATCGTGGCGCCGGTCAGCAGAGCAAAACGGATTTGTGCGATCATGATCCACCCACCTCTTTCCAGAATTCGCGATTCTCTTCGCCCATCAGATCGGCATGGCGCAACGTCAGGCAGTCGCGCATCGTGAGCGCGGTGCCGGCCTCCGACGACATGCGACAATAATTGTAGAGCTCCTTCGCCTTGGCGAGGCCCTCATCCGTGACTTGCGCCGTCATGTCGGCGGTAACGGTCTGCATCCAGAGCCCGTCGCGCGTGACGTCGTCCTCGCGCTGGCCCGGCGGCAGCGAGTTGATCAGCAGGTTAGTGAGCCGCGCCGCATCGCCGGTCATGCCTGGCGCCTCGAAGCGAAGCGCCGCCGCATCGCGATACGCGCCGGTTGCGAGTGCTATTTCCGCCTCACTCTGCGGATTGAAATCGCCGGCTTCGGCGACCGGGATCAGCGAGGCGCGTGGTGCGACCTCAATCCACGCACGCGCACCGTCGAGCGCGGCGATCGTCGCGGTCGGGATCGCGATGCGAACCGATGTGAAACCGACCAAAGCCGTCATGCGCGCCAAATCGCTGCCCTCGAGCCGCGTATAGCTGCCGTCATGGCGCTCGACCACGATCGTCATGCGGCTGCCTTCGGCAAGCTGATAGCTCTGACCGTGCGAGGGCGCGTCGCGCGCTTCCTGCAGGCAGAAGGTGGAGAGATGTGCGGTGCATTCGCCCGACTGGCAGGTCAGCGGGACGGGCAGGCCGCTGCTGGCCATGAGGCCGAGCACCTGCGGCGAGGCCGCGGCGGGCATTGCGCCGCCGACAAGGCCAATGGCTGTGAGCAGAAACGCTGCGCATGCGATCAATCGGGGCATCAAGCGGACCCTCCCTTCGCCGCGGCGACAGGGTCCGAAGACAAACGGGGCGCCAGAAGGCCCACCGAACCGCCCGATTGCCCCGCAAGGTCCCGGATCGTGTCTCCGGATTGCGGTGCCGTTGGAACAGAATCGCACCCGTTCGTCAGAGCGTCAACGGCACAATGGCGTGACCATTGCGGGGCAGGCGGCGACCGGATCGGTCGATGCTGGCGGCCCGTGGCAGTTACCGCTGCGAAATCACGGACAAACTGGCGGAATCCGGGCGCGAACGCGCAAGGGTCGGTCGCGGCTTGGCAAGATTGCGGGCGCCTTCAATCCCGTTATGCAACGATAGGAATGGTATTCGGTGCCGTGCGGCGCCGGCTCGATCGGGAAACAGGAGTGACTTCAGGCATGGACGACGCGAATCACGCACCAGGCGAGGGTACGGGCAGCGAGGGTCGCGGCCGGCGCGCGCGCGGCGGTGCCGAGGCGCGGCGGGCGCTGCGCACGAAGCTCAATATCGAGCAGCTCCCCTATATCTCGCGCAAGATTCCGCTGACGACCGTCCTCGACGAGGAAGGGTTGGTGCTGATGGAGCGCAACGCCGACATCATTCTCGAGGAGATCGGTATCGAGTTCCGCGACGACGAGGAATGCCTGCAGCTCTGGCGCGATGCCGGCGCCGACGTGAAGGGAACGCGGGTTCATTTCCCGAAAGGCCTGCCGCGCTCGATCATCCAGAAATCGGCGCCGCGCGAATATATCCAGCATGCGCGCAATCCCGATCGCAACGTAAAGATCGGCGGTGACGCAACGGTGTTCGCCCCGGTCTATGGGCCCCCGTTCATCCGCACGCTCGATGAGGGCCGCCGCTACGCGACGATCGAGGACTTCCGCAATTTCGTGAAGATGACCTACATGACGCCCGCTCTGCATCATTCGGGCGGCACGGTCTGCGAACCCGTCGATCTGCCGGTGAACAAGCGGCATCTCGACATGGTCTATTCGCACATGAAACTCTCGGACAAGCCGTTCATGGGGTCGGTCACGCATCCGAGCCGCGCGCAGGACACGGTCGAGATGGCCAAGATCCTGTTCGGCGAAGATTTCATCCAGAAGAACACGGTCATCACCAGCCTGATCAACGCCAACTCGCCGATGGTGTGGGACGGCACGATGCTCGGCGCTCTCAAGGTCTATGCGCGCAACAATCAGGGCTGCATCGTGTCGCCGTTCATTCTCGCGGGCGCGATGAGCCCGGTGACGGTCGCAGGCACGCTCGCCCAGGTGCTCGCCGAAGTGCTCGCGGGTGCTGCGACCGCGCAGCTCGTGCGGCCCGGCGCGCCTGTCATCTTCGGCGTGTTCGCGAGTTCAATCTCGATGCAGTCGGGCGCGCCTACCTTCGGCACACCGGAACCCTCGCTGGTCAGCCTCGCGGCGGCACAGCTCGCGCGGCGCCTCGGTCTGCCATTCCGTACCGGTGGCTGTCTCTGCGCTTCCAAGGTGCCGGATGCGCAGGCCGCCTACGAGAGCTCGCAGACAATTCTCACGTCGCTGCTCGCCGGCACGAATTTTGTGCTGCATGCAGCCGGCTGGCTCGAGGGCGGTCTCGTTTCGTCCTACGAGAAATTCGTCATGGATGCCGACCAGCTCGGCATGATGCAGGTGCTCGCGAAGGGTATCGACCTGAGCGAGAACGGCCAGGCGCTCGATGCGATCCGCGAAGTCGGGCCGGGCAGCCATTATCTTGGCTGCGCGCATACACAGGCGAATTTCGAGAACGCGTTCTACCGCTCGACCATTGCCGACAATAACAGTTACGAACAGTGGCTCGCCGAGGGAGAGCAGGACGCGTACAAGCGCGCCAACGGCATCTACAAGCGCCTGTTGCGGGAGTTTGAGGCACCGCCGCTCGATCCCGGCATCGACGAGGCGCTGCTCGCCTTTGTCAACCAGCGCAAGGCGGCCGAGCCGGATTCGAACGTCTAGGCGTTCTCTGCTGGTGCCCTTTGTCGGCCTTAGGCGTCCTCTTCGACGACGGTCCCGAACTCGGCGCCGGCACGTTCGAGCCATTGCCAGAGATAATCGGCATAACTGATTGCGACATGCAGGTCGAAGCGCGGTGTCTCGTCGATCTGCTCGAGGATCACATTGGCGCGGGCGAGGCCGGTCTGCGCGCATTGGCCCGGCGCGAACTTTTCGGGATGCAGGTCGAGCCCGCAGCCGCAATTGATCAGATCGCGCGCGGATCGTCCCGCGAGCGAGATCGTCGTGCGCATGTCGGATTGATCAATCGCCATCGCATATTGCCCCGAGAGGGCGGCGATCAGCGCGGGCATCGAGACCGCCTCGCGACCGCTCGGACCGATCAGGAGCCATTCGTCGGGCCCGAGCCAGAGCAGACGCAGATCGCCGACGCTGGCGACGCGGTTCGTTTCGGGCAAAGTGAGGCCGGTCGTGCTGCGGATCGCGTCGCGGAAGCGCGCATCGTCGGCGCGGCCACGCAGCAGGATGCGGCAGCGATGCGGCCGCTCCGCGAGACGCACGCCGGCCTTCCGCTGCGTGGCGGGATCGGCTCCGTCCGCGCGGGCACGAAGGCCGAGATGTGCGAGCGCCGAGCGGCGCAGATAGGTTTCAGCCACGGAGCCGCACTCCTTCCGGATCGAAGAAGACCGGCGAGACGATCTTCGCGCGGATCGTGCGGTCGCCGAGCGGCAGCGAGACGGTATCGCCCATGCGGCGCCTTCCGTCATCGACCATCGCGAGTGCGATCGAACGGCCGCAATTCGGGCTGAAATAGCTCGAGCTCACATAGCCGATCATCGGCATCGGCGGTTTCGGATAGAGTTCGCCGACGATTTGCGTGCCCTCGGGAATGACCTCGCTCGGATTTTCCGTCTCGAGGCCGACGAGCTGGCGGCGATCGTCGCGCGCCGTATCGCTGCGCAAGAGCGAGCGCTTGCCGATGAAATCGGGCTTGCTCATATCGACCATCCAGCCGGCGCCAAGATCGGCAGCGGTCGTCGTGCCGTCGGTCTCGCGGCCGACGATGAAGTAACCCTTCTCGGCGCGAAGCACATGGATCGCTTCGGTGCCATAGGGGACGATGCCGTATTTCTCGCCTGCCGCCATGCAGGCCTGCCACAGCGCCTGGCCCCAACTTGCCGGCACGTTGATTTCGAAACTGAGATCGCCGGTGAACGAGACCCGCATGATGCGCGCGGGAATGCCGGCGACGCGGCCGGTGCGCCAGCTCATGAACGGGAACGACGCCGCGTCGAGTGCTATCTCGTCGGTCAGCTCGGCCATCAGCTTGCGGCTCTCGGGCCCGGTGAGCGAGACGGTCGCCCATTGCTCGGTAACACCGGTGCAATAGACGCGCAGGCCCGTCCATTCGCATTGCAGCCATTCCTCGAGCCAGTTGAGTACATACGCAGCGTGGCCGCTCGTCGTGCTCATCAGGAACCGGTCGCTGGCGAGGCGCGCGGAAATGCCGTCGTCGATCACCAGCCCGTTCTCGCCCAGCATCACGCCATAGCGGATGCGGCCGGGCTTGAGGGTCGAGAATTTGTTGGTATAGACGCGGTCGAGAAACTCGGCCGCGTCCGGCCCGCCGATCTCGATCTTGCCGAGGGTCGAGGCATCGAAGATCCCGACGGTCGTGCGCGCCGCCTTGACCTCGCGCTGTACAGCATCGTCCATCGTCTCGCCGGCGCGCGGATAGTAATGTGCGCGGCGCCACTGCCCGACATTCTCGAAGATCGCGCCATGCGCCTCGTGCCAGGCATGGATCGGCGTGCGTCGCACCGGGTCGAGCAGCGCGCCGCGCTCGTACCCGGCAAAGGCGCCGAAGGTGACGGGCGTATAGGGCGGACGAAAGGTCGTGGTGCCGATCTCGGGCGGCGTCTTGTTCTGCGCTTCGGCGAGAATGGCGAGCGCGTTCACATTGCCGGTCTTGCCCTGGTCGGTGCCCATGCCGGTCGTGGTGTAGCGCTTCACATGCTCGACCGAGTGATAGCCTTCGCGATTGGCGAGCGCGATATCCTCGGCCGTCACGTCGTTCTGGAAATCGACGAAGCGCTTGCCGGATCTGCCGGGCGACGTACCGGTCGGAACCTGCCAGACCGGCTTCATCGGCGCGTCGGCCGGTTCGTTCTCGGCGCGTGGCGCGCGCCCGGCGACGACGCGATCGCGTCCGGCGCTGGCCGCGGCCGCTGCACCGGCGCGGAAACCCTCGGCGAGACAGGCGGCGAGCGTGAAACTGCCGTTCGCCGACCCGGCAACGCGCATGGCGTGCGTTGTCGTGGCCGGCAGGAATGCGGCGCTCGGTTCGTCGTAACGCAGACTGCCGCGCGATTGCGAGACGAGATGCACGGCCGGATTCCATCCGCCGGACATCATCAGCAGATCGAAGGTGAAATTGCGGGTGCTGGCTGCGCGAATCTTCGTGCCGTCGAACGGTGCGACGGTTGCACCCGAGATACGATGATACCCGTCGGTGCCAATGACCGCGTGACCGCTCAGGATGTCGACGCCGCGTTCGCGCAGCCGCTGCGGCAGCGCGCCGTCCGCCGCGTCGCGCAGATCGATCGCGGCGACGACGCTGCCGCCCGCATCCATGAAATCGATCGCGGCGCGATAGGCGCTGTCATTGTTGGCGAACAGGAGCGCCTTGCGGCCGGCAAGCGCAGCATAACGCTGCGCATAGAGACGCGCGGCATTGGCCAGCATGATCCCCGGCCGGTCATTGTCGGCGAAGACCAGCGGCCGTTCAAGTGCGCCGGTCGCCAGTACGATCTGCGTTGCGCGGATCTTCCAGAGTCGCTGGCGCGGTATCGGGTCATTGAAGGCGCGCGCGACAAGTGGGTCGCCCACGCGCTCGAGCGCCAGCATGAGATTATGATCGTACGCGCCGAAGACCGTCGTGCGTGGCAACAGACGCACATTCCGCATCGCGCCGAGTTCATCGAGCGCGGACCGAAGCCATTCCGCCGCCGACCGGTCGTCGATGATGCGGCGCTCGGCGAGCAGCGTGCCGCCGGGTTCTTCCTGCTCGTCCGCGAGGATGACGCGCGCGCCGCTGCGTCCGGCGGCAAGCGCCGCCGCGAGACCGGCCGGACCGCTACCGACGATCAGCACGTCGCAATGCGCGTGCCGCTTGGCGTAGCGATCGGTATCGGCTTCGAGGGGCGCGCGACCGAGGCCGGCGGCCTGGCGGATGATGCGCTCGTAATGCATCCACAGACGCGGCGAGCCGAGAAATGTCTTGTAGTAAAAGCCGGCGGGCAACATCCGCGCGATCCGGTCGTTGATCGAACCGATATCGAACGCGACCGAGGGCCAGCAATTCTGGCTGCACGCGACCAGCCCGTCGAACAGCGGCTGCATCGTGGCGCGCACGTTCGGCTCTTCCTGCGCGCCGGTACCGAGTTGCACCAGTGCATTCGGCTCCTCGACGCCCGCGGCGAGAAGGCCGCGCGGACGGTGATATTTGAAACTGCGCGCGAGAAGATGAACGCCGTTCGCGACCAGCGCCGAGGCGAGCGTGTCGCCTGCATAACCTTCATAGCGCCGATCGTTGAAGGTGAAGGAAAGAGGGCGCCCGCGATCGATGCGCCCGCCCTGCGGCAATCGGAAGGGCTGCGTGCTCATGCTTCTTTAACCTTCGCTGCCGCTGCTTTGTCCCGATTGAGGCGCATACGAACGCGCTTTTCGTCAGCTGGCACCGTTTCCTTGAGCGCGGCGAGCGGCGCTTTGAGGCGCGTCAGGCGCGGATCGAGATGACGCAGTTCGAGGAAGTCGCTGTCTTCGCCGATCGGTTTCATGATCGTGAAGTGCTTGGCCGGCCCCAGCATCTGCGCGCATTCTGGCGGGCTGAAATAACTGACGATCGGCTTGCCGAAATCCGGATCGGCCATCCAGCGCTTCAACTGCGCGTGGGTGAGGAAGAAACATCCGGCCATCGGGTTGGTCTTGCCCTCGAAGACGATGTCGCGACCGAGAACATTGGCCGTGACGCGGGTCTGGTCGAACTGATGTGGCAGCACACGGCGCGCCAGATCGGGAATCTCGCCATCGACATAAACCTTGATTCCGCCCCGGGCCGCAATCCGCTCGTAGCGGTTTGGCTGCAACACGTAATCGTCGCCGAAGCAGCCATTGAACCACGCAATCTTGTCGAAAAACATCGGGTCGGTGATCGACAGATCGTCTTCGAGATAGCCGAACAGATCGTAGTCGTCGCAGCGCTCGGCCATCGCCTTGTGGCAGCGGAAGCCCAGGCTGCGCGGCTCGACACGCGATCCCACGACCTTCGTGCGCGGCGGCAAATGCAGGTCCGCAATCAGATGGGCCGGATCGCGAACGCTGAGAACGAGATCGATCTGATGGCGCGGCGGCGTGCGCAGAATTTTCTCGCCGACCAGTCGGGTCGAAATATCGAGTTCGTAGCGCGCTGAAATCGACGTGGAGTAAAGACTATCCAGGCAGTGCTGGACGACAGCGATGCGCGTTTTCTCCGGCGTCCGGTCGGCGCCAAAGCGCGGCCGGTCGACCGGCGTGGTGTCGCGCGGCGCAAAGAAATGCGGCATCGTGATGAGAATGCGCACGGCCTAGCGGGATTCGATCTCGGGTTTAGGATCGGTCATGCGATAGACCGCGAGAATCTCGTGCGTGACTGTATGACGCGCCATGTTGAACCAGCGCCGGCAGCCGCGCGCATGAACCCAACGTTCGTAGAGAATGCCCTTCGGATTGCCGCGCATGTAGAGATAGTCGGCCCATTCGGCGTCGTTCAACTGTTCGGGATCGGCCGGGCGCGCGATATGGCTCTCGCCGCCGCAGGCGAATTCGCTTTCGTCGCGCTTGCCGCACCATGGGCAGGGGATCAGAAGCATTCGTCTCTTCCTAGTGCGCGATGCCGGCGGCGCCGTGCTCGTTGATCAGAGAGCCGCTATCGAACCGGCTCAATGCGAAGGGCCCGGCAAGCTTGTGCAGCCGGTCGTTTGCGATCGTGTCGGCGAAGACCCAGCCGGAGCCCGGGGTCGCCTTGAAGCCGCCAGTGCCCCAGCCGCCGTTGAAATAGAGGCCGTCGATCGGCGTCTTGTCGATGATCGGCGAGGCATCGGGACAGACATCGACGATGCCAGCCCATTGCCGCAGCATCTTGAGCCGCGTGAAGATCGGAAAGAGCTCGACCAAAGCGGCGAGGAAATCCTCGACGACCGGCGGGCTGCCTCGTTGTGCGTAGGACTGATAGCCGTCCATCGCCGCACCCAGAACGAGTTCGCCTTTGTCCGACTGGCTCACATAGACATGCACCGTGCCCGAGATCACGGTCGTGTGCAGGATCGGCTTCAGCGGTTCCGAAACCAGCGCCTGCAGCGGTTTGCTGACGATCGGCAGGCGCAAGCCGGCCATCGCCGCGACCACGCTCGAGTGACCGGCGACGACGATGCCGACCTTGCGCGCCGCGATCGCGCCGCGCGTTGACTGCAGCCCGGCGATGCGGCCGTCGCTTATGTCGAACCCGGTCACTTCGCAGTTCTGAATGATGTCGACACCGCGCGCGTCGGCCGCGCGTGCGAAACCCCAGGCGACCGCGTCGTGCCGTGCGATGCCGCCGCGACGTTGCAGCGAGGCGCCGACGATCGGATACCTCGCGCCGGGATCGACATTGAGGATCGGGCAGAATGCCTTTACCTGCGCGACGTCGAGAATTTCGGAGTCGATGCCGTTGAGTCGGATCGCGTTCACCCGCCGGCGCATCTCCATCATCTCGTGCGGCGAATGCGCCAGATTGAGCACCCCGCGCGGGCTGAACATGACGTTGTAGTTCAGCTCGCGGGTCAGGGTTTCCCACAGCTTCAGCGAATGTTCGTAGAGATGCGCACTCTCGTCCCAGAGATAGTTCGAGCGCACGACGGTCGTGTTGCGTCCAGTATTGCCACCGCCGAGCCAGCCTTTTTCGATCACGGCAATCCGCGCGACGCCGTGATTCTTGGCGAGATAATAGGCGGTCGCGAGCCCATGCCCGCCGCCGCCCACGATCACCACGTCATAGGCGGGCTGGGGGTCCGGGCTGCGCCAGGCCGCCTGCCAGTCCTGATGATGCGAGAACGCGTTCCGGGCGAGGCTGACGATCGAGTAGCGCGGCTTCATTGGCGGTTTTTTGCGGTCTTTCAAAGGGCGCGCGGGCAATCTGGCAGCGCTGGGTCGGGCTGGCAAGGCGGCGCCGGAGGCCGCTTCAGGAAAATCTTTTGTCTGAATAGCGACATTTGCTAGGGTGGGGGCCTTCAAGAATGGAGCGCCCAGCGCGGCCCAGATGTTCGGCGCCAGACCCAAAGAACTTCCACAGGACATCGGCTTCCTGCTGGTCCCGCTCTTTTCGATGATCGCCTTCGTCTCGGCGCTCGAACCGCTGCGCCTGGCGAATCGCGCGAGCGGCCGGCAGCTTTATCGCTGGCGCGTCTTCTCGCCCGACGGAAGGCCGGTCACCGCCAGCAACGGGCTCGAGATCCGGCCCGAGGGCGCGCTCGACGAACTCATGGATTTCAGCACGGTGGTGGTGTGCAGCGGCATCGACGCGCACAAGTTCCATGACCGGGCGACCCTGACCGTTCTGCGCAAACTCGACCGCAAGGGCGCCGACATCGGTGCGCTCTGCACTGCGAGCCATATCCTCGCGCAAGCCGGTCTGCTGGATGGCTATCGCTGCACCATCCACTGGGAAAATCTCGCGGGCTTCGCCGAGGAGTTTCCCGAGATCGACATCACGACGGAACTGTTCGAGATCGACCGCAGCCGCTTCACCTGCGCGGGCGGCACGGCAGCACTCGACATGATGCTGAACCTGATCGGCGGGCAGCACGGCGCCGAGCTCGCGGCGCAGGTCTCGGAACAATTCATGCATGAACGGATCCGCGATCGGCACGACCATCAGCGTATGGGCCTGCCGGCGCGGCTCGGCCTCCGCCACCCCAAGCTGCTCGAGGTTGCGCGGTTGATGGAACAGAATCTGGAAGAGCCGCTGGAGCGCGCCGAACTCGCCAAAGCGGTCGGGCTTTCGACCCGTCAGCTCGAGCGGCTGTTCCGCAAGTATCTGCATCGCTCGCCGGCGCGCTATTACGTCGAGCTGCGGCTCGATCGCGCGCGACGTCTGTTGCAGCAGACCAATATTCCGATCATCGATGTCGCGCTCGCCTGCGGCTTCGTCTCCGCGTCGCATTTCTCGAAATGCTATCGGGATTTCTTCGGCAAGACGCCACGCCGCGAACGCGCCGGTCTGCTGGTGGCGGAATCGGATCTCGAGGAATCAGCCGACGAACCGGCCGATTCGGATTATACGAATTCCGGCCGCGGCCGCGAGAAGACCCGACGCACCATCGGCTCGAAGGCTTCGAGCGGCATGGTGTCGTAGGCCGGATCGAACGAGGTCTGATCCCACTTCTCGCAGAAATCGGCGGTACGCTGGAACATCGGATGACCGCGATAATGCTCCCGCTCGTTCCGGTCACGGCCGTAATGGTGCCAGAAGAAATAGCCCTGGAAGATCGCGTGGTGTTTGACCAGCCAGTAATTGTCGTCGGAGATGTACGGCCGCAGGACTGCCGCGGCAAGCTGCGCATGATTGTTCGGCGAAAGAATGTCGCCGATGTCGTGCAGCAACGCGCAGAACACGGTCTCCTCGTCGGCCGCGTCGCGCGTCGCGCGCGTCGCGGTCTGCAACGAATGGCGGTAGCGGTCGATCTTGTAGCCGAGCGGGTCTCCGCCAAGGCGCTTCAGCATGGCGAGAACCTCGTCCGCCAGTCCGACCTGATGCGTCTTCCAGTTCTCGTTGAGAAGCTGGTAGTCCTCGTAGGTGCCTTCATCCATGCGGATGAAGCTGACCGTGCCGCTGTCCATGACCGTCTCCACGCTGCCGGTTCGTTCCCCGGGTCATTCCGATGAGCAGGGAAACTAGCATAATCGCCGAACTCTTTGCCACGGTGGCCGGCGGGGGGCTGTTGCCGCGCGGCTATTTCCATCCCGAACCCGAGGACGGCGTACCGCCGATGGCCGGCGGCGAGCCGGCCGGCACGCTGCTCCTGCTCGGTCATGTCGGCCGATCGATGTGGCCGGCCTTTTCAGCGTCGCCCGAGGCGGCAGACGGTGCGCCCGATCCGCTCGACCGCTGGAGCCGCCGCCTGATCGATGCGCTGGCACGACGATTTGGCGGGATGGCGCTCTATCCTTTTGGCGGTCCGCCCTATCTGCCATTCCAGCGTTGGGCGCGGCGGGCGGAGCCGGTTGCGCCGTCGCCGCTGGGCATCTTCATCCATCCCGAATACGGTCTGTGGCATGGCTATCGCGGCGCGCTCGCCCTGGCGCCGCGCTGGCCGCTGGCCCCGGTCGACCCGCGGCCCAGTCCCTGCCTCTCCTGCGTCGGGCAGCCCTGTCTCCAGATCTGTCCGGTCGATGCCTTCACCGCTGCCGGTTATGCGGTCGAGGATTGCCGTGCCCATCTCGACCGCGATGCTGGCACGCCTTGTCGCGATGGCGGCTGCCTCGCCCGCCGCGTTTGTCCGGTCGGGCCGGATTACGTCTATGACGCGGCCCAGATCCGATTTCATATGCGCGCCTTCCATCGGGCCGGCCGCAACGCCGCCACGATTGTCGACAAGAATTAAGCTTTCCCGATGCGACCAGCGCGAATCCCGGGCAGAATGCGCAGGCGGGAATGCGGCTGATCCAATGTCGCCGGAGGGGTGCTTGAAAGACCGGACGATACTCATGGTGGCGCATAGCGAGTGGCGCGAGCGTAGACTCGCACCGCTTCTTTCCGCGCGCGGCTATCAACTCGAATGGCGCTGCCCGGCCAAGGGTTCGCAACTTCCCGAGGATATCGAGAATTATGCCGGTGCCGTGGTGTTCGGCGGCGTGCATAGCGCGAACGACGCCGAGAGCGTCGATTTTATCCGCCAGGAGATCGACTGGATCGGCCGCTTCGTCGATGCGGGCAGGCCCTATTTCGGGATCTGCCTCGGCGGTCAGATGCTGGCCCGCGCACTAGGTGCGCGCGTCGCACCGCATCCCGAGGGTCGAGTGGAAATCGGCTATTACCCGATCACCGCGACCGAGGCCGGCCGCGATCTGTTTCCCGAGCGGCTGCACGTCTATCAGTGGCATCGTGAAGGGTTCGAGCTGCCGCGCGGCGCCGAGTTGCTCGCGCGCGGCGACGCCTTTCCGAACCAGGCCTATCGCTACGGCAAACTGGCCTACGGCCTGCAGTTCCATCCCGAGGTCACCGGCGAGGACGCCAGGAGCTGGATGACCGAGGTGCCCGACCATGCCGAGCGGCCGGGGGCGCAGAGCGTCGAAGACCATGCCGCGGGAATCGCGCAGTACGATCCGGGGCTGCATGACTGGCTCGCCGGCTTTCTCGACCACTGGCTGGCAGCGTCCGAGGAGGCGCGGGAATCGGCGCCGGTCCGGGCCGATCCGGCGATGGCCGCCAGCGGCCCTCGGCGCCAGGGATAGAAACCGCCGCATTCTGCCGCTTTGTCGCTGAAATTCCTGTGTTTTTTCGGGGCGGCATCCCAGCGATATCTTGTCGGCTGGCGGGTAACTGGTGTATCTACGACGACCACACCGACACCAGCTCTAAGGGGGGCTCCTGTGCGCTCGTTCATCACCCTTGCGGCCGCTTTGCTGGCCGCATCGCTGCTCAGCCATTCCGTTACCGCCGAGGAGAGCGCCGCGTTACCGCTGGCGCCCACTGCCGCCAAGGCAAAGGTTCAACTCGATGCGGTCGTGGCCTACGGCGCGGCGCCGTTCACCAGCCCGATCGAGTGGACGATCATACGCCCGGTTTCGCAGCAGAATCCCGAAGAGCAGATTCTGCTGACGCAGACGTCGGTTGCGCCGACGTTCGATATGGCGCCCGGCCGTTACATCGTGCGCGCGACGCATGACGCGATGACAGTGTCGCAGGATCTGATCGTTCCCGAAGGCACCTCGAAGCACACCATCAATTTCAATGCGGGCAACATCACGCTCAGCATGATCCCGTATACCGGCGGCGGCATGATCGCCTCGAACATCCTTTGGGAAGTGTACGAGTATCGAAAGGGCGGCCTGACCGATGATGCGAAGATCGCCTCAGCGATGGCGCCCTCGCATCACTTCATGCTCGCGGCCGGTGCCTATGTCGTGCGCGCCAGCTATAACGGCACGACTGCCGATCTGGTGATTCCGCTCGATCCGGGCCGTACCTACAAATACACGATCAATCTCTATGCCGGCACGGTCGGCCTCAGCGCCGTTTCGGAAGGCGGGGGCAGTGTCGGCGAAGGTGTCGTCTACGAAATCTACAAGGCGGCGCTCGACAGTGCGACCGGCCAGCGCCCGCTGATCGGCACCTATAACGGCGACACGAACAACGTTCTGCTACGCGAAGGCAGCTATCTGCTGATTGCGCGCGGCAACGGGCTGCAGGGTGAAATCCCGTTCGTCGTCTCGGCCGGCGAGAATGCCAAGATCAAGGTGACGTTGAAGCCCACTCTGGCGAGCAGCACCTCGACCAGCGGCTGATCGTATCCTGGTTTTTCTGACGCAGAACGGCGCCCTCGCGGGCGCCGTTTTCGTTTGTGTTCATTGTCGTTTGTGAATCGACCGCGCACGGGACGTGCTCAGCTACCCGATCATCGGCAGATTGAGGCCCTGTTCCTTCGCGCATTCGATCGCGCTCTCGTAACCCGCATCGGCATGGCGCATGACGCCGGTGCCCGGATCGTTGGTCAGTACGCGCTCGAGCCGCCGCGCCGCATCCGCCGTGCCGTCGCACACGATTACCATGCCGCTATGCTGCGAATAGCCGATGCCGACGCCGCCGCCATGATGCAGCGACACCCAGGTGGCGCCCGACGCGGTGTTCAGCAGCGCATTCAAAAGTGGCCAGTCGGAGACCGCGTCCGAACCGTCCTTCATCGCCTCGGTCTCGCGGTTCGGACTCGCGACCGAACCGGAATCGAGATGATCGCGACCGATGACGACCGGTGCGTCGAGCTCGCCCTTCGCCACCATCTCGTTGAAGGCGAGGCCGAGCCGCGCGCGCTGGCCGAGACCGACCCAGCAAATCCGCGCCGGCAATCCCTGAAACGCGATCCGTTCGCGCGCCATGTCGAGCCAGTTGTGCAAATGCGGATCGTCGGGGATCAGCTCTTTCACCTTCGCGTCGGTTTTATAGATGTCCTCGGGATTACCTGAGAGCGCGGCCCAACGGAACGGGCCGATGCCGCGGCAGAAGAGGGGGCGGATATAGGCTGGAACAAAGCCGGGGAAATCGAATGCGTTCTTCTCGCCGATCTCGCTCGCCATCTGCCGGATATTGTTGCCGTAGTCGAAAGTCGGTACGCCGAGGCGGTGAAAGCCGAGCATGGCGCGCACATGGGTCGCCATCGACTGCATCGCGGCCTTGATCGTGCCCTGCGGATCGCTGCCGCGCTTGCGCTCCCACTCGTCGAGCGTCCAGCCCTTCGGCAGATAGCCGTTGAGCGGATCGTGCGCGCTGGTCTGGTCGGTAACGGCATCGGGCCGCCAGATCGCATCCCGCTCGGCGCGCCGCAGGATTTCCGGCACCAGTTCGGCGGCATTACCGAGCAGGCCGACGGAAACGGCGCGGCCGTTGTCGGTCGCGGCCCGGATAATCGCCATCGCCTCTTCGAGATTCGTCGCCTTGCGATCGAGGTAACGCGTCTCGAGCCGGCGATCGATCCGGCTCGGCTGGCATTCGATCGCGAGCATCGACGCGCCGGCCATCGTGGCGGCCAGAGGCTGCGCGCCGCCCATGCCGCCCAGGCCGGCGGTCAGGATCCATTTGCCCGTGAGATTGCCGCCGAAATGCTGGCGCCCCATCTCGACAAAGGTTTCATACGTGCCCTGCACGATGCCCTGGCTGCCGATATAGATCCAGGAACCGGCCGTCATCTGGCCGTACATCATCAGGCCCTTGCGATCGAGCTCGTGAAATTTGTCCCAGGTCGCCCAATGCGGCACAAGATTCGAATTCGCGATCAGCACACGCGGCGCATCCGGGTGCGTGCGGAACACGCCGACCGGTTTGCCCGATTGCACCAGCAGCGTCTCGTCGTTGCCGAGGCTCCGCAACGTCTCGACGATCTTGTCGTAGCACTGCCAGTCGCGCGCGGCGCGGCCGATGCCGCCATAGACGACAAGCTCGTTCGGTTTTTCCGCGACCTCGGCATCGAGATTGTTCATCAGCATGCGCAGCGGCGCCTCGGTCAGCCAGCTCCGGCAGGTGAGCGCGGTGCCGCGCGGGCTGCGGATCTTCCGTTCGTTGTCGAGACGGGAATTGTCGGTCATGGAGAAGGCCTCATTATCGTCGCAACAGGGAGGGCCGGGCGCCGTCCCGCCGGCCGCGGGGGCACCCGGTCACTGATAGCCGAAAGGGTTCCTTAAGGCCATGCCCGCGCAACAAGCCGGTTTCGCGCCCTGGTTGCCGTGTCACGATGCTGCGATTGATCCACCGGGTCGCGATGTGGGACAAGGCGGGAGCATCGGAAAAGAGGCCTGCCATGCGAAACATTCCGCGTTTTGCCGACCCTTTCGCCGCGCACGACATTCCGATCGTCGAGGCGACGCCGGAAAGCCTCAAGGGCTATGGCCGGATCGAGCGGGATTTCGCCACCGCCCAGATCGAGATCGTGCGCTGGCCCGCGCAGGGCTGGCGTCCGGTCGATCCGGATACCGGCGACGAAGGCGGCACGACCGAGGGCGCGTTCTCGATCCATTGGCAGGGCGAGATCCTCTATGGCCGCAACGAGGCCGTGGGCGGCCATTATCTGCTCGGCTGGAGCCGCGATCCGCGCGAGGCATCTGAAGACGCGGCCGATCCCGAGCGCAAACGCGCGCTGGTCTGGCACGCGAACTATCATCCCGATGGCGGGCAGCTTTTCTTCCCGCGCGAGCGTGTGCCCTATATCGTACCGCTGGCGCTGCCGGGCGACGACATCTCGCCCGATCGCTTCGTCGGCTTCTACAGCGACGGCAGCTTCGGGATCTATTTCCATCCCAATGTCTGGCACACGCCGGCCGTACCGCTCGGCCCCGCGACCGTGTTCGACGATCGCCAGGGCAAGGTTCATGCCCGCGTGAGCTGCGAGTTCGTCGAAGAGTTCGGTTGTTATCTCGGCGTGCCGATGCGCCGGCCGTAACGGGCGGCGCCACTTACCGATGCGCCAGCCGTAACGGGCGGCGCCACTTACCGATGCGCCAGCCGTAACGCCCGGCTATTTCAGTTCGTCGGTCAGTAGTCGAACAATTTAGTGACGATGTAACCGCTGTCGCCGAGCCGCAGCATCGTGCCGCGGCGGAACACGCCGTCGTAGAATACATCCGCGCCATAGACCGTGGTGTCGCTGTCGACATCGAGATCGCTCATCAACTCGCGCGCTTCGTCGGGAAACCAGCGATGCGATTCGATCTCTTCCGCACCGGGCAGCTGCGGCATCGACGTCGACCGGGCGATCAACTCGGCGGCCTGTTCGGGCGTAAACTCGATGACTGCGATCACCCGCAGCTTGGTGGCGCCGTACCGTTCCTGCTCTTCCTGCGTCAGGATCTGCCAAGTCACCGATTGCGGCACGTAGGGCAGTTCGATCTGCTGGTCGAGGAACTCGATCTGCGTGCGCACCAGCACGCCCTGGTCCCAGCCCGGCAGCTTCGTCGATCCGGTACCGAACACGATATAGGCGACCCCGAGCACCGCGATGGCGCAGATGCCCATGAGGATTTTCTGCCAGGTCGGAATGCGCGCGTGCCCTTTCGGACGGGGGCCTTTCTCGATCTGACCGAAGGGGTTGGTGACGGCACGGCGTTTGCCGCGCTGATTTTTCCCCTGTTTCTTCCCCGGGCCGCGCCGCCGTTCGCCATGCTCGGATGCGATATACACGTTGGCCTCAATATCCGGCGCTGGTTCATGCGGGTCGAGCGCGAACGTGGGTATCCGTTCCGAGTACGCCGGTTCGACATCGTCATCGAGATCGATTTCGGTATAGGCGGGCGCGCCAAGCGCATCGGTCCGTGTTTCTCGATCGTCACTGCGACGCGCCTGCGTCCCGCCGGTTTGCGCACTCGGGCGCTGCGCGGCGCCCGGTCGATGGGTTGCGCCGCGCGCCGCGTTCGGACGCGCCGCAGCATTCGGCTTGCGTTTGCCGGAGGCGGCCGGACCCGTACTCTCGGGGCGCGCCGTCGCGGGGCCGGGGAAAGTGGCCGTAATGCGATTGGCTTCGACATCGACCTGCAGCGGCGGGCCGCGACGCCGGTCGCCGCCGCCTGCCGCGCCCTTGGCCTGCCGCGCGGCCTTACTGGCGTCGCCGCGCTGCCTGGCCGGCCGGTTGCGCTGCTGTGTCGGATCGTCGGCCTCGGCCATCGCACCACGCTTTGATTCATCAGGCTCGCGGCGTCGTTTGCCGGAGCCACGGAATCATGGCAGATGAAGGGGCTGGTGCCAACGCGCCTGAGGCCAAAATCCGTGGAAATCTACCGCTTCACGCAGGGATCCGGGCCGCTTCTGGTCAGCATGCCGCATGTCGGCACGCATCTGCCGGATGCGCTGGCCAGGCGCATGACGCCGATCGCGCGGACGGTTCCCGATACCGACTGGCATGTCGACCGGCTCTACGATTTTCTTGGCGACCTCGATGCGTCGGTGTTGGCGGCGACGCACTCGCGTTACGTGATCGATCTGAACCGGCCGCCCGACGATACGACGCTCTATCCCGGCGCCAACAACACGGGTCTCTGTCCGACCAGCCGGTTCGACGAAGGTGCGGTCTACGAGGCGGGTAACGATCCCGACGCAGCGGAGATGAATCGCCGGCGCGTGCAATATTGGCAGCCCTATCACGACGCCATCGCGGCCGTACTCGATACCATCCATGCCGATCACGGCTATGCGCTGCTGTTCGAGGCGCATTCGATCCGCTCGGTCGTGCCGCGTTTCTTCGAGGGCCGATTGCCCGACATCAATCTGGGGACCGGCGGCGGCACCAGCGCCGATCCCGAGCTTGCCGCGCGCCTGGTTGAGCAGGCGGGCGATGCGGTTGACTATACGAGCGTGCTCAACGGTCGCTTCAAGGGCGGCTATATCACGCGGCGCTACGGCAGTCCCGCAGCGCACGTGCATGCGGTGCAGCTCGAACTCGCGCAGATCACCTACATGAACGAGGATCCGCCGTTCGATTTCGATGAACCAACGGCGAACCGCGTGCGCCCCGTTCTGCGCCGTATCGTCGAGACGATGGTCGATTGGGGTCGCGAGCGTTACGGGCGGTAGGCGTTCGTCTCTGGAATTGGGGAAGCCCTCACCCGGCGCGCGGTTGCGCGCTGCCCTCTCCCCGAGAGCGAGGGTTTGCTGCCTCTGCAACGTTGGGGAACAACTCTCTCCCCCTGCAAAGGGGGAGGGGGAAGGGTGAGGGGTACATTGTAAGCGCCCTATTCGTCGCTCGCCCGCACCCGCTTCCACAGCGGATTGAACCCGATCCGGTAACTCAGCTCCGCCGGATGTTCGATCGACCAGATCGCGAGATCGGCGCGGTTGCCGATCGCGAGCGTGCCTTGCCTGTCGCCGATCCCGAGCGCGCGTGCAGCGTTGCGCGTCACGCCGGCAAGGCATTCTTCCGGCGTCATGCGAAACAATGTTGCGCCCATGTTCAGCATCAGCAGCAGCGACGTGGTCGGCGAACTGCCGGGATTGCAGTCGGTCGCCAGCGCGATCGGCACGCCCTTCTTGCGGAACGCATCGACCGGCGGCAAGGTCTTCTCGCGCAGGAAGTAGAACGCACCGGGCAAGATCACCGCGACCGTGCCGGCTTTCGCCATCGCATCGATGCCGTCGTCGCCGATATATTCCAGATGATCGCAGGACAGCGCCGAGAATCCGGCCGCCATCACCGAGCCCTTCATGTCGGAGAGCTGCTCGGCATGCAGCTTGATCGGCAGGTCGAGCGCCTGCGCCGCTTCGAAAACGCGCCGGCATTGTTCGGTCGTGAAACCGATCCGCTCGCAGAACGCATCGACCGCATCGACCAGCCCCTCGGCATAAGCGGCCGGTAGCATTTCGAGACAGACGCGGTCGATGTAATCGTCGGCGCGGCCCGCATATTCCGGCGGCAAGGCATGCGCCGCGAGGAACGTCGTCTTGATCGTCACATCGCGTAGCCTGGCGAGCCGCCGCGCCGCGCGCAGCATACGCAACTCGCTGTCCAGTTCGAGCCCGTAGCCGGATTTGATCTCGACCGTCGTGACGCCTTCGGCGATCAGCGCATCGAGCCGCGGCAAGGTTTGCGCGACCAGTTCGTCCTCGCTGGCTGCGCGCGTCGCCTTCACGGTCGAGACGATGCCGCCGCCGGACTTCGCGATATCTTCGTAGCTGACGCCCGTGAGGCGCATCTCGAACTCGCGGGCGCGGTTGCCGGCATGAACCAGGTGCGTGTGACAGTCGATCAGGCCGGGCGTGATCCACCGTCCGCCGACATCGACGGTCTCGTGCCACAGCGGCGCGTCGCCCGGATTGGCCGGCAGTTCCGCCATTGGGCCGAGCCAGGCGATCCGCCCGCCCGCGACCGCGATCGCCCCGGGTTCGATCGCGCGATAGGGCGCGCTCGTCTCGCGCCCGGTCTCGTCCATCGTGGCGAGGCGGGCATTGATATAGACGCTCTCCCAGGGGGTCTCGATTTTCATGCGCTATCCGTTCGAAGATTTGGCCCGTCCGAAGATTTGGCCCGTCCGAAGCTTTGACCCGCCCGATGAGCCGGTCGTTGAGCGGCAGCCGATCTGATCGTAATGTCGCACAGAATCGACGCAAGGCCGGGTTCCCATGCATTCGAGACATTTCTTCGCCGAAAGCGCTCTGCTGCCCGACGGCTGGGCGCGCGACGTGTTGTTCGAGATCGATGCAACCGGCGCATTCGCCGCAGTGGGCGCCGTTCGCGAGCCCGGCGATGCCGTGCGCCTCTCGGGTCCGGCGATACCGGGTATGCCCAATCTTCATTCGCACGCCTTCCAGCGCGCGATGGCGGGGCTGACCGAGCGGGTTGGGCAGGGTGCCGCCGGTGCCGAGGACAGTTTCTGGACCTGGCGGCAGGTCATGTACGGGTTCGTCGGCGATCTTGCGCCCGACGAAGTGCAGACGATCGCAACCCAACTCTATGTCGAGATGGTCAAGGCCGGTTACACGTCGGTCGGCGAGTTTCATTATCTGCACCACGATCCCGAGGGTCGCCCTTATGACGATCCGGCCGAGATGTCGGAGCGGATCGTGGCCGCGGCGACCATTGCTGGCATCGGGCTCACCCATCTGCCGGTGCTCTATCGTTATGGCGGTTTCGGCGGCAAGGAACCGGCAACCGGGCAGCGCCGCTTCCTGCACGACGCCGACGCCTATGCGCGTCTGCTCGAGACATTGCAGCAGCGCCACGGCACCGATCCGCAATTCCGGCTCGGGATCGCGCCGCATTCTTTGCGCGCCGTGACGCCGGATCTGTTGCTCGCCGGCATCGCGGCGCTCGATGCGATCGATGCGACCGCGCCGATCCACATCCATATTTCCGAGCAGATACGCGAAGTCGAGGAATGCCTCGCCTGGAAGCAGCGCCGCCCGATCGAATATCTCTACGACGAATTCGATGTAGGCGCGCGCTGGTGCCTCGTGCATGCGACGCATATGACCGATGACGAGCGCCGGCGCATGGCGGCGAGCAAGGCGATCGCCGGCTTGTGCCCGACGACCGAAGCCAATCTGGGCGACGGCATTTTTCCGGCGATCGAGTATCTCGACGAAGCAGGCGTGTTCGGCGTCGGATCGGACAGCCATATCTCCGTCTCGCCGGTCGAGGAACTGCGTTGGCTCGAATATGGCCAGCGGCTGATCCGGCAGCGGCGCAACCGTCTGGCCGCAGCGCAAGGCGGCTCGGTCGGTGCCGCATTGTGGCGCGGTGCGCTTGCCGGTGGCGCACAGGCGCTTGGCCGCAAGATCGGCGCCTTCTCAACCGGGCATCGCGCCGACATCGTCGTGCTCGATGGCGATCATCCGCTGCTGGTCGGCAAGGACGGCGATCTGCTGCTGGACGGGCTGGTATTCGCCGGCAATGAGAATCTGGTGCGCGACGTGATGATCGGCGGGCGCTGGCGGGTGCGCGATCGCCTTCACGAAGCCGAAGCGGGCGCCCGCACGCGCTACCAGCAATGTCTGCGCGCCCGGCTTGGCGACAGAAGAGAAGCGGTTTGAATCATGCATGACGGACATCACCATATCGATCTCACATGGCTGAGCGGGCGCGACATCGACGCGCTTGCCATGACCGACGACGAGATCCTGGATTCCGTGGAGCGCGGCCTGCTCGCACAGGGGCATGGCGACACGGTGATCGAACCGCGCGTCCATCTCGAACCCGATCCGGCCTTCCGTGGCCATTTCAACGTACTGCGCGGCTATATCGCGCCGCTCAACGTCGCCGGCTTCAAGATCGTCGGCGACTATGTCGACAATTATCAGCGCGGGTTGCCGTCGGAGATGGCGCTGCTCAATCTGTTCGATCCGCGCACCGGCATGCCTAGGGCAATTGTCGATGCGACCGCCATCACCGACATGCGCACCGGTGCGATGACCGCGCTCGGCGCCAAATATCTGGCACCGTCGAAGCCGCGCCGGCTCGGCCATATCGGCGCGCGCGGCTCGGCCTACTGGAACGTCCGTTTGCTCGACCATCTGTTCGATTTCGAGGAAATCCGCGTTCACTCGCGCCGCCCCGAAAGTCGCGGCTTTTTCGCCCAGCAGCTTTCGCAGGATCTCGGCAAGAACGTGATCGCAACCGAAGACTGGCAGAGCTGCCTCGAGGGCGCCGATATCATGGTCGAGGCATCCAGGCTCGATGCGTCGACGCCGCTCTTCAGGACCGAATGGGTACAGAAAGGCGCGCTGGTCGTGCCCTACGGCACAATGAGCAGCGTCGAACTCAGTTTGACCGATGTCATGGACAAGATCGTAGTCGACGATTGGGGTCAATGCCGAACCGGCAAGCTGGGTGCGCTGCGCGCCCATGTCGAGGCCGGCAAACTGAGCGAGGCGACGGTTCATGCCGAGCTTTGCCAGATCGTCGCCGGATTGCGGCCGGGCCGCGAACGCGACGACGAAACCATCCTCTTCTGGCATCGCGGGCTCAGTTTGTCAGACATAGCGCTTGGCGTTGCGATGCTGGAAAAGGCAAACCGGCTCGGGATCGGCCAGACCCTTCGATACGCATGACCGCCGGGAGGAACTCAATGTCGCGTCTCGTTCTGCTGCCGCTGGCAGCCATGCTGCTGATGGCCGGTATCGCGTCGTTGGCCGCTCAGTCGGTCGAGGAAGAAACCTCGCGCGTGTCGATCGAGCCGGTCGACGGCGCGCTGCAATGGCAGATCGAAAACCGAACCTTCGATGTGGTCCAGACCTGGTCGGGCGCGGGCCCGCGCAGCTTGCTGCTCGAAGAGACGATGTCGGCGACGCGGCGCAGCGACATGGAGGGCCCGGCCGATCCGATGGTGCGCGTTGTCGCGTCCGAAATACTGGACGATGGTACGCTGACGCCCCTCTGGGAGTTCGAGACGCGGGCCGAGACGGGATCTGCCCGCTATCTCGGCGCCTTCGGCGATGCCTATGTCGCGACGCTCTATGGCTGTTGCGGGGCGATCGATGCCGATCGCTATTTCGGACTCGAAACCGGCGCGCTTCTGGTGACCGCCAACGGCCCCGTGGCGCTGCTCGACATTCCGAACAGCGGCGGCCTCGTGCGGATCGCCGGCGTCGAGACGCCCTGGTCGGCATCGGGCGACCCACTCTATCAGGAGCGCCCCGATGCGTTTGGCACGATCGGCTATGCGTCGATGGCAAAGGAGCTTCAGCGGGCGCTGATCGTCGTCAATCTCGACATGATTGAAACGATCGACAGCATGATGGCGCTGCCGATGCTCGAATGGGTGCCGGCCGACGGCGAGCCGGCGCGCGAGTTTACCCATTGGGCACTCGACGGCGAACGCGATAAAGCGAAGATCGGCGGCATCTCGCTGCGCGTCACCTATACGCCCGAAGCCTGGGTCGAAATACCGCTCGTTGCGGACCGCCTCGATCTCGCTGCGGCAACATCCGCGCCGGGGATCTCGCTCGAAGCGATGCCGTAACGGACGCAGGGCTGCAACTCGGCGCGTCGAGTCATACTCATCGATTCGTGGTAGGAAGCGATTGCGTGAACGCGCACGGATAACAACGCCGTTCGCGTGCATCGACATGTATTAAAATATTCACACACTTGATTGGCGGCAATCGCGCGCCGCGATAAATGCCGAAGAAAGGCCGTGTCAACGATGTGGCATGGCTGCCAAGATATCCTGCCGCAGCGTTCGATAAGCCTTATTTCAAAGAAAAAATGGCACGGTTTTATTGGCGCGCCGAAAAATGGAACCAATCTGCGCGAGCCTTCAGCACGTTGATCGGGAACGCTCCATCCCCATGTCGGTTCTATCGGAACAGGCCGGCCGCAAGAGGTCGCGCCCCAGCGTTTCTCATCGACAAAGATGGAGCACAGAAAATGATGGCAACCAAATTTATGACCGCGTCGACGCTCGTCCTCGCATTGACGGCGGGCGCCGCGTACGCCCAGTCGGCCGATACCGATGCCGTCGCGAACGAACCCACGGTCGTGCCGCCTTCGGACGAACAGGTTATCGTCGAGCAGCAAAGCACGCAGACGCTGACCTATGAACTGATCGGCGCGGACGTGATGCATCCCGAGCACGGCAATATCGGCACGCTCGAGGCGCTTCTGTTCGACAGCAACGACCAGATCGTCGGCGGCGTTGTCTCCGTCGGCGGATTTCTCGGTCTTGGTGCCAAGGAAGTCGCGCTCTCCTGGGACGAGTTCGATGTTCGCGCCGAGGACGAGGAGGTCTATATCGATCTGACGAAGGAGCAGCTTGAGGCAGCGCCCTCCTTCATGGATCGTGCCGACATCGAGGCCGAGCGGGCGGCACAGCAGGCGCAGAGCGACATGCAGAACAATAACGCGATGCCTGTTCCTGCGCTCGATCCCGAAGCGGACACACAGTTCGACGGGGACGAGCCGCTCGATCAGGACGAACCGCTCGAAGAACAGTCGCTCTCGGACGAAGATGAAGACGATTCGACCTACTAATTACTGATCCGCAGTCTCAGCCTCCCGGGCGAGACAAATGACGGCCGGCAAGGGCACTGCTTTTGCCGGCCGCTTTTTTGTACCGCGGCCGAGCTCCCGGCGCCTCAGCGTGGCGCCAGTATCTCGGCAAGACGCAGGTCGATGTCCGGCGCCATCAGCATTGCGGCCACCGCATCGACATCGCCGCCGAGCCCGCGATCCTCGTCCATTCGTGGCGCCACCGCGCGCACGAGGGCCTGCGCGATGGTGGTCCCGCGCCCGAGCCGTTCCGGGTTGGCGAACTCAACGGCTTGCGCCGCGACCACCAATTCAAGCGCAACCAACAACCGGAAACGGTCGAGCGCCGTTTCCAGTTTGGCGACCGCCTGCGGGGCGTTGCTGGTATCATCTTCGACGCCGTCTGCGCTGCTGCGCGACAATGTCGAGACCGGGTTTGCAAGATGGCTGATCTCGATCGCCAACGCTTCGCCGGTCTTCAATAAAGGCGCCATGCCGGCGCGGGTCGTCCCGCGTGGCGAAAGCGTGGGCGGCAGATCGGACAATCGGTCGGTCAGCAGCTTCGCCGTGCGCTGCACCGCGAGATTGGCGCTCTGGGCGAGACCGATCGCGGCGGTGTCGAACGCGAGCGCGATCGCCGGCACATGGAAATTGCCGTTCGATAGAATGACGCCGTCGGCCAGGATGACCGAGGGATTGTCGCCCGAACCGCTCAGTTCCGGTTCGACCGCGCTTTCGGCGAAGTCGAGCGCGGATTCGAGGCTGCCGAGCACCTGCCCGATGCAACGCAGCGATAGCGGATCCTGCACGCGACGCGCCGCACCCGGCTCGGTCAGGCTGCCGCCATCGAGAAAACGCAGCAGACGCGCCGAGACCGATGCTTGTCCGGGCGACGGGCGCAATGCAGCAATCCGCGGATCGAACGGCGATAGATTGCCGCGGAATCCTTCCATCGACAGCGCGGCGGCGAGAATTGCCTGATCGAACAGACGTCGCGCATCGTGCAGCGCGAGCGCCGCACGGCCGACCGTGATCGCATTCGACGACACGATCGCGATGCCGTCTTTGGGTCCGATCGCAACCGGCTTGAGACCGGCGCGCTCGAGCGCCGCCGCGCCCGATATGACCGTGCCGTCGAGTTCGGCCTCGCCTTCGCCCATCATGACGAGCCCGATATGTCCCATCAGCACCAGATCCGCCGCGCCGATCGATCCGATCGACGGCACGACGGGATGGATGCCCGCGTTAAGTAACGCAACAAGCTGCCCGGCAATGGCCGGATCGGCACCGGCGCTGCCCTGGGCGAGCCCCTGCGCGCGGATCAGCATTGCCGCCCGGACGGCCTCGGCCGGCAGGCGCGCACCCACTCCGTGGGCGCGGCCGCGCACTGTGACCCGCGAGAATTCCGAGAGGATGTCCGCCGGTAGCATCGAGGTGGCGCGGGGCCCGAGCCCGGTGGTCAGTCCGTAAACCGGCCGCCCGTCCTCGAGATGCTGCAGCACGACCTGTCTTGCCGCCGCCATGCGTGCGTCGGCGGCCGGAGCGAGCGCCACCTGGCGGCGCTGCCGGGCTACGGAAACGACGGCGCCGATATCGATCGGCGCGCCATCCAGTCGCAGGGAATCCATCCCCCGGCTCTACAGGCCTCGCGGCCCCTTCGCAACTGGCCATCGGCGACCGGGGCCGCGCGACGGCGCCGATTTCGATTTCGCAACCGCCGGTTCTATGACAATCATTCGCGGCGGCATTCGCCGCGATCTGGGCAGCATCGAAGGACGCATCTGGTGGTGGAGCAGACGGCAACGCGGCGGCGCCCGCGACGCAGCAAGGACGCCGGCATCGCACAGCTCCCCTGGCGTCGGCTGCGCAATGTCTATCGGCCGATCGAGGTACTGAGCGCCGACCAGATCGAGACCATTCACGATGCCTCGCTGCGTGTGCTCGAGGAACAGGGAATGGAGTTCCTCGATGCCGAGGCGCGCGACATTCTCAAGCAGTCCGGTGCGGATGTAGAGCCCGGCGGGCTTCGTGTGCGGTTCGATCGTGGACTGGTGCTGGAATCGGTTGCGAAGGTTCCCCCGCAGGTAACGCTCCATTCGCGCAATCCCGAACGCAGCCTGACCTTCGGCGGCAATCATGTGAATTTCGGCAGCGTCGCAAGCGCGCCGAACGTTTCCGATCTCGATCGCGGCCGGCGGCCTGGCACGTTCGACGATTACTGCAACCTGCTGAAGCTGGTGCAGACCTTCAACACCGTGCATTTCCTGAGCGGCTATCCGGTCGAACCGGCCGATCTGCCGCCGACGACGCGGCATCTCGATGCGCTGGGTGCGGCGCTCATCATGACCGACAAGGTGATCCACGGTTATTCGCTCGGCCGCGAACGGATCGCCGACGCGATCGAACTCGTCTGCCGCGCGCGCGGTATCGACAAGGCCCAGCTCGCGAAAGAGCCGGGCGTGTTCTCGATCGTGAACACGAATTCGCCGCTCCGGCTCGATGTCCCGATGCTGCAGGGGCTGATGGAAATGGCCCGCCACGGCCAGCCAGTCTGCATCACCCCCTTCACCTTGTCGGGCGCGATGGCGCCGGCGACCATTGCGGGCGCGCTCACCCTGCAGAACGCCGAGGCGCTGGCAGGGATCGCCTTCATCCAGATGGTGGCGCCGGGTGCGCCGGCGATCTATGGCGGCTTCACCTCCAACGTGGATATGAAAACCGGCGCACCGGCTTTCGGTACGCCGGAATATGTGCGCGCCGCGATGGCCGGCGGCCAGCTCGCGCGTCGTTATAACTTCCCCTATCGCTCGTCCAACGCCTGCGCCGCCAACGCGGTCGATGGGCAGGCCGCCTATGAATCGCAGATGTCGATCTGGGGCGCGGTGATGGGCGGCGCGAACATGCTGCTGCACGGTGCCGGCTGGATGGAAGGCGGCCTCGTCGCGTCATTCGAGAAATTCATCGTCGATGTCGAAATGCTGCAGATGATGAGTGAATTCCTGCAGCCGATCGAGGTCACCGAGGAAACGCTCGGGCTCGATGCGATTGCCGAGGTCGGGCCGGGCGGCCATTTCTTCGGGGCCGCGCACACGCTGGCGCGCTACGACCATGCGTTCTACCCGCCGATCCTGTCGGACTGGCGCAATTTCGAAACCTGGCGCGAGGCCGGTGCGTTCGACACGGCGCAGCGCGCCAACGCGCTGTGGAAACGCGCGATTTCGGAATACGAGGCGCCGGCGATGGATCCTGCCTGCAAGGAAGCGGTCGAGGATTTTGTCGCGCGCCGCAAGAGCGAGGGTGGCGTCTCGCAGGCCTGAGGGGCCCGCGTCGACTGCGGCGCATTGCCCGCCTGACGAAACCTGCCCCCGGGGCCTATGATCGGCCATAGGGAGCAATCGCCATGGCCGAGATCGGCAAGAAGACCCAGTTCAGCATCTGGTACATCGTGATCGCGATCGGGTCGATCGTGCTGCTGCAGTTTGCGATCGCCGCCTACGAGTCCGTCGTTCCGCTCTCCTACAGCGAGTTCCGGCAGTATCTCGAGGATGGGCGTATCGGCTCTGTCACCGTCACCGAATCCCGGATCCGCGGCAGTTTCGAGGAGCCGTCGGGCGAAATCCGCCAATTCGTGACGAACCGAGTCGATCCGGGCATCGCGACCGAACTCGAGCAGTATGGCGTGGCCGTATCGGGCGGCTCCGACGAAACACCACTGACGGGCCTCCTGTCCTGGATCGTGCCGATGCTGATTTTCTTCGGCATTTGGTTCTTTGTCTTTCGACGGCTCATCGGCCGCCAGGGCACCAGCGAATTCATGTCCATCGGCAAGAGCAAGGCAAAGGTCTATATCGAGACCGACACTAAAGTGACGTTTGCGGACGTCGCCGGTGTCGATGAGGCGAAGGAAGAACTTGCGGAGGTCGTCGCGTTTCTGAAGGATCCCGAGCGTTACGGACGGCTTGGGGCGCGATTGCCAAAGGGAATCCTGCTTGTCGGCCCGCCCGGAACCGGCAAGACGCTGCTGGCCCGCGCGGTCGCCGGTGAAGCGGGTGTACCTTTTTTCTCGATTTCAGGGTCCGAATTTGTCGAACTTTTCGTTGGCATTGGTGCTGCGCGGGTACGAGATCTGTTCGAGCAGGCGCGTGCCAAGGCACCGGCGATCATTTTCATCGACGAGCTCGATGCGCTTGGGCGTGCACGCGGTGTCTTTCCCATCTCCGGTGGGGCCGATGAGAAGGAGCAGACTCTCAATCAACTTCTTGCAGAGTTGGATGGGTTCGACCCAAGTCGCGGGTTGGTGCTACTTGCAGCCACAAACCGGCCCGAAATCCTGGATCCCGCACTATTGCGCGCCGGGCGGTTCGACCGGCAGGTACTGGTCGACCGTCCCGACCGGACGGGACGCATCGATATTCTCAAGGTCCATCTGCGCAAGGCGAAGATAGGAACAGATGTCGATTCCGCGCAGATTGCAGCGCTGACACCAGGGTTTACCGGCGCCGATCTCGCCAATCTTGTGAATGAGGCGGCGCTGCTGGCGACGAGACGCAATGCCGGTCGCGTGGAAATGCAGGATTTTACCGCTGGCATCGAGCGGATTGTTGCCGGGCTGGAAAAAAAGAACCGCCTGCTTAACCCGCTTGAACGCAGGATCGTTGCCCATCATGAAATGGGTCATGCGCTGATCGCGCTGACACAACCCGGCGGCGATGTCGTGCACAAGGTATCGATCATCCCGCGCGGCATTGGCTCGCTCGGGTATACGATCCAGCGGCCGACCGAAGACCGCTATCTCATGACGCGCGAGGAATTGGAGCGGAAGATGACAACGCTGCTAGGCGGAAGGGCGGCCGAGCATATCGTGTTCGATCATCTTTCAACGGGTGCAGCCGACGACCTGGCCAAGGTAACGGATATAGCGCGCGCGATGGTCACCCGCTATGGCATGGCCCCCGAACTCGGCCATGTAACCTATGATCGCGACCCGCAGCCATTTCTGGGGACGCCTGTCCCTCATTTCGTCGGCGAGCGGCAATACAGCGAAGAAACGGCGCGCGAGATCGATTGTGCGGTCAAAACCCTGGTCGATGCCGCATTTCAGCAAGCGGTCGCGATCCTGACAGAGCGCCGGGCCGTTCTGGAGGAGGGCGCCCGACGGCTGCTATTGGCCGAAACATTGGGCGAGGCCGAGCTTCGGGAACTGGTCGGAATGTCGGCTGCCGATGTTCGTGAGGCGGCATCGCCGGCGACGGCTCACTGAGCCGGGTTGCCGCGCTCACCCCGCAAAGGGATGCACCACCGGTTCGCGATGGCGCAGACCGTAGCGGCGCGCCACGTCCCGGTAGCTCTTGAAGTGATAGCCGCCATTGCCGGCCAGATACGCCTCGCGCCGTTCGTGAAACCGCCGGCCGCGGCGATACCAGGCTAGACTCGGATCGTCGTGATGCACGACGTGATAGCTGTTGAAAAGATAGAGCATGCTGAAGAACCAGCCGGCCTCGACGATGGCCGTGCGCCCCGCCGGATCTTCCGCCGCACGATGTTCGGCAAAGGAGCGCAGCAGCGTCAGCGACGTGCCCGGATAGGCAAAGCACGCGATGTAGAGCAGCGGATTCATGCCGCAAACGCCGACGACCCAGATCCCGATTGCGATCACACCGACGGCGTGCAGCGACCAGTCGCGGATCGACGCCTTGTCGCCGGCGGCGATGTTGCGGATCGCCTGCGCGAAGGTGACCGCTGCGATCACCGCTGGTCCGAGCAGAAGGCGGCCGAACAGCGTGTTGGTCGCCTGCATCATGCGGCGCTGCCAGCGCGGCATTTTCCGCCAGCGGACCGGATCGACATAGAAACTCTCCGGGTCGATTCCGGGCAGCGTCAGATTTTCGTCGCGATGATGGACGAGATGCGTGTGGCGATAGAGCGTGTACGGCATCCACAGATTGAGCGAGGGGAACATCAATGCCGTGTTGGCCCAGCGCGCGCGGAACGGATAGCCGTGCACGGCCTCATGCTGCAGCGAGCCGTGGAAGCAGACGATGATCGTGCCGACCGGCGCCAGCACCCACCAGGGCAGCGCGGCATGGAACCAGGTCGCGATGCCGAACGTCGCGTAGGTCAGCAGAATCAGCCCCAAGGTCGCGAAGTCGACTCGAGGGTCTGAGACGGCGGAAGCGGCACGAACCATGGATTTTCCGGGGCCGGAGTTGCGGTAAATCAGTCATGACATTTTTGTGCCACAGATACCCTTACGGCAATGAGGGAATGCGCATGGATTGTTGCAGATTGCCGCTTTTCTGATATTATGGTGATAATTATCTACATCTGCGGAGTATCTCCCATGCGCACGGCCGATCGGGTCGAAACGGTCCGAATCCTGCGCGAACGCCTGACCGAAATCATCGCGCGCAGTGGCCTGTCGCGTTCCGGCTTTGCGGAACGGCTCGGGATCGACCGCTCGACTTTGTCGCAGGTGCTGGCCGGTTCGGACGATCGCCTCCCGCGCGCCGAAACGCTCGCCGCCATCGCGCGCGACCGCAAGGTCAGCGTCGACTGGCTGCTCGGCCTCACCCAGCAGGGCGGGGTCGGCACCGATCTCCTGACCCAGCCTTTGGAAATGGAGCCGGGCGGCAGTTCGCCCGCCGATGCACGCCTCACGCGCTGGCATAACGAGGCGGCCGGCTACAAGATTCGCTACATCCCGAGCACGCTGCCGGATCTGTTCAAGACCGAAGCGGTGATCCGCTACGAATACCGTACGCTGACCGAACCGGTTTCGGCCTCGCGGATCGAGGCGGCGACCGCGCGGCTCGAGGTACAGCGGCGACCCGAGAGCGACATGGAAGTCTGTTCGACGATCCAAGCGATCGAGGGCTTCGCCCGCGGCGAGGGATACTGGAGCGACCTGCCGGTCGCGCAGCGAAGCGAGCAGCTCCATCACATGATCGCGCTGATGGACGAGCTCTACCCGACCTTTCGCTGGTTCCTCTATGATGCGCGCGATCGCTATTCGGTCCCGATTACGGTGTTCGGACCGCTGCGGGCGACAATCTATATCGGCCAGATGTACATGGTGTTTAACAGTACGGAACATATTCGCGCGCTGACCGCGCATTTCGACGAACTGATCCGCGCGGCCAAGGTGCAGCCGCCGGATGTGCCGTCGGTGGTCCGGCGCCTGCTCGATGAAATCGACGATACGGAGGCGAAACGTGGCTGAACCGGCGAGCGGATCGATACGCGCGCGCGGCCGCTGTCTGTGTGGCGCGGTGTCGTTCACCGTGAGCGGTCCGTTGCGCGATGTGGTCGTCTGCCATTGCGGCCAATGCCAGCGCAATCATGGCGGCCCGGGCAACTACACGAGTGCGGCCTGGAGCGACATCGCGCTCTCCGGCGAAGACCGGCTGCGCTGGTTTCAATCGTCCGCCAAAGCGCGACGCGGTTTCTGTGCGGAATGCGGGTCGAGCCTGTTCTGGGAGCCGGCCGGCGAGGCGCGCGTCTCGATCAATGTCGGCACGCTCGAGGGGCCGACCGGCCTGAAGACGGTTCGTCGCATCTACGTCGCCGAGAAGCCCGACTGGGACGAAGTCTATGACGGGCTCGAAACCCTGCCGGGGAGCATGCGGTCATGAGCGCGAACGATCCCGTCCTGGCCCGCGGCCGCTGCCTCTGCGGCGCCGTCACCTATGCGGTACATGGCAAACTGCGCGAGCAGTTGAGCGTGTGCCATTGCCATATGTGCCGCCGGCAGCATGGCGGGCCCGGCATCTACACGTCGGCGCCGAAAGCCGATGTCGAGATCGACGGCGGCGGCGCGCTGCGCTGGTATGAGTCGTCGCCCGGAATCAAGCGCGGTTTCTGCGCGGCCTGCGGTTCTTCGCTGTTCTGGACCGCCGACAATTATGCGAACATCGATATCGCGCTGGGGTCGCTCGACAGTGCGGCCGGTCTCGCGCTCAGCCATCATATCTTCGTTGCGCATAAGGGCGACTATTACGAGATTGCCGGCGATCTACCGAAGTATCCGGACAACCGGCCTGAAGCGACATGATGCGCGCCGGCCTGCCGATGTACGACCTGCCGGAACTGCAGGCCGTCACCGAAGCTTTCTGGAACCGGCTTGCCTCGCATATGCGCGCTGAAGGCATTGCCGATGTACCGGCACGCATCGAACACCCGACCGACTATGACGCGCATTGGCTCGAGCCGGGCCTGCTGCTGAGCCAGACCTGCGGCTATCCGATGCGGCATCGCTTGAAGGGTCGCGTGACCTATGTCGCGACACCGAGCTATGCCGTCGAGGGTTGCGGCCGTGGCACGTATCGCAGCGCGATCGTCGTGCGCGTCGATGCGCCGATCCGAAAGCTGGACGATCTGCGCGGTGCGACGGCCGCCTTCAACGACATGCAGTCGCAATCGGGCATGAATGCGCTGCGCGCCGCCGTGGCGCCGTTCAGCCGGGAAGGGCGGTTCTTCGATCGCGTCATCGAATCCGGCCGGCATGAAGCCAGCATTCGCGCCGTCGCCGACGGCGAGGCCGATGTCGCGGCGATCGATTGCGTCACCTGGGCGTATCTGGAGCGCTATCGCCCGTCCGAAGTTGCGGCCCTGCATGTGCTCGACATGACCGCAGAGATGCCGGGGTTGCCGTTCGTGACGGCGGGCGATGCGGGCGAGGATCTGGTCGCCAAACTGCGCGCCGCATTGACCGAGTCGATGCTCGATCCGGCGATCGCGGTCGTGCGCGATGCGCTTTTTCTGTCCGGTATCGTGATTTTGCCGGATGATGCCTATCTCGCGATTGATCGCATGGCAGAGGGCGCGGTCGCGCGGGGCTATCCGCAGCTAGCGTAACCGATCGGTGTTGATGCTGGCTTACAGGATGGATTCGAAAAAGCCGGCTATCCTTTGCCCCAAACCCTGATTCGTTTCTTCGGCCTGTACCTCGTTCGCGCGCCCAGCGAGCTCATCGGCGAAGGCTCGGTTCTGCGCGTCGATCGTCGGATCGCCGGTCGGGTTCCCAAGCCCCGAAAGATTCGGATCATGGGGATTTTCGATCGCGAGCCGTTCGTTGATGGCTTGGACCTGCTCGGTGGATAGCTCTTTGTTGGCTGCTGTTGCCAGTGCGGCCGCCAGATCGTCGAGATCAAGCTGTGAGAGTTCGTCGTCGGAAAGATAGGCCGACAGCATGTCGCGATAGGTCTTCGAAACCGTTCCGATCGCCGAATTCGGCGACGTCGCCGCAAGCGCGATCGACGACGCATTGAGGAATCCGTTGAGCCGGCCAAGCTTGCTTGGATGAAGAGGGTCGGTCTTCGCGATGCTTGTTGTGCCGTATCCTAAGGCTTGACCGAGGTTTTTCGATGCCCCGGGATTTGCGTCGGCAGTCTGTGTTTCGCGTCCGAAGGCATTGCCCTTGCCGTTTCCAGCCGAGTTGCCGCCGTTGCTGGCGCCGTCAGCGCTCCGACTGCCGTCTCCATGGTTCCCGCCGCCATTGCCGCCGCCGCCGTTGCCACCGCTCGGACCGCCATCATGGCCGCCGCCGCCTTTGTCGGCAAAGGCGCTCTGTGAACCGACAATCGATGCGTAATTATGAAATGAGACGGGTGCAACGAGCAGCGCTGCGGCGCCGGCTGCGATTGCGAACTTCCGGGGCCATGGCGACATGGGTCATCTCCTTGAAACAGGGGTGCGTTCTTTGATTAAAACGAGAGATTGCTGATTTTGGCACTAGATCGCGAGGTATCAATGGCGTGATGAGGCCGCCCTTGCGATGTCACAGGCCGTCAAGCCATGGGAAACACAGGGAAGATTATCCGAGTTCGGAGCCCCTGTAGTAGAGCATGACCGTATGCTTCGCTTCGGCGAAGAAGAGCCAGCGCTCGATCGGCAGGCCGATCGTCATTGCGAGCGCACCGATCGCAAGCACGACGATCTGCAACAGCGGGGCAAGGAAGAGCGCCAGCAGCCAGGCAAGCGCCGGCAGCGCAAACAACAGAAGCAGCGACAAACGGCGCAGCTTCGTCGCATGGCGCCGCGCGACCGCGAACCCCATCTCTTTCATCAGATAATTCTGCTGCGTATGCGGCGGATCGAGCGGCTGGACGCTCTTGCTCTCCGGCAGGCCGATGGCGCTGCCGCGGGTCGGCATGCGACCGGTGCCATCGCCGCGATGAATGGCGTCGATCCGTGCCCAGTAACGCCATTTGAGAACCGCCGCGAGCGCGAGCGCGACGGGAACGAACAGATCCGACCAGCCGAACGGTATCGCAAATATGCGTGCGATCGGGCCGAGCCAGACGGCACCGCTCGCCAGCGACAAAGCGAGATAGACCATCGGCACGTCGGACAGGTTCCACGCTTTTATCGGCCGCAGCGATCCATAGATCATCGCCGTGCAATAGACCGTCGCGAGACAGCAGGCGGCACCGACGATGCCCGCTGCCAGCCACCAGCCGGAGGAATCGCCGAGGAAGATCCAGCCGATTGCGAACAAGCCCGTCGGCACGAAGGTAAGAACCGATGCGACGCCCTCGCGCGACAGCCATGAAGACCGCCATTGCGAAAAGGCACGCCAGGCGCGTTCCGGATGGCCGAGATGAAATGTCGACGACAGCAGGCCCGCGACGATGGCGATAAAGGCGATGCCGAAGGCGACTAGACCGAACCAGAGATCCGCCGGCCATACGCGGACGGCGAGGATCGACAGATTGCCGAGCGTGGCATTGATCGCGAGCCAGAACAGCATCCCGTAACCGATGCCGGACGATACGGTGAAGACGATGACGGAGAAGGCCGGGTGCATCGGTCAGTCGCTGAGCACGCGGTCGACCCAGCGCAGGAACGGATGCAGCGTCGATCCGCCTGCGTCCGGCGGCGCGATGTCCGCCAGGCTATCGCCCGCGCCGGTCTCGCCGCCCCGATTCCGCCGCGGCCTCGGCGGCAGATACTGATTGATTGGCTTGTATCCGAGCTCCGGCATAAGGTCGACGCCGCCGCGCGCCGCGACAAGCCGCGAGATGTCGGATTTGTCGTCGCCGAGATCGCCGAAATGCCGCGCACTCACCGGGCAGCAGGAGACGCAGGCCGGTACGCGTTCGGCCGCATCGAGATTTTCGTTATAGATGCGATCGACGCAGAGCGTGCACTTCTTCATCACGCCTTCGTTCGCATCGTATTCGCGCGCGCCATAGGGGCAGGCCCAGGAACAGAGCTTGCAGCCGATGCAGAGATCTTCCGCGACCAGCACGATCCCGTCTTCGGCACGCTTGAAAGACGCACCCGTGGGGCAGACCGTGACGCAGGCCGGCGTTTCGCAATGCAGGCAGGAGCGGGGGAAATGCACCGTGTTGGTATCGTTATAACCGTCGGTCACTTCGAAACTATGAACGCGGTTGAACCACACACCGTCGGGATCGGCGCCATAGGGCGCAAAGTCCGTCAGCGGCCCCGCATGCCCGCCGCTGTTCCATTCCTTGCAGGCAACGGCGCAGGCATGACACCCGACGCAGATGTCGAGATCGATGACGAGGCCGAGCCGTTTCGTGCTGGGTGCGGTCGGCAGGCTGGTCACGGCTGCGATCTCCGGTCTTTCTTGCGACGGAAGCGCGCGCCGTAGCGCAGCAGCGCCAGAGGTTCGGGCAACCCGGTCGGGCGCGGCAGCGTTTCGAAGCGCGGTTCGGTCTGGCCCGCTTCCTCGACCGCGCATTTCTCGAGGCGCACGCGCAGATCGTACCAGGCGGCCTGTCCGGTCACCGGATCGGAATTGGAATGGCGGTAACCGTCGGCGCGCGGCGGCAGCAATTCCGAGATCACATGGTTGAGCAGGAACCCCTTTTGCGCTTCCGGGGCGTCGGGCGCGAGCGACCAGGCACCGGCGCGCTTGCCGATCGCATTCCAGGTCCAGACCGTGTCGTCGTTCACGCCATCCATGATCCGGATCGGCGCCTTGACGCGACTATGCGGGCTTACGATCCAGACCCAGTCGCCATCGGCGAGCGCGTGTTTGCGCGCGGTCTCCTGCCCGACATAGAGGAAATTCTGCGTCTGGATCTGCCGCAGCCAGGCGTTCTGCGTACCCCATGAATGATACATATGCATCGGCCGCTGCGTGATCGCATGCAACGGATAATCCGCGTCGTTGAAGGCAGCTTCTTCGAAAGGCGGGTACCAGAACGGCAGCGGATCGAAATAGGTCCTGATGCGTTCGCGTTCGGAATCGGGCGGCTGTGCTGTGCCATGACCTTCGGCGGCGAGCCGGAATTTCTGCAGAGGCTCGCTATAGAGCTGCAGAGTCAGCGGTTCGACCCGGTCGATGAACCCCATGCCGACCGCCCATTCGAGATAGTCGCGATTGGCAAAGCGGTAATAGCGTCCCGAATCCGGAATCTCGGTTTGCCAGAAGCAGCCGTTCCGCTTGTAGCGGTCGAGCTGCTTCGGGTTTTTCGGCCCGCGCCCTATCAGTGCGCCGTCATGGCCGCGCCAGCCGGCGAGCATGCCGGTGCCGGGTTTGCGTTCGTGATTGACCATGTAGTCGGGATAGCCGCCGGGATAGCGCGGCGTCGCATCCTCGTTGATGCATCCCGGTAGTTTCAGGCGCGCGCCGAGATCGAGCAGTACATCCTGGAACGGGCGCACGTCGCGATCCGGTTTGACCACCGGCTGGCGAATCGAATCGGCAACGCTATCGCCGTCGCTGATCGGCCGATCGAGCAGCGAGATGCAATCATGCCGTTCGAGATAGGTGGTGTCCGGCAAAATGAGATCGGCATAGGCGACCATCTCGGAGAAATAGGCGTCCGAATAGATGATATGCGGGATCCTGTACTCGCCGGTCGCTGGATCCTTGTCGGTGAGCATGCGCATCGTGCCGGCGGTATTCATCGACGAATTCCAGCTCATGTTCGCCATGTACATGAACAGCGTGTCGATCGGATACGGGTCGCCCGCCCAGGCATTGTGGATGACCATATGCATCATCCCGTGCAAGGCGAGCGGCGCATCCCACGAGAACGCCTTGTCGATGCGCAGCGGTTTGCCGTTGGCGTCGACCAGCAGCTTGTCGGGACCGCTCGGGAATCCGAGCGGCACCCCGGGCAACGCCGTCTCGGGCCGAACCTCGTTGGCGTAACCAGAAGGTTGCGCTGGCGGCGGCGATAGACGCGGGAAGGGCGGGCGATAGCGGAAGCCGCCGGGGACGTCGATCGTGCCGAGCAGCATCTGCAACAGATGCAGCGCGCGGCAGGTATGAAACCCGTTCGTATGGGCCGAGATGCCGCGCATCGCATACATGCTGACCGGCCTGCCGAGAAACCTGCCGTGCCGGCCGCCGCTGGTGTCGGTCCACCAGTCGCGCACTTCGAGCTCGAACGCCTGCTCGAACGCCGCATGCGCGACCTCGGCGGCGATGCGCTTGATTGTTGCGGCATCGATGCCGGAGCGTTCGGCGACCGCTTCCGGTGCGTATTCGGGATCGAGATAGCGCTCGGCCATCAGTTCGAACGAGGGGCGCGCGCTGCGGCCGTCCGACAAGGTGACGCGGCCGGTCAAAGCCGGTGCGCCGTCGGGCCGTCCGGCCTCGACTGCTTCCTGCCATTCGCGGTGCCAGACCAGAGGCCGGCCATATTGATCGCGCGCGAAGAGGCCGTGATCGGCCTTGCCCGGATTGTCGATGACCAGCCAGGCGGCGTTGCTGTACTGCGCGAGGTAATGCAGGTCGATCTTGCCGGCGCGCAGCAGTTCGTGGATGAGCGCCATCACGAACAGCCCATCCGTGCCGGGCCTGATGCCGATCCATTCGTCGGCGATCGCCGAATAGCCCGTGCGCACCGGATTGATCGACACGAATTTGGCGCGCCGGTCGTCGGGCCGGCCTTTGAGCTTGCCGAGACCGATCTTGATCGGATTGGACGCATGATCCTCCGCGACGCCGAACATCATGAAATAGCGCGTGTGCTCCCAGTCCGGTTCGCCGAATTCCCAGAATGCGCCGCCAATCGAATAAAGCCCGGCGGCCGCCATGTTGACCGAGCAGAAGCCGCCATGCGCGGCATAGTTCGGGGTGCCGAATTGCTGCGCCCACCAGCTTGTCAGCGCCTGGCTCTGATCGCGCCCGGTGAAGAAGGCGAGCTTGCGCGGATCGGTCTTGCGGATCGGATCGAGCCAGCCGGTCGCGACAGCAAACGCTTCCTCCCAGCCGATCTCGCGGAATTCGCCGGCGCCGCGCGGGCCGACGCGCAGCAACGGGCTGCGCAGCCGCGACGGCGCGTTCTGCGTCATGATGCCGGCGGAGCCCTTGGCGCAGAGCACGCCGCGATTGACCGGATGTTCGGGATTGCCGTCGATATAGCGGATGCGGCCGTCGCGCATATGCACGCGAATGCCGCAACGGCAGGCGCACATATAGCAGGTCGTCGGCACGACAGAGTCGCGCACGAACGGCGAGGTGTCGACGAACGGTTCGCGTTGGCGCAAATCAGGTCCCCAGAGAGAGACGGCCCGAGAGAGACGGCCCGAGAGATTCGGCCCGGCAGAAGCCTACAGCATCGCCGCCGCGGCCGCAGGCCCGAAGGGCCAGCGCCCGGCTAACCCTTGTGCCAGCGTGTCGACCGCGATGCCATCGCGGAGGTCTCCGGGTTTGCGGTCGACATGCTTGTCGCGACCGCGGTCCGGGCGATAGGCTCGCCGCCATGCCGGAAACGCTCGACGCACGCGATCTGAAATGTCCGCTGCCGGTCTTGAAGGCGAGGCGCGCCCTGAAACCGCTGGCGCCCGGCGATCTGCTGACCGTTCTTGCGACCGATCCGGGGGCGCCGAAGGATTTCGAGCATTTCTGTGCGACGACCGGCTGCGAGCTTGTCGAGAGCAGCGAATCCGGCGGCGTCTACAAAATCGTGCTGCGCAAACCGGCCGACGCCGCTTCAGGCGTCTCGCCCGCCTGAAAGAGCGCCTAGCGCACCGCGCCCGACCGCGCGGCGGCCCCGGACTCGGTATAGTAAAGCTCGGCCCCCGGATGGAGAGGGATCGGCAACCCGATCAAAGCGGTCTCGCGCTCGATCGACTGTCCGATGGGGCCGGTGCGATCCAGAATCGATCGCGTCACGGGATGCCAGAGCGATTTCGTCACTTCATAGACCAGTTCCGGATCCAGATCGGCGTTCACCAGCCAGAGCGCGCCGATGCCGATCGTGACCGTTGCATCGATGCCGGCATAGAGATTGCCCGGGATCACGTCGACCAGCAGAAATCCGTATTGCTCGCGCAGCTTTCCGGCGACCTCGTCGTCGAGTGAGAGAAGATCGATCGGCACGGATTCCGCGAGGGCGGCGATAATCGGAATTGGGTGGCTGCCGATGGCGACGATCGCATCGATATCGTCGTTCTGAAGCATCGAGGCCGCATCGAGGGTCGAGGCGAAGACCGGTGTGTACTCCGTTTCGCCGAGGCCGTAGGCGCGCAGGATCAGGCGCGCAGTGACGCGGCTGTCGGAGTTTTCGCCGCCGACGGCGATGCGCTTGCCTGCGAGATCGGCGATCGATGTAAAGCCGCTATCCGCCCGCACCACGAAATGAACGCTCTCCTGATAGAGATTGGCGACGACGCGAAGCTTGTCGGCCGGCCCTTCGTCGCGAAACACGCTCTCGCCGATCGACGCCCAATGGACGATATCGGCATTGCCCAAGCCTGAATCGAGTTCGCCGGCCTGGATCGCGCGGATATTCTCGATGCTGCCCTGCGTCGTTTGTGCGACTGCAATCAGATTGGGGACGCCGCAGCTGCCGCCGACATCGCAGGCACGCGAGCCGGGCGGGTTGCTGATCGCGCCGGCGATCGCGGTACCGATGGCGAAGAACGTGCTGGTCGGATCGCCGGTGCCGATCCGGAAATAGGTGAAGGCGGCGGTCGTTCCGGCAGAGCCGAGGATGATCGCGCAGAGCGCGGCGGCGGCAAGGCGCGTCAGCGTCCGCCGGCGGCCTTGATTTCGTTCCGGATTTGCCATTGATCGTCCGCCTGCCATTTCAGCCGCCGGATTCTATTCGAAGCGTTTTAGCGCCAGCACGCAGTTGTGACCGCCGAATGCAAAGGAATTGGAGAGCGCGGCGCATACCGTATGGCGTCGCGCCGTGTTCGGCACATAGTCGAGATCGCATTCGGGATCGGGTGTCGTGAAGTTCGCGGTCGGGGGCACGATGCCATCCGTCAGCGCGCCGAGAACAGCGATCAGTTCGAGCGCGCCCGCCGCACCCAGCGCATGGCCGTGCATCGATTTCGAGGACGATACCGGGATCGCATCCGCCCGCGCCCCGAAGATGCGGCGAATGGCGCGCGTCTCGGTCACGTCGTTCGCTGGCGTGCCGGTCCCGTGTGCATTCACATAGTCGATCCCATCCGGCGACAGACGCGCGTCGTCGAGTGCAAGCTGCATCGCGCGCACCGCGCCGTCCTCGCTCGGCTGGACGATATCCTTCGCATCCGACGACATGCCGGTGCCGGCAATTTCGGCGATGATCGGCACGCCGCGTTTGCGCGCATGATCGAGCGTTTCCAGCACGAAGATCCCGGCGCCCTCCCCGAGCACCATCCCGCGGCGGTCCTTGGTGAACGGCCGGCAGGTATCCGGCGACATCACGCGCAGCGCTTCCCAGGATTTGATGACGCCGAGCGTCATCGGTGCTTCGGTGCCGCCGGTGATCGCGACATCCACCTGGCCGCGCCGCACCATGTCGAAAGCGATCGCCATCGCGTGATTGGCCGACGCACAGGCACTGGCCACGACGAAGCTCGGGCCGGTGATGCCATACTCGATCGAGAGGTGACTGGCCGGGGCGTTGATCATCAATCGCGGAATGGTCAGGGGATGGACGCGCGGAACATTGTCGCCGTAGAGCCGCTGATAGCCCTCGTCGATTGTGGTCTGCCCCCCGATGCCACTGCCCAGGATCGCGGCGGTCCGCATGCCCTCGGCCGCATCGAACGAGATCGCGGCCTGCGCGATCGCCTCGCGCGCCGCCACCATGGCGAACTGCGAGACGCGGTCGTACAGCGAGGACTGCTTGCGGTCGAAATATTGTTCCGGATCGTAGTTCCGGACCTCGGCGCCGATCGCAACCTTCAGTCGCTCGGTCGGGATGTTGACCAGCGGGCCGATGCCGCTGGTTCCGGCCTTCATCGCCGCCCAGCAAGCCTGCGCCGTGTGGCCCTGGGCCGAAATACAGCCCATTCCGGTGATGACGACACGGTTCATGAACGTCCTGACGCAACCCCCTGGCCGGTGCCCCGCCGGCCTCGGCCGGCACGCTGGCGCCCGGCGATCCGCCGAGCCGCAACGGGACGATTCTTAACATGGTCCGGTTGGCCAGAGGGGCAATAGCCCGAACAAGGCCGCGTGTCACTGTCCGAGCTGGGCCCGGCAGGAATCGACGATGGCCATGAACCGGCTCATCAGGACCGGATCGGCAACCGTATCGGTCGCAAAGGCCTCGACGAGGCTCTGATATTCCGCGTAGTTGAACTGGGCCTGGACGCCCGAGTTATTGCAGCGGCAGAAATTCGAGCACACGGCTTCGGTGTCGGTGGCCGTGCAGCTCACCATGCATTGGTCGAAATCGCTTTTCATCTGATCGATCGGAATCGGCTCGGCGGATGCGGCCGGCGCAAGGAATAGAGAGACGGCGGCGGCGAGAAGCAGGCGGCGGATCATGGCGATTTCCCTTTTCGTGTCGCTTCGTTCGTTGGACGGAGGATCAAGCCCATCCTAGTCGAGGAACAGGGCGATTCCATGGCGGCAGATTGCGTCCGGGGCCGAAAATCGGCATTGTCCCGCCGCTTCGCGAGGGAACCCTGCCGATGAATCTGTCGGAAATCTTTGCGCCGGGCCTGCTCGCCGGGCGTCGCGCCCTGGTCACAGGCGGCGGCACCGGCATCGGGCTTGCCATCGCGCGCGAGCTGGGCCGGCTGGGGGCCGCCGTGACGCTCGCCGCGCGCAGCGAGGAACGGCTGGAGGCAGCCGCGCGCGATCTGCGCTCGGCCGGCATCGATGCGAAGGCCCGCAAGCTCAATATCCGCAAGGACGACGAGGTGACGGCTTTGTTCGACGCCATGGTGGCGGCCAATGAATTGCCGGACATACTCATCAACAATGCAGGCGGGCAATTTGTTGCCGATCCGCTGGAGGTCTCAGCCAACGGCTTCCGGGCGGTGGTCGATCTCAATCTGCAGGGCACCTGGCAGATGACCCGGGCCTTTGCCGAGCGCCTGATCCCGACCGGTCGGAAGGGCACGATCGTCAACATCGTGCTTTCGACCTTCGACGGTTCGCCGATGATGGTGCATTCCGCCGCCGCCCGTGCCGGGGTCGTCAACATGACCAAGTCGCTCGCCTATGCCTGGGGCCCCAAGGGCATCACCCTCAATTCGATCGCGCCCGGCACGATCGACACCGACGCGCTCGATGCCTATGGGCGCGATGCGATGGATGCCTGGGGCAAGCGGCTGCCGGTTGCGCGGCTCGGCGCGCCGGACGAAATCGCCTGGGCAGCTGCCTTTCTTTGCTCGCCGGCGGGCGCGTATATCACCGGCACCACCTTGATTGTCGATGGCGGCCAGCATCTGATGGGCGCCGACCGCTGATGAGGATCGTATGAACAGCGTCACTCCCGATTCCAGAAACCGTTCGAAGCGCATGGCGAACCTGCAGCGCCTGCTGAAGCCGCGCCATGTCGCCTTCATCGGCGGCAAGAAAATCGAAATGGCGATCGGTCTTTCGGTGAAACACGGGTTCGCCGGCAAATTGTGGGTGGTCAATCCGAAATACGACGAGATCGCCGGCGTGAAATGCTACCGCACGATCGCCGATCTGCCGGAGGCGCCGGACGCATCCTTCATCGGCGTCAATCGCGAACTCACCATCGATGTCGTACGCGAACTGAACGCCATCGGTGCCGGCGGTGCCGTCGGCTATGCCGCCGGGTATGCGGAGGTTGGCGGCGAAGGCGTTGCATTGCAGGCAAGGCTGGTCGATGCGGTCGGCGACCTCGCGCTCACCGGGCCGAACTGCTACGGGCTGCTCAATTATCTCGACGGCGTCTACATGTTCGCCTCGGGGTTCGGCGGCCAGCGTCAGGAACGCGGCATCGCGTTTGTCGGCCAGAGCGGCAACATCTCGCTCAATCTCACGATTAACGAACGCTCGGTGCCGTTTGCCTATGTGATCACCTGCGGCAACCAGGCCGTGCTCGAAGTCGCCGACTATGTCGAGGCGCTGTGCGAGGATCCGCGCGTCACCGCGATCGGGCTCTACATCGAAGGGCTCAAGGATATTCCGGCTTTCGCGCGTGCCTGCGCCAAGGCCTACGATCGCAATATTCCGATCGTCGCACTGAAATCCGGCCGCTCGGAACTGGGCGCGCAGCTCGCGATGAGCCACACCAGCTCGCTCTCGGGCAACGACAAACTCTACGACGCGCTGTTCGACCGGCTCGGTGTCATCCGCGTCTACGCGATCGACGAAATGCTGGAAACGCTGAAGCTGGTATCGGCGATGCGGCCCTGGCCGGGCGAGAGGCTGGCGGTCTTCACCTGCTCCGGCGGCGAAAGCCTCGTCACCGCCGACGTGTCGCAGGATCAGGGCATCCAGCTCCCGTCGCCGAGCAAGGCGCAATTCGATTCGCTGCGCCAGCAGTTGCCGAACTTCGCGACCATCGCCAATCCGCTCGACTACAACACATCGCTCTGGGGTCATGAGGACCAGCTCACGCGCTGTTTCTCGACCATGCTGGGCGAAACCTACGATGCTGGCATGCTGGTGCTCGATTTCTGGGAACAGGACGAGGAGTGGATCACGTCCGCCAGCATTGCGATCAGGTCGCTCTCGGCGGCGTCGCGTGCGACGGGACGGCCGGCGATGCTGACCGCGTCATTGCCGGAATCGATGCCGCGTCGCGTGCGCGACCGCATCATCGAGGCCGGAATCGTGCCGCTGCAGGGTCTCCATCAGGGGCTGCGTGCCTGGGCGCTCGGCACCCGTCGCGCGCGGCTTGCGAACGACATCGCCGCGGCGGGCGGCGGTGCATCGACCCTGCTCGCGGCGCTGCCGCCGATCGGCGAGGGACGGAAGGTGCTCTCCGAAGCGGAGGGCAAGGCGGCGCTCGCGAAACACGGTCTGACTGTGCCGCCGAGCAACATCGTCTCTGCGGCCGATGCGCCGAAGGCGGCCGCAGCACTCGGTTTCCCCGTTGTCGCCAAAATTGCGGCACCGGTGCTCGCGCACAAGACCGAGGCGGGCGCGGTCGCGCTCGATCTGAAATCGGAAGCGGATGTCGCCGATGCCGTGGCGCGCATGAGCGCCAGCGTTGCGCGCTACAAGCCGGGCCTCGTCGCCGAGACGTTTCTGATCGAGCGCATGGTGACGGGCACGGTTGCCGAGCTGATCGTCGGCATCAAGCGCGATCCGCAATTCGGTCTCGCGTTGGTGATCGGTGCGGGCGGTATTCTCGTCGAACTGGTTGCCGATGCCGCGACCTTGTTGCTGCCGACACGCCGCGCTGCGGTCGAGCAGGCGATAAGCAGCCTCAAGATCATGAAAATTCTGGGCGGCTATCGCGGCAAGGCGAAGGGCGACGTCACAGCGCTGGTCGATGCGGTGATGGCGATCGCAGCCTTTGCCGACGCCAACCGCGACACGCTCGTCGAACTCGACATCAATCCGCTGATGGTGCTGCCCGAGGGGCAGGGCGTCGTCGCCGTCGACGCGCTCGTGGTGCTGGCGGAAGGTTGAGTCCTCAACCCGCCGTCACTGTCTGCCGCTGTTCGCCGAAGCCGGCGATGCCGAGCCGCATCTCGTCGCCGGCCTTGAGATAGCGCGGCGGCTTCATGCCAAGCCCGACGCCGGGCGGTGTGCCGGTCGTGATGATGTCGCCCGGGTTGAGGGTCAGGAACTGGCTCACATAATGCACCAGATGCACGACGCCAAAGACCATCGTCTTCGTCGAGCCGCGCTGCATCTTCTCGCCGTTGACGTCGAGCCAGAGATCGAGCGCCTGCGGATCCTTCACCTCGTCGCGCGTGACGAGCCACGGACCGAGAGGCGCGAAACCGTCGCTGCTCTTGCCTTTGACCCATTGCCCGCCGCGTTCGATCTGCCAGTCGCGCGCCGAGACGTCGTTGCAGATCGTGTAGCCGGCAACATGAGCAAGCGCGTTCTTCTCGTCGACATACCGCGCGCGCGTCCCGATCACGATCGCGAGTTCGACTTCCCAGTCGAGCTTGTCGCAGCCGCGCGGCAGCGGCACCGGATCGTTCGGGCCGGTCGCCGCACAGGCCTTCATGAAGATGATCGGCTCTTCGGGGATTTTCGCGCCGGTCTCGGCGGCATGGTCGGCATAATTGAGCCCGATCGCGACGATCTTGCCGATATGAGCGACCGGCGGACCGAGGCGCGGATTTCCCGTGACCTTCGGCAGCGACGCGGGGTCGAGTTTCGCCAGCCTGGCGAGCCGGTCAGGTGCGAGCGCCGCACCGTCGAGGTCGTCGCAATGGCCGGCGAGATCGCGGAGATTGCCATCCGCATCGACCAGAGCCGGGCGTTCGATGCCGGGCGTTCCATAACGGGCGAGTTTCATGTCGATCCATCCGCAAGTTTGTGTTGCATCTTCGCTCTCAATAATCGGATTGCCCGGTTCCGACAAGGACCCGGCCGGGACAAGCGCCCGCCCGCGATGCCGACAAAGCGGGCGGATTGGATCGGCGCCGCACTTCGGGTAGCGTCGGACCGAACGATTGATGTCGAGGAGCCCCGCCATGAAGGACACGCGCAAACGCCCCGCTACGAAACACCCCGCCAGTAAACGAGATGCCGCCAAACGCCTTGCGGTCGTGACCGGCGCCAATCGCGGCATCGGCCTCGAAATCGTGCGTCAGCTCGCGCAGAAGGGCATGCGCGTCGTGCTGACCGCGCGCGATCCGCGAAAGGGCCGCGCGGCTGCGAAGACGCTGCAGGACGACGGTCTCGACGTGACCTTTCATAAACTCGACGTGGCGGATGCGGGCAGCATCGCATCCTTCGCGCGCTGGCTGCGCAAGACCGAGGGGCGGCTCGACGTGCTGGTGAACAATGCCGGGATCTATCTCGACGTCCTGCCCGATCGTTCGACCGAATCCGCGTTCGTCACGAACCGCCGGAAACTTCGCACGACGATGGAGGTCAATCTCGAAGGCCCGTTCTTCCTGATGCAGACGCTGATCCCGCTGATGCGCGAGAACGGTTACGGCCGCATCGTCAACGTGTCGAGCGGATCGGGCCAGCTCACCGACATGGGCGGGCACGAAGCCGCCTATCGCATCTCCAAGACCGCACTCAACGCGGCGACCAGTATCTTTGCGGCCGAGACGAAGGGCACGGGAATCCTGGTCAACGCGTTCTGCCCCGGCTGGGTGCGCACCGACATGAGCGGGCCGGAAGCGCCGCGCAGCGTGGCGCAGGGCGCAGACACGGCGGTGTGGCTCGCGACCCTGCCGAAGGGCGGACCGACCGGCGGCTATTTCCGCGACCGCGAGCCGTTGCCTTGGTAGCGGGCATCGATCGATAGAACCGGATCGGAACATCCATGCAGATCGTTTTCGACGACACCCAGCTCGGCCACCGCCCGAGCAATTTTCTGGTTCGCGGCCGCCTGAAGCCGGTGCCGGAGGTTCCGGCACGCGCCGAGATCCTGCGCGAAGCGGCGGAACGCGCCGGCCATCGCATCGTGAAGCCCACAACCGACAGCACGAAACTGCGCGCGCGCATTCACACCGCCGATTATCTTGCCTTTCTCGAAACCGGCTGGTCGCGTTGGCAGGAATTGCCCGACGCCTCGCCCGAAATGATCCCGAATGTGCACCCCGATCGGCGCGACGCGCCCTATCCGGATGCGATCGTCGGGCAGGCGGGCTATCACATGGCCGACACGGCGGCACCGCTCGCCGGCGATAGCTGGTCCGCGATTCGCGCGAGCGCCGACAGTGCGGCGCACGCCGCCCGGCTCGTGCTCGACGGTGCGAAGGCCGCCTACGCGCTCTGCCGGCCGCCCGGCCATCACGCCTTCGCCGATCAGGCCGGCGGCTTCTGCTATCTCAACAACAGTGGGACCGCCGCCGAAGCCTTGCGCGAGGCTCATGCGCGCGTTGCGATCCTCGATGTCGATTTGCATCACGGCAACGGCACACAGGGGATCTTCTATTGCCGCGGCGACGTTCTGACACTCTCGATCCATGCCGACCCGGCCGCGTTCTATCCGTTCTTCTGGGGCTACGCGAACGAACGCGGTGACGGTGAAGGCGCCGGCTTCAATCGCAATTTTCCGCTGCCGCTCGGAACCGGCGATGCAGCGTTTCTGGACGCGCTCGACGCGGCGCTCGCGGTGTTGCGCGACTATCGGCCGGGTGCGCTCGTCGTCGCGCTTGGTTTCGATGCGCATGAGAGCGATCCGTTCGCGGCGTTCAAGGTGACGACCAGAGGCTATGGCGAGATCGCGCGGCGGATCGCCGCGCTCGGGATGCCGACGGTACTGGTGCAGGAAGGCGGCTATGTATCGCCCGATCTGGGCTCCAGTCTGGTTGCATTTCTGGCGGAATTTTCCACTTTACCTCAGTAATTTAGAGGGTGGTTGCAGGGCGGCGGAACCGGGTCCATTTATAGGCCATGAAAACACTGACCTTCACGGCACTGGCCGTTGCACTCGTCCTCTTCGGCGCGGGTCCGAGCATGGCCGACGACGCGTTCAGCTACGACACGGTCCGCCCGGGCGCGCGGTTTCAATTCGATTCGCTCTCGTCGGGTCGCGATATCGCGCCGGCAGGCTCGCTCTCGGGACCGGGCCATGCCGGCCGTTCCGGACCGCTCACCAATACCGAGGGCCCCGGCCTTCGCGCGCAGCCGGATGCCGGACCGGGCGGCTACGAAGACCGCATCACCTGCGGCCCCGGCATGCGCAACTACAGCATCGTGGACGCGGACCGGATCGCGCGGATCGAGCCGATGGCGTGCGGCGGCGGTCGATAGCGTCAAGTCGGCTCCGCAGAAATCCTCTGGAAGTAAAACCTCGGTGGAGAATGGTGCCGGGTGTCGGAATTGAACCGACGACCTGCCGCTTACAAGGCGGTTCAATCCCGTAGGGACCCCGCCACCAACTTCTAGGTTTCCCATTAGAGAACTCACCGTCTGTCTCGTTCGGTCGGGGAGTTGCAGCCTATCGGATAGGGCTGGTCCAATTCTCTTGTGCGACTGAATCGTCCCAGGACGAGTCGAGCGGCTGAAACGTCAACCATGTTTCGGCAAGTTTCCCGTCTTCGATGCGGTACACCTGCATTGCTGCGCGTGTCCGCACTTCGCCGGTCGCCTGGTCGGTCCACTTCATGGTGAAGCGATACCAGGCACGATCATCGCCAAAGGCGTGATCGTAAACGATGATCCGGACATCGGGGCGGTTTTTCCGCAATTCCGCCAGCTCGGCCGCGTAGTTCTCCCGGGTGACAGTTCGATCGCCCGCTTCGTCATGGCGAATGTAGAGCGGAGCGATACAGTCCTGAACGAGATCGAATTCTCCCCGATGCCAAACCCGCTCCCAACGGCCGAAAAGAGAGCGCATCGCTTCCAGGTTAGGCATTAAAACATCCTCCGGGTGCCTGATCCGATCCGATCGTGCAGCCGCACTATCGCATCATCGGCACGCGCCGACCGGCGGGGCTGGTGCCGGGTGTCGGAATTGAACCGACGACCTACCGCTTACAAGGCGGTTGCTCTACCGCTGAGCTAACCCGGCGTCTCTTTGAGCCAGACGGCGAAACCTGCCGTCGGGCGCTTTATTCCCGATCTAGCATTTCGGTGCAACTTTTGCCGCGCGCGGTCGCAGGGTGCGGCGCCCTTACTGCGGATGCGCCGCCAGCCAGTCGCTGACGAGGCGCTGTGCTTCCTCGAGTTGCGACGCGGTCATCTTTGAGGCGGCGATATCGCGGTTCCTGGCTGCGTCTTCATGATTCTGAGCGGCGGCCAGGCTCCACCATTTGTACGCCTGAACGTAGTCCCGCGGGACGCCGTGGCCTTTGTAAAACATGTATCCGAGGTTGTACTGCGCGGCTGCGACGCCCTGATCGGCCGCGCGCCCATACCAGTGCGACGCTTCCTTGTCGTTCGGCTCCACGCCGGCGCCCAGATAGTAGATGACAGCCAGGTTGAACTGGGCATCGGCATGACCCTGTTCGGCGGCGAGGCGATACCATTTCACGGCTTCGTCGGAGTTCTGAATGACGCCCTGGCCGAGCGCGTACATGAGGCCGACAATCGCCTGCGCATCTGCATTGCCATCTTCAGCCAGCGGCTTCAACAAACCGAAAGCCCTGTCATAATTGCCGCGCTTATAGGCATCGCCGGCATCTTCAAACTGATCGGCCCACGCGGTCGCATTTATGCCTGCCAGCAGCACGAGGGCTGCGAAGAGGCGGCGTATGTTGTGCGGGACTTTCATTGCGGATGCGCCGCGAGCCATTCCTCGGTGAGCCGCTTCGCCTTCTCGCGCTGGTCGAAGCTCAAATTCGAATCGATCATCGTTCGTTCCTGCGAACCTGCCGCCTGGCCGTGCGCGGCCGCAATGACCATCCACATCTGGGCCTGCACCATATCCTTCGGCAGGCCGAGCCCGCCAAGATACATCTGGCCGAGCCTGTATTGCGACGCGGTGTCGCCCTGGTCGGCGGCGAGGCGGTACCATTCCGCGGCCGCGACTGCGTCGGCCGCGACGCCATGGCCCTTTTCAAACATGACGGCAAGCTGTGTCTGGGCCGCGACATCGCCCTGGTCGGCAAGTGGCCTTAGCAAGCCGACCGCCGTCTCGTAGTCGCCCTCTTCGTATGCGGTGAACGCATCGGCGAGTTCGTCCGCCAACGCGCCCGTGTGCGCGCCGAACAGCAGGACGAGCGCGGCGAGGATGCGGGCCGGGAGGCGGCGGGTTCTCATCGGTCGATTACACACCCAAACACGGCCATGGAGAAGCCCCCGCAACGGATCGCTGGCGCGGTCTGCGGTGGTTGCGGAGTAGACTTCGAATCGGGCTGTCGCCCATGATCGGGGCGGATAGCGCCGCGAGAAACAGCGGCGTGCAGCCGGAGAAAATCTCACGTCTGACGCTCTGGGGACGGCTTCGAGCCAGCGACCCGGCGCCATCGTCGGCAAGGGCGACCACCTCGAACGGTATTTTCAGGACGGCCTCAACGCTGTCGATGGATGGCTGCATCCGTTCAGCGCCCGGTTCGTCGCGACGATTGCCGGCATCCTGCATCAGAGCGGGTATGGCGGCTCGTTCGGCGAAATCGGCATCCATCACGGCAAGCGGTTCCTCGTCCTGCGCCTTGCGACCGTCGAACCCTGTTTCGCGATCGACGTCTTCGAGCAGCAGCATCTGAACAATGACGATTCGGGCTACGGGAACCGGCGGGCATTTCTTGCCACCCTGCAGCGTGGGCCGGGTCGGACGACGGCGTGACGATTCTCACGCGCATCGAGCACGCCACGATCTATCGCGACCGGCTGCGTGCATTGCATGCAGGGAATTTTCAGAAAGAGGCCGAGATGTTCGGCACGCGCGTCGATGTATACCGCGATACGGCTCATGCGATTCGGCGGTTAGCCGGGTCGATCCGGACCCGGTACCCGCGATTGTGGCGGACGCTGCGACGATGCCGCAATCGTGACCGAGGTTCAAGGGCTTGCAGGCTGCGGAAAATTGTTTGCATGACACGGGTCCGCGCATTGAACGGGCACGTGCGGGCTATGCTGGCGATCAGGCGAATGCCGTGACGACGTGCGCCTGGATCCTGCCCGAGACTGGCCCGTCGCCGTGGCTTGCGGCGATCGCGCGCGCCGCAGCGTCGGTCGCCGCGTCGAGCGCCCCCGCGTCGCGGGCAACGATTTCGTTGCGGAGCGGCGTTCCCTGCGTGTAGCCGATCGCCGGAAAACGCGGCGTCGTTGCGACGCTGGTCTTCCGGACGGTCGCGACCTCGATCCCGGAAAATCCGGCCACTTCAAGATCGGCCCGAATGACTTTCGGGTCGTTATAGCCGTGCGGGGTACGCGCGAGAAACTTTGGCGGATCGCCCGGAAAAAAACCCGCGAGCGCATCGGTCACGATCCGCGCGAATTCGTTTTGTTCGATGTTGTCCCACGCATTGAACAGAAACCGGCCGCCCGGTTTCAAAACGCGTCGCGCTTCCCGATAGCCGGCCACGCGATCCGGAAAGAACATGACACCGAACTGACAGAAGACCGTGTCGAATTGTCCGTCCTCGAACGGCAGCGCAAGCGCGTCCGCCTGTTGCCAGGCGATCCGTCCGTCTGGCTCCTGCCGGGCAATCGCCCGATCGAGCATCGGCTGGTTCAGATCGGTCACGACCAACGCGGCATCGCGCGCGAGCAGGGGCGCGAGTGCGCGGGTAACGACGCCACTGCCGGCCGCAGTCTCGAGAACCGAACCGGGATGCGGTGCAGCGACCCGATCGGCGAGATCGGCTGCAAACGATTCGAAGATCAGCGGGACGAGATACGTGTCGTAAGTTTCGGGGATCGAGCCAGCAAACAGCTTGTCGGTGTCCGTCATTGATTTCGCTTCCCTGCACGATTGGCGAGTGCGCTCGTGAGCAACCACTCTACAGCAAGCTGAAGGGGCCCGTATCGTCGGTTGTCGACGGGCGGGGTCGGTTCGACGGGCCGTACGCAAAATCCGATGCCGCCCGGGGCAATCAGGTGCGGTTGGCGGCGCCCGCCGTCGCAACAGACAATGCGGCAGGCGAATAGGGCCAGAACCCCTCGATGCGCGCGCCGTGCTGCTCCAGCGTCGGTCGCAGTGCATCCAATACGGCGCGATAGTGATAGAACGATACCGACGGCAGCATGTGATGAACAAGATGCAGGTTCTGCCAGAGGAACAGCAGGTCGCCGCCGGGAAAGAGCGCGATGCGGGTATCGCGATAACGTCCGGTTTCGCTGTGGTCGTGGTGCGGAAACCAGCCGAATGCCACCTGCATCAGCAAGACGCCGACGAACCAGGGCAGGATCCAGAGCATCGGCAGCTCGTAGCCGTATCCTGCGATGACCGTTGCAATCATAAGTGAGTTAGGGGCGCTCGATCGAGTTGCGTCACCGGCGAAACAGCCGACCGGGCCGCGCGGCGACTGTCGCCGATTACGCCGGCCGGCGGAAAGTGCCCGGCACAGCCTGATTGGCAGGTTACTCGTGCACCAAATCGGCCTATTATACATGCTGAAACGGCTGGCACTGGGGAGCGGGCATGCGGGGCGACAGCGGCAACAAGCCGGCGGCCAACGACGCCGACATCGAGCGGGCGATGCGCAAGATCAGCCATCTCGCCGACATCGAACAATCCTTCGATGCGATGCGGACCGACGTGGCGGCGGCGACCAAGGAAGTCTCGCAGCTGTCGGAGAGCGCCCGGGATTCGACCGTGCGGATCGACGCGGCGCTCGCCTCGTTCCGCGACGCTGTCGACCGGATGAGCAGGGTCGACCCGAGCGAAGCCAAACCCTATCTCGACATCATCGAGCGCAGTATCGCCGAATTCGAAACCGAGATCGCGAGCCTCGAACGTCGCTTCGGTCGCGTCCGACCGTCGATCGACCGCACCCAGGAAACCGTGGAGCAGGCGGTTCGCTCCGTGGTGAGCGATGCCGAAGAAGAGATCGAGGCGGAAATCCGCTGGATGAAGCACTCGCTGCGGAAAAAAATGTCCGAGCAGTCGCTGTACACCAACAAGAACATCGAGATATCGACGCAGCGCGTCACCCAGAAAGTCGGCGAGAGCCGCGACTTTCTGCGGAACCTGCTTTATCTGCTGCTATTCTTCGTGCTCGGCAGCATTGCGGCACAGGTCTTTTTCGCATTCGACTGATTTGCGATTGTCCCATCGCCACGGTTGACCCGCTGGGCGGTCGGCGGCTGTAATCCAGCCATGTCATCGACAAGACAAAAGCTGGCGGGCGCGTGGATATGGACCGGCGCGGATCTCGCCGCCGCCGACGACTGGGTTCATCCGCTCGACGCAACCATGCTCGTCGAGCTCGATCGCGCGCTCGATGCGGTGCGCCGGTCCGATCGTCCCTGGGACCGGATGGTCAAAGCCGATTTCCCGCTTGCCGGCACGAACCTCGCGCGCCTGATCGAGCGGATCAACGACGCGCTGGAGGAAGGGCGGGGTCTCGCCAAGATCACCGGCGTTCCCGTCGCGCGCTACGACGATGCCGATCTGCGCCGGCTCTGGATGGGGCTCGGTCTCTGGTTTGGTACGCCCGTCTCGCAAAGTGCGCAGGGTGTGCGCATGAAGATTATCGCGGACGAAGGCGCGATCGTCGGTGAACGCTACGGCCAGATGCACAACGAGGATGGCTCGTCGTTCCTCTCCTCCTATGCGCGCGCGGTTTCGAACGGCGGCCTGCGCTTTCATACCGATCGCACCGATGTCGTCGGCCTGCTGTGTGCGGGGCAGGCGGCGCGCGGCGGCCTCTCCAAGATCGCGAGTACCGGTGCGATCCATAACGAGATGCTGAAACGCCGGCCCGATCTGCTCGATGAATTGTTCGGGCTCTATCCGCGCTCGCGGCTGGGCGAGGAAACCGGCGGCGACGATCTGATCTACTTCCTGCCGGTATTCGACATGGTCGACGGGCATTTCACCAGCCATTATTCGCGCACCTATATCGAGGCGGCACAGAAACGCCCCGACATACCGATGCTGACGCACCAGCAGGAAGCGGCGCTCGATCTGATTGCCGAGATCGGCGAAGAAATCTGCTATCGCATGACCTTGGCGCCCGGCGACATTCAGCTGCTCAACAATCATGTCGTCTATCACGCGCGCGATCCGTTCGAGAACGATCCGACCGCCGGCCAGGTGCGCCGGCTCTATCGGCTGTGGCTCGCGGCACCCAACAGCCGGCCGCTGCCGTCCGGCCATGAAAAGCTCTGGCGCGACATTCGCCCCGGTGCTGTGCGCGGCGGCATCGCGATCGACGGCGTCGATCCCCGCCCGCCGGCAAGGGCGTAAGGATTCAGCCGCAGCGGCCGGAGTCCGGTCTGCGGTTGAGTGGCCCGTTACGCTGTTGAGGATTTGCTGCACTGCAATGACGAATTGGTGCGGTGCGATCGGATACGCACATTCGGATCAAAAATAGTTTAGTAACCCCCGTTCTGCGGCGCTGCTGCACTGCGAAAACAAGCCGCTGGTCAGCCTTTAAGTCGATTCCGGCCGTTGACTCAAGTTTAGTCGATAAGTTTAGTGTAACTAAACCGGCGTTGAGGTTCGACGGGCTGAACGGCACTCGCCGGGTGCAGAGGGGGCATAAGCTTCCTCTGCCGCAGATATTGCGCCGATGCCCGACCATAGGAGGTTTTCATGCGGACATTTGCAGCCGGCCTTGCCGCCGCAACGATGGCGTTTTTGGGCGCCACCAGTGCATCGGCCCAGGACCGGGAAATTACGCTTTGCTGGGCGGCGTGGGATCCGGCAAACGCGCTGGTCGAGTTGTCGAAGGACTTCACGGCCGAAACAGGGATCGCGATGAAGTTCGAGTTCGTTCCGTGGACGAATTTCGCCGACCGTTTTCTCAACGAACTGAACTCCGGCGGCAAATTATGCGACCTGCTGATCGGCGACAGTCAGTGGATCGGCGGCGGGGCGGTGTACGGCCATTATGTGAAGCTCAATGATTTCTTCGAGCAGGAAGGAATCTCGATGGACGACTTCGCGCCGGCCACCGTCAACGCTTACTCGACATGGCCGAAGGGCACGCCGAACTATTGGGCGCTCCCGGCGATGGGCGATGCGATCGGCTGGGTCTATCGCAAGGATTGGTTTGCGCGTCCGGAGTTGCAGGCCGAGTTCCTGGCCACATACGGCCGCGAACTGGCGCCGCCGACGACCTGGGATGAACTCAAGGAAACCGGCGAGTTCTTCCAGGGCCGCGAGATCGACGGCAAGACCGTGTACGGCGCCGCCATCTACACCGAACGCGGTTCCGAAGGCATCACCATGGGCGTCACCTCGGCGCTTTATCCCTACGGCTTCCAGTACGAGAACCCCGACCAGCCCTACGACATGGAAGGTTTCGTGAACTCGCCGGAAGCAGTGGCAGGTCTTGAAGCCTTCAAGGCGTTCTACGAATGCTGCACACCGCCGGGTCACTCCGATGCGTACATGACCGAAAATCTCGACGCCTACAAATCGGGCCAGGTCGCGATGCAGATGAATTTCTTTGCGTTCTTCCCCGGCATCGCCAAGGACGAAACGGTCGGTGGCGACAAGTCCGGCTTCTTCGTCAATCCGTCGGCGAATATCGCAGCCTCGACGCTCGGCGGTCAGGGCATCTCGGTCGTTGCCTATTCCGAGAAGCAGGATCTCGCGCTCGAGTACATCAAATGGTTTGCCAAGCCCGAGGTGCAGCAGAAATGGTGGTCGCTCGGCGGCTATTCCTGCCACAACTCGGTCTTGCAGGATCCGAACTTCCCGAACACCGCGCCGTTTGCCGCTGGCTTCCTCGAGGCGATGGCGAATGTGAAGGACTTCTGGCAGGAACCGACCTACGCCGAGCTTCTGCAGGCCATGCAGAAGCGGGTCCACGACTATGTCGTCGCGGACCAGGGCACCGCCTAGGAAGCGCTCGACAAGCTGATCGAGGACTGGACGGTCGTGTTCGAGGACGACGGCAAGATTTAGTCGCCTCGCATCCGGCGTTAAGCTGGTAACGGAAATCGGCCGGGCTCAGGCCCGGCCGATCCACCGGGTTCCTCTTGTCCCTGAAAGCAGAACCATGTCGGACCCCGCCATCCCCATGCTTGCCCGGAGCGCCGCGCGTGCGATGCCCTCGGGTCTGGCGCACCGGCTGCTCAGCCTCTCCGACAAGGGCATCGCCTGGCTGTTCATTACGCCGACGATCCTCCTGCTGCTGGCGATCAACATCTTTCCGCTGATCTGGACCGTCTATCTTTCTTTCACGAACTATCGCGCGAACCGTCCTGGCCAGGTGATCGAATGGGTCGGAACGCAGAACTTCGAGCGGCTCCTCGGCAGCGAAGACGTGTGGGGTTATCTGCAGGCGACCGCGAACTTCGTCTGCTGGACGATGGGTCTGCAGGTCGTGCTCGGTCTCGGCCTCGCGCTGCTCATCAATCGCAACTTCAAGGGTTCGGGATTCTGGACCACCGTGATCCTGATCCCGATGATGCTCTCGCCGGCCGTGGTCGGCGTGTTCTGGACCTATCTGTATCAACCGCAGACCGGCATCTTCACCTATATCGTCAATCTGTTCGTCAATGTCGGCGCGCTCGACATGATTGGCTCGGTGCAGCTCGCACCCTGGTCGATCATCATCGTCGATACCTGGATGTGGACGCCCTACATCATGCTGCTCTGCCTCGCAGGGCTGCGTTCGATCCCGGACTATCTCTATGAAGCGGCCGAGATCGATCGCGCCGGGCCCCTGCAGAAATTCTGGTACATCACGTTGCCGCGCGTCCTGCCGTTCCTGATGCTGGCGGTGCTGTTCCGCGGCATCGAGAACTTCAAGATGTTCGACATGGTGGTCGAGCTGACCTCGGGCGGGCCGGGTTCGACGACCGAACTTGCCTCGATCAATCTGAAGCGCGAAGCCTTCGAGAAATGGCGGACCGGCTATTCCTCCGCCTTCGCGGTGATTCTGTTTGTCACCGTGTTCGGGTTGGGCAATCTCTATGTCAAAGCGCTCAACAAGGTGAAGCAATGACCGCCCGAGCCAATTCGGTGATCCAGGCCCATTCGGTCGTCAAGGCCGGCGCCGCCGCGAAGTGGTTCGCTGCGATCCTGGTGATCCTCTACGCGCTCGTCACGATGGTGCCGCTGGTCTGGATCGGGCTCACCGGTTTTAAATCGCCGCCGGATTCGATCGCCTACCCGCCGGAAGTGGTGTTCGAGCCGACGCTGGAAGGTTACGTGAACCTGTTCACGACCCGCTCGCGCCAGACCGACGAATATATCGCGAGCCTCGGCCCGGCCGAGACCTGGTACGACGAACTGGTGCGCAAGCGGAACATGGTGATCACCGGGCCGTCGCGCTTCATCGACCGCTATACGAACTCGATCGTCATTGGATTCGGCTCGACGTTCCTCGCGGTGTTCCTCGGTACGCTCGCGGCCTATGCGTTCTCGCGGTTCAAGATACCGCTGAAGGACGATCTGATGTTCTTCATCCTGTCGACGCGGATGATGCCGCCGATCGCCGTCGCCATCCCGATTTACCTGATGTATCGCACGCTTGGTTTGTCGGATACCGCGCTCGGCATGATTATTCTCTATACCGCGGTCAACGTGTCGCTGGCGGTGTGGCTGCTCAAGGGTTTCATCGACGAGATTCCGCGCGAATACGAAGAGGCGGCGGTGGTCGACGGTTACAGCCGGCTTCAGGCGTTCTGGAAGGTCGTGCTGCCGCAGGCGCGATCGGGTATCGCCGCGACCGCCATCTTCTGTCTGATTTTCGCCTGGAACGAATATGCCTTCGCGTTGCTGCTGACCAGCGGTGAGGCGCAGACAGCACCGCCGTTCATTCCGCTCATCATCGGCGAGGGCGGTCTCGACTGGCCGGCGGTGGCCGCGGGCACCACCCTGTTCCTGCTTCCGATCGTTGTTTTCACCGTGCTGCTGCGGAAGAACCTGCTGCGCGGCATCACCTTCGGGGCGGTGCGCAAATGAACGCCGACAACCCGACCGTCGCGCGGCGCTGGTACCTGCGGCGCGGGCCGATGGAGAATATTGCCTCCGGCCTGATCGCGCTCGGCGTCGTGATGCTGATGCAGCCGGTTTCGATGGCGCTGTTCTCTTACTCGTTCTCGGTCATCCTCATCGGCACGATCGGTTTCGTGATCGTCAGCCATTTCCGGGAATAGCGCGATGGCCGAAATCCGCATCGAGAACCTGAACAAATCCTTCGGCGATTTCGTCGCGGTGCGGGATTCGTCGTTCACGATCCGCGATGGCGAGTTCTTCGTCATGCTTGGGCCTTCGGGCTGCGGCAAGACGACGACGCTCCGCATGATCGCCGGACTCGAACTGCCGACGTCCGGGCGCATCCTGCTCGACGAGGAGGATGTGACCTTCCGGCGTGGCTCCGAGCGCGATATCGCCTTCGTGTTCCAGCTCTTCGCGCTCTATCCGCATATGAACGTGCGCCGCAATACCTCGTTTCCGCTGCGGGTCCAGAGGCTGCCGCGCAGCGAGATCAAGGCGCGGACCGAAGAAGTGGCGAAGATGTTGCGGATCGACCATCTGCTCGACAAGTCGGTCGGCGGGTTGTCGAGCGGCGATCGCCAGCGCGTCGCCCTCGGCCGCGCCATCGTGCGCCGTGCCAAGGCGTTTCTCATGGACGAACCGCTCGGGGCGCTCGATGCCGAGTTTCGCGAGCTGATGTGCGAGGAACTGCGCCTGTTACATAACCGTGTCGGCGCCACCACGGTCTATGTCACGCATGACCAGATCGAGGCGATGTCGATGGCCGACCGCATCTGCGTGATGAACGGCGGCGAGGTGCTGCAGATTGCGCCGCCGGTCGAGATCTACGAGCGCCCGGCGACCCGGTTCGTGGCCGGTTTTATCGGCAGCCCGGCCATGAATTTTCTCGAAGCGGAGGGTGGCCTCGCGGCCGGCGCCGAAACGATCCGCGTGCGCGGGCGCTCGGTGGCGATGCCGCGGTTGCATGAGGCGCTCGATCATCGCGAAGCCGTCCTCGGCGTGCGGCCCGAGCATATCCGGATCGTTTCCGATGGTGTGCTGCGCGGCCGGGTGTTCGGCGTCGAGTATATGGGAACGCGCCAGCTCGTCACGGTCGATACCGAAGCGGGCCGGCTCAAGGTGCGGGCGCCCAACACTGTGCGCGTCGATTACGGCGAGACGGTCGGGCTCGAGTTCGACAGCCAGCGTGTCGTGCTGTTTCACCCGGCGACAGACCGGGCGGTTCGCAGCGAACTCGCGGCGGGGCAGGCCTATGGCTGAAGTCTCGCTACAGAATGTCAGCAAGCGCTTCGGCGACACCGAGGCGGTGCGCGAGCTGTCGCTGACCGCTGCCGACGGCGAGTTCATCGTCCTGCTTGGGCCGACCGGGGCCGGCAAGACCACGACGTTGCGCCTGATCGCCGGGCTCGAGCGACCGGATCACGGCCGGGTCACCATCGGCGGTGCCGACATGACGCGCACGGCACCGGCCGAACGCGATGTGTGCTTCGTTTTCCAGCAATATTCCCTCTATCCGCATTACAGCGTGTTCGACAATCTTGCGTTTCCGCTGCGCGCGCCGGGCCGCCGTTTTACGAAAACCGAGATCGACGCGCGGGTCCGCGAAGTCGCCGCGCTGCTGCGCATCGAATCGAAGCTCGGCAATCGGGCGACACAGCTCTCCGGCGGTGAGATGCAGCGCGTGGCGATCGGGCGCGCACTGGTCCGCAGCCCGTCGGTCTATCTGATGGACGAGCCGCTCTCGTCGCTCGATGCCAAGCTGCGCGAGGATCTGCGGATCGAGCTCAAACGAATCCAGCGCGAACTGGGGGCGACGGTCGTCTATGTGACGCACGATCAGCTCGAGGCGATGACCATGGCCGATCGCATCGGCGTCATGGCCAGGGGAAAATTGGTGCAGCTTGGTACGCCGCGCGACATCTATGAGCGACCGGAGAGCATCTATGTCGCGCGCCGGCTCGGCAGCCCGCAGATCAATTTGATCGAAAGCGACGCGCTCGCACTCACCGATCGTCCGTCGCGCGCGGTTACCACCGGCGTACGGCCGGAAGACATCGTGTTGAACCCGACTTCCGGCATCCCGGCGGAGGTGCTGGCGGTCGAGCATCTCGGTGTCGAAACCGTGCTGCTGCTCGGCGCCGGGTCGGACCGTCTTCATGCGCTGCTCGGCGTGCGCGAACCGCTCCGGGTCGGCGACCGCACCCGGATTACCGTGCGCGATGGCGCCGCGCTCTATTTTGACGCGGCCGGCAACCGGATCGGCGATGCTGACCGGATGCAGCGGCGGGAGGTGGCCAATGGCGCCTGACCGTCTGCAACGCCTGATCGACGCGGCATCCGCGAACATCGCGGCACACGAGGAAGAGCTGACCACGCTCGATCGCGCGATCGGCGATGGCGATCACGGCGCGAATATGCGGCGCGGATTCGCCGCCATCGAAGCGGCGGGCGCCGAAATCTCAAGCCTCGAGTTCGGCGCGGCGCTGCAGAAGGCCGGCATGACGCTGGTAATGAGCGTTGGCGGCGCGTCGGGCCCGCTTTTCGGATCGCTGCTCATGGCGATGGGAAAGAGCGCGCCCGCGGTGCCGGCGAATGCGGCAGCCGTGGCGGCGATGCTCACGGAAGGGATCGAGTCGGTCAAGAAACGCGGCAAGGGCGATGTCGGCGCGAAGACGATGCTCGACGTTCTGGTGCCGGTGCGCGATGCCATTGCATCGGGCGACGATCCGATTGCGGCGGCGCGGGCGGCGGCCGATGCCGGCCTCGCCGCGACCCGCGATATGAAGGCGACCAAAGGCCGGGCGTCGTTCCTGGGCGAACGCTCGATCGGCCATCTCGATCCCGGCGCGCGGTCGTCCGCGCTGCTGGTTCATGCGATCTGCGATGTACTCGAGGAAAGAAAATGAACGACTGCGTATCCATCGTCATCGTGTCCCACTCGCCGGAGGTCGCCAGGGGTGCGGCCGACATGGTGCGCGAGATGGTCGGCACCGAGGTGCGCGTCGCTCATTGCGGCGGCAATCCCGCGGGCGGCCTCGGCACCGATGTTGGCGCAATCCTTCGCGCCATCGAATCGGTCTATGGTCCTAAAGGCGTCGCGATGCTCATCGATCTCGGCGGGGCGGAGACCAACAGCGAAATGGCGATCGAAATGCTGCCCGAAGAGATGCGCAAGAACGTCGTCATCTGCAATGCGCCGATCGTCGAAGGCGCCGTCATGGCGGCGACCGAAGCGGCCGGCGGCGCGTCGCTCCAAGCGGTGCGGGCGACGGCCGAGGAGTTCCTCTCTTGAACGGTATTATCGCGAAGTCCTGGGAGGCGTTCGGCGAAGCAGTGATCCGCGACCCGACCGGCCTTCATGCACGGCCGGCAGTCAAGCTGACCAGGCGCGCGAAGTCGCATCATGCCGAGATCGAAGTGCGCGCCGGCAGCGCCGGCACATGGATCAACGCCAAATCGCCGAACGCGGTGATGAAGCTCAAGGCTGGCAACGGCGAACGGTTGTACTTTCGGGCCCTGGGCGAGGATGCCGCGGTGGCGATCGCCGCCATGGTGGCGCTGGTCGAGCAGGATTTCGATGGCTGAACCGATGCGCGAAATGGTGCTGAACGGCGTCGCGGCGTCGGAAGGGCTTGCGATCGGGCGATTGACGATCGACCGCAATGTTGCGGCCGGATCGCGGCGCGCCGGCAGTCCGATCGATGAGGCGATGGCGCTGGATGCAGCACTCGTGCAGGCGCGCCGGCAGATCGCCGCGTTGATCGAAGCCGGCGACCAGGTCTCCGCCGATATTCTCGAATTCCAGCAGGCCTTGCTCGAGGACGACGATCTGCTGGCGCCGGTGCGCGCGGCGATCGCAGCCGGCGCTGCGGCCGATACCGCCTGGTCGACTCATCTCGCCGGCGAGATTGCGGCCTATCGCGCGGGCGACGACGAGTATCTCTCGGCGCGCGCCGAAGATCTGTTCGACCTCGAACAGCGCGTGTTGCGTGCGCTGATGGGCAGCGTGGCACGCGCCCCGGTACCCGATGCCGGTGCCATTCTGGTTGCCGACGAGCTGACGCCGTCGCGATTCGTCGAACTCGACTGGAGTCGCCTTGGCGGGGCTGCGATCCGTGGCGGCAGCCGGACCAGCCATGTCTCGATTCTTGCGCGGGCGCGCGGCGTGCCGCTGCTGGTGGGTCTCGAGGCCGGCGCCGATCGCATGCCAGACGGTGCGCTGGCGGTTCTCGACGCCGAGGCGGCGCGGCTGGTCGTGCTGCCCGGACCGGCAACGATCGAGGCAACGCGACGTCGCATCGGCGAGCGCGCGGTGCTCGATCGGACAGCGACCGCCGCGATCAACCAGGCAGCGGTGACAGCGGGTGGCGAGCGGATTCGCATCTACAGCAATGTCGACGATCCCGCCTTGCTCGATAATTTGTCGGTCGACAGCGTCGACGGCATCGGCCTGGTGCGCACGGAGTTTCTCTTTCACAAGGGCCATCTGCCCGACGAGGCAGCGCAGTTCGACGCCTATCGCCGGATCGTCGAATGGGCGAAGGGCCGGCCGGTCACGATCCGCACCCTCGATGCCGGCGGCGACAAGCCGATCGCGGGCGTCACCGAAGATGGCGAGGCCAATCCGTTTCTCGGCATGCGCGGCGTTCGTCTGTCGCTGGCGCAGCCAGCCTTGTTCGGTATCCAGTTGCGCGCGCTGGCGCGGGCGGCGGCGCTCGGACCCGTGCGGGTCATGGTGCCGATGGTGACCGTACCGACCGAGCTCGACGAGGTGCGGGCATTGATGCGATCGGCCATCGATGCGCTCGAGGCCGAGGGCGTTGCGCATGCGACACCTTCGCTCGGCATGATGGTCGAGGTGCCGGCGGCGGCACTCACCGCCGAACGGTTCGATGCGGATTTCTATTCGATCGGTTCCAACGATCTGGTGCAGTACACGACCGCGGCCGCGCGCGACAATCCGGCGCTGGAAAAACTCGCCGATCCGCTGAACCCGGCCGTGCTCGAGCTGATCCGTCGCGTCGTGCAAGCGGGCGAGAGCCGCGGCGTCGATGTCAGTCTGTGCGGCGACATGGCCTCGCAGCCTTCGCTGATCGGGCCGCTCATCGATTGCGGCCTGCGCGCCTTGTCGGTCGCGCCGGCGCAGATCGGTCGCGTGAAACAGGCGGTGCGGCAGCATGCGGGGCGCACGGCGGCTGCATGAACGACAACGCCAACGACATCCAGGATCTCGACCAGGCGATCGCCGCCTATAAGCGGCTGTTGAAGGCGAGCCTCGATCGCCGGCCGTCGGGGACGCGCCAGCGGCTGGCCGCCGCACTCGGCACGCATAAGAGCTTCGTGTCGCAGATTACCAATCCGAACTATCGCGTACCGCTGCCGGCGCAGCATGTGCCGACGATCTTCCGCATCTGCCATTTCTCGCCCGAGGAGCAGCTTGAGTTCCTCCAGGCCTATCGGCAGGCGCATCCGGGCCAGTCGCTGCCGACGGCTGACGAAATGGATGGCGATACGCGCGTGCTGCGCATCGAGGTGCCGGCGCTCGGCGATCCGAAGCGGCAGGCGGAAGTGATCGAGACGATTCAGGAATTCGCCCAGCGCGTGATAGCGCTCGCGCGGCGACGGGACTGACGCGGTCGTGAAAGGGCCGAGGGGCTGACATGAAAAAACTCATCAACAAAACCGACGACGTCTTGCGCGAAAGCCTGCTGGGGTTCGAGGCGGCGCACAGCGATCTTGTCACGGTCAATCTGGCGCCGCGCTTCGTTGCCCGGCGGCAGCGCAAGGATCCCGGCAAGCCGGTCCTGATCTCCGGTGGCGGTGCGGGGCACGAGCCGCTCCATGCCGGGTTTGTCGGTCACGGCATGCTCGATGCCGCCTGTCCCGGCGAAGTGTTCACCTCGCCGACACCCGACCAGATGATGGCGACGGCCGGCGCGGTCGATGGTGGCGGCGGCGTGCTGTTCATCGTCAAGAACTATGCCGGCGATCTGATGAATTTCGAGATGGCCGCCGAAATGATCGACGGCGCCGAGACCATCGTGACCAACGACGATGTCGCGGTCGAGGATTCGACCTATACGCAGGGACGGCGCGGTGTCGCCGGTACGGTGATCGTCGAGAAGATCGTCGGTGCCGCATCGGAAGCGGGCGCCGATCTTGCGAGCTGCAAAAAACTCGGCGAGCGGGTCAACGCGACGACCGGCTCGATGGGCGTTGCGCTCACCAGCGGCACGGTGCCGGCGGCGGGCCGGCCGACCTTCGATATCGGCGAGAGCGAGATGGAGATGGGTGTCGGCATTCATGGCGAGCCGGGACGCCGCCGCGTCGCGCTCGCCAGTGCCGACGAGATCGCCGCCGAAATGGTTGGCGCGATCGCCGAAGCGAAGGCATTGAAATCGGGCGAGCCCTGTCTGCTGCTGCTGAACGGCATGGGCGGTACGCCGCTGCTCGAGCTCTATCTCATGTTCCATGCCGCGAAGCGCGAATGCGAAGCGCGCGGACTTCGGATCGAACGTTCGCTGGTCGGGAATTACTGCACGTCGCTCGACATGGCCGGCTGCTCGATCACGCTGACCCGGCTCGACGACGAGCTGGTCCGGCTCTGGGACGCGCCGGTCCATACCGCCGCGCTGCGCTGGGGAAACTAGGCGAAACGCGCCGCGGCAATAGACGCGACTACGCTCTCGGAAAAGACGTCGCTTTCCCTTATAATCGTCCTTTCGCGAACCTAGTACCGCGACGGGAGACGATGATGGCCGAAACATTCCGGGTTGCCCTGGTCCAGAACTGCGCCGAGCGCGACATGGCGCCGTCGATCGTGCAGCTCGAGGGGTTGATCCGCGCCGCCGCGAAAGACGGCGCACATCTCATCCAGCTTCCCGAACTCGCGACCATGATCGAGCCGGACAATGCGGCGGTGCTGGCGAAGGCCAAACCGGAAGCCGACGATCCCGGCGTCGCGAAATTCCGCGCGCTCGCATCCGAACTCAAACGCTGGATCCATGTCGGCTCGCTGCTTATTCGCGAGAGCGGGCGCGACAAGGTCGTGAACCGCTCGTTCGTTCTCGATCCCGACGGCAGGGTGACGGCGCGGTACGACAAGATTCATCTCTTCGACGTCGCCATCAAGGACGGGCAATACTATCGCGAGAGCGCGACCGTCGAGCCGGGCACGCGCGCCGTCATCGCGCTTCTGCCCTGGGGCCGCATGGGTCTCACGATCTGCTACGACCTCCGTTTCCCGCAACTCTATCGCGCGCTGGCCCAGGGCGGCGCGTCGATGATCGGCATTCCCGCGGCGTTCACGCACAAGACCGGCGAGGCACACTGGCATGTGCTGGTACGCGCGCGGGCGATCGAGACCGGCGCGTTCGTTTTCTCGGCGACGCAATGCGGCACGCACGCGGAAGGGCGGCGGACATTCGGTCATTCACTGATCGTCGATCCTTGGGGCGAGGTGCTCGCCGATGCCGGCGACACAGTCGGTGTCGTCAGCGCGACCATCGATCTCGCGAAGGTCGAGGCGGTGCGTTCGATGATCCCCTCGCTGCAGCACGATCGCCCGTTCAGCGGGCCGGTCGCCATCGCGACGCGCGACGCGGCGGAGTAGGGAAGCAGCGCGTCAGTTCATTTCATCGTTTACACCCTTGTTCTGTTTCGTTCGTTCGATCGCTGCACGGCAGAGCCGCACCATCCGCTTTGCGCCGGTCGGACCCGGAGGTTCGAGCGGTGCGACACAGGGTGCCGGGCGTTCTCGGCCCGGCGGGCGCGCGTCCGAAGCCGCGACTTGTGGCTCTCGGGGCCGGGCCATCCCGACGGGCTTCGACACCGTCAGGTCCTGGGATGGACGATGCCGCTGTGCCGGCACCGTGTCCTGGTCATCGCGCGCCAAGGCTATAACCGCAGAGCGCGAGGCCCGGCCCGTTCGGGCCGGCGGCCCCATTTACCTCAGGGGCCAGTCGGGGATGGCGCGGCTCAGCCGTGCAGCGATCCTCGGTCCTGAAAGACCTGCCGGAAGTTTACGGGATCGGCGTCCATGAAACGCCACTCCCGGCGGAAATCCGGCACGCGCAATAACGCATATTACGCAATTAAAGTCAATTTTGGTCGGCGGAGCAAAAACCCGGGCGGCGCTGGCAATCGCCGCGTCGCTGACTACGTGAGGGAGGTCCGATGCGCGGAGCGCGCGGAAGAAACGCGCTGCACCGGCGCAGGGAACGGGAGAACGGCAATGCAGGTCTCGAAATCGCGGTTCGGCGTCACGCTGATCGGACTGCTCGGCGTCGCGATCCTCTCGCTGCTTCTCTATCGCTCTTTGTGGGCGTCGTAGCCCGGTGAATGGGAGGCGTTCCGTACGGAAATGAGCGAGGCCTGCGCGGCCGGATCGGAGATGGGCGATCCGACCGTCACCGTCGATCCGTTCGGCACGTCGAACTATGGCGTTGCGCTGGTCACTGGCTTGCGCGCGGGCGACACGGCCGAAGTCACGCTGGTCTGCGTCGCGACGAAATCGCCGGAGGGCCTGGTCGATGTTGAAGTGACGGGCCCGACCGGGGAATTCGTCGAGTAAACCGACCCACGAAAACAAGCAGGGGTGTGCCGTAACGGCCCGTCGCCGGGTTGCCATCGCCAATCCGGCGCCGCAATACTGTCTTCGTTCGAGCGAGACAAACGAGAGTGCGCGACAATTTCCATTCCGCAACAGATGGCGGCGGTCCAGCTCACCGCCCATGGCGGCACCGAGACGCTGTGCTATCGCGAAGATGTGCCGGTGCCGCTACCCGGCCCAGGCGAGGTGCTCATTCGCGTCAGCGCGGCCGGCATCAACAACACCGACATCAACACGCGGATCGGCTGGTATGCGGCCGACAGCAATGCGGGAACCGCCGAGGCGAATGAATCGGGCCCGGCTGCGCCCGAAACGGCCACGCCCGAAAAGGGCGACTGGTCAGGGATGGGTCTTTCGTTCCCGCGAATCCAGGGCGCGGATGCGTGCGGCGAGATCGTCGCGACCGGACATGGCGTCGGGGAAGACCGCCTCGGCGAACGCGTCATCGTGCAGAGCTGCCTCCGGTCGCTCGCAAGCGGCAACTTTACGCCATGGCTCGGCTCCGAGCGCGACGGGGCCTTCGCGCAATTCGTCTGTGCGCCGGCGGCCGATACGTATTCCGTCCGATGCGATCTTTCCGATGCCGAACTTGCCGCAATCCCCTGCGCCTTCGCCACGGCGGAAAACCTGATAAACCGCGCGAAGGTCGCGGCGGGCGAGCAGGTTCTGGTGACGGGCGCATCCGGCAATGTCGGCATCGCGGCGGTGCAGCTCGCCCGGCGACGCGGCGCGGATGTCACCGCCATTGCCGCTGAAGCCAAGTTTCCGGCGATCCGCGCAATCGGTGCGCGGCGCTGCGTGGGGCGCGATGCAGCGCTCGTTACGGCGCTCGGCGCGGCCAGCATGGACGTCGTCATCGACGTGGTCGGCGGGCCGCAATGGCCGGCGCTTCTGGAGGTCCTGAAGATCAAGGGGCGCTACGCGGTTTCGGGCGCAATCGGGGGCCCGATCGTCCAGATGGATTTACGGCCGCTCTATCTCAAGGATCTGACGCTCTATGGCTGCACGTCGCAGGACCAGGAGGTCTTTCCGAACCTCGTTTCCTATATCGAGCGCGGCGAGATCAGACCGCTGGTCTCCCGGACCTATGCGCTCAGGGACATCGCGGCAGCGCAGGAAGAGTTCCTGTCGAAGACGCAGATCGGCAAGATCGTGCTGATCCCGCCGCCATTACGAGTGAGTTGATAGCCGGGCGCGTGTGCCGTACGCCGAGCCGGCTGACTAGCTCCTATACTCCACGCCCGGCAGCACGCAGAGCATCTCGAAAAGGAGATTGGCCGCGGTAAGCGCGGTGTTGCCGTACGGATCGCAGGGCGGCGCGATGTGCAGAGCGGCGATATCCCGGTCGACCACATCGTGCTGGAATTTGTCTGCAATGTCATGGCGTCGAACTGAGCGCCGGCTCGTTGACCACCGGCTGGGCCAGGATCCAGAGGCTGCAGGCGGTGAAGCCGACCATCAATACGAGAAACGGAAGCTGGCTGAGCGTTGCCGCGCGGGCGTTCGGAAACAGCCGCAACGCAATCGAATGTGCGACGATCACTGAAATGATGTGACCGGTCACCAAAGCTGCGACGGCGACATACCAGACCTGTCGCGCGCCGATGATACCGATATCCATCACGTACCCTGAAGTGCCGAACAGATCCCAGCCGAACCCGAACGGATCCGACGCCATCGGGATCGCGAACTGTCCGGCAAGCAGCAGGTAGGAGATGTAGTGCGAAAGATGATAGGCGATCGCGATCGGCAGTAACGATACCGCAAAGGCGCGCATCACCATCCCGAGCGTAACCGCGCGATCGGCAAGCGACGTCAGCGCGCAGAACAGCGTATAGATCGCAACTACGACAAGCGGCGCCACGATCAGCGCCGTCGTGCGGATCGCATCGAGAATCTCGATGCCGGCTGACGAAATTCCAAGAAGGACCGGGCGCAGCATCTGGCTGCGCGCGATCCAGTCGAGGAAGGCAGCCCATAGCGGCGTTTCCGAGAATCCGTCGAACGTTACTGTAGCCAGAACCGCCATGACGAAGACGACATCGGAAATCCGGCCGGTCTCGGCTTCGAGCAGCCCCGATCCCGGCAATCGCAGGACCAGCGGCCGGTCCGCCTCGCGCTTCGTTCGACCGAACAATGACGATGCACCGATCAGACCGAACACGCGGCGAAAGGGATCGGCATTGTTGCGCCAGGCGGCGTCACCGAAGAGCATCATTCCGCCCCAGGCGAACACACTGTAGGCGAGCACGAGCAACGCGAGGTCGCTCGGGCTTTCGCCGAACGGCCCGACCAGTTCCGCCCAGCCGAATGCAAGGAACAGCAGCACCGCAGGCCAGCCGCCCAACCATGCCGGCCATGCCAGAAGCGGGCTGCCATCACGCTTGGGCAAGGCGAGGTTGCGAAGCGACGCCCAGGGATCGAGCGCCGGCCAGAGATTGCCGATCAAGGCCGTGAACAACAGGAATCCGACCCACCAGAGGACCCAGACCAGGAGCGGCGCGATATTCTTCACCGGCGAAGCAGCACCGACGAGCCCGGCTGCGACGATCAGAAAGAAGATCGCAACGCCGACGGCGCGCAGTACGTGGCCGAGAAGCCGCCATGACGCGCTTTCATCGGGGCGCTGCCAGAGGACCAGCCTTGTCCGAAAGGTTCGTGCGCCAAATCGTGCGCTGAACAACGCAACGATCAGGAACGACACAGCGACCGCAGTACCCGCCGCCGCGAGATAGAGATCGAGTGGCAAAGGCAGGTCGTAGCGCTGGCCGAATGCATGCGCCTGCGCCCTGCGCATGGACGTCGAGGCAAACAGCAGGACGACAGGCACCGTGCAGAGGAGGAGCCTCATCGCAACCTCCCTGTTGGTCCGCTACTGCGGATAGACTTCGAGATAGAAAATCGCATTGTGATCGTTGCCGCCATGATCATGCGGCTCGGCAGGAAAGCGGCCGGCAATATCCGCACGGAAGGCGAACGCGGTCGCCTCGCCCGGCGTGAGCAGGACCGTGATGTCGTATCCGTGCAGATGAAGTTCCATTTCATCGTCACTCACCAGTTCGATCGTGACGCCGTCGCCTTCCGTTACGCGCAATGTCGGCGCGCCGCCCGCGATCTCGCCGCCTTTAACGGCGAGACGAAACGCCATCTCCTCGGCAGACGCAAAACCCGGCTTGGTGGCGCCTGCCAAAAGGCCGATCGCAACGGCCAAGGCTCCAAATGCGAAATTCTTCAAACAGTCCAAGGGATTTATCTCCAACCTTTCCTTTCAAAACCGCGAAGCTGGCGGCTGATTGACGCATTTTATGACGAATTTCTCACGGCTGCGACGCTTCCAGACCGGTTGCCGTCGTTGCATCAGGAGAACATAGTTACCCCGCAAAAGGGCATCGGCTGCACAAAGACCCGATGCCCAGAAACCATGAAACAAGAGGTATTGTCATGCGTACGATCGCCCTCGCCGCCGGGCTTGTCTGCGCTGCATTCTCGGTTCCGCCCTCCACTGCGGGGGCCGAGATACTTGCGATGATGAACTACGAAAGCAAGACCCCCGAATCGCTCGAGGCGCTCAAGTTGACGGCGCCCGCCGAGCGTCGTGAAGGCATCGCCATCGTCGATGTCGATCCCAGTTCCCCGAATTTCGGAACGATACTCGTCGATATCCCGATGCCCGCGGACCAGATCGTGCATCACATCTTTTACGACCGCACCATGAGCAAGGCCTATGTAACGTCGCTTGCGCAGCCGAGCCTGCAAGTCATCGACATGAACCAGTTCCCGTATCGGCTCAAGCAGATCGACGTTGCCGGCTGTTCGATGGCCGAAGATGTTATATTCGACGCGGCGAACGAACGGTGGTTTCTGACCTGCATGAACTCCGCCCATGTATTCGTTGGAAATGTCGCGACCGACGAGGTGATCGCGCAGATCGACCTGCCGGGCAGCTATCCGCACGGCATTGCCGTCAACGAGACCGCCAATCGTCTCATCGTCACCAGCACGGTCAGCGGCGACCTCAGCGATCCGCATGAGTTCGTCTCGATTGTAGATGCGACGACCTACGAACTGCTCGGCACCAAGCGCCTCTCGCTCAAGCCGGAAGGTTCCGGCGAGGCACCCGTCGAAGTGTTGTTCGTACCCGGCGCCGATGTTCCCGTCGCCTACGTCACCAACATGTTCGGCGGCACGCTCTGGACGCTGACCTGGAACGAGGCGACCGGCGATTTCGATGCCAACCAGGTCTTCGACTTCGGTTCGCTCGGCGCGAGCGTCGCGCTTGAAATGTACTTCAACAACGCCGCCGACCGCCTCTTTGTTACGACGGGCAAACCGGGACAGCTGCACATTTTCGATGTCACGGACATCGGCAATCCGGAGCTGCTCAATTCCATTCCCGCCGGCGAAGGCTCCCATCATGTCGCCATCACCAAGGACGAGAGATACGGGTTCGTGCAGAACGCGCTGCTCAACCTGCCCGGACTCAGCGACGGCGCCATCACCGTCATCGATCTCCAGTCCGGCGAGGTGGTCGCGAGCATGGATACGCTCAAGAACGCCGGGTACAACCCGAACTCGATCGTGCTGCTGCCCGAGTGGAACAGTCTCGCCGGGCATTGAGCGAAACCGGTTTCATTTATTTGTGAATGAGGCCCCGGCATCGAAGCCGGGGCCTTTTTCGTTGCCAGCTTCGCGATCCCGGTTTCCCGACCCCGGTGCCTGGCGCTTGCGCCGGATTGCGATACCAACGTCAAATCGCCGGATGGTCCGGTCGATGTCGAGCGATCGGGACCGATCGGGGAGTTTGTCGAAGCGCCCGCTGAGTAGTGCCGCCGATCAGCTCCGATAATCGACCCCCGGCAGTACGCAGAGCATCTCGAACAGCAGATTGGCTGCGGTGAGCGCGGTGTTGCCGTGCGGATCGTAGGGCGGCGAGACCTCGACGAGATCGCCGCCGACCACGTCGAGCCCGCGGCAGCCGCGGATAATCTCCTGGCCCTGTGCCGAGGTGAGCCCGCCGATCTCCGGTGTGCCGGTGCCCGACGCGAAAGCGGGATCGAGCCCGTCGATATCGAAAGTGATGTAGACCGGGCCGCCTTTCACCTTCTCGCGCACCTCGGCCATGAGCGGCGTCAGCGACTTGTTCCAGCATTCCTCGGCCTGCACGACGCGGAAGCCCTGCGAACGCGGCCAGTCGAAATCCTCGGCCGCGTAACCGGTGCCGCGCAATCCGATCTGCACCACGCGATTGCCGTCGATCAGCCCCTCGTCGATGCAGCGGCGGAACGGCGTGCCATGCGCGATTGGCTCGCCGAACATATTGTCGTTGATGTCGGCATGGGCATCGACATGCACGAGCCCGACCGGCCCGTGTTTCTTCTTGAGCGCGCGCAAGACCGGCAGCGTGATCGTGTGGTCGCCGCCGAGCGTCAGCGGCTTGCAGTTATGCGCCATGATGTCGTCGTAGAACTTTTCGATGATGCCCATCGATTTCTGCATGTTGAACGTGTTGAGCGGTACGTCGCCGATGTCGGCGACCATCAGGCTGTCATAGGGGGCCGCGCGCGTTGCCATGTTGTAGGGCCGGATGAGGCAGCTCTCGGCGCGGATCTGGCGCGGCCCGTGCCGCGCGCCGGCGCGGTTCGACGTGCCGATATCGAAGGGGATGCCGACGAAGCAGGCATCGAGACCTTCGGCGGTTTCCTGCGTCGGCAGGCGCATCATCGTCGCGGGGCCGCCGAAACGCGGCATCTGGTTGCCGCCGAGCGGCTGGTTCAGTTTGCGGGGCATGGCTTAACTCCGGGCGTCGGGGTGTTGTGCGTGCTGTGCCTAACCTTGAGCAGCGGGCGCGGGAAGGCAAGGGGGATGCCCTCATCTTTCGACGGGCTCAGGATGAGGTTCTTTAGGACGCCTACAGATTCGATAACGAGAGTTCCTAATGGTGAGCTTGTCGAACCATGAGGGCTAATTTGTCGGTGTGCTCACCGCCGCAATAAACGCATCGCAGAGCTCGACGAGGCGCGCGCGACCGAAGCTGGCGAAATGGCCGCCATGCACGATTCGCACCGGGAGTTCGCGCACGCGTTCGGCCGACCTGATGTAATCGGCGATATCGCTGTCGGTATTGTCCCAGGCGAGATCGCCGTCATAGATGACGTCGCCGGAGAAGAGGATACCGCTCGCCTTCTCCCAGAGCGCGATCGAGCCGGGCGAATGGCCGGGAAGGTGTAACACCTCAAAACTGCGGTCGCCGAGATCGACGATATCGCCGTCCTCGATCAATCCGGTCGCGGGTGCGGGCCGCACATTGTAGCGCCGGGAATCGTAATCGCCGGGCGGCAGTGCTGTGAAAATATCGTCGGTCACATACTTGTCGGCGACGGTGTTGGCGCGGGTCGGGTGCGCAAGCACGTTCGATTCCGCCGGATGCACCAGCCGCGTCGCGAACTCGTGATGCGTGCCGATATGATCGAAATGGCAATGGCTCGCGACCGCCACCAGCTTGCGCTCGGTAACGACGGGTACGCGTTCGCGCAGACTGACGACGCCCATGCCGCTGTCGACCAGCATGTCGCGGTCGCGGCCGCGCACATGCCAGATGTTGCAGCGGTAGAACGGCTTGATATGCGGTTCCCAGATATGGGTGACGCCGTCGCCGACGCTTCGCGTCTCGTACCAGCGATCGGCGGTTGCGATTTCCATGTTCGCGAACTTTTTCGGCGCGCGCCGGATCAGGTCACTTCGTGGCGGACGATCTTCGGCAGATCGTCCTCGATCTCGTACCAGTCCACCTTGGACTCGACGTAGATATGTTTCTCCTGCGCCTTGCTATGGCCGGGATGGCCGTCGCAGACGCCGGGCATGTACCAGTGCATGTCGGGCGATTCGGTGGATTCGATAAAGAGCTGGCAGCCGCAGGTCTTGCAGAACTGGCGATAGGTGCCGGGCGAGCTCGAGAAGGTCGTGAGATTGTCGGCGCCGGCGAGCATGACGATCTTGCCCTTCGGCACCAGCGCGTAGGTCACGAAGATCGTGCCGTGACAGCGCCGGCACATCGAGCAGTGGCAGTGGTAGATGTCGTGCGGCGGCGCATCGACGCGGAAGCGGACGGTGCCGCACTGGCAGTGGCCGGTGATCGGTTTGAATTCGGTCATGATGGTTTCTTCCTCCCGTTGGGCCGCTGTGTCGCGGCCTCATGCGACCAAAATAGCATAGCGGCCGGCTTGTGTGTCGAACGCCCCGGCTTGCGTCGCCCGGCCTACCCCGGCCAGGAGAGCATCGTCACGCCGACGAAGATGAGCGCGATGCCGGCCCATTGGATCGGGCCGATTCGCTCCTTGAGGAACAGCCAGGCGAGCACCGCCGTCACCGCGCCGAACGTGCCGGCGATGACCGCCGTGATCGGTGCATCGGCGCCGTGACTGCCGGCAAAGAGAAAGATCGTGCCGGCGCCATCGAGCACGCCCTGGATCAAAAGCAGCAACCAAAGACGGCGCGGCGCATGCGGCCGGCCTTTCATCGCGAGGAGCGCGCCGCCGAGAATGAGCCAGGCGAGGATGCGGCCGGCGAGCGCCGTCGGCAACTCGCCATAGGTCGCAACCGCGATCTGCCCCGAGACGACTTCGAGCGTGTAGAAGAGCGCGCAGACCAAGGAGAGCGCGATCGTGAGGCGCAGCCCCTGATGCGCTGCCGCCGATGTTTCCGCCTGGTCGCTCGAGATCGCGACCATCACCGCGCCGACGATCGTGACCGCGCAGCCGGCCCATTGCAGCGCGGACGGCGTCGCACCCAGGAGCGCGAACAGCAGCAGGACCAGGACTGGATGCGCCGCGACGATCGGCGCCACCATGCTGACCGGGCCGCGGGCGAGGGCGACATAGAGCGTCTGCAGTTTGCCGGCGAGGCCGATCCCGTGCAGCAGCACCAGCCAGAGCAGGCTGGTTTCCCACACGATCACCGGGTCGACGAACAGCCAGGCGACGAGGATGCCGAGAATGCCGAGCGGGAGCACGAAGAACAGCACGTTGCTCGCGCCCATCGCACGGCCGGTCTTGGCCGCGATGAAATCGGCCGTTCCATAGGAGAGCGACGAGAGGCCGCCCCAGATTACGGGCGTCATGAGGCGGCCGGCGTCATGCGCGCTCTCTCTCTTTCATCCGCGGCGCGCGCATTTCATACGAGCGCGGCAGGCCCTGCGTTGCGTCATGCGGCGCCGATGCGCGGACAAGGGAGGGCCAACAGAGAAAGCAGGGCATGACCGGTTTGCTGAGTTACGGGGATTGGCGGGCGCGATGGCGGGCGATGCTATCAGAGGGGATCGGTTCGGGCCATTGTGCAGCGGCGACTGCCGCTGGCCTCGATATTGCGCAGCGGCGCCCGCCGCCAGCGCGGGTTTGTGCAACGGCGACGGCCGCGGCGGGTGGCCATCGCGCAGTGTGTGCGTGCCGCTTTGTGGTTTCCGTGCCAATACCCGACAAAATCGGCGCGCCGGTCGGGCGGCAACGCGAAATCCCGGTGCCGCTGGCGGCGGAAACGGGGTTATCCTATGCTTCAAGGCGGGGCGCGCCGGGGCCGGCTTCAAGCGCATGGGAGAACGAAAATCGGCGACGATCGGGAAACCCGTAAGGGCGCGGACGACGAGGTGACGGCGTCGGCCGGCGAACCGGATGTGGCGCCGCGCTCGAAGCCGGAGCTGCCGCAGCGTGCGCGCGAACTGATGATCGCCGCGCTCGGGCTCTTTGCCGGGCGCGATTTCTCCGCGGTTACCATCAAGGACATCGCCAAGGCGGCCGGCGTCAACACGGCGCTCATCTATTATTATTTCGACAACAAGGAAGATCTGTTTCGCGCGACGCTGGACTATGCGGTCGAGCGCGCGCTCGAGAATTATCGCCGTCTCGGGGAGCGACATTCCGATCCGGTCGATCTGATCAGCGACTGGTTTGACAATCACGCGGAACTGTCGGAGCCGATCCGGCAACTGGTCAAGATCATGCTCGACTATCGCACCGCGCGAACCCAGATCCGCGTGATCGACGACATCATCAAGCAGTTCTATGACGAGGAATGCCGGATCATTTCGGAGAGCGTGCAGCGCGGCATCGCACTTGGCGTGTTCCGGCCGGTCGATCCCGAGCAGGCGGCGAACCTGGCCTCGACCCATCTCGACGGCATCATGGTGCGCTCGATGATCCACCGGAACCTGAACGTCGTCGGCGCCATCGCGGCGCTGAAGGAACTGTTCTTCGAGCATCTCGGCTATTCCACCAAAGGGACCGACGCCGCTCGCATCCCGCCGCGGGTCGCAAACGCCACCTAGCCGACCTTCTCCGATTTCCGATTCGCGCGTTCCGATAAGCGTCCGCCTGCGCCATGAGCGTGTCGGGCACGCCCGTTTTCCGCATGGAATGGCTCGTCCATCGGCCTCTGGCGTTTCTTAATTGACCGATTAATTATCATCTGCCACGATCCTCGCTAACAAGAATCAGCGCGATGCCACCGATCGGGATTGGGGATCGACGCTGACGTGTTAGGGAAGAGGGGCATCCATTTGGTCGAGACGGTAAGCGATCGTTCCCCGCGTTTTGATGCGCATGGAACGCTGGGTTCGGCCGAGGCCGGAGCGGGCGCCTGCACGCATTTCGTTTCAAAACGCCGGCCCCCGAGGCCGGCGCGCTTCATCTGACATCACCGGAGAGAGACACGCATGGCCTCGAGGACCAGAAGCCGCCCCAAGAAGGCCGCCGCCGCCAAGAAAACACGCGGCGCGGCATCGTCGGCGGATCTGAAACAGTTGAAACGCTCGCTGGTCGAACAGGGCGTCAAGTTCCTGTTCTCGAGCTATGTGGATCTGCACGGCGTGCCGAAGGGCAAGCTCGTGCCGATCGATCACCTCGAGCAGATGATGGCCGGATCGGAGCTCTATACCGGCGCCGCGCTCGAAGGCGTGCCGCAGGACGTGAGCGAGGAGGAAGTGAGTTCGCATCCCGATCCGCGCTCGGGCCTCGTGCTGCCCTGGCAGAAGGATACGGCCTGGTTCGCCAGCAATCTGTGGAGCCGCGGCAAGCCGTTCGATGCGTGCAGCCGGACCATCCTGACGAAGCAAATGGATCGCGCGGCCGCGATGGGTTACGTGCCGCAGCTCGGTATGGAAGCCGAGTTCTTCGTGCTCAAGGACGAACCGGCCGGCAGCTATTCGCCGGTCTCGCCGCGCAAGAACCTCGAAAAACCCGCTTATGACGTGGTGCGGCTCATCGACAACATGCACTGGATGGGCGAACTCGTCGACGCGATGAACGATTTCGGCTGGGACGTGTACTCGCTCGACCACGAAGACGGCATCGGGCAGTTCGAGATCGATTTCGACTATGCCGACATGCTGACGATGAGCGACCGCTTCGTGTTCTTCCGCATGATGGCGCACGAGATCGCGCGCAAGCACGGCTATTTTGCAACTTTCATGCCCAAGCCCTTCGCCGACCGGGCCGGCAGCGGCGCTCATTTCAATATGTCGTTCAACGACATCAAGACCGGCAAGAATTTGTTCTTCGATGCGAACGACCGGCGCGGCTGCAAATATTCCAAGCTCGGCTATCACTTCATCGCGGGCGTCCTGAAGCATATGCCGGCGATCTGCGCGGTGATCGCACCGACCGTGAACAGCTACAAGCGGCTGATCCTGCAGGGCAGCCAGTCCGGCTTCACCTGGGCGCCGGTCTTCATCTGCTATGGCAACAACAACCGCACCAACACGATGCGCATTCCGCTCGCCGGCGGGCGCGTCGAGCTGCGCGCGGCAGATTCGGCGTGCAATCCCTATCTCGGTGCCGCACTCGTGCTGGCGGCCGGACTCGAGGGCATCGAGAAACGCCTCGATCCGGGCGAACCGCATACCGAGAACATGTATGTCAAAACCCCGGCCGAGCTGAAGAAGATGGGCGTCGGCTATCTGCCGCGCAACCTCGACCAGGCGCTCGACGAGTTCGAGAAGGATCCGCTCTGCACGCAAGTGTTCGGCAAGGCGATGCGCGACAGCTGGCTCGAATTCAAGCGGAACGAATGGCTGCACTATAATTTCCACGTCTCCGACTGGGAGAAGGCGCGCTATCTGAAACAGTTCTAGTCGGCGAGGGAGGCGCGCGGAGAGATCGGATGTTCTGGAAGAAGAAATCGGATGGCGGTGGCGGCAAGGTCGTGATCTTCTTCGCGACCGATCTGCACGGGTCGAATGTCTGTTTCAAAAAGTTCATCAACGCCGCCGAGTTCTACAAGGCGAACGTTCTCGTGATGGGCGGCGACATGACCGGCAAGGCGGTGCTGCCGATCTGCGAGCAGAAGGACGGTTCGCATCTCGCCTTTGCGGCCGGCGAGACGGTCAATCTCAAGACCCAGGGCGAAGTCGAGGAATACATCAAGCGCGCCGGCAATATGGGGTTCTATCCCTCGGTGATGTCCGAGGGCGAGTACATGCGGCTGCGCGACGACGAGCATATGCGGCACGAGCTGTTCAAGAAGCTGGTGATCGAGCGGGTACGCGAATGGTGCGACTATGCCGGCCAGAAATTGCGCGGCAAGGACGTGCCGTTCATTACGGCGCCGGGCAACGACGATTTTTTTGAGATCGACGAGGTGCTGAGCCAGTCGCCCCACGTCCAGTTCCACGAGATGGATGTCTCGCCCCTGCGTGGCGAGTACCAAATGCTGCATTGCGGCGGTTCCAACAAGACGCCCTGGGATACCGAGCGCGAATACTCCGAAGAAGAGTATGAGGCGCGCTTTGCCCAGCTCATGCCGCAGGTTACCGACATGAAGCGCTGCATCTACAATGTTCATGTCCCGCCGCACGGCACGGTGCTCGACCAGTGTCCCAAACTCGACGAGAACCTGCAGGTCGTCTACCAGATGGGCAATCCGGTGCAGATGCATGCGGGATCGACAGCGGTCATCGAAAACATCAGGAAGCACCAGCCGTTACTGGGCATCCATGGACATATCCACGAAGGGCGCGGCAACATCCGCGTCGGACAAACGGTTTGCGTAAATCCCGGCAGTGTTTACCCGGAAGGGATACTGCAGGGCGCGCTCATTACCCTGGAAGACGGGGCGGTCAGGAACGTCACGATGACCCAGGGCTAACAGGCGGAACGGGGGTCGTTCCGACAAGGGGAGGAACGTGAAATGAGCAGCACATCCGGTTCGGGTGGCGAGCAGAGAATTTTCCTGCGCAAGGCCTCGGGTCTCATTCGGACCGCGAGTTCCTTCGACACCTTTGTCTACAATATCGGTCTCGTCAGCGTCGGGCTCGGCGTTGGCACCATCATGTATTACGGCCCGGCCTTTTATCCGGGCGGCGATCTGCTGGTCGGCTCGCTGCTGGCCGGATTCATGATGATCCTGATCTGCCTCGGCATGATCAGCTGGTCGGTCACGCTGCCCCGATCCGGTGGCATCTACGTGTTCGGATCGCGCAGCATGTGGCCGTTTCTCGCTTTGACGCTGAGTCTGGTCGAGATCGTGTCGTGGCTCTTCTATTGCGCGATCGCGGCCTACTGGATCGTGCTGCTCGGCGTATCGCCGACGCTCGCCATGATCGGATATCTCTCCGGCAGCGAGGCCATGCTCGATCTCAGCACCACAGTCACCGAGCCGTGGCCTCTGTTCATCATCGGTGCCGCCATCCTGACGCTTTCGGCGCTCATTCTCGTCAGCGGTATGCGGCGCTATCTGATGGTCCAGAAGTTCGTGTTCACCGTCGCTGTTCTCGGGTCGGTCGCGCTCATCGTCATCCTCGCGACGTCGAGCAACGAAGAGTTCGTCTCGATCTTCAACGCGATGATGTCGCCTCTGATGGGCGTCGACGATCCGTATAACGAGATCATCGCATCCGCGGCCGCGAACGGCTGGACGACGGAAGGTTCGGACTGGAAGACCACGCTCCTGGTTTCGAACTGGTGCTTCCTGCCGCTGATCGGCTCGGCCTTCTCGATCGCGATTGCCGGCGAAATCAAGTCTGTCGAAAAATCGCAGACCTACGGCATGCTCGGCGCCGTGATCGGCACCGTCATCATCTGGCTCATCACGATTTCGCTGGCGAGCGGTGTGTTCGGCTACGATTTCATGGGTTCGGCGGTCTACAACTTCTTCCTCGATCCCGAAACGGCTGCCGCACCGGTGGTCGCACCGCCCACCGATGCTTCTATCACATTGCTGGCGGGCATCCTGACGCAGTCCACCCTGGTGACGCTCATCGTCTCGGTCGGACTGATCGCGTGGATGTGGATGTGGATTCCGGGGATGCACACGTTCGGCATCCGCGCCATCGTCGCCTGGTCGTTCGACCGCGTGGCGCCGGCTCCGCTGGGCCACATCTCACCGACCCGTCATACGCCGACGGTTGCCATCGGCTTCGTATGGCTGGTCACCGTGATCTTCATGGCGCTCTTCTGTTTCACGAGCTTCTTCGCGACGATCATCATCCTGATCGAAGCGGCGGTGCTCGCCTGGAGCATCGTGCTGATCGCGGGTATCTTCTTCCCGTACATCCGACCGCAAATCTATGAAAAGTCACCACTGTTCCGCCGCAAGATCCTCGGGCTGCCGTCGATGTCGGTTGCCTGCTTCTTCGGCGCACTTGCAGCCCAGTTCTACTTCTGGGTCCTGTGGTCCGACGATTTCGCGGCCGGCCATGACTGGGATCAGCTCAAGATCGTGTTCGGCGTGTTCGTGATCGGCATCCTCTTCTACTTTGCGATGAAGGCGATCCGACGTTCGCAGGGCGTGGACGTGACGCTCGCCTTCAAGGAGATTCCGATCGAGTAAAGGCGACGGAGCGGGGCCGGCTTCTTTCGGGGAGCCGGCCCTGTTTTCTTTGAGAGACGGTTTTCTTCAGCGAAGGAATGCGCTCAGTGAATGATATGCCGACCGATCTTCATCTCGAATTCGTCGACGAGGCCTTGCGCCTGGTTCGCGATGCGGAAGCGAAGGGCCTTCATCTTCGCATCCTGGGATCGATCGCCTATCGCATTCAGTGCCCGAACAACATCCATCTGTTCGAACAGATGGCGCGGGCGCTCACCGATGTCGATTTCGGCGGATACAAGCGGGAGAACGCCAAGGTTCGCGCGTTCTTCATGGATCAGGGCTATGTGCCCGACGACGGCGTCTATCATCTCTCCGAAGGCTCGCGGCATATCTATGTTCATCCCGAGACGAAGCTGAACATCGACGTGTTTGCCGACGAGCTCTATTTCTGCCACCGCATTCCGTTCATCGGCCGGCTCGAGATCGACACGCCGACCATTTCAACGACCGATCTGCTGCTCGAGAAGATGCAGATCGTCGAGATCAACCTGAAAGATTTCAAGGACACGCTGGTGTTGTTGCTCGAGCATCCGCTCGGCTCGCCAAAGGACAGTGTCCGCCATATCGACATGCCCTACATCGTCGACATCATGGCGAAGGACTGGGGCTTCTATTACACGTTCACGACGAACCTGAAGCGGGTACTCGACTATATCAAGGAGTTCCCGGCGATCACGCCGGAGCAGGCGACGACGATCCGCAGCCGCATCGACCAGATCCTGACGGCGATCGAGAACGCGCCGAAATCTTTCGGCTGGAAGATCCGCGCGAAGATCGGAACGCGGAAGCTCTGGTACCAGGAAGTATCGGAGAAGACCCGCCAGATGTAGGCGCAACGTCGGTCGGAGATTAGCGATGAACCATCGGGACTTTCGTCAGCGGCAGAAGAAGCTGGTTCTCGACGGGCTTTGCCACCTGCCGCTGTCGATCGCCTATACCGACCTCGGCGACGGCGAGCCGGTGCTGCTGTTGCACGGCATTCCGACCTGGTCCTATCTCTATCACGACGTCATCCCGCTGCTGGCGCCGCATTGCCGCGTTCTGGCGCCGGATTTTCTTGGCCACGGCTATTCCGATCGGCGCGACCGGTTCGATCGTTCGTTGCGCGCGCAGACGCGGATGATCCTCGGTTTTCTCGATGCGCTGGGGCTCGAGAAGGTGACAATCGTCGGGCACGATACCGGCGGCGGCGTCGCGCTGATTATGGGCATCGAGCATCCCGAACGGGTCGCGCGGCTCGTCCTGACCAATGTCGTCGCCTACGATTCATGGCCGATCGACGACATGATCGCGCTCGGGAATCCGAACTGGCGCAGCAAGTCGCCGCAGGAAGTGGCGGAGTTCGTCGCCAGCGGCCTGCCGGACGGGCTGCATAACAAGGACCGGCTGACCGCCGAGTTTCGCGAAGGCATCGTCGCGCCCTATAGCGACGAGGAGGGCAAGATCAGCCTGATCCGCAATGCCAGCGCGCTCAATACCAATCACACGACGGCGCTGATCGATCGCCACGCCAGCATCAGGGCGCCGACTCTCGTGTTATGGGGCGTTCACGATCCCTGGCAGACCATTCGGGACGGCGAAAGCCTGGCGCGCGAGATTCCCGGTGCGCGTCTGGTTCGCATCGAGAACGCATCGCACTGGCTGCAACAGGATACGCCCGAGCCGTTCGCGCGCGGCATCCTCGATTTCCTGAAGAAAGGCTGAGGCTCGCAGCGAACCGCGGCGCCATTATGCCGCGCCGGCCTTCCCCGTTCAGCGCCAGTAGGCCGGGAAGGACTTGTTGTCCTCACGCCAGACCCGTTGCGGGCGTTCGGTGTCGAGCTTGTAGTCGGTCAGTTCGATCTCGAACAGTCGTTTGCCGAGCTGCCGCGCTTCCGCGACCGGGCCGGTCGGATCGTCGACCGCTTCGCCGGTCTTGTTGCCGATGCCGGTCACGATACCGACCATTTCGTAGTGCATGTACCGAGACAGCTCCTGCACCTGCTGAACGATGGCGAGGCGCGCGGCGAAGTTGTTTTCCTCGGCGCTGAGTGCGAGCGCGACGCGCTTGCCGACGACGCGGCGGTGAACGTCTGCGTGGCCTGGATTGGAGAGCGCGCAATAGCAGAACATGCGGTCGAAGTAATTCTTGAGGCCGGCCGACATGCCGTACCACCAGATCGGCGTCGCGAAGACGAGGGCATCCGCCGGCAGCACCTTGTTCAGAAAGAAATCGCGATAGCCGTCGTCGATCGAGCAGCTTCCGTCGGGACGGCGGCATTCGCGGCAGTTGCGCAAGAGGCCAGTCACGATGTCGGGCAGATGCACATACTCGGTGCGATGCCCGGCTTCGGCTGCGCCCTCGAGGATCGCCTGGGCGAGGACCGCCGAATTACCCTGCCGGCGCGGGCTGGTACTGATGCCGAGAACGAGTTTGCCCGTGCCTGGCGCTGTTGCTGTCATGGATGGCGTCTCCCCTGTCGATCGGCGCTGCGTGCCCGCTTTTAGCCGAATCTGTGCGGTCTGCATCTTGTCAGATGCTAATTAATCGGTCAATTAAACGACTGGAAGCCGGTCCGGTCTCAGCGATCGGACCTTGCCCTCATGTTAGGCTCGACGCCTTCGAAGAACGACGACGGATCAACCGACCGATGGCGCAAGCCCCGAACGCAACACGACGCGAGACCGGTCAGGCGGCAACCCAGCCGAAGACGGGGCACGGGTTCGCACGGTCGCTCGACTGGAACCTGTTGAAGATCTTTCACGAGATCGTCGAGGCGCGCGGCATCAGCGAAGCGGCGCGGCATACATCGCGCACGCAGCCGGCGGTGAGCATGGCGCTCCGGCGACTGGAAGAGCAGGTCGGCGCGCGGCTCTGTCGGCGCGGGCCCGGGGGATTCGAGGTCACGCGCGAGGGCGACGTGCTGGCGGCGCTCTGTGCGCAGATGTTTGTCGGAGTCGCCGACATATCGGGACGCATCTCGGATCAGGCGGCGGAGTTGCGTGGTCGCGTGCGCGTGCAGCTCATCAGCAACCTGACCGACAGTTCGATCGATCGCGCGTTCGAAAGCTTTCACGCGGCGCATCCCGATGTCGAACTCTTCGTCAGCGTCTCGACCTGGGACGTGATCCGGCGCAGCGTGTTGCGCAGCGAGGCGGAAATCGGCATCGCGCCGGCGCACCATAAGGATCCGCGACTGCGCTACGAACTGCTGTTCCGCGAGATCTATCGGCCCTTTTGCGGTCGCGGCCATCCTTTGTTCGGCACGCTGGTCGACGGGCCGCAGGATCTGGCGGGCGAAGGGCTCATCCTCACCGGCGCCGACGAACCCGATGAGCTGATGCGATTTCGGACGCGCCACGCGATCGGCCGCCATGTCGCGGGTCTCTCCGAACATCTCGAAGAAGCGAAGCGGCTTGCGCTGCTCGGGGTCGGCATCTGCTTCCTGCCGGAATCGCTGGTCGCGCGCGAAGTGACGGAGGGGAAGCTCCATGCCGTTCTCGCCCGCGGCAACGACCCGTCCTCGAGCATCTACATGATTTCCAATCCGGCGGCGCCGACGCACCAGGCGAGCGAGGTGCTGCTCGACTATCTGCGGCGCCAGGCAGGTCCAGAAAGATAAACTCTGTTTATGATAGCCATCAGTTCTACGGTGGTTTTCATTGATCGGGCTGCTGCCCAGAATGCTCGAAATGGCCGAAATCGGCGCCTGTCCGCGATGACAGGCAAGCCGGGGCCGGGCAAGATTGAAAGCGTTCGCGGGCCGGTTTAACGGTCGTATCAGCCTCGAAGGAAAGAGCCATGCCAGATCCGAAAACCGGCGAGTTTCGCGGCAATCGCAACATCAACCGCCTGAAGCGCATCTCGACCAAAAAGCAGGACGAGGAAATCGAGCGTGGGCTGAAACTCGGCCTCGAAGCCGCGCCCTCGATCAACGACCGTTCGATCTCGCTGTTCAGCCGCGGCCATCAGCCGGCCTTCGCCGGCATCAACACCTTCATGAAGGCGCCTTACTGCGAGGACGTGACCAAGGTCGGCAATTACGAGGCGGCGTTCGTCGGCGTGCCCTTCGATACCGGCACGACCTATCGCCCGGGCACGCGCTTCGGCCCGCAGGCGGTGCGCCGCATCTCGGCGGTCTATGACAGTTACTCCGTGGATGGCGGCGTCGATCTTCAGGAAGAGCTCGACATGTGCGATGCCGGCGACGTGTTCGTCATTCCGGGCAATATCGAAAAGACCTTCGATCAGGTCTCGATGGCGATCTCGCATATCTATCAGTCGGGCGCGTTCCCGATCATCGTCGGCGGTGACCACAGCCTCGGTTACCCCAACGTGCGCGGCATCGCGCCGAACATCGACGGCAATGTCGGCATCATCCATTTCGACCGCCATATCGACATGCAGGACATGGATATGGACGAGCGGATGCACACGACGCCCTGGTACTGGACGACGAACGGGCATGAGAGCGTCGACCATCACGGTACGCATCACTCGCATGCGCATATGCACGACGTCGGCCTCAGCAACTGCCCGCCGAAGAATCTGGTGCAGATCGGGATCGGCGGCTGGTACGGCTCGCGGCCCGGCTCCAAGGTTGCGCGCGAGCGCGGCTCGAGTGTGCTCACCATGACCGACGTCGAAGAGCTCGGCGTGAAGAAGACGGCGGAGATCGCACTCGAACTCGCCTGGAAAGGCGCGAAGGCGGTCTATCTGTCGTTCGACATCGATTCGATCGATCCGGGCTTTGCGCCAGGCACCGGCACGCCTGAACCGGGCGGATTCCTGCCCCGCGAGGCGCTGGAAATGGTGCGCATCATCGCGCGCGAAGGGTTGTGCGGCATGGAGGTGGTGGAGGTCTCGCCCCCGTACGACGTCAACGACAACACGGCCCAGCTTGCGTGCCGCGTCATTCTCGATACGCTCGGGACGATGGTTGTCGAGGGCAAGCTCGGTCACCGCAGCGCGGTGATGTCGCCGGAGTAATCGACAAGTACGCAACACGGGCCAGGAATTCGAAATCAGGAGCAGGAACGATGAACAGGACACGCGGATTCATACTCGGCATCGCCGCCATTCTTTTTGCGGCGACGTTTTCAACCGGTGCGCTCGCCCATACCGACGCCGGCGCCACGACGGGCTTTGCATACGGCTTCGGCCATCCGATCGGCGGGCTCGACCATGTGCTGGCGATCGTCGCCGTCGGCCTGTTCGCCTATCTCCTGAAGGGAAACGCGCTGTGGCTGGTTCCGGCGGCGTTCGTCGGCATGATGGCGGTCGGTGGCATCATCGGTGTGTTCGGCATACCGGTCCCGATGGTCGAACTCGGCATCGCTTTGTCGGTCGTGGTAATCGGCGGTCTGATCGCGTTCGGCAAGAGCATTCCGATCGCCGCCGCGATGGCAGTCGTCGGCATGTTCGCGATCTTCCACGGTCATGCGCATGGCGCCGAAATGCCCGAGACGACATCCGGGCTGGTCTATGGTCTCGGCTTTATGCTGGCGACCGCCTTGTTGCACGGTGTCGGCATTCTGGCCGGCTTCGGGATCGGCAAGTTGAGCGAGACGCACGGCATGAAGCTCGCGCGCGCGAGCGGTGCCGCCCTGTCGGTCGCCGGCGTCGCCATTCTGGCGGGCGTCCTCTGAGTTTCTGCTGAACGGGCGGCGGCACGCGCCGCCGCTGCTAAAGTCGGTTCAGGCCACGCTGCTTTCCGGCGGCGTGGCCTTTTCCTTTTGCCGGCGCCAGGCGCTCGGCTCGATCACGATGGCGGCCACGCCGATCATGATGATGAACCCGCCAAGCAGGACGATCTTCGGCGGGATTTCGCCGAGCATGAGCATCGCGCTCAGGATCGATGCGATCGGAATCAGCAGCAGGAACGGCATTACCTGATTGACCCGATAGAGGCCGAGCAGGTGATACCAGAGCGCATAGGCGCCCGCCGTCATGATGACGCCCATGTACAGGATTCCGCACCAGCTCACCCAGGTCGCATTGAGAACGGCCTGCCATTGCCCGTCCTCGACGATCAGCGAGGCGACGAAGAGCTGCGGCGACGCAAAAATCGCGAGCCACGCGATCGTCACGAACCCGCCGAGATTGCCGATCTGTTTGATCAGCACCTGCCCGATCGCCCAGGTGAGCGCGCCGCCGACCACCATCAGCGCCGGAATCGGATTGGCCTGGATGCTCGGCGCGCCATACATGACGACGAGGCCGCCGAAGGCGATCGCTATGCCCAGCGCGCGGCGCCAGCCGACACGTTCTTTCAGCAGCAGCGCCGCGGCGATCACGCCGAACGGCACTTCGAGGTGAATAATCAGGGTCGTCGTGGCGACGTCGAGATATTTCATTCCCGTGAAGGTGAGGCCGTATTGCAGCGTGCAGCCAAGCACCGCGATGCCGCAAAGCCGGAGCAGCGCGCCGCGCGGGATGCGCACGAACCAGACCAGCGCGAGCGCGGTAACGCCGAAGCGAAAGCTCATCAGCAGCAGCGGCGGCATTTCGGCGAGCCCCGCCTTGCCGACGGTGAGGCCAAGGCCCCAGCTTGCCGGCACCAGCATCGCCAGCAGGAAGTGGATCGGGCGCATTCAGATTTTTGCGGTGCAGATCGACGCTAGGCCGCGTCGGCGCCGAGAAGCTGTCGACGGGCGTAGTAGAGATGGTTGGTGACGATCGCGACCGCGCCTTCGACGTCGCGCGAGCGGATCGCATCGAACAAGGCGCGATGCTGTTCGTTGTACTCGGCGATGCGCTGGCCGGTGAGCACCTTGTCTTTCATCTGGTTCCACTGCGAATGGCCGCGGACCTGGTTGATCTGGCGATAGAGCCAGAGCATCAGCGGGTTGCGGGTTGCCTCGGCGATCAGCTGGTGGAACTGTTCGTCGAATTCGGTAAAGGCCTCGGCATCGCGGCTGCCGGTCTGCATCCGCGCCAGCGACTCGGCCAGACGGTCGATATCGCGCGCGGTCGCGTTCAGCACGGCGAGCCGCACCATATGCGGTTCGACAGCGAGCCGGACCTCGATCAGCTCGACCGGGCTGGTCTGCTCGGCGATGTCTTCGGCATCGGACGGGGCGCGGAAATTGACGAAGGTGCCGCTGCCGACCCGGCGGGTGAGGAGCCGTTCCTGCTCGAGCTGGCCCAAAGCCGCGCGGATGGTCGTGCGCGAAGCGCCGTAGCCCTGGGCCAACTGGCGCTCGGCCGGCAGTTTTTCGCCATGGGCGTAGGCGCCTTCGAGGATGGCCTGACGCAACTGGGCGCAGATCCAGGCTGAGCCGCGCACCGGGTCGCTGATGATCCGCAGGCCATCGGCCCGGACCGTTTCGACGCTGCCCGATACGGGCTTCATCTCGACTTTGCCGATGCTCGCCATTTGTGGCCCTTTGGAAAAAAATGGTTTGAAAACGGCCCAGCGCATGATCTAAGTTTGGTCCCATTCCGTCAACCCCTGCCAGCGTCCGGAAGCGGGTGGGGGTGGAGCCTCCTTGCCCGGAAAAACAGGGAAACGACATGGCCATTCCGTCGCACGTCAAATACGTCATCATCGGTGCCGGCATTCACGGGCTGTCGAGTGCCTGGCATCTCGCCGAGAACCTGCGCAAGACCGGCAAGGGCAGCGGCAAGGACGTGCTGGTCATCGACAAGCGCGGCATCGCAGCCGGCGCGTCGGGGATCGCCTGCGGCGTGGTGCGCAACAATTACTTCCAGCCCGCGATGCGCCGCCTGATGCAGCACAGCGTCGGCGTGTGGGAATCGGACAAGGAAGCGTTCAGCTACCATCCGGTCGGCTATATGCAGATCAGCCCGGAATCGATGCACAAGGACGTGGCATCGATCTACCAGCAGCAGCAGGACATCGGTTACGAGTCGGTCTTCATCGAAGGCAAGGACGATTGCATGAAATACATGCGCGGCCTGTTCGACGACTGGCAGGCCGAAGGTATCACCTCGGTGCTGCACGAGAAGAAGGGCGGTTACGCCAACAACACGAAATCGATCTACGGCCTCGCCAAGAAGGCCGAAGCCGAAGACGTACGGATCCTGACCGGCGTGACAGTCACTGGCTTCAAGAAGGACGCCAAGGGCGCCGTCACCGCGGTCGAGACCGATCGCGGCGCGATCGGCTGTGACCAGGTCATCGTCGGCGCCGGCCCGTGGGTCAAACAAATCTGGGATATGTTGGATTTGCCGGCCGATATTACGGTCAAGGGCCGCGACGGCAAGACCCATGAGGGTGTGCCGATGTGGACCTTCTGGTCGCTCCAGGAAGGCACGCTCGGCGTCGATCCGAAGTTGCAGCGCACCAATGACGGCAAGATGCCGCCGGTGATCCATGTCGACACCGATGCGCCGCTTATGTCGGATGTCGACGGCTCGCTGGTGACCGACAAGCTATGGGGCATCTATTACAAGCCGGACTTCAATTTCGGCGGCATCCAGGGCGGCGCCATGCCGTTCAAGGTGAAGACGCCGCCGGACCAGGTGAAGATCGATCCGTACGGCCCTGAATCGCCGGACTTCATCGTCGGCGACGATTTCGCGCATATGTGGGTCTCGGCGCTCGCCTTCTGCCAGAAGCGCTTCGAGGGACAGATGGCGAAATACAAGAAGGAGCCGTCGGGCGGCATCGGCAGCTTTACCGCGGACAGTTTCCCGGTGCTCGACCGTTTCTGCCAGAACGTCTACGTGATCGCCGACTCCAATCACGGCTACAAGATGATCGGCGTCGGCAAACTGGTGGCCGACGACATTACCAACAGCGGCCAGGATCGCGACCTGCTGACGCCGTTCCGCTTTTCGCGCTTCGCGGAAGGCAAACTGCACCCGGTCTCGAACAGCCCGTATCCGTGGAGCTGATCGGAAAGAAACGACAATCAGTTCGGGTTTCCCTCATTGCCGCAAGCGGGCTATACGGGAGGCCAATGCGCCGGAACCAATGGTATTAAAGTGGTTCCGGTCGACGACCGCCTGAAGCCGGGCATGTCCGGTGACGGTGATCGCAACAGACGCATGGAAACAGGGGGCAATACCCATGACGGATCTTGAACAACACGTAAACGCCAAGGGCCGAAAGGAACTGGTCAAGCAGGTCCGGGCGAAGATCGACGAGCTCGGCATCCAGTACATCTATTACCAGTTCGTTTCGGTCACCGGCCGCATCGTCGGCAAGGGCATTCCGGCCGACCATTGGGAGACGACGGCGGAGCGCGGCTTCCAGCTCGTCTACGGTTCGACCGCGAACCTCTTCGTCGACCGCCACAAGAATTACATCGGCTACGGGCCGGAATCCTCGGAGCTGGTCGGCATTCCCGATCCCGAGACGTTCGTTCAGCTGCCCTGGGACAAGCGCGTCGCGCGCGTCTATTGCACCTGCTTCCGCAATCGCGAGGAACGCGTCAATCCGGGCGGCCATCTGACCTCGGACTGCCGCGGCAATCTCCGCATCCTGCACGAAGAATTCCAGAAGAAGCATAAGGGCCTGCATCTGCGGCATGGCTGCGAGCCCGAAATGATGTGGCTCAAGAAGGGCGAAGACGGTCTGCCGAATGGCGGGTTCTCGAAGCCCAACTGCTATCACATCGACCAGTTCGAGAGCTTGCGGCCGGTCTTCCTGCGCGCCATCGAATATTCGCGCGCGATGGGTCTCGACATGATCCAGGGCGACCATGAAGACGCACCGGGCCAGCTCGAGCTCAACTTCATGTTCGACGATGCGCTGCGCACCGCGGACCGCCTCACGACCTATCGCCAGATCTGCGCCCAGGTTGCGCGCGAGTTCAACCTGGTCGCCTGCTTCATGGCGAAGCCGTTCATGGGCGTATCGGCCAACGGCTGCCACCATAATCTGTCGCTGTGGAAGGGTGGCGAGGAGAAGGTCAACAAGCTCGGCAATGCGAAGCTCGCCGGCATGCCGCAAAACTTCACCTACCTGAAGGGTGGCGAGAACACCTTCCTGCCGCGCAAGGGCGAAGCCAAGCCGGGCCCGATCGGCCTCCATTCGATCGGCGGCGTGATCAAGCATCTGCGCGCGCTCACGGCGCTCGGTTCGCCGACGGTCAACTCGTATCGCCGTCTGTGGGATACCGGCTTCTGGGCGCCGGTGTTCGCCGACTGGGGCTATCAGAACCGCACCTGCGCGTTGCGCGTTTCGGCGCCGGGTCGTTTCGAATATCGCTCGGTCGATTCGACGGTCAATCCGTATCTGATGGCCGGCGGTCTGCTGAAGGCGTTCGACGACGGCATTTCAAAGAAGCTCGATCCGGGCGAGCCGGAAGAGCGCAACATTTACGACGCAATCGCGGCAGGCAAGAAAGTCTCGAAACTGCCGATGTCGCTCGGCGAGGCACTCGAAGCGCTGGAGAAGGACGAAGTCATCCGCGCAGCGCTGCCGCAGGACATGTATCGCGTGTTCAATCACTACAAGCGCGACGAATGGGAACGGTTTATGTCCACCGTCACGCATTGGGATCTCGAGCAGTACTGGGATTATCTGCCGTAACCTCGGATTTAAGGAGCGAACGAACGCCATGTGCGGAATTGCGGGACTGATTCACCGCGGCGGCAAGACGGCCGATGTGGGTCGCGAGATGACGGCGATGTTGCAGTCGCTGAAGCATCGCGGCCCCGATTCGACCGGCTTCGCCCTTTACGGCAAGCCGGACAAGAACAAGCTCGTGCTGCGTTTCAAGGTGGCGGAGCAGGAAGACATCGCGAAGGGCTTCAAGATCCATCACGAGATCAAGGAGCGCCGGGCCGAAGTCAATCGCCGGATCGAGCAACTCGGCGGCAAGATCGAGGACGAGAAGGAGGCGACCGAATATGCCTTCCGCTACGTCGTCAGCTATGACGGCGATCGTCGCGCGCTTGCCGATTTCGTCGAGGACGTCGAGGGCGCCGAGTTCCTGTCGATCGGCCACGGGCTCGAACTGATCAAGGATCTCGGCGACGCCAACCGCGTCTCTACCCAGTACGGGCTGCCGGGTTTCATCGGCACGCACGGCATCGGCCATACGCGCATGGCGACCGAGTCGGATGTCGATATCCGGTCGGCGCATCCTTATTGGGCGTATCCGTTCGCCGACGTGTCGGTCGTTCATAACGGCCAGCTCACGAACTACTGGAACGGACGGCGCGCGCTCGAACGTCGGGGCCACCGCTTCATGTCCAACTGCGATTCCGAACTGATCGCGGTCTATCTCGCGGACAAGATGGAAGAGGGCGCCGAGCTTCAGGATGCGATGAAGGAATCGATCCGCGAACTCGATGGCGTGTTCACCTATCTGGTGGCCACGGCAGACCGTCTCGGCATGGCGAAAGACGAAATGGCCGCCAAGCCGATGGTGCTCTACGAGAGCGACGATTTCATCGGGCTTGCCTCGGAAGAGGTGGCAATCCGCAGCGTCTTCCCGCACGAGATCCACACCTTCGACCCCTATGAGGGCGAAGTGCGGGTCTGGAAGGCCTGAGCCGAAGCGATCCAGCGTCCGAAAGAAAGCGAAACGGAAGATGGCACTCAAAACCAAGTCGCACGATCTGGGGATGCATACCGAGCGTCTCCGCGGTCGGACCCAGCAGAGGTTCTTCAATCCCTCCGAGGACGAGAACTTCGTCTATCACGATTCATTCACTGTCGATTTCAACAAGCGGGCCGAGTTCGATGCCGGCCCGCTCGAAGCGCAGGCGATCAATCTCAAGATCCGCGAGCTGATGAGCCAGGGTTATGGCTCGATCAACATCAAGAACCCGGGCGCCAAGCACGGGCTCGGTGTCGGCATCCTCAATCGCCTCAACCTCACCTTCGAGGGCAGCCTCGGTTACTTCGGCTGCGGTCTGATCGACGGGCCGAATGTGCGCATCACCGGCCGCGTGGGCTGGTCCTGCGCCGAGAACATGATGGCCGGCACGCTGGTGATCGAGAACAACGCGGGCTCGACCTTCGGGGCCGCGATGCGCGGCGGCGATCTCGTCTGCAAGGGCGATGTCGGCGCGCGTGTCGGCATCGACCAGAAGGGCGGCACGATCCTGATCGGCGGACGCGCGGGCGCATTCTGCGGCTTCATGATGCAGCGCGGCCGCATGGTCATCCTCGGCGACGCCGGCAAGAATCTCGGCGACTCGATGTATGACGGCACGATCTATGTCGGCGGGAAGATCGACGGGCTCGGCGTCGACGCGGTGCCGGGCGAGATGAACGATCTCGACGTCGCCTGGCTCGAGCGAAAGCTCAAGCTTTACGGTCTCGAGACGCCGCGCGGCGTCAAGAACATGACCAAGATCGTCGCCGGCAAACAGCTCTGGAACTACGACAATCTGGAGCCGTCGGAAAAGAAGCTGGTCCTCTAGGAATCCGGAGCGAAAAGGAAGTTATCATGGCACGCGAACGCAAACCGAAAACCGCTCCGGCCGGCAAGAAGAAGGGGCCGACGCGCGATATCTATCGCCTCGGCAACAGCTTCATGTTCCCGCCGCAGGTGATCGACGACATTCACATCAAGGCAGAGCTCGGCCGCTATCGGATGCGCGGCTTCTCTCTGTTCAAGAAGATCCCGACCTGGGACGATCTGACGTTCCTGCCGGGCACGCTGACCCGCTTCGTCATCGAAGGCTATCGCGAGAAATGCCTGACCAAGACGGTGATCGGTCCGCGCTGCAAGCGGCCGCTGGTGCTCGACACGCCGATCTACGTGACCGGCATGAGCTTCGGCGCGCTGTCGTTCGAGGCGAAGATCGCGCTCGCACGCGGTGCGACGATGGCCGGCACGGCGACCTGCTCGGGCGAAGGCGGCATGATCCCCGACGAGCGCCGTTATTCGTCGAAGTGGTTCTACCAGTGCATCCAGTCGCGCTATGGCTTCAACCCGCATCATCTGCGTCTCGCGGATGCCTGCGAGTTCTTCATCGGTCAGGGCTGCAAGGTCGGTCTCGGCGGCCATCTGATGGGGCAGAAGGTGACCGACCAGGTCGCCGAAATGCGCTCGCTGCCGGCCGGTATCGACCAGCGTTCGCCGGCCCGCCATCCGGACTGGCTCGGCCCGGACGATCTCGCGCTCAAGATCCAGGAAATCCGCGAGGCGACGAACTGGGAAATTCCGATCCAGCTCAAGCTCGGTGCGGCGCGCGTCTATGACGACGTGCGCATGGCCGCGAAGACCGGACCGGATTCGATCTACATCGACGGCATGGAAGGCGGCACGGGTGCGGGTCCGCATCTCGCGACCGAAGAAACCGGCGTGCCGGGCATCGCTGCGATCCGTCAGGCGCGCAAGGCGCTCGACGACGTGGGCAAGACCGGCGAAATCAGCCTCGTCTATGCCGGCGGCATCCGCAACGGCGGCGACGTGGCGAAGGCGCTGGCACTCGGCGCCGATGCGGTCGCGATCGGCCACTCGGTGCTGATGGCGCTCAACTGCAACAAGGATATTCCGGAATCGGACTATCCGGCGGAGATGGGTGTCGAGGCGGGCTACTGCTACCACTGCCATACCGGGCGCTGCCCGGTCGGCGTTGCGACGCAGGATCCCGAACTGCGCAAGCGTCTCGATCCGGACGATGCGGCCGAGCGCGTCTACAACTTCATCCATACGCTGACGATGGAAGCGCAGATGATGGCGCGCGCCTGCGGCAAGACCAACGTGCACAGCCTCGAGCCGGAAGATCTGGCGGCCCTTACCATGGAAGCCTCCGCGCTCGCCATGGTGCCGCTCGCCGGTTCGCAGCACACGGTCGGCCGCCCCGACATGAACCGGTATTAAGGAGGCCAGACATGGCGACGAAGAAAAAGGCCCCCGCGAAGCAAGCGTCGAAGCGCGTCGTGAAGCTGCCGCGGCCGCCGTCGAACATGGCGAAGCCCGTGGTCGCTCTTCCAAAGAAGAAGGGCGGCATCGGCGACATCGATCATTTTCTCAAGACGGCGGGCGTCGATACCGAGCGCGAGAAGCTGATCGGCCAGCATATCGGCTATCGCTACGACGTGAACCTGGTGCCGGACTATTCCAGGCTCACGCCGTTCCTGAAAAAGTATATCGAGACGATGGGCTGGGAAGACCTCAACTGGCTCGAGGACGTTCACATGGGTTACGAGGAAGGCCGCGCCGCGGTGTTCGATCGTAACGTGAACGGCTGGGTCACGGTGCCGAAGGGAACCAAGCTGCCGGACAATCAGCAGGATCGCGACATGATCGCGCGCGAATTGCTGATCAAGTTCCAGATGTCGCCGCAGCACCCGATGGTGCAGTTGAACGAGGCCTATCGGAAGTTCTGACCGGCGCTTCGGCGCTGACAGCGCTGCCGCCGGCCTTTTTTGCCGGTGCCGATCCGTCGAGTGCCGCTCAGTCGATTGGATGACCGGTCGAATGACGCCAGTCCGGTTCGAACGACAGGATCCGGATGTCGGCGGGAAGGTTCGGGTTAAAGAGACTGTTATGCCAATAGGTCGCCAGGTAGAGCGGATCGGTCTCGTCGAGCGCCAACACCTTGCAGTCCAGGCGGAACCATTGCGTGAACTGCTCGAAACCGAGAATGCAGCGCCCGTGCGACAGCAGCCGGTCGGCGATCGCGGATTGCGGGCCGAACAACGCCGTCATGCGGTCGGTGAACTCGGCCGGATGCTGGAAATGGCTCGCCGCCAGAATTTCAACCGCCTTGTTGTAGCGTTCGACCGGATCGTTGGTGCGTTTCGCCTGATGGCGAAAGAGCATCGTGCTTTCATAGGGATCCGCATGATGGATCAGCATGATGATGCCATCGGACAGACGATGGCCTTCCGGCGTGTCGACCGTCGGGCGCATGCCAAGCGAGGGCCGGCCGGCGTCTTCGCGCACCGCCATCTGGCGCAGCTTGCACTGCCAGGTGACGAACTCGTCGCGCAGTTCGTCGGCAGCCGCTTCGGTGAGGATCACATTGGTCATCGAACGCGCACTCTATGTCATGGACGGCGACGCACCGTTGCGCCGCCCGGCCTTAATTTCCCGGCGGCAATTTGGAGTGCGGAAGCGGGCGCGGCAAGATCGGATCATGCCAGTAACATTTCTTGCCTGCTATGAAACGTACCGTTAGTCTGCGGACGATCGTTCGGCGTGTACGACCGGCAGCCCTGGCGGGCGCCAGGCCAGCCGGACGGTCCTGAGGAGGAGAGGCTCGATGCCACTGGGTTTGCTGCGTTATGGCCTGAACGGGAAGTATCCCGCGAAGCGGCATTTCAGATGGGCAACCGAACCCAAGAAATCCTATGACGTCGTCATCATCGGCGGCGGGGGACACGGGCTCGCCTGCGCCTTCTATCTCGCGCGCGACTGGGGCATCAACAATGTCGCGGTGATCGAGAAGGGCTATCTCGCCGGCGGCAATACGGCGCGCAACACGGCGATCATCCGCTCGAATTACCTGACGCCCGAGGGCGTGCAGTTCTACGAACATTCGATGAAGCTCTATCAGGAGCTGAGCAACACGTTCGACTACAACATCCTCTATTCCGAGCGCGGGCATTTCACGCTCGCCCATACCGATGCGGCGCTGCGCACCAGCCGCTGGCGCGCGGAGGTCAACAAACATCTCGGCGTCGATTCGGAACTGATCTATCCGGACGATATCGCGCGGCTCTGCCCGTCGATGAACCTCTCGGAGAACGTGCGCTATCCGATTCTCGGTGCGCTCTATCATCCGCCCGGCGCGATCGCGCGCCATGACGCGGTCGCCTGGGGCTATGCGCGGCGCGCGTCCGATTGGGGCGTGGATATTCTCCAGGATACCGAAGTGACGGCGATCAACCAGTCGGGCGGTCGCGTCACCGGCGTCGAGACGACGCGCGGGACGATCCATTGCGGCAAGGCGATGCAGGCGGTCGCGGGTTCGAGCTCGCTCATTTCGAAGATGGCCGGCTTCAAGCTGCCGATCCGCACCATTCCGTTGCAGGCCTGCGTGTCGCTGCCGGTGAAACCCTTCCTCGACCAGATCGTCGTGTCGGGATCGCTGCATGTGTATGTGTCGCAGTCGTCGCGCGGCGAGCTGGTCATGGGCGGATCGACCGATCCCTGTCCGCTTTATTCGACGCGCTCGACGCTCGATTTCAAGGAAGGGCTGATCGGCCACATCATGGAATTGTTCCCGTTCCTCGGCGACATGCGCGTCGCGCGGCAATGGGCAGGCATGACGGACATGACGCCGGATTTCAGCCCGGTCATGGGCAAGACGCCGGTCGAAAATTACTACATCGATTCCGGTTGGGGCACCTGGGGCTTCAAGGCAACGCCGGTTTGCGGCGTGACGATGGCGCACACCGTCGCCACCGGCGAGCCGCACGATCTCATCAAACCGTTCCGCCTCAACCGCTTCGACGAGTTCATGCAGGTCGGCGAAAAGGGCGCGGCCTCGGTGGGTCACTGAGGCAGAGGGAGCAGCAGCGATGAAAATCATCAATTGTCCGCTGAACGGTCCGCGCAACGCGCTCGAGTTCGTCTGTGCCGGCGAAGTGCGCACGATGCCCGATCCGGCGCGATGCAGCGACCATGAATGGGCGGACTATACGTTCCTCGAAAACAACACGGCCGGTCTGGTGAAGGAGTGGTGGTGCCATGTGCCCAGCTCCTACTGGTTTATAGCCGAGCGCAATACCGTGACCGACGAAATCACTCGCACATATCCGGCCGGCGAATTGTTCCGCGAGCGCGTCGAGTTCGCAGCCGCCGGCGAAGGGGAAAAGAAATGAGCGCGGCGGAATCCCAACGTCTTCCGGCTCCCGCCGGCCTGCTGATCGATCGCAGCCGCCGGATCGGATTCAATTTCGAGGGCCGCCGCTACGAAGGGTTCGCAGGCGACACAATCGCGAGCGCTCTCATCGCGAACGGTCATTGGCTGCTCGCGCGCTCGTTCAAGTATCGCCGGCCGCGCAGTGTGCTGACGATGGCGGGCCAGGATGGCAACACGCTGGTGCAGATCGGCGCCGAGCCGAACGCGCTGGCCGATCGGCACCCGATCGCCGAAGGGCTGATGGTGCATGGCCAGAATTACGACGGCAGCCTCGAGCACGATCGCGGTGCCTGGATCGAGATGTTTGGCCGCTTTATGCCGGTCGGCTTTTACTACAAGGCGTTCTTCAAGCCGAAGGGCTCGTGGAA